>Ga0129308_1000083_pt1 | contig 165918 bp, 110 predicted proteins | sample L827metagenome_FD_94440 | JGI IMG/M metagenome (GOLD analysis project Ga0129308, IMG submission 94440) | Ring-tailed lemur group fecal microbial communities from Wisconsin, USA - L827 metagenome | ecosystem: Host-associated > Mammals > Digestive system > Large intestine > Fecal | place: USA...
CAGGGAACGGAGGTTACGATCTGTTCGCTGCGCGATGTGAAGTCGTACTTCAGCAACTTCATTCGTCAGGGCACTGTTACGAACAAACGCTTGCGAGAGCTGATTGAAAAGGCTGCTGCCACGAATGTGTACCGCTTTGAGCAGCTGGTCGACGGACAGCGAACGTACTGCGGATTGCCCATTCCCGAGAGAGCACCGCCTCGTCCGGCCGTGACTTCGGTGTGGGATGAAAGGAAGCACTGCTGGGAGTATTAGCTTGCTTGCAAGGCAAGAAATTGCTCGGGGCAATTCATCCAATTGCTCGGTGCAATTGGCTCAACTGCTCGTGGCACATTTCAAAGTGCTCGGGGCAATTGGGAGAATTAGATTCAGAAACAGAATTTTAAACTACTATTCAGGGAAAATAGAGCTTGTGTTGCAGGTGTAGATAAAATACCTTTGCAAAGTTAAGCATAGTAATGTGCACAATGAAAAAATGTCCGTGAGGATTATTGGCAACCAATAGGCACTTGAGTAGTTTGTTTTAGAAGGTAACTATTGGTCGGTGACCTTCTTCTTTCTTGAATGTTTTGCGTAACAGGATATACAACATTCGCTTTGCGGGCAATTGTTTTTTTTCATTGGGCAGGTCGTAAACAACTTGATTTGAGTGGAATTAATAAATCTCTTCGCAAAGATTATTCTCTTTACTGTGGCATATCCACAAACGGCTTGAATATGCTGAATGCAAAAGTGCTTTGAGAAAATTACCTGTGAATTTCAATACACGCTGTAGAAATCGCCTTTAATGCAAATACCTACGCGGAAGTTAATGGAATAATCTTCGTAGTTGAGTAAGCTGTCGCCTTTACCGTTAAAGAACCGTGCATACAAGTATTGATTGTCCGATTTATGGATTTTGTATGCTACACTCAGGGTGGTGTTCACATTTCCCCATCCTCTTCTGGGGTTTATTTCAGCAGTGCTCCACCACTTGTTATTGCGGCTCAGGTAGTTGATAGAAAATGTGCCGAACCCTCTGTAGCGAAGAAGATTACTATTGTCACTGCTGATTTCAAGAGGAATCCACACCTTGGTATGGGTGGAAAAACGCGGGTTGAAAAAGTATTTGTAGGCGATGCTCATAAAATTCCAGCTACGCGAATCTTCTTCATCCTTGCCGTTCGACTCATGTTCTATCTGTGCAAAAACAGCACCAACCAGTTTGTTGTTTCGGATGATATATTTACCGAATCCGATGCCCGGATTGTAGTTGAGGTCTCTGAAAGGGCTCGATTTTTTGTATATATCCCAAAAAGCTTTCTGTGTGAAGGTGATATAGGCAAATGAGTTGAACGGCAGGTGGCTTTTCGTGATGCGATGACGTATGCTGAGCTGAAAGATAGCATCTGCCGATTCCTTATTTATTTGTTTGTTGAGAGGAACTCCGGTGGCAAAATAGCAGTCTTTGAAGATGCCAAATGGAGCTTGTGCATCGAGCATCATTTGCACGTCTTTGCTGCTGGTCTCTATCTGCTTTTTCTCGGAAAGAATGGTACTGCCGATGGCGTTATCTAAGTTCTTTTCCAAACTGTCGCGGTTGATAAGGTTGTTGAGGTTATTGTAACTTTGTGCTTGTGACGTAATGGCTGCAAATAGCAAAGGGATAACGAATAATAGCTCTCTTTTCATCTTTTATTTTTCGGCAAAGATCATTCTTTTAACCCGATGTTAAAAGCTCGTTTATTCCTGAATAATGCTCCAAAAGTCAGGAGATGTTTATGCCTTGTTTTCGTGCGCTACCGTTTGGGTTAATCATTGTTAATCTTTTGTGCGTGATAGCTTTTAAACAGGCAAAGGTATCATGGAAGTTAGTACGTGAGTGTAAGGAAACTTCTTGTGTGTACCAAAGAAACTCTATATTTTTGATCCAAAGTACGAACGTAGTTGTTCTCTTAAAAATAGAAAGTATTAATGTAAAAACATAGAGTATGAAAAATGTTGTATTGATTGGAGCGAGTGGTTTTGTAGGAACTGCATTATTGAATGAATTGCTCAAAAGAGGCCATCGGGTTACGGCTTTGGTACGCAATCCCGATAAAATAAGTGCTCAAAGTGATCAACTGGAGATTGTTATGGCCGATGTAGCTGATGTGGAGCAGGTAGCAAACCTTTGCAAAGGGAAAGATGCGGTGGTGAGCGCTTACAACCCCGGGTGGACGAACCCAAATATATACGAAGATACGTTGCGCAATTATACGGCAATTCTAGAGGCGGTAAGGCAATCGGGGGTAAAGCGCCTTTTGTGCGTAGGGGGTGCCGGTACCTTGTTCTGTGCTCCGGGCGTGCGACTGCTTGATGCCGGTGTGCTTCCCCAAGAAATTATGCCCGGCGTAAAGTCATTGGGTGAATTTTATCTTGGTACGCTGATGAATGAGAAAGAGGTCGATTGGGTATTCTTTTCACCTGCAGGCAATTTAGAGCCGGGTGATGCAACCGGTGTTTATCGTTTGGGGAAAGATGATTTGATTGTGGACGCCGGCGGACAAAGCCGCATCACCGTAGGTGACTATGCACTGGCTATGGTTAATGAGTTGGAAGAGGAGAATCATCACCGGGAACGATTTACTATTGGGTATTGAGTGGATATAAAATAAAAGTAATGCAGGCTGATCAATGAGTTCATTCAAAAGAATATCTCATTTTTCTTCCTGCATTTCTTGCGTTTTAAAAATCAGTTCGTATATTTGCGAACAATAAATGAGGGCTATAAAAATGGCAAGTCAGAAATATACCGATAAACAAATTGAAATTGCACGGTTTGCAAAAGCATTGTCAAACCCGGCAAGAATTGCCATACTGGAGTTCTTGGCTTCGCAAGACACGTGCTTCTTTGGCGATATTCACGAAGTGTTGCCCATTGCCAAAGCTACGGTGTCACAGCATTTGAAAGAATTGAAAGAGGCGGGACTCATTCAGGGCGAAATTGAAGCGCCTAAGGTGAAGTATTGCATTCAACGAGATAACTGGAATCTGGCAAAAAGTATTTTCGGTGAGTTCTTCCGTATTTATAAGGGTGAGAAGTGCCGGTGTGACTAAGTCCTTTTTTTGTGTAGTATGTTCGTAATATTACGAACTGAAATAAGAGAATTATAATGATGTATTTTTTTATAAACCCATAAGAAGATTATAACATGAAAGTTTTGATTCTTTGTACAGGAAACAGCTGTCGCAGCCAAATGGCGCACGGCTTCTTGCAATCATTCGATAAAAATATAACAGTATGTTCTGCCGGTACGAAGGCGAGCGGAAAACTCAATGCCGGTGCGGTAAAAGCCATGGCTGAGGTTGGCATTGATATTTCGCATCATACATCGGACCCGGTAGAAAAGTATCTGGGTGAAGAGTGGGATTATGTAATAACCGTATGCGGTGGGGCTAATGAAAATTGTCCGATGTTCATCGGCAAGGTGAAGCACCGTTTACACATCGGATTCGATGACCCTTCACATGCTACCGGTACACCCGAATTTATTGAGAGCGAATTTCGCAGGGTGCGTGATGAAATCAAAAAAGGTTTTCAGGAGTTCTACATCACTCAGATCAGGAAGCAGGAATTGCCTTCTTGCTCTTGCGGAGGAACTTGTTAACAGCTTTGTGTGATGGAAAAGAAACAAGGCATTGGCTTTTTTGAACGTTACCTCACGTTGTGGGTAGCGTTGTGTATTGTGGCAGGTATAGCCATCGGACAGTGGTTTCCGGTGATTCCTCAAACGTTGAGCTTGTTTGAGTATGCCAACGTGTCCATTCCTGTAGCATTGCTTATTTGGTTGATGATTTACCCCATGATGCTGAAAGTCGACTTTCAGAGTGTGAAGGGAGTAGGCAAGCGTCCTCGAGGCATTCTGGTAACGTGCATTACCAATTGGCTTATCAAACCTTTTACCATGTTCGGCATTGCATGGTTGTTCTTTTATGTGATTTTTAAGACGTGGATTCCCGATGCTTTAGCCGATGAATATCTGGCCGGAGCTGTGTTGCTGGGAGCTGCTCCGTGCACGGCCATGGTGTTTGTGTGGAGTTATCTTACAAAAGGGAACGCAGCTTACACCTTGGTGCAGGTAGCGGTGAACGACCTGATTATTTTAGTTGCGTTTGCCCCCATCGTAGCTTTTCTGCTGGGTGTGGGTGGAATTGAAATTCCCTGGGACACGTTGTTACTTTCCGTACTGCTCTTTGTGGTGATTCCTTTGGGAGCGGGCGTACTCACTCGTATTTCGGTAGTGAAGCACAAGGGAGCCGATTACTTCAATAATGTATTTGTGAAGAAGTTTGATAACTTAACTATCGGAGGGTTGTTGCTGACACTGATCATTCTCTTCTCGTTTCAGGGTGAAACGATTCTGGCCAATCCGCTACACATATTGCTGATAGCTGTTCCATTGGTGCTGCAAACGTTTCTCATCTTCTTTATTGCCTACGGATGGTCAAAGGCATGGCATCTGCCGCATGATGTAGCTGCTCCGGCAGGTATGATTGGGGCAAGTAACTTCTTTGAACTTGCTGTGGCAGTGGCCATTTCACTGTTTGGCTTACAGTCGGGCGCTGCGTTGGCCACAGTAGTGGGTGTACTGGTTGAGGTGCCGGTGATGCTGGCATTGGTGAAGATTGCCAATAATACAAGGAAATATTTTAAAGAATAAATAAATTGATTCAGACGATGGAAATTAAAGTTTTAGGTACGGGTTGTGCCAGTTGCAAAGCTTTGTTTAGCACAACAGAACAAGCTGTGAAGGAGTTAAACCTCGATGCACAGGTAGTAAAAGAGGAAGATATGCTCAAAATCATGGAGTATAACGTATTGTCACTTCCGGCTTTGGTGGTAGATGGTAAAGTGGTTGCTAAAGGCAAAAAGTTATCTGTAGATGAGGTGAAGAACCTGTTAACCAAATAAGACAATGAAAAAACTAGTTGTATTTGCGCTCTTGAGCGTCATGATGATTGCCTATAGTGGAAAGGCACAGGCAGCCGGTCCGCAAAAAAACACGGTTGCCAAAGATAGGGTGGAGGTGATGTACTTTCATGGGAAGCAGCGTTGCGTAACCTGTCGTGCCATTGAAAAAGCAACCAAAGAGGTTCTCGACACGTATTTTGTCAATGAGGTAAAAAGTGGTAAAATTCAATATCGGATTATTGATATTTCGCAGCCGGCCAATGAAAAGGTAGCCGATAAGTACGAAGTAAGCTGGTCTTCTTTGTTTGTAAACGGATGGAAGAAGGGTAAGGAAACGAAGAATAACCTTACTGATTTTGCCTTCTCGTATGCCAAAAGTTCGCCGGCTCAGTTTAAAGCGGGATTGAAAAAGAAGATTGACGAGTTACTTAAACAGAAATAGGTGATGGAGTTTTTGCAATCATTATTGGAAAACAGCAATCTCCCTGTACTCACGGCCTTTATATTGGGGTTACTCACGGCCGTGAGCCCTTGTCCGCTAGCCACCAACATAACAGCAATCGGTTTTATCAGTAAGGACATCCAGAGTCGAAACCGCATCTTCTGGAGTGGTATTCTTTATACGCTGGGAAGGGTGATTTCATACACAATACTTGGTTTTATCCTTATTCCCATTCTGCGCGAAGGAGCCAGCATGTTTGCCATTCAGAAAGCAATAAGTAAGTATGGCGATGTGTTTATTGCACCTGCTCTGATTCTGATCGGGTTGTTTATGCTTTTGGGTAACCGACTGAATTTGCCGAAGTTTGGTTTCTCTGCAGGTGACAAGACTCAGGCTTTGAAAGGTAGCTGGGGTAGCTTGCTCCTTGGGGCATTGTTTGCCTTGGCTTTTTGTCCCACAAGCGGCGTGTTCTATTTTGGTATGCTCATGCCTATGGCTGCTGCCGAAACAGGCGGTTATCTGCTGCCGATAGTGTTTGCGTTGGCAACCGGCTTGCCGGTCATTGTTGTAGCGTGGATACTGGCTTACAGCATTGCCGGACTAGGCAAGTTTTACAACCGGATACAGGTTTTTCAGAAGTGGTTTAACCGGGTGGTGGCGGTGCTTTTTATTGTGGTAGGTATCTATTACGCCATCATCAATTATTTATAAAACAGTATGATACAAGATTTTGCTGATTGGTTGGTATATTCAATCATGGGACTTGATGCGCAGTCGCATTTGGGTGCTGCTGTGAATTTTTTCTTTTATGACACGATAAAGATTTTGATTCTGTTGTTTGCTATCAGTGTGCTGATGGGTATTATCAATGCCTATTTCCCGATAGACCGATTACGTAATTACCTCACTACGCACAAGCTGTTTGGCTTGCAATATTTCTTTGCGGCGTTGTTTGGTGCCATTACTCCTTTTTGTTCATGCTCCTCCATCCCCTTGTTTATAGGGTTTGTGAAGGGTGGTATTCCCTTAGGCGTAACGTTTGCCTTCCTTATTACTTCTCCTTTGGTGAATGAGGTGGCAGTAGCTATGTTTATGGGTACCTTCGGATTACGCATAACACTTGTTTACGTTGTTAGCGGCATCTTGTTGGGTGTGATAGGAGGTTTTGTATTAGGCAGGTTTAAACTGGAAGCATACCTAAGCGATTGGGTGAAGCAGATTCAACAAAATGCCAATGCGGAAGCAGGCGAATGGGAAGCTGAGCGTACACCGTTTATGAAACGCTTGCCTGTTATCATGAAGGATGCGTGGGGCATTGTGAGAGGAGTGTTGCTGTACATACTCATAGGTATTGCTATTGGTGCTTTTATGCACGGATTTGTACCCGAAGGGTTCTTTGAACAGTATATGTCAAAAGACAATTGGTTTGCTGTGCCCTTATCCGTATTACTGGCTGTTCCGATGTATGCCAACGCTGCGGGTATTGTGCCTGTTATTGATGTGTTTGTGAGCAAAGGAATTCCTATTGGTACTGCATTGGCTTTTATGATGGCGGTAGTGGGATTGTCTCTTCCGGAAGCTACGTTACTCAAAAAGGTGATGACCTGGCGATTGATAGGAATTTTCTTTGGTGTTATTACGTTGTTCATCATTATTTCCGGTTATCTGTTTAACGCAATTCTATAAACAGAATGGATGCCTGCGTGTGACAATAAAAAATCACTATTTGTGGGTATTTGCTATCAGCTGCTCTTGTTGTTTCTTTGTAGAATCATATAAAACATTAAATGAACATGAAGAAAGTTGCTTTGTTTTTTGGTTCTACTACCGGAACCTGCGAGGAAATAGCCTACAAGATTGCTAAACAGTTAAACCTGTCGAAATCTGATGTGTACAACGTAACCGATTTGTCGGCCGATAAAGTTGCTGAATATGAGGTACTGCTTCTGGGTACTTCAACTTGGGGCGATGGCGAGCTGCAAGACGATTGGTATGACGGGATTGAAGTGCTTAAAGGAGTTGATTTAGCCGATAAAACGGTTGCTCTTTTCGGTTGTGGCGATTCGGAGTCATACAGTGATACGTTTTGTGACGGTATAGGGTTACTTTATAAGGATCTGAAGGCTTCAGGCTGCACATTTATAGGTAACAAGGTACCTACGGATAGTTATGAATTTGCTTCTTCACTGGCTGTAGATAACGGTGCTTTTGTGGGATTGGCCATTGATGACTTAAATCAAAGTGACCTGACAGATTCTCGCATTGAAGATTGGGTGAATGAGTTGAAAAGAGAAATTGTTTAGTTTCAATAGTTTGCTAAACAGAAAGGGCTTTCATCCAATACGAATGAAAGCCCTTTTAAATTATTATAGCCTGTAGTGCGTCCGGGGATCGAACCCGAGTTTCCGCCGTGAGAGGGCGGCGTCCTAGGCCACTAGACGAATGCACCGTTAAAAGAAACCAAAAATAGTAAAACAGGCTACTTGTCATTAATGCCTTACACCTTCATAAATCTAAAATTCGATAATGCCTGTATTTTTGGTACGTTTCTTGGTACGTTTTAATCTTTAAATCTCTGAAACGCCGTGCTAATAGGCGTTTCGTGAGATTTCAGCGGAAGCTGGGGGATTCGAACCCCCGGTACGGTTACCCGTACGGCAGTTTAGCAAACTGCTGGTTTCAGCCACTCACCCAAACTTCCTTAAACCCGCGTTTTCTCTCAAACGCGGTGCAAATATAGGATGAACTTTTGGACTACACAAATCTTTCTGCGATATTTTTTTAGCATTTTTAGCCCTTTATTTATTAATCGCCTAGCTTTCAGAGGAATAATACATTGTTTTTTTTAAATATCAGTTCATTGCAATATGTATTTTGATGTGTATCAATACAACTTGTCGTACTTTTGAGTAATTTTGCGCCCCGAAAGAAAAGGAGGAAAGTAGTGGCTGAGGTAATTCAACAGGAAAATATAAGGAGGCGGTTATTTAAACTGGCGGCTCCTATCTTTATTGAGACTTTGCTAATTATGATGCTGGGAGCAGTAGATGTGATTATGCTGAGTAGACATTCTGATAACAGTGTGGCGGCCGTGGGCGTGGTCAATCAGATTATTGTGCTGACTTTCCTTATTTTTGAAGTGATCAACTTGGGAACTTCGGTGCTTTGTTCGCAGTACTTAGGTGCAAAGATGCACAAGAATGTGGTGCAGGTGGTAGGCGTGTCATTGCTTATGAATTTGGTAGTGGGAGTGTCAGTCAGCCTCTTCCTCTTTGGCATGAACGAAACCATTCTGCAATGGATGGGACTGACTCCCGAATTAATGAAGGATGGAACCGATTACATGCGTATCGTGGGGGCATTTGCTTTCTTTCAGGCAATATCGCTGACTCTATCGGCTTCGCTTAGAAGTGCCAATAAGGCCATTTACCCCATGATGGTTACAGTGGTGGTGAATATACTGAATATTATCGGTAATTACACATTGATTTTTGGTGAGTTTGGTTTTCCGGAGATGGGTGTCGAAGGGGCGGCTATCTCTACTGCTTTCAGCCGGGGAGTATCTATGGTAATCCTCTTTATCATCTTGTTCAGGAAACACATTCGTAAGTTCCCGCTTGCTTATTTCAGACCTTTCCCTTTCAAAGAGTTGAAGAATTTGTTGAAGGTAGGATTACCGTCGGCCGGAGAGCAGTTGTCGTATAGTTCCTCGCAGGTGGTTATTACTTATTTTATTAATGTGCTGGGTACGGAAGCATTGGCGGCCCGAACATACTCGGTGAATATCATCATGTTTTCTTTCTTGTTTTGCATTGCCATTGCGCAAGGGGGTGCTATCTGCATAGGGCATCTTATAGGTGAGAAACGTCCGCACGCAGCCTTTCTGTTGGGCAAATACGTGATGAAGAAATCGGTGTTGATCACGGTGTGTCTTTCATTAATTACTGCGCTGATGGGACCTTTTATATTCGGCTGGCTTACTACCAATGAGCAGATTATCAGAATGGGTGTTACGATACTAGCCATTGATGTGATCCTGGAAATAGGCAGACCTATTAATATCTTTGCAACCAACGCGTTGAGAGCAGCCGGCGATGTGAATTATCCTTTTTACTTGGGTTTGGTGGTGATGTGGAGTGTGGCTGTGGGATGTGGTTATCTCTTTGGAATTCATTGGGGTTGGGGACTTGCCGGTATGTGGGTAGCCTTTCTTCTTGACGAAAATATAAGGGGGATAGTCTTTGTTCGCCGTTGGTATGGAATGAAATGGGTGAAAAAAAGCTTTGTAAAGTGACTTTTTGATAATGAATTAATAGTATCTTTGCAGCCCGTAACCAACTAACGGTTTTTCTGATGGAATGGCTTTCTAGTTTATTTTTAGAACACTCGGCTCTGCAAGCTGTAGTTATTATATCTCTCATTTCTGCCATAGGTCTTGGACTGGGTAAGGTCAAGATATTCGGCATCACACTCGGAGTAACTTTCGTTTTCTTTGCCGGTATTCTGGCCGGACATCTGGGACTTTCAGTCGATTCGCAAATGCTTAATTATGCGGAAAGTTTCGGGTTGGTTATTTTTGTTTATGCCCTCGGTCTGCAAGTGGGGCCGGGTTTCTTTGCTTCGTTCAGAAAGGAAGGAGTGACACTGAATATGCTGGCGGTTGCAGTGGTACTTCTCGGTACGGCTCTTTGCATAACGGCAACTGTTTTTACGGGCATTTCTTTGCCCGATGCGGTGGGTATTCTTTGTGGTGCAACAACAAATACGCCTGCACTGGGTGCTGCCCAACAAACACTGAAACAGCTGGGCATGGAGAGTAATACGCCTGCATTGGGTTGTGCAGTGGCTTACCCGCTAGGTGTTATCGGAGTTATTTTAGCTGTACTACTGATCAGAAAATTATTGGTTAGGAAGGAAGATTTGGTGCTAAACCAAAAAGACGAAACCAACAAAACATATATCGCAGCTTTTCAAGTACACAATCCGGCTATTTTCAATAAAAGCATTAAAGATATTGCACAGCTGAGTTATCCAAAATTTGTGATATCACGGTTGTGGAGAGACGGTAATGTTAGCATTCCTACTTCCGAGAAGATTATTAAGGAGGGAGACCGCTTACTGGTGGTTACTGCTGAAAAAGATGTGCTGGCGCTTACCGTATTGTTTGGACAACAAGAAAATACGGATTGGAACAAGGAGGATATTGACTGGAATGCCATCGACAGGCAGCTGGTGTCGCAACGCATCGTTGTAACTCGTCCGGAACTGAATGGAAAGAAGTTGGGTTCGTTGAGACTTAGAAATACGTATGGTATAAATATAAGTCGCGTGTATCGTGCGGGAGTGCAGCTGTTGGCTACTCCTGAACTGACTTTGCAGCTGGGCGATAGGCTTACGGTAGTAGGAGAGGCTGCTGCTATTCAAAATGTGGAGAAGGTTCTTGGTAATGCGGTTAAAAGTTTAAATGAGCCTAACTTAGTGGCTGTATTTGTGGGTATTGTTTTGGGATTGGCACTAGGGGCTATTCCTTTTGCTGTGCCCGGAGTGAGTGTGCCTGTAAAGTTGGGACTGGCTGGCGGACCGATTATTGTGGGTATTCTGATTGGTACCTTCGGACCGCGTTTACACATGGTTACTTATACTACCCGCAGTGCCAATCTCATGCTTCGGGCATTAGGATTGTCTATGTATCTGGCTTGTCTGGGGCTTGATGCAGGAGCACATTTCTTTGATACGATTTTCCGTCCGGAGGGCTTGTTGTGGATTGGCGTGGGATTTGGTATGACGATCATTCCGGTTTTATTGGTGGGTATTATAGCATTTAAGTTTATGAAGATTGATTTTGGTTCTGTATCGGGTATGCTCTGTGGAAGCATGGCCAACCCTATGGCGCTGAACTACGCCAATGATACCATTCCCGGTGATAATCCTTCTGTTTCTTATGCTACTGTTTATCCGTTGTCGATGTTTCTTCGGGTAATTATAGCGCAGATTATCCTTCTGTTTTTACTTTAAACTTTATAATAAAAACAAGAACGACCGATGGTAGTAACTATCGGTCGTTCTTGTTTTATAGAATTTTCTGTTCTATCCTTTTGCTTCTTGATATAAAAAGCGTTTGATGCTTTTCTTCGGTGTCTTTTCAAATTCTTCCGGATAAATTTTCACCTTGGTAATCTGGCTGTAGCCGGGAAGCGTAGCATTCAGTGCCACACGGTTTTCTTCCATGAGTCCTTCCATATCTTCATTCTTCAAGCCATGTGCAAAGGCGTCGTCAAAGTCGGGATATACAAGTGCCACAAGCTTTTCATTTTGCTGCACAATAATGCTTTCGGCAACGTATGGCAGGTTGTTCAATCTATCTTCTATTTCTTCCGGATAAATGTTTTGTCCGCTAGGGCCAAGCAGCATATTTTTGCTACGTCCTTTGATAGTTACATTGCCTTCGGCATCCATCAACGCAAGGTCACCGGTATGAAGCCAACCATCGGCATCGAGAACCTGAGCTGTTGCTTCTTCATTTTTGTAATAGCCCAACATGACATTAGCTCCACGGCACACAATTTCTCCGGGAATATTTTCAGGATCGGGTGATAATACTTTTACTTCCATGCGAGGTACTTGCTTTCCGCAAGATGCAGGCTTAAATGATTTCCAGTCTTCGTAACAGATAATGGGACCGCACTCCGTCATGCCGTATCCTACTGTATAAGGGAATTCTATCATTTGCAGGAATTGTTCTATTTCCTGATTGAAAGCAGCTCCGCCAATAACAACTTCGGCAAAGTTACCTCCGAAAGCATTGATTACCTGCTCGCGAACAGCGGCTTTTATCTTATCATTGATAATAGGTACCTTCAACAGAATCTTCATGGTTGGAGTTTCTAGTTTGGGCAGTACGTTCTTCTTGATAATCTTTTCAATAATAAGTGGTACGGCTATCACCAAATTGGGCTTAACTTCTGCAAATGCCTGGAAGATAATCTTGGGACTGGGCATGCGGGTGAGGAAGAATATCTGGCAACCGGCCGAGAATTCATATAAGAACTCAAAAGCCAGTCCGTACATGTGCGCCATGGGAAGCATGGACACAATCTTGTCTTCCGGTTTCAGTGTTAAAACCTCGAAAGCAAATTTGGTGTTCGACCACAAGCTGCGATAAGGTAACATGACCCCTTTGGAATAACTGGTGGTACCCGATGTGTAATTGATCACAGCCAGTTCCTCAGGCTGATCTTTGTGATAGTTAATATGTTCCTGGCGGAAGTTCTTGGGGTATTTCTTTCCAAAAAGTTCGTTGAGGTGTTCGCGAGCGGCTGTGAGTTGTTCGCTTCGCGATACCAGCAATGAAAAATCATTCATCAGCACGACTCCTTCAATGAGGGGCATGGCAGCTTCGTTGAGATTCTCCCACACCATATCGCCCACAAACAGAAGTTTGGCTTCGGAATGATTCACTATATTATGTACATTATCGGCTTTGAACTCATGCAAAATAGGAACTGCAATTGCTCCGTATGTCAGCGTAGCCAGAAAACTGACTCCCCAGTGGGAACTGTTACGACCGCAGATGGCTATTTTATCTCCCTTCTTAACACCGCTTTCTTCAAAAAGGATGTGTACCTTTTCTATCTTGCGGGCAACGTCTTTATACTGCAGGGTGGCGCCTTTGTAATCTGTTAAGGCGTTAAGGTCCCAATGGTTTTTAATACTGTTTTCGATGTAAGCAATAAAACTTTGTTCCATTGTATATTTGCACATTTAAATTAAATCTGTGCAAATATATGGTTTTATCTGGGTATAGCAAATAAAAAAGAGGCTTTATTTCAAATACCATTCATACATCCGTTGCACTCCTTCTTCAATCTCTATGCGATGGTGCCAGCCCAATGCATGCAGTTTGGAAGGGTCGGTAAGCTTGCGCATGGTACCGTCGGGTTTGCTGCTGTCGAACGTCAGCTTTCCTGTGTAACCAACCGTTTTCATTATCAGTTCAGCCAGTGCCTTGATGGTAATCTCTTTGCCCGTACCGATGTTGATGTGTGAACGGGCATCTTTGAAATCTACCTGCTCCATAATGAATACCGAAGCATCGGCCATCTCTTCACTCCAGAGGAACTCACGCAACGGAGTACCCGTTCCCCAAAGTTCCACGCCGCTTTCGCTGATGCCGTATTTCTTCAGAATGTTGAGAATTTCTTCCTTGCTGTACTGTCCGTTTACACCTTCCACGGGGCGGAGGTTCAGGTCTTTGAGCACCGCCTCCCAATTCCCCTCTTTCAAGCAATGAGCCAGGTGAATCTTTCGTATCATGGCAGGCAACACGTGGCTGCGTTCCAAGTCGAAGTTATCATGAGGGCCGTATAGGTTGGTGGGCATCACGGCAATGTAATTGGTGCCGTATTGCAGATTGAAGCTCTCACACATTTTCAGTCCGGCTATCTTGGCGATGGCATATGGTTCGTTGGTTTGTTCCAGCGGTGCGGTAAGCAGTTCCGTTTCTTTAATGGGTTGGTGAGCATCACGCGGATAGATGCAGGTACTGCCCAGAAAGAGCAGTTTCTTTACGTTGTGACGAAAGCTTTCACCAATCACGTTCTGCTGAATTTGCAGGTTCTTGTAGATGAAATCCGCCCGGTAGGTGTTGTTAGCCATGATGCCTCCCACGTGAGCGGCAGCCAGAATCACATACTCGGGTTGTTCGGCATCGAAGAAGGCGCGAACGGCCACGCCGTCCATCAAATCGAGTTCGTGGTGGCTCTTACCGATCAGGTTGGTATATCCTTTCTGAAGAAGGTTGTTCCAGATGGCAGAACCCACCAGTCCGCGGTGTCCTGCCACATATATCTTTGCATTTTTCTCCATCTTGTTCTTACTTGTCCAGTTCCTGACGCAGGTGCAGTTTGCGAACAAACTTCATGTCGTGTGCTGCCATGATGCGTACCAGTTCGGGGAATGAGGTTTTGGTCGGGTTCCAGCCCAGCAGGGTACGTGCCTTGGTGGGGTCGCCCAACAGTTGTTCCACTTCGGCCGGACGAAAGTACCTGGCATCTACCTCTACCAATACTCTGCCGGTGGCGGTATCAATCCCTTTTTCATCGACTCCCTCGCCTTCCCAGCGCAAGGTGATGCCTACTTCTTTGAAGGCCAGGGTGGCAAACTCGCGAACGGTGTGGTATTCGCCCGTGGCAATCACGAAATCTTCGGGCACATCGTGTTGCAGGATGAGCCACATGCACTCCACATAATCTTTGGCGTAGCCCCAGTCGCGCAGGGCGTCGAGGTTACCCAGGTAGAGTTTGTCTTGGAAGCCTTGTGCTATGCGGGCGGCTGCCAGTGTTATTTTGCGGGTAACGAAGGTTTCGCCGCGGCGTTCGCTCTCGTGGTTAAACAGGATGCCGTTAACGGCAAACATGCCGTAGCTTTCGCGGTAGTTCTTGGTTATCCAGAAGCCGTATTGTTTGGCTACACCGTAGGGTGAACGGGGGTAGAACGGGGTGGTTTCCTTTTGGGGAACTTCCTGAACGAGTCCGTAAAGCTCGGATGTAGAGGCCTGATAGATCTTGGTTTTCTTTTCCAGTCCCAGGATACGCACGGCTTCGAGCATGCGCAAGGTCCCAATGGCATCGGCTTCGGCGGTGTATTCGGGTACATCGAAGGATACTTTGACATGGCTTTGCGCGGCCAGGTTGTAGATTTCATCGGGTTGTACCATCTGGATGATGCGGATAAGCGAACTGCTGTCGGTCATGTCACCGTAGTGCAGGTTTATTAATCGCTTTTGTCTCATATCGCGCACCCACTCGTCAAAATACAAGTGTTCAATGCGTCCTGTATTGAATGAAGATGAACGGCGTAAAATGCCATGTACCTCATAATCTTTCTGCAAAAGGAACTCGGCCAGAAACGAGCCGTCTTGTCCGGTGATACCGGTGATTAATGCTACTTTTTTCATATCTTGTTACTTCATGTAGTTTTCTTTGTGGGTTATTTTATCGATGACAAGTGCAATGGCACCATCGCCTGTTACATTGCAGGCTGTCCCGAAACTATCCATCGCAATGTAGAGAGCAATCATTAATGCCTGTTCAGCCTCTCCGAAACCAAGCATGGATTGTAAAATACCCAGTGCAGCCATGATAGCACCTCCCGGAACGCCTGGTGCAGCTACCATGGTGATGCCTAGCATCAGTATGAATCCGGCGAATAAATAGAAATCGTATGGCATGCCCTGCATAATCATTAAGGCCAGTGCACAAGCTACAATCTTCAGGGTGCTGCCCGACAGATGAATGGTTGCACACAAGGGAATTACAAATCCTGCAATATCTGGCGATACGCCGTTCTTCTTGGTTTGTTCCAAGGTAACGGGAATGGTTGCTGCTGATGATTGGGTGCCCAATGCTGTGAAATAGGCAGGCATCATGCGTGCCAATAGTTTCAATGGGTTTCGTTTGACAAATAAAGCAGCTACCGAATATTGAAAGATCAGCAGGAAAATATGCAGTGCGAAAATGATTCCGATGATTTTAATAAATACAATTAGTATGGAATATACTTCACCTGTATGTGCCATATTAAGAAATATGCCGAATATATAAATAGGCAGAAAAGGTAAAATGACCCGATTAATGAGTTGCACAATGATAACCTGGAAGTCATTGGCTACTCCTTTCAACGCGCCGCCACGCATGCTTGCCAGCCCTAATCCGAGTGTAAATGAAAGCACAAGTGCAGTCATTACGCTAATTACAGGCGGAATAGAGATGCTAAAATAAGGCATTGCATTGGGGATCTTGTCGACTTCGGCCAGCGAACTTCCCGGTGTAATGATGTCAGGGAAGAAAGCACTTCCTACTGCATACGAAAGAAAACCTGAGAATAATGTGGCCCCGTATGCGATAAGAACGGTAATGAGCAATAGTTTTCCGGCTTTGTTACCAATATCGGAGATTGCCACGGTAACTAATCCGAGAATAATAAGAGGAATGGAAAAACTTAAAAACTCGCTGAAAAGAACATTAAACGTAGCAAATATACGTATCAGGGGTAGTGGTAAGAAATTACCGCAAACAACCCCTATAAGAATTGCAATAATGATACGCGACAGTAGTCCTAATTGTATTTTTCTCATACCTTGTATTTCTTGTTATCGGCAAAAGTAGTAATTTCTCACGAACAAATACCTTTGACTTATCGTTATACTCAAAAATAACAAACTAAAAAAATACAGCAAACAATTATGAGCAACAAAAAAACAGATATCGGACTGATTGGTCTGGCTGTTATGGGCGAAAATCTGGCCCTTAACATGGAAAGTAAAAATTGGCAGGTTTCAGTTTATAACCGTACTGTTCCGGGTGTGGAAGAAGGTGTGGTTGATCGTTTTGTAAACGGAAGAGCTAAGGGCAAAAACATACAAGGGTTCACTGATATAAAGGATTTTGTAGCTTCAATAGAGGCTCCTCGTAAAATCATGATGATGGTTCGTGCGGGAAGTGCAGTCGACGAATTGATGGAGCAGTTGTTTCCTCTGCTTTCGCCCGGTGATATTTTGATTGATGGTGGAAACTCTAATTATGAAGATACGAATCGCAGGGTGGAGCTGACTGAGTCAAAAGGATTTTTCTTTGTGGGTTCCGGCGTATCAGGCGGTGAAGAAGGAGCATTAAATGGAGCTTCTATCATGCCGGGAGGTTCTGCAGCTGCATGGCCTCACGTAAAACCTATCTTGCAAAGCATTGCTGCAAAGGCTTCCGACGGTACACCCTGTTGTGAATGGGTTGGACCGGCTGGCTCGGGACATTTTGTGAAGATGATTCACAACGGTATTGAGTATGGTGACATGCAGTTGATAGGTGAGGCTTATTGGGTCATGAAGAAGTTGTTGAGCCTCAACAATGAGGAGATGTCTTCCATCTTTGCAAATTGGAATGAAGGAAAACTTCGCAGTTACCTGATTGAAATTACGGCTAATATATTGAAACATAAAGATAAGGCAGGCGGCTATTTGGTTGATAAGATTCTGGATGCAGCCGGACAAAAAGGAACGGGCAAATGGTCGGTTATCAATGCGATGGAGTTGGGTATGCCGCTGGGACTTATTGCTACCGCAGTATTTGAACGTAGCTTGTCTGCACAGAAAGGATTGCGTGAAACGGCTGCTAAGGCTTATCAGCATGGACATTTGCAGGCTGTATACAATAAACCTGAATTAGTGAAGGATATCTATTCTGCACTTTATGCTTCTAAACTAGTATCGTACGCACAAGGATTTGCTGTTTTGAAAAAGGCATCGGATACTTTTGGTTGGAATTTAAATCTGCCTTCAATAGCCCGCATGTGGCGTGGAGGATGTATTATCCGAAGTGCGTTTTTGAATGATATTGCGGCTGCATTCGAAGCGGCCGACAAACCTGAACATTTGTTGTTGGCTCCTTATTTTAAAGAAGAAATGAAGAAGTTACTACCGGGATGGAAAAACCTGGTTGCACAATCTATGCGTGAGGAACTTCCCGTACCGGCTTTCTCTTCAGCATTGAATTATTTCTTCTCAATGGTTTCAGATAAGTTGCCCGCTAATCTGGTGCAAGCTCAACGCGATTATTTCGGAGCGCATACTTTTGAACGTGTTGATAATCTTAGGGGAGTTTTCTTCCATGAAAACTGGACCGGACATGGTGGTGATACCAAGTCGGGTACTTATAATGTATAATGTTTGTAATTTGAATGAGTTATGATGAATAATCGCATATACACGGCAGACAAACCTTTTGTAATGGTAATCTTCGGCGCTTCGGGCGATTTGACCAAGCGTAAGTTGATGCCTGCACTTTACTCTTTGTTTAAAGATAATCGTTTGCCAAAGGAATTTTCCATACTGGGCGTGGGACGAACGGTTTATTCAGATAGCCAATATCGTTCGTATATATTGGATGAGATTAAGAAATTTATTAAGGAAGAAGATCAGAATGAAACATGGATAGATGCGTTTATTTCTCATTTATACTATTTGTCTATTGATCCTGCCATTGAATCAGAATACGGATTGTTAAGCTGTAGGCTGGAAGAATTGGGAGGTGAAGAGCGTCCAGATAATGTTTTGTTTTACTTGGCTACTCCTCCTTCTTTATATGGTGTGATACCTCTGCATTTGAAAAAGTGGAAGCTGAATACCAAAAATTCACGCATCATTGTTGAGAAACCTTTTGGCTATGATCTGGAGTCGGCACAAAAGCTTAATAAGATATATTCTTCTGTTTTTGAAGAAAGGCAGATTTATCGTATTGATCATTTCCTTGGCAAGGAAACAGCGCAGAACTTGCTGGCATTTCGTTTTGCCAACGGCATATTTGAACCCCTGTGGAACAGGAAATACATTGATTATGTGGAGGTGACGGCCGTCGAAAACCTAGGTATTGAGTCGCGTGGAGGTTTTTATGAAACAGCAGGAGCTTTGAGAGACATGGTACAAAACCACCTTATTCAATTGGTGGCACTTACAGCGATGGAACCACCTGCCGTGTTCAATGCCGATAACTTCCGAAATGAAGTGGTGAAGGTATATGAGTCGCTGACTCCTTTAAATGAAGTTGATTTGAACGAACACATTGTAAGAGGTCAATATACGGCTTCCAATTCAAAGAAAGGATATCGTGAAGAAAAAGGAGTAAATCCCGAATCACGTACAGAAACATACATCGCTATGAAGCTGGGTATCAGCAATTGGAGATGGAGCGGAGTGCCTTTTTATATTCGTACAGGTAAGCAAATGCCGACCAAGGTAACGGAGATTGTTGTGCACTTCAAAGAAACTCCTCATCAGGTGTTTCACTCTGCAGATGGAAATGAGCATCCAATGGCCAATAAACTTATCTTGCGTTTGCAACCTAACGAAGGGATTGTTCTTAAGTTTGGAATGAAAATGCCTGGACCAGGCTTTGAAATCAAACAAGTGACCATGGACTTTAGTTATGATAAACTGGGAGGTGTACCTTCGGGCGATGCTTATGCGCGACTAATAGAAGACTGTATTTTAGGTGACGCAACGCTCTTTACTCGCAGTGATGCTGTTGAGGCTTCCTGGAAGTTCTTTGATCCGGTGCTGAACTATTGGACTAACAATGCAGATGCTCCTTTGTATGGCTATCCGGCCGGCACCTGGGGACCACTTGAAAGTGAAGCGATGATGCATGAACACGGAGCAGAGTGGACCAACCCCTGTAAGAATTTAACGAATACTGATCAATATTGCGAGTTATGAAAAGGTTCATTTATCCATCTTCCATAGAAACGGCGCGTGCATTAACCTTGCATCTCATTAAACTTTTGAATGATGAACCCGAAAAGGTCTTTCATATTGCATTCAGTGGTGGCTCAACTCCCGCATTGATGTTTGATGTGTGGGCAAATGAATATAGTAATATAACTCCTTGGGAACGTATTAAAGTTTGGTGGGTTGATGAACGTTGTGTTCGCCCGGAAAACTCCGAGAGTAATTACGGTATGATGCGTATGTTATTGCTCGACGTGGTTCCCATTCCGCATTCAAACATATTCAGGATAATGGGTGAGAATAAGCCTGCCGATGAAGCTGTCCGTTACTCACATTTGGTAAGGAAAAACTTACCCGTGGAAAACGATATGCCTGTATTCGACATTGTGTTGTTAGGAGCGGGTAATGACGGACATACTTCTTCTATCTTTCCGGGACAAGAACACTTGCTTACTTCATCAGAAGTTTACGAGGCTACTTATAATCCCAACAGTGGTCAGAGTAGGATTGCGTTGACAGGACAACCCATTATCAATGCCGAAAAGGTTATCTTCCTGATTATGGGAAAAGAAAAGGCTGATGTAGTGTCTGAGATTTGTATGTCGGGTGATACGGGTCCGGCTGCTTATGTGGCGCATCACGCACGTGAAGTTGAATTATTCCTTGATCAGAGCGCAGCCGCTAAGCTTAAATAAAGAATATTTTTTTGATTATTTGATTGTAATATGTGTAATGAAGTCTGTCTTCCGAAAGGGGGCAGGCTTTTTTATTTTGAGCAGGAAATATGGGATATATAAAAAAATATCCTCCTTACCCGGACGCTACCGGAAGGAGGATACTAACACAAAAACTAAACTAGACTTAACTAAACTATTCTATTGCGGAGTTTCACAACTCCTATCTGTTCGGTGCAAAGATATAGAGAACATTTTTAATACGCAAACAATAATCAATAAAATTTAGGTTTTTATCGACGAAACGGCTGAAAGATCAGCTTCTTTCATCAAGAAAACTTTGAAAGGCTTGTTTGTAACTGTCGCTTATAGGAATATAAGTTTTATCAAAAACAATTCTTCCACGATCAATGATACGTATTTTCTCTTTTTGAACGATATATGATCTGTGCACCCGCATAAAACGATTGGCAGGTAAGAGTTCCTCCATTGATTTCATACTCATCAGAGAGAGTATGGGTTTAGGAGAATCTTCCAGATAAATTTTGATGTAATCTTTTAGCCCTTCTATATAGAGTATCTTTTTCAATTCAATTTGTACCAGCTTGTAGTCACTTTTTACGTAAATACTTTCCTTTTCTTCGGGCTTTTGAACCAGGTCGAACCATTGAAGTGCTTTATTGGCTGCCTGTAGAAAATCAGGGTAAGAGATCGGTTTCAATAAATAGTCGAGCGCATTGACTCTGTATCCGTCAATAGCATATTGACCGAAAGCCGTAGTAAATACAATACGTGTTTGAGAGTCAACCATTCTCGAAAACTCTAATCCGTTAAGTTCCGGCATTTGTATGTCGAGGAACAAAAGATTTACCTTCATGTCGGGCAATTCTTTCATGGCCTGCATGGCGCTTGAATATTTTCCTGTCAGGTTGAGGAAAGGAGTTTTGTTCACGTAACTCTCCAGCAAGCTTAGTGCAAGAGGTTCATCGTCTACTATTGCGCAATTCAATATCATAATCTGTTGTTTGTTGGGGTGAGATATAATTTAGAAATATATTCCTTTCCGTCGGCCGACAGATACTTTTCCCATTTGTAATGGTTGGGATAAAGTAATTCAAGGCGTTTGCTTACCTGCTCCAGTCCGATGCCCGAACCACTCTTATCCATTTTATTCTTTGGGAAATTACTGTTGGTTATCTCACAGTAAATGAGGTTGGGCTTTTCATTGAGAACAATGCGAATAAAACTAGGCTCGGTAGGAGAGATGCCGTGCTTGAACGCATTTTCAATGAGCGAGATAAAAATAAGCGGTGCAATGAATGTCTTGCTTTCCGGATGGATGTCAATGACAGTTTCCACCTTAACATTATCGGTAAGGCGTATGCGCATCAGTTCAATGTAATTCTGAATAAAATCGGCTTCCTGTCCCAGTGGCACATACGTGTGTTGGTTCTCGTAAAGTACATGCCTTAACAGTTTGCTCAAGTCTTGCACAGCTTGCTGTGCTTTATCACTGTTGAATGCGATTAATGCATATATATTATTCAGCGTGTTGAGTAAGAAGTGCGGATTTAACTGGTTACGCAAATTCCTTAACTCAGCTTCCGTTCTGCTCTTTTCAGCTTCACGAAGAGCCAGTTCCGACTCACGCCACCTGCCGCTCATGCGTATGGCAGCACTTAGTCCGATGGTAAAGATAAGACTGACCGTGTCTCTGAGTGTGAAAATCCACCGGGGCGGTGCATTCGGTTTTCGTTTGGGAATATCAGGTTCCATTAAAGCGAAACTCAATTCTTGCCACACTTGAAGTGCAATTCCCATTATTATCACTAAAAAGACATTATAAATGATATACTTCCGGTTCTGATTAGTGAATAAATAACGTGGAATTAAAACAAGATAGTTGATATAGAACACAATAAGAAAAGCCAGAGGAACCGTCATGTGCCGCAGGTAGATGCTCCAATTGAAAACATTGGTTCCCCGCTCTAAGAAGAAGAACGGGAAGCCAAATACAATACCCCAGCTGATGATATGTATGATTACGCCAAACGGCTTGGTGTTAACAGGTTGTTTCATGTTTACAAATATACAATTATTTTTGTTATTCGTATCTGATAGCCTCAATCGGATCCAAATCGGCTGCTTTCTTGGCAGGATACCAACCAAAGAACACGCCCGTTACGGTACAAACTGCGAAGCTAAGCATAACACTCCATGGTTGAATGTAAATGGGCCAATGAGCCAACACCTTTACTCCCAAGGAAGCACCTACACCTATTATAACTCCAATAATACCTCCGGTAATACTGATTAAGATAGCTTCAATGAGAAATTGGCTCAATATATCAATGCCGCGAGCACCTACCGACATACGCAAACCTATTTCACGGGTTCGCTCAGTTACACTTACATACATGATGTTCATGATTCCGATACCACCCACAATCAAACTGATTCCGGCAATACAGGCGAGCAACGTTGTCATCAAGTCGGTTGTAGAATTGAGCATGGTGCTTAACTCTTGTTGCGAACGAATGTTGAAGTCATCATCATCACCATCTTTCAGTTTGTGGTTACTGCGTAATAGTGCGGTAATTTCTTCTGTAGCCTGATCGGTCATATCTTCCGAAAGAGCTGAGGTAAAGATACCTTGCAGATAAGTAACCGCCAACAAACGTTTCATTACGGTGGTGTACGGAGCCAATACAACGGCATCCTGATCCTGCCCCATGGAGTTGTAACCTTTGGCTTTGAGTACCCCCACTATGCGAAAAGGTATTTTATTGAAACGAATGATACGTCCCACCGGATCGCCTCCATCGGGGAAAAGATTATCGGCAATGGTTTTACCGATAACACAGACCTTTGAACTGCTTTGTATATCGGCATCCGTAAACATCTCACCGTTTTCCACGCTCAACTGACGGATGCTGAGATACTCGGTGTTAACCCCACTTACACTACCCGGATAGTTGTTGGCTCCATAAATAAACTGCCCCGAACTGTTCACGGTAGGACTCACGGCCGACAAGTATTTGGTCTTGTCCTGCAAGGCATGGAAGTCAGCTAACTTCAGCGTCTGCATGGCGCTGGGGTCCTGACGAACACCGCCACGCATATCGGCACCGGGATTAATCATAATCATGTTTGATCCCATCTCGGCTATCTGACTTTGAATACTCCTCTTCGAACCTTGTCCGATGGCGAGCATGGTAATCACCGAAGCAACTCCGATGATGATACCCAACATGGTAAGAAAAGCCCGGAGCTTGTTGTTGGCCAAAGCCCGTAATGCTATTTTAAATAAATTAGTTCCATTCATAATTTGGTCAGTTATAATTCTTCCGGAAGCGGCAACGATGCCAGCACTGATGCAGCCGACTGGATGGAAGGGTTCACTTTATCTTCCTTCACTTGCCCGTCGCGCAACACAATGTTGCGACTGCTGTATTGAGCAATTTCCGGGTTATGAGTTACAAAAATGATGGTTCTCCCTTCCTTGTGAAGCTGTTGAAAAAGAACCAAAATCTCAAAAGAAGTGCGACTGTCGAGGTTACCCGTTGCCTCATCGGCCAAGATCACGGCCGGATTGTTAACCAATGCCCGGGCAATAGCCACGCGCTGCATTTGTCCGCCACTCATCTGATTGCTTTTGTGCATCAAACGATCACCCAAACCCACCGCCTTCAATGCTTCAATGGCCCGGTTCTTTCGCTCGGTGGCGTTGACGGCTGCGTTGTACATAAGCGGCAGCTCCACGTTTTCAATCGCAGTAGTTTTAGCCAGCAGGTTGTAACTTTGAAAAACAAACCCGATCTTTCGGTTTCGCAATATCGCCCTTTCATTTTTGCTCATGGTACGTACCGGAATGCCGTCGAGTAAATATTCGCCGCTGCTGGGCGTATCCAGGCAACCCAATGTATTGAGCAAGGTCGACTTGCCCGAACCCGAGGTTCCCATGATTGTAACAAACTCCCCTTCGTTGATGGTAAATGAGATGCCTCTTAGTGCATGCACCGTTTCTTCACCTACCTGAAAGTTACGCTTGATATCCGTTAATTCTATAATTTTCTTCATCACATAAACGCTTTTGTTTGTAGTCGTCGGGATTCAGGAAGAACCCCGTGACCTTACTTCTTCTTACTTCCCGGTCGGCTGGGCATGAAAGGAGACGATTCTTTCTGCGCACCACTGTCGCCCTGAGATGCCGATGCACCATCACCCGGCATCTTTCCGCTGGTTGCACCTGTTATAATCACATCACCTTCGCTGATTCCGCCGGTAATTTCAGTCATCACACCATTGCTGATGCCCACTGTAACTGCATGTGCCTTGAACGTATTGCCTTGGCGTGTCCACAACTTATGTTCACCCTGAGCATCAACCACTTTGTCCTCCGCACCGATAATTCCCTTTTCAGGCGTAAAGCGTAAAGCCTTGGCAGGAACACTCAGCACATTGTTCTTTTCGAGCGTATAAATGGTGATGTTGGCAGTCAGTCCCGGTTTCAACTTCAAATCAGGATTGGGAGCAGAAACAACCACTTCGTACGTAACCACGTTGCTGGTGGTGGTGGCCTCTTGACGTACCTGAGTGACCTTACCCTCAAAAGTATCATTAGGAAAAGCATCTACCGTAAAGGTTACACGCTGACCTTCCTGCACATCACCTATATCGGCTTCATCCACATCGGCAATTACCCGCATGTCTGTGAGGTCGTTGGCGATGGTAAACAGAGTAGGCGTGCTGAAAGAAGCAGCTACTGTTTGTCCTTCCTCCACAGCCCGGCTCAACACCACGCCATCGATAGGAGAATAAATGGTGGCGTAACCCAGATTCGTTTCAGCCTTTGCCAAATCGTTGCGACTAATGTTATAAGAGTTGCGCGCCTTCTCGTAGCTGTACCAAGCCGTTTCATAATCCGTATCGGAAACAAGCTTCTTTTCGTGCAATGTCTTTATACGAGTATAGTTCTTCAGTTGATAATCATACTCCGTCTTAGCGTTCTGCAAATTACTCTTAGCCGTGGCCAATGTATTTTGCAGGTTTATCTTATCTAGCTCGGCAAGAACCTGTCCTTTTTTGACCACACTGTTATAATCAACATAAATCTTATTGATGATACCCGAAACCTGAGTACCTACTTCCACTTCAGTAACAGGTTCGATGGTACCGGTAGCTGTTACCGAATTACTGATGTTGCCTTTGGTTACCTTAGCTGTTTCATAAGTAACCTTGTTTTTGGGCGCTGGCCCCCAGAACATCCACACGGCTGCACCGACAACGAGTATGGCAGCAACGACAAGGGTGATTTTCTTTTTATTCATCATCGTTCTTTATTTATAATTTTATATTTTCTCCCTGATAGAAACGTAGGAGCTGACTGTTGAGTATCGCCATGTATTTGGCTTGTAACACCTCTTGTTTGGCCGACAAAAGATTATTTTTCTCACTGAGCAGCTCAACGGTATTCTTCATTCCCAAGTTAAATTGTTCACTGATCAGGTTGTAGCTGACTTCCGTGCTGCGGAGTTTTTCACTGGCAGCAGCGAAACTTTGCTGCGCACTGTTGGCATCCAACCAAAGACTCTCTATCGTTTTGAAAAGCGTCTTTTCCTGATCGAGCTGATCGAGCTGACTGCTCTGATATTGCAGCTTGGCTTTCTGAACGGCGCTCTTGGTTTCACGGTTATTAAAGATAGGAACCGAAATAGTTAGCCCCAGAGAGTTATTCCAACCGTTCTTTACCTGTTGACTGAAGGTAAAGTCGCTTCCGCTGGTGTGACTTGTTCCGATACCTGCACTCAGACTAAGAGTAGGCATGTAGCCCGATTTGGCAATGGCAATGCTAAGTTTTGAAGCATCAACGCTCAACTTACTTGCCTCGATCTCCGGGCGTAAAGCCAATGCCGTTCTGTAAACATCCATTTTAGTGGGCAGCGGATTCAACACATCGGCGTCGGCCAAGGCCGGCATAGCTATCTGCATCTCTTCTTCGCCATCCAGTTCCAGCAATTGTTTTAATTGTAATTTATAGTTCTGCAAAGCAGCTTGTGCCGTAACCAGTTGGTATTTGTCTGTACTGCACTGCGATTCCAGCTGAGCGTAATCACTTTGAGCAATGGAACCGGCTGCAAGCAACTCTTTGGCACGGTCTCTTTGTGCTTCGGACACCTTCAACGTGCTTTCGTTGATCTTCACCGATTCGGCTGCATAGAGAACCTGCACATAAATTTGAGTGATAGAGGTTTGAATGTCGTTTTCACTTTCAGAAACCGTAAGCTCCGCTATACGGCTGTTCAGCTTCTGCTGCTCAATCGTCTTGAGATTCCTACCACCGTTGTAAACAGTCCACGACGCATTTAGTCCGTAATTACCGTTGTAGCTGTTTTCTTTCTGACTGTTGTCTTCGGTGAGCGGACGGTTTACGTAGTTCTGACTGGTGCTAAACGAAAGACTCGGGAAGAGAGCTGCCTTGGCTGTCTTGACATCAATGCTGCTGCTTTCCGCAGAGATTCTGTTCTTCCGTACACTTATGTTTTGCTGCAATGCATATTCAATGCAATTGCTCAGTGTCCACTCGGCAGGGCGTTCAACCGTTTGAGCCGACAAGCCGCTGCAAACAGTGGCAAGTCCTACCATGAATACTGTGATCTTTTTGACGTTTATCATAATTCTTATTATTGATATTACTGGCAACAAAGTTACTTTGATACTTTTTTAGCAACAAAATAGATAGACCGCTGAACAAAATGTATCGTCCAAAGTGTTTTATTCATCGATAATTGCTTTTCGTTTATTTGTTTGTAATTAGATTATTGTTAGCTTTGTGAAGCTCAATAATTATAGAATGATACGGATATGAATATTATAAAACGCATTTGGAACTTCTACTATGAGGGCTTTCGGAGTATGACACTGGGTAAAACTCTGTGGCTCATCATTCTGATAAAACTGTTTATCATGTTCTTTATTTTAAAACTTTTCTTTTTCCCAAACTTTCTGAATAGCCGCCCCGAGGGCGAAAGCAAGGAAGAGTTTGTGGGCAAAGAATTAATTAATCGTGCAAATCCTTAATTTTTAGTACATTATGATAGAAAGTATTGATACTTCACTGGTCGACTGGTCGAGAGCTCAATTTGCTTTGACCGCCATGTATCACTGGATTTTCGTTCCGCTTACGCTGGGACTGGCTGTGGTTATGGGCATTATGGAAACTCTTTATTACAAAACAGGCAATGAGTTCTGGAAACACACGGCCAAGTTCTGGATGAAGTTGTTTGGTATTAACTTCGCCGTTGGTGTTGCCACCGGAATTATTCTGGAGTTTGAGTTTGGAACCAACTGGAGTAATTACTCTTGGTTTGTGGGCGATATATTTGGAGCTCCTCTGGCTATTGAAGGCATGCTGGCATTCTTTATGGAAGCCACCTTTATAGCTGTGATGTTCTTCGGGTGGAACAAAGTAAGCAAAGGCTTTCACTTGGCTTCAACGTGGCTCACCGGACTGGGAGCGACTTTGTCGGCTTGGTGGATTCTTGTTGCCAATGCCTGGATGCAATACCCGGTAGGGATGGAATTCAACCCCGACACCGTGCGCAATGAAATGGTCGATTTCTGGGCGGTGGCCACCTCTCCCGTAGCCGTTAACAAGTTCTTCCACACTGTTCTTTCAGGATGGGTGCTGGGAGCCATCTTCGTTGTGGGCGTGAGCGCCTGGTTCTTACTCAAGAAACGCCACAAAGAGTTTGCTTTGCAAAGCATTAAAATAGGAGCCATGTTTGGATTGGTATCCACCTTGCTCTCGGCTTGGACGGGCGACGGTTCCGGTTATCAGGTTGCTAAAACACAACCCATGAAACTGGCCGCTATGGAAGGATATTACGAGGGAAAAGAAGGAGCCGGACTGGTGGCTGTGGGTTTACTCAACCCCGACAAAGAGAAATATAATGACGGGAAAGATCCTTTTATCTTCCGTGTAGAAATTCCACAGATGCTTTCTTTGCTTGCAAAGCGCGAGTTGAATGCATTTGTGCCGGGTGTGAAAGACATTATTGAAGGCGGATACGTGCAAAAAGACGGCACGGTGGCGCTCTCGGCAGCAGAGAAAATAGAGCGGGGGAAGAAGGCCATTGCCGCATTGGCTTCCTATCGTTCGGCAAAGAAAGAAGGAAACACAGCAACGGCCGACTCAGCTTATGTTACGTTGCAAGAGAACATGGCTTACTTTGGATACGGATACATTAAAGATGTGCACCACCTAGTGCCCAATGTACCGATTACTTTCTATGCATTTCGCATTATGGTTATGCTAGGTTTCTACTTTATTCTGTTCTTTGCCGTGGTGTTGTTCCTGGTTTACAAGGACAAGCTTGCCGAAATGAAATGGATGCATTGGATTGCTTTGCTGACTATTCCGCTGGGTTACATAGCCGCCGAAGCAGGCTGGGTAGTTGCCGAATGCGGTCGTCAACCGTGGGCTATTCAAGATTTGCTGCCTACAGCGGCTTCCGTGTCGCGCGTTAGCGTAGGCTCCGTTCAGTTAACATTCTATATTTTCCTTGTTTTGTTTACCGTGATGCTGATTGCCGAAGTGGGTATTATGCTGCGCGAAATCAAAAAAGGACCCGAACTAAATAAATAACATACTATGGATACATACGTTTTACTTCAGCATTATTGGTGGTTTGTGGTATCGTTGCTGGCTGCCATACTGGTATTCCTTCTGTTTGTTCAGGGAGGCAATTCATTGTTGCTCTCCTTACCCAAAACAGAAGCTCAGCGTAAAATGATGGTGAACTCAACCGGACGAAAATGGGAGTTTACCTTTACCACGCTGGTCACATTTGGTGGTGGTTTCTTCGCCTCCTTCCCGTTGTTTTACAGCACAAGTTTCGGTGGGGCTTATTGGCTGTGGATGATTATTCTCTTTAGCTTTGTGCTTCAGGCGGTGAGCTATGAGTTTCAAAGTAAGGCAGGCAATTTGTTGGGACAGAAAACTTATCGGATGTTTCTGGTTATCAATGGTGTGCTGGGTCCGCTTCTATTGGGTGGGGCAGTGGCTACTTTCTTCACCGGTTCAAACTTCTTAGTGAATAAAGAAAACATAACCGACAGTGTGATGCCCGTTATAAGTAGCTGGGCCAACAGCTGGCACGGACTCGATGCGCTTCTTAATCCGTGGAATGTGGCGCTTGGTTTGGCTGTGTTCTTCCTGGCACGGGTGCAGGGGTTGCTTTACTTTTTGAATAACATCAACGATGAAGAGTTGAATTTGCGTACCCGCAAGGCTTTAATTCCTAATGCACTGTTGTTCTTAGTATTTTTCCTGTCGTTTGTCATCAGGACCTTGTTGGCCGAAGGCTACGCAGTAAATCCCGATACACAGGAAATCTTTATGCAACCTTATAAATACGCTATCAATTTCATGGAGATGCCTACTATATTGGTCACTTTCCTGGTGGGAGTGGTGCTGGTTCTCTTTGGAATCGGACGAAGCGTTTTTAGTAAGAAGTTCGACAAAGGTATTTGGTATTCGGGAATAGGAACCGTATTTACGGTGTTGGCTTTATTGCTCGTGGCCGGATACAATGACACGGCTTACTATCCGTCGGCTGTTGATTTGCAAAGTTCGCTGACGCTGGCCAACAGCAGTTCCAGTTTGTTCACGTTGAAAACCATGGCATACGTTTCCATTTTGGTGCCGTTTGTACTGGCTTATATTTTTTATGCGTGGCGAAGCATTGATAACCGTAAGATTGATACGGAAGAGATTAACGGGAGCGGTCATGCTTATTGATGCGACTTCCCGTAACGATTGAGATGGCTTTTCATCCGGTCGTGACAAGACCATAAAAAGTTGGCCTAGGATTTAAAATCGTAGGCCAACTTTTTTTATTTGTAGGCCAACAATTTTAAATCGTAGGCCTAGAAAAAACCTCTTTATGTTTTTGAAAAACATAATGGTCTTTTTAAAAAACATAAAGAGGTTTTAAAAAAAAGTCCGCGAGGCACTGAAAGCTTCGTAACCGGACGCTTATCGGGCTACATTGTTAACCGGTTTACCTGCCTGAAAGGCTTTGATGTTTTCTACCAGAATGTCCATCAAACGAGTACGAGCTTCCAAACTAGCCCAGGCAATGTGCGGAGTGATGTAACAGTTCCGTGCTGTGAGTAACGGATTATCGGCCTTGGGCGGTTCGCTCGATAACACATCGAGTCCGGCAGCATAGAGCTTACCGGCATTTAGCGCATCGGCCAAATCCTGCTCGTTCACCAGCGGTCCGCGACCGGTGTTGATGAGTATGGCCGTAGGCTTCATTAAACGAAGACGCTCAGCGTTGACCAATTCTTTGGTCTCGTCGGTAAGCGGGCAATGTAAACTAACGATGTCGCATTCGCTGAAGAGCTCATCCAGCGTGCGCTTCTTGATTTCAGGCGGCAATTGCAAAGATGATTTGGAAGTATAAGCCGTAACCTGCATGCCAAAACCAATGGCGATGCGGGCGGTGTTGAAACCCGTATGACCCAGTCCTACCAATCCTATTTTCTTCTCGCGAAGTTCAATCAGCGGCGTGTCCCAGAAACAAAAGTCGGCATTGTTAGTCCACCTTCCTTTGCGTACTTCTTCGGAGTGATGCTGCACTTGCTGAGCAATGTTCAAGATGTGTGCAAAAACCATCTGCGCCACAGATGGCGTGCTGTATGCCGGGATGTTGGTTACCACGATACCTTTTTCGCGGGCGGCATCGATGTTGACCACATTGTAGCCCGTGGCCAGTACGCCGATGTATTTAAGATCGGGCAATGCCTCCATGATTTCGGCGGTAATGACGGTTTTGTTTGTCAGAATTGCCTCGGCACCTGCCGAGCGCTCTATGACCTCTTCGGAGGAAGTGCGGTCGTAAACGGTCAGTTCGCCCAATTGGCTCACTGCATCCCACGACAAATCGCCGGGGTTTAGCCCGTAACCATCTAAAACTACTATTTTCATACGATTTTATTTTATGCTCCGGTTGCAAAGAGCCGGGCAGGTTTACTTGTTGTACTTCTCACCCCACAGTTGCTTCATCTGCTCCAGGTGTTTGTTCTCGGCCGCATTGTTTTGCGGTTGCCATATACGACGCTCCTTCACCTCGTCGGGCAGATACTGCTGGTTCACAAAATTGCCTTCGTAACTGTGGGCATATTTGTATTCCTGCCCGTAACCCAACTGTTTCATCAGCTTGGTGGGGGCATTTCGCAAGTGCAAAGGCACGGGCAGATTGCCTGTTTCGCGTACTAATTCAATGGCGCTGTTAATAGCCATGTAGGCCGAATTACTTTTCGGACTCGTGGCTAGGTAAATAGTCGTTTCCGCCAGCGGAATACGTCCTTCGGGCCAGCCTATTTTCATCAACGTGTCGAAACACGCATTAGCCAATAACAAAGCATTGGGGTTAGCTAACCCGATGTCTTCAGCGGCCGAAATAACCAGTCGGCGGGCAATGAAAGCCGGATCTTCACCGCCTTCCACCATACGCGCCAGCCAGTAAATGGCACCGTCGGGGTCACTTCCGCGAATCGATTTGATGAAAGCCGAGATGATGTCGTAGTGCATTTCGCCGTCTTTGTCGTATGCCAGCGGATTTTGTTGCAAGCGTTCGGTGACAATTTCATCGGTTATCACCACTTTGTTCTCGGTTTCCGATTCCACCACCAGTTCCAATATGTTGAGCAGTTTGCGGGCATCACCACCCGAGAAGCGCAACATAGCTGAGGTTTCTTGCACTATAATTTCGCGTTGCTTCAGTATTTCATCTGTTTGAATGGCTCTTTCAAGCAATTCCAGTAAATCTTCCTTTTCGAGCGACTTAAGCACGTAGAGTTGGCAGCGGGAGAGGAGTGGTCTGATTACTTCAAAAGACGGATTCTCGGTCGTTGCGCCAATGAGTGTTACCGTGCCGTGTTCAACGGCTCCGAGCAAAGAGTCTTGTTGCGACTTGCTGAAGCGGTGAATTTCGTCAATAAACAGAATGGGACTGGCTTGAGAGAAGAAGCGGTTGCTCTTAGCTCTTTCAATGACTTCGCGCACATCTTTCACCCCCGAAGTAACAGCACTCAAGGTGTAAAAAGGAGTTTCCAGCTTGTTGGCTATGATCTGCGCAAGAGTTGTTTTACCAACCCCCGGAGGTCCCCACAAGATGAACGAAGAGATGCGCCCCGCATCAATCATTTTACGCAGAATGGCACCCGGTCCTACCAAGTGTTTCTGTCCTATGTAGTCATCTAATGTTTTAGGTCTTAGTCTTTCCGCCAGTGGTTGCATACGTACATTTTAAAAAGTCATCATCATCATGAACCGGATTCCCTCTTTGTTGATGTTGGGGTTGTCCAGATAGGTTAACCGGCGTACATATTCAATGTGCAATATCTTGAAGATGTTATGAATACCGATACTTGCTTCCAGGTAAGGAACTTTAGGATCCATCACAAAACTGGTAGGCATACCGTCTCGTGTGGGGAAGCGGAAAAGGTCCTTATCATTGGGATTCTCGTACGGATTGTTTTTGTCGGTCAATGATCCGTAGAGCGCGCGGAAGCGAAATACTTCCCTCCATTTTAGTTTTTTGATGAGCGGAATGCGGTTGAAAAGCTTTCCGTTCATATCATACGTAAACGAGGCCGATGCATATCGGTCGTTCAGGAACTCCATGTTGTTAACCAGGTTGAAGGTTTCGCGCTGCGTAATGTACGAGAGGTTGGCCTCCGGTAATATAAGCAATGGGAACGGAACCTTGCTCCATTGAATACCTCCTTTGAAAGTGATGTCGATTTTTCCCCAAGAAGACAGCCAGAAACGTTTCCACGCACTGGCTTCTGTGAGGTGGAAATTGTATTCGCCGCCCATAATTCCTTTTACACCCATGGTGTGCGAAAGGGTAAATACCGGTGCATCCAGCGATACGGGGAAACGACGTTGTTTGGTGTTTACAAAAGTTTCGCCCGGTGCATAACGCAGCGTTGCGTTCAGTTCCGTTGTTGTAATATCATGAATTCTGGCTTGATCATCGGTCAGCGTGGCGTCGTTAAGAAGATATTCCAGTTTACCTGTAGGTTCATCGTTACGGTTTCTTCCCATCAGTTTGATAGAGAAGCCTCCGGCAGTCTCCAAATCGTAAGTCAGCGTGGCATCGCGCACGTACGACATCTGGTCAACTGTTGTTGTTTTCCAGGCTACGAAAACGTTATCTTTGTCTGTTGCCAGGAACTTATCCATGGGTGACATCACATCGTAACTATATGAGAAGCTCAGGTTGTTTTTAGGATATTCCCACGGAAGGTATTTACGTTTGTTGAACGCATAAAGCAATTCGCCTTTGTATTTCCATTTCTGATCCTTGAAACCATAGGCTGCATAGCCGCTTAAAAACCAATGCGGGTCAAAGTTTCCGGTTGTTTGGCCGCTCAGACGCAAACGTGTTCCGTCAATGTAATTGCTTGACACCATGGTGTTAATAGGTCCGAAGTCGAACTTGCTGGGATTGTCTTTTGTTCCTGTCTCCACAAAGTTCTCAATCAATGCTTTGGCACCGAAGATAATAAATTTGAAGCCCGGAATTTGTTGTAGCTGATTGACAAACAAGTCCATGCTGCTCTCCGTTTTCGTGAGCGGCACTTGTCGGTAAGTTGCCCAAAACTCATCGGTTTTGGTTAACATGTCAGTCTCTTTAATTACATCGCCCTTCAACTTGAATAAACGTGCTTCAATCGGGTCGAAAGAGTGGTTGGTGTATTTGGTTGTGCGCTCCACTTGTATGCCTTGCATGGATTTGAATAAAGCCAAGTCCACAATCATATCATCATCGGTTAGCACCCATTGTCCGTTCGACAGTTGTTCGTAGTTCTGAATAATGTCGAGATTCTCCACAAAGTTGACTCCCGTTTTTTTTGGCAGGTTCATCAGACAGCGTTTCACGGCGTAAGTAGAATCTTTCAATACGTACAAATGCCCTGTGAAGCCGAAGTCTTGAGAGTTTTGCGGCACGAAGGTCAAGTGCACACACTCGTGCTTGTCAACCATAACCGTGTCCATCAGGTAAAACTTATAGAACGAAATGGCCGATTCCGAAATGGGACTCACAAAAGGTGTTTGCAGCAATCGGATGTTGTTGTCGTATATGTTCACGTCCGAAAAGACATCTTTCAATACCGTTGACAACATATCACCTGTTGAAAAGAGTTCATCTACCCCGCTGGCATTCATCCCTTTTATGATTGTTTTTTCTGTTTTGGGATCTTTGCGATACAGAATTTGCGAAGCAGTTTCCTGAATGGAGATAGGCAAAATCATCTTATTGGTTCGAGGCGACACCTCTACCTGTTTGGCCAGGAACGAAAATTTCTTGTAGACGCCCTTCTCTAGCTTTTCCGGGGTGATGTCATTCAAAGACGTCTTCATCTTTTGGTATTTGTCTACCTTGAAGTAGTCATTTTCTTCTATTCGTAAAGCAGATTTGTTAGCAATCACCTTGCGCATGAAGTCCACCGCCGGATTGTTTTTTCTGGAATACTTTTCTTTTTGAGGCTTGATAACCACTTCTTTCAATTGAATGTCGGCTGGAGACAGCTTGACGTTCAACTCTTTTGCTCCTGAGGGGATGGTTACTACTTTGGTTACATATCCGATGGCCGAGAAGGTCACTTTGTTCCAACCTCTGCGTGTTTCAATTTTATACACGCCGTTAACATCTGTGATACCGCCCACGCCTTTTCCTTCGTAAAAAACAGATATGTACATTAACGGCTCATTGGTAATGGAGTCGGTAACTACGCCTGTAAGCTGTCCAAAGGCTTTCGGGACAATTATTGTCAGTAAGAATAGTATTATTAGTTTGCGAGATATATTCTTCATACCTAATGTAATAAGGTTACAAAGTTAGCAAATTGTTGATATAAACCTCACGTTGTAACAACTTTTATGCAACTTTTGTGAATTCTAAACCGCTAAATAGGAGAATATGACCACTCGTAAATAAAAAGACCCTGCTCAATTTCTTTTTGAACAGGGTAACTATGCATTTTTATGTCTATATTCTTTTATGCCTCTGATAATATTTGTATAATTCTTTCGGCCGTTCTTCCGTCCCATCGTTCGGGCAGGGTGCCTTCTTTCCATTCATCTTTCATTAACTTGCCCAAGGCGCTAGCCAGTTGTGCGGCATCTTCGCCCACCAGTTCATTGGTTCCCATGCTGCAAGTCTCCGGGTGTTCGGCGTAAGTGTTAAGTGTTATGCACGGAATGCCAAGGAAAGTGGCTTCTTCGGCCACGTTACCCGAGTCGGTTATAATGCCTTTGGCTTTGTTCATCAGGTATCCGAAGAACAAATAGCTTTGCGGAGGAAGTATGTGAAGGTTGTCGGCCTGAATATTCAATTCCTTTATTGCATCGGCTACATAGGTGTGTAGCGGAGCCACAATGGGCATGCCGTTTGATTCCTTCACGAGGGTTTGCATCAGTTGCTTCAGGTTCTCCTTATTAGTAAGGATGGCGTGACGGTTCATCGTGAATAACAAATAGTTTTGTTCTTTCAGGTTTAGCACGTCAAACCAAACGGGGCGCAATAACCGGTGACGATTGTAACGGATGTTGTCTACCAATATATTTCCTACATAGTACACGTGTTCGTTTTCCAGGCCCGACTGGTTCAGGTTGCGGTTAGCTACCATGCCGGCGGTAAAGAGGTAATCAGACAGTCCGTCCGTAATCATCCGGTTTACTTCTTTGGGCATGCTCATGTCAAACGAACGTGTTCCAGCCACCAGGTGCGCTACTTTTATGTTTTGTTTCTTGGCAACGATGGCACAGCTCATGGTCGAAGTCAAATCATCAACCACCAATACAACGTGCGCCGGGTTTTGAGCCAGCTCTCGTTCAAACGCAATCATGATGCCTGCGGTTAGTTCTGTGGGGTTATTTCCCGTTACACCCAGATATACATCAGGAGCTTTCATGTTAAGGTCGGCAAATAAGGATGCGTCTAAGCTGGCATCGTTTTTGGAACCTGTATAAACAAGCCTGTAAAAGATTCGTTTACCCTGAGTTTGCGCAGCCCCTATGGCTCTGATGATAGGCGCAATCTTCATGAAATTGGGGCGTGCCCCTGCAACTATTGTTATCTTCATTTCTTTTTTATGATACTTTTTCGATGAACAAAAGTACGGTTTCTTTTGGAATTTATTTGTTTCTTTGCATATAAAATGCTTAGATATGCCAACATTTGTTCAAGTAATAGAATTTATAGGGACGTTTGCCTTTGCTATAAGCGGCATTCGCCTGGCTTCCGCCAAACAGTTTGACTGGTTTGGGGCTTATGTAGTAGGATTGGCCACTGCCATTGGCGGCGGTACTATTCGTGATGTGTTGTTAGATGTAACCCCTTTCTGGATGACAGACCCGGTTTATCTTATTTGTTCGGCTCTGGCTTTGCTTTGGGTTATCTTCTTTGGAAAACTGCTGATTCATCTTCACAATACTTTCTTTTTATTCGATAGCATCGGTCTGGCTCTTTTTACTGTAGTAGGAGTAGGCAAGAGTCTTGCGTTGGGCTATCCTTTTTGGGTAGCCATTATTATGGGTAGCATTACGGGTGCGGCCGGCGGTGTGATTCGTGATGTCTTTATTAATGAGATTCCTTTGATTTTTAGAAAGGAGATTTACGCCATTGCATGTGTGATTGGCGGACTGACTTATTCGGTTTGTGATTATGCCGGTTTAGACCTCATTTTAACACAAATATTGAGCGGATTAAGTGTTTTTGTGGTTCGCATACTGGCCGTTAAATACAAAATTTGTCTCCCGATTTTAAAAGGAACTGATGTTGACTAAACAAATGTTCACGTAAATGAAGCTCTATTTTGATATTTCTACACCCGAAGGCTGACAAATAGCACCTGAAAACTGTTTTTTGTTAGTTTTCACCCTAAATAAAGATGGATTTTCCCTTGCTTTTCTTAGCAAAAAGTTTTATACTTGCATTCAGAGAATCAACAACATAATATTCACTTATAAAAACAGCAAAGTATGAAAAGTTTAAGCTTCAGAAAAGATTTAATAGGAATTCAGGAAGAATTGCTTCGCTTTGCATATAAATTAACTGCCAATCGCGAAGAAGCAAATGATTTGTTGCAAGAGACTTCATTAAAGGCATTAGATAATGAAGACAAGTATATACCGGATACAAACTTTAAAGGTTGGATGTACACCATCATGCGTAACATCTTTATCAATAACTATCGTAAGATTGTACGCGATCAGACGTACGTTGATCAGACCGATAACTTGTATCACCTGAATTTACCACAAGATTCCGGATTCGAAAGCACTGAAGGAGCTTACGATCTAAAAGAAATGCATCGCATAGTTAATGCATTGCCTAAAGAATATAAAGTACCTTTTTCTATGCACGTGGCCGGATTTAAGTATAGGGAAATTGCCGAAAAACTCGATCTGCCTTTGGGTACGGTGAAGAGTCGCATATTCTTTACCCGTCAGAGATTGCAGCAAGAGCTTAAAGACTTTGTGTAACACCAACGACATCTCTCATAGGTTTTAAGTAAATAAATAGTTTTTATAGTTGAAGCAGCCGGCAAATTTGTCGGCTGCTTTTTTGAATCCATGCAATAATAAGGCCGTTTAAATGGCTTTTTCCTCAATAAATGCCCTAATTGCTTAGTCGACTTGTCAATCTGATAAAATATTCGTATAATATACAAAATATACCTTTTTTAGTTATCAATATGTTATCTTCTTTTCGTAACTTTGTACCAGAAAACTAACCAATTTATAGAGTACACCCTTTAACCTAAAGCAAATGAAAAAGGAGATTAAATTCAGCCTGGTCTACCGCGACATGTGGCAGTCTTCAGGAAAGTATCAACCGCGTGTAGATCAGTTGGTACGTATTGCTCCATTGATCGTCGAGATGGGTTGTTTTGCCCGCGTAGAGACGAATGGAGGAGCTTTTGAACAGGTGAACCTGCTTTACGGAGAAAATCCTAATAAAGCAGTTCGTCAGTTTACTAAATTTTTTAATGAAGCAGGCATTCAGACTCACATGCTTGATCGTGGTCTTAACGGCTTGCGCATGTACCCGGTTCCGGCCGACGTACGTAAACTGATGTATAAGGTTAAAAAATCTCAGGGAGTAGATATCACCCGTATCTTCTGTGGGCTGAATGAAGTCAGAAACATCATTCCTTCTATTAAGTATGCACTTGCAGCAGGCATGATTCCTCAGGCAACTCTTTGCATCACTTTCTCGCCCGTTCACACAGTGGAGTATTATGCAGCCATTGCCGACCAGCTTATCGAAGCCGGTGCTCCCGAAATCTGTTTGAAAGACATGGCAGGAATTGGTCGCCCGGGCATGCTGGGACAGCTGACTCGAACCATTAAGGAAAAACATCCGGAAGTGATTATTCAGTATCACGGTCATTCGGGTCCCGGACTCTCTATGGCGTCTATTCTGGAAGTTTGCGAAAATGGTGCCGACATTATCGACGTGGCTATGGAACCTTTATCATGGGGTAAAGTACACTCGGATGTGATATCTGTTCAGGCTATGCTAAAGGACAAAGGGTTCCAGGTTCCTGAAATCAACATGAAGGCTTACATGAAAGCTCGTTCAATGACGCAAGAGTTCATTGACGATTTCTTGGGCTATTTCATGGATGCAACCAACAAACACATGTCTTCTTTGCTTTTGACGTGTGGTTTGCCCGGTGGTATGATGGGATCTATGATGGCCGACCTTAAAGGCGTTCATGCAGGGATCAACATGATTTTGAGAAGTAAGAACAAACCGGAGTTAACACTCGACGACTTGCTGGTTATGCTTTTCGAAGAAGTTGAATACGTATGGCCTAAGCTTGGTTATCCTCCTTTGGTAACTCCTTTCAGTCAGTACGTGAAGAACGTAGCGCTGATGAACATTATGTCGCAAGTCAAAGAGGAACCGCGCTGGAGTATGATTGATAATAATACGTGGGACATGATTTTGGGTAAGAGCGGAAAACTTCCCGGAGCATTAGCACCTGAAATCATTGAACTGGCCAAAGAGAAGGGATTGCAGTTTACTGACGAAGATCCGCAAACTAACTTCCCCGATCAGCTGGATGCGTATAGAGCTGAAATGAAGGAGAATGGTTGGGAATCAGGAGAAGACGATGAGGAATTGTTTGAATTGGCAATGCATGATCGTCAATACCGCGACTACAAATCTGGTGTTGCAAAGAAACGCTTCGAAGAAGAGTTGCAACGTGCCAAAGATGCTGCATTGGCTTCCAAAGGGTTCTCAGAAGAAGAGGTTCGTAAGTTTAAACGCTCTAAGGCTGAACCTATTACTGCTCTCGAAAAAGGGCGCGTAATTTGGGAAATTGATGTTGAATCAGCTTCTTTAGCTCCATCTGTAGGAAAGGTATACAACCCGGAAGAAACATTCTGTTATATCTCTACCCCATGGGGTACGCATGATAAAATGCTGGCTAACTTCAAAGGACGTATTATTGAGGTTTGCGCTAAGCAAGGCAGTATTGTGAATAAGGGTGATGTGCTTGCTTACATTGAAAGAACTGATCTTGCTTCATAAGAAGAGAGTATCATTTGATAAAATAAAAAAGGCAGTGAATCAAATCATTGCCTTTTTTTATTTGGGGCTTGCATGCATGTACTTTTCACTTCTCAGGAAAAGGAGGTAGCAAACGCGTGAGACGTAATATTTGCTGTTGCCTTCTGAGAATATAGGAAGACGGATTGGCCGAATTAAAACGGATAGGGTTGGGGAGGGTTGCGGCTATCAAAGCGCATTGTCCTTTGCTCAGCTTGGCTGCCTTCGTGTTGAATTTATATTGGGCGGCAGCTTCTGCACCATAAATACCTTTACCCATTTCAATGGAATTGAGATAAACTTCCATGATTCGCTCTTTGGACCATGCTAGCTCTATGAGTACTGTAAAGTAGACTTCAAATCCTTTTCTAATCCATGAGGAACGCGGCCATAAGAAAACATTCTTGGCTGTTTGCTGGCTAATGGTGCTGGCTCCCCTTTTCTTTCTGCGCGTTTCGTTTTCTTTCATGGCCTTTTTTATTTCAACCATATCGAAGCCGTTGTGTGTAGGAAACCGGTTGTCTTCCGATGCTATGACGGCCATTGGCAGATGCTTGGATATTTTTTCTATTGGCACCCATTTGTGTCTGAGTATTGGCCTCTCTCCGTCAATCATTTGTTCTCCACACCTTATTATCATCAGTGGAGTTACGTATACGGGAATGTATTTGTAAGCTACCACTGCAAAAATGGTAGACAAGAAGAAGAAAATCAAAATGTTGCGCAGTATGCGGATAACCTTTTTGAAAGTCATACTTGTTTTGCTTTGAGATTAACTGTACTTAAAAAGAGATTTCACAAACCATGCCAACTGATTTTTCAATTGAATAGTTTGTGAAATCTTTATTTTTGCACGATACTGCGTAGTAGATTATCTACCAGCCTCTGCGTTCTTAATCATCTGTTCACTAGCATACATGTAGATTTCTACACGACGATTTTGTTCTGCACTTTGAGCTTCGTTGTATTGTGAATAACCAACGCCTTCAACACTTTTAAATTGTGAGGAGGAAACTCCGCAAGATTGCAGGTAATTTTTCACTGCTTGTGCACGTTTGGTTGAAACAGTTTGATTAGCTTCGTAGGTACCAACTTTATCAGTGTGACCGATAATGGCAATATCCAAAGTAGGATCAGCTTTCAATATACCGGCAAATTCACTCAATGAACTTTTAGATGAAGCACTTAAAGTTGATGAGTTGAATCCGAAAAGTATACCTGATTCAAAGGTTACTTTGACTGCACTTAAACCGTTAGCATCAGTGATCTTCTCAACATTTGCTCCTTCAATTTTAGCAGCTTCTGCGGCATTCTTATCCATCTTGCGACCAATAAGAGCTCCGGCTGTGCCACCTACTGCCGTACCAATTGCTGCTCCAATGAGTGCACCTTTACCTTTACCGGCAATACCACCGATGATAGCACCCAATGCTGCACCCGAACCGGCACCAATTGCTCCGCCTTTAACTGTGTTACTTGTACCGCAGCTACCAAATACTAAAGCTGCACTTAAGAATAATGCTAAAAATTTAATCTTTTTCATACTTGTTGATTTTACATGTTTTGTTTAGGTCTAAAACAATACAAAGATATAAATAGTTTTTGATTCCGGGACAATTATGAATAAAACAAATTTGTCTTTATAAGGCTAATTTGTGTAATGTGTTCATTTGCAGGTAGATACATTGTGTATTACTTTGTGCTTTATAAGAACAAACCAAACCGTTAATATTAACCCTTTTAAGATACTTGTAATGCTGATGGCCCACCATATTCCATTAACTCCCATCCCTTGCTCAACTAAAAAGATTGCGAGTGGAATTCGCAAATAATTGAGTGCAATGCTGATTATTGCGGGAGGTATCGTTTTTCCTATTCCGTAAAAAACGCCTTGCATGGTAATTTCAAGCATCATAAATAACTGTGAATATCCCATGATGAGAAGATATTCTCCTCCGGCCAGGTATGCTTTGGGTTCCGGAACGAAGACTGAGAATACCTCTTTACCGAAACAGATAAAAAGCAAGGTGCAGAATGTCCCGAATATAAATGTCATCCAAAGAGTTGTATGCCAAGCTTTAACTACGCGGTGGATTTGTCCGGCTGCATAATTCTGAGCAATGAATGCACCTAATCCTGTCGAAAATCCTTGTGAAGTATTCCAGGTGATTGCCTCAATCTGTCCGCCTGTAGTCAACGACATTAATCCGATATGGCCACCCACCGCCGATGCGGTACGGCCCAGGAACATATTTACAAAAGCGAATAACGTATTAAAGCCTGCTACGGGTACACCTAATTTTAAGATTCGTTGGGTATACTTCTTCTGGAGTTTACATATAAAGGGAAAGTAACCAAATAGTCTGTTCTTATACCTTAATTGATATACGAAAAGTAGGAAAACAAATCCTTGAGCAATCCAAGTGGCATAAGCCGCTCCGTTAGTCCCCAACTGAAACCCGAAAATAAATAAGGGATCAAGCGCAATATTAAGAATTAACCCAGTTCCACTTATATAAAAAGGTATTTTACTTCTTCCGGCTGCGTTATAAATTCCCGTAAATGCAGCAGAGAGAAAAGTGAATGGTAATGCAGTGGAGACAATCCGCAGGTACGAGACGGCATTTGCTGAAATGCTTGCTTCCAACTCATAAATTTGAATAATGAAATGGGCCCCTCCAAAAAGTATAGTTCCCCAAATGACTGATATAATTAATGCTATGGAGATATTATGGCTGGCAAACTTTCTGGCGTCATCAAAGTTTTGGGCTCCAATTGACTGCCCAACACTGACTTCAGATCCTACCTTATTTAATAAGGCGATGGAACTCGACATCCAAATAAGGATTCCCACTGCTCCAACAGCTGCTGCTGCTTCACTACCAATTCGGCCTACCCATGCCATGTCAGTCAGGCTATATGCCATTTGAATGAATGAAGTAGCCATAATAGGCATTGCCAAATTGAACAATTGGCTTCGTATGGGGCCCTGAGTCAGATTCTTTATTCCTGTATTCATATAAGTGCTTGTACTACACTCTCGAGTATTGCTTTATGAGAGTGTTTTTGAAATGCCTGCAAAGGTAGTTAAATTAATGTTTTATACCAATCTATTTTTTTTATAAGTTTTTCACCTTAAGTGATTACATAATAAAAAGGTATTCGTCATAACTAATGAAACTCTAAAAACAACTAATATAAATTTAAGAAGATGAAAGCCCGATTTGCCTTGTTACTAGTGCTTTATCTCTTTTTCGGTTTAGCTGTGGAAGCGGGTACACTCTCTAACTCAAAAAAGAGAAGTGTACGCCCGTATAAAATTGCTGTATGTGATTGGATGGTTCTGAAGCGTCAGAAAATAGGTGTCTTTGAATTGGTAAAGGGCCTGGGAGCAGACGGCGTTGAACTTGATATGGGAGGACTCGGAAAGCGAGATTCATTCGATAATAAATTGAGGCAATCTCATTTTCAGGTACTTTTTAATGATAAGGCAAAAGAATATAAATTAGAAGTGCCTTCAATCGCTATGTCGGGTTTTTACGCTCAATCATTCGTTGACAGGACCAACTATGTTGATTTGGTAACCGATTGCCTTAATACGATGAAAGTGATGGGTGCTAAGGTGGCTTTCTTACCTTTGGGAGTTCAGTGCGATCTGAATAAACGCCCGGAAATACGTCCTGAACTCGTAAAAAGACTTAAGCGTGTGGGTGATATGGCATGGAAAGAAGGACTCGTAATAGGTATAGAGACTTCGCTTGATGCTAAAAATGAATTAGCTTTGCTGCGTGAAATCAATTCCAAGGGAATTAAGATATACTATAATTTTCAAAATGCTCTTGTTAATGGTCGGAATTTATATAATGAACTTCAATTGTTAGGCAAAGATAATATCTGCCAGATTCATTGTACCGATACCGATGGTGTGTTACTGAAAAACAATACTCGTTTGGATATGGCTAAAGTAAAACGAACGCTGGACCGAATGAAGTGGAACGGTTGGTTGGTGGTTGAAAGATCACGTGATACTAAAGATGTGCATAACGTAAAGAGGAATTACGGAATGAACGTTGAATACTTGAAACGTATTTTTAAATAATAATATGAAAAGTAAAGTTGTTAATAATTTGTTTAATTTAAAATTTAATCTATGAATTATGAAGAGTAAATTTAAAAATCTAGGTAATCTCTGTTGCCTGTTGATGTTTCTCTTTGTTGTTTCTTGTGCTAATGGCATTGATGATAACGAACGATTTTCGGGAGGTGTGACAAATGCTCAATTGGAATCACCCGAAATCAATGAGAATTGTTTTTCAACACTGGCTAATTCCGATGGATCAGAGAGTGTTAAGGTTACATGGCCTCTTGTTTATGGTGCCGGAGGTTATTTGTTTAGCCTAAGTATAGTGGATGATCCTTCTAATCCTATAGTAGTTGTTAAAGACAGTATAGTTGATGGCTGTTCTGTTATCTTTGACAAACTGGAAGATACAAAGTATCAAGTTAGCGTAAAAACATTAGGTAATGATAACTTGAATAATAAGGAAGCAGCATCTGCTACTGTATATGCTTATTCTACTTTGGTTCCTGCGGTTACTATTCCGGAGGGAACAGACATAGCTGAGTATATTATGGCTAACTTGCAATCAAGTACGCAAGAACAGGGATTTGAGCTTTTAGCTGGTAAAACTTATACATTGAATGGTCTTGTTGATTTTGATTTGAATACAGTTACTTTTCGTGGCGATAAAACAAACAGACCGACTGTTATTGTTGGCCCTTCAGGTGGTTTGATGACTCAAGGTGGTTTGAAAGTGAAATTTATTAATTTCGATTGTACGGAAATGACTCAGATCGGAATCCTTACATTAAGTGGCACTCCTTCTGAAACGATTTCAACTACCACGTTAGGTTACATTGCAGATGGTGCTAATCAAAACGGCTATGTTATTGAGAATCCTGTTATTTTTCAAGAATGTAATTTCAAAAATCTAAAGAACAGTTTCCTATACGGTAATGCTAAAAACTGGAGTTTGCGCGATTTTAGAATTACTGATTGTATTGTACAACTTGATAACTCAAGTTCTAATCCTGTTATTAACTTACAAGGAGCAAGCAACGGTCTTATTAAAAACCTGACAATTAAAAATAATACTTTCTATAATTTAAGTGATAATAGTTCTGCTTACTTTATTCGTTATAGTAATTCAAGTAACGCCCAGCCCAAGAAAATTTTTGGTAACTCGGGTAATTCTTCTACTTTTGAAATTTCCTATAATACATTTAGTAAGACGATGAATGGTAAAGATTTTGCTAACAATTTGGCAAATACTAATACATTGGTATTTAACGTTCATCATAATATATTCTACGACACATACCGATTAAATAAATTATTGTCTTCTCAGGGTAAAATATACACAGAAGGTAATACGATATTTGGCGTTTTAAAGACTGTAGACTCAAGTGATACAACAAAAAAAGATGCAAGTGGTAATTATTATGCTATTCTAGAAGATCCGCAGTTTGCCGGACCAATAAACACTGCATTTGATTTGTCACAAGACAATGGGGGCGTTAATTTCACACCGGCAGGTCCTGTCGCTCTTCAATACAAGAGTGGTGACCCTCGTTGGTATGGAGAATAATTATATGAACTACAAATATTAATGCTATAATAATGAAATATAATAATAGTATAAACAAAATGTGGTTGGGTGTTTTGCTGATGTTTGTCATGACTTTATCTGCTTACGCACAGAAAACCCAAACGTATAAAGGAGTTGTTCTTGATGAAACGGAACAACCTGTTATTGGAGCGGCTGTAAAAGTCGTAGGTACAACCATCGGTGTGATTACTGATTTTGATGGTAAGTTCTCTTTGCAAGTTCCTGAGGGTAAAGTTGTAGAAGTAACTTTTGTTGGGTACGCTCCACAAAAGATTTCAGATTTGAAAAAGACAACTATTATTTTAAAAGAAGATGCACAATTACTGGATGAAGTTGTAGTGGTTGGTTATGGAACCCAAAAGAAAGCACATTTAACGGGAGCTATTGCAACCGTTCCAATGGATGATATTCAAGACTTGTCAGGCGGTGGCTTAGCTTCTTCATTGAGCGGTATGGTGAATGGTTTAAGTGTTAGCGGTGGACAATCTCGTCCGGGTGAGAATGCCCGTATCTATATTCGTGATACAAATTCTCTCGGTGAGGTAGGTAGTACAGCTCAGGAACCTTTGTATGTAATTGATGGTTACATTTATCCTAATGATGTGAAAATCGGTAATTCGACTGAGAACCTGGGTGCTACTGCTTTTAATAATTTGGATCCTTCTGTGATTGAAAGCATTTCCGTGTTGAAGGATGCTGCGGCAGCTGTGTATGGAGCTCGCGCAGCGAATGGTGTAATTTTAGTAACCACTAAAAAAGGACAATTGGGTGCGCCTCAAATTTCATATAGTGGTACCTTTGGTCTTGCTGACGAAGTTTCTCGTCCAAAGATGTTGAGTGCATATAATTATGGTAGACTATATAATGCCATGGCTGATGCTGATCCTACAGTTACTTCTTTGAATCGTACTACTGGTTTGTATCAGGCCGATGAATTGGAAGCAATGAAGGGTCTGAACTATGACTTGCTTGATAAATACTGGAAGACTGCTTTCACTATGAAGCATGGTGTTAACATTAGTGGAGCAACAGACAAAGCAAACTACTTTGCTGATATTTCATATTTCACTCAAGATGGCAACTTAGGAAAGCTCGATTATAATCGTTGGAACTACCGTGCCGGTGTTGATGTTAAGGTTAGCAAATGGTTAAAAGCAAACCTCACAGTTTCTGGTGATTATGGAAAGAAAAATACACCGAATGTAAAAGTAGGTGGTACTAGTGATGAAAAAGATTATAATTTGTTGCTTACCCGTCCTTATTACATACCGGAAGAGGTAAATGGTAATCCAATTGCTGCTTATGGTATTAGTAATACAGAAGCCAATGGTAATCAAAACTATTCATATTCAGTACTACAAAATTCAGGTGACTACAGTCGTAATATGACTTCAAACCTGAGTGTTAATGGTAGTGTAGAATATGATTTTGGTTGGAATGAAATATTAAAAGGACTGAAGTTTAAATTTTCTTATTCTAAGAGTATAAACTCGGATAAGAATAACCAATATGGTTCAGAATATACTCTCTATCGTTTGATTAACCGTTCGGGCAGTGGTTCTCACCTGTATACTCCAGTTTCGGGTCAAAATTATGATGACATCATTTCTGAAGATAATTTCCGTAGCATGACAATCTCTAACGGATCACCTTCTTATTTGTCTCGTAATATGAATCGCACTGATAATTATCAGGTAAACTTTACAGCATCATACGCACGTAATTTTGGCGCACATCATTTAGGTGGATTGTTTTCTATCGAAAAGTCAGAAGCAGAAAGTGAATACTTATACGGATACGTCTCTGATCCTTATGAATTTACAACTGGTCAGTCTAATTCTGCCGAGGCGAATACGATGACTACTACATTTACTCGTTCAGAGTCTGGTACCATGTCATACATCGGACGTTTGAACTATGCTTATGCAGACAGGTATTTGTTTGAAGTCCTATTGCGCTCTGATTCGTCTACAAAGTTTGCTCCCGAAAATTACTGGGGGTTATTCCCATCTGCTTCTTTGGGTTGGATCATTTCACAAGAAAGCTGGATGGAAAAATTCAAATGGGTGGATTATTTAAAAGTACGTGCTTCATTTGGTTTAACTGGTCGTGACAACACTGCACCCTGGCAATGGATGCAGGTATATGCTCAGGATGCCAATAAAGGACCTATGTTTGGAACAAGCATCAGTAATGGCACTGATAATCGTATTACTATTAATAAAAACAATTCTGCTGTAAACCGTGATGTTCATTGGGATAAATCATATAAAGCTAACTTTGGTGTTGATTTAACGACTTTGAATAATCGTTTAGCATTGAATTTAGATGCTTATTATGTTCAGAACCGTGAGATGTTGATGAACATTTCTCAATCTGTTCCTGGTATTGTCGGTACTCAGTCAGCTGCAGTCAATTTGGGTGAAATGGATAATTACGGTGTGGAATTATCTGCTACATGGAGAGATAAAATAGGGAAAGATTTCAAATATAAGATTGGTATTAATACTGGTTATACAGATAATAAGGTACTTGTAATGGACTGGGAAACGGAATATCTTTACCGCCAAATTACTAAAAATCATCGCTCTGATATAGGTACTTGGGGCATGCAATGTATTGGTATGTTCCGTAGTTTTCAAGATATTGAAGAATATTTTGCAAAATACAATATCACCTCTTACATGGGTATGACAAAAGATAAAGTTCGTCCCGGAATGTTGATGTACAAAGATGTTCGTGGTGCCCAGCAGTCTGATGGATCGTATGCGGCTCCAGACGGTATTGTTGACAAAGATAATGATCAGGTTCGTTTATCTAATCGTTCTAATCCTTACGGCTTCACGACTAATTTAAGCGCTGAGTGGAAAGGACTTTCAATAACAGCCCAAATCAATGCAAGCTGGGGTGGATACAGTATGATTCCTTCGGCTGCCTTGAAACCTGGTACTGGTATTGAATATACTAATATGCCTTCTTTCTGGAACCCTGATAATATGTTTGTTTACAATGATATTTATGATGGTTCAGGAAACTTGGTAATGGCTGCTAATCGTGATGCTGAATTGCCTAATTTGAATTATTCAAGTGTAAATAGTACAGCTTCTACATTCTGGAGAGTGAGTGGTACTCGTGTGCAGTTGAATCGTCTCACATTGGCTTATGCAATTCCTTCAAAGTATACTAAGATTGCAGGAATCCAGAGCTGTCGACTGAATGTAACAGGACAGAATTTATTAAGTTTGTACAACCCGTATCCAGATAATTTTATCGATCCGATGTATAGTTATGGAAGCTATCCTACACTAAGAAAAATTACTATAGGTGTTAATCTTACATTTTAAACGAAGTTGATAATGAAAAGAAATAATATAAAATTACTTAGTCAGGTTCTGATTTCGGCTTTTGTTCTATCTTCCTGTAGCGACAGCTTTTTGGAAGATAAAAAGAACTATGACAATGTGAATGCTGGGATCTATGATTATTATAGCGGAGCTAACGCCCGTGTGAGTGATGTCTATTCCTGGTCATTACCAGATCCTAATTCTGATGCGAACTGGAAATATAACTGTACCGGTAATGCGGATGATCAATCAAAATCAACAGAAGAGTATAGTGGTTTTGGAGCATTTGTAAATCCACAGGCTGAAATGACGGTTATGGGTGGAACTAAAGTACAAGATTTCTTCCATAATCAGGCAAACAACATTCAGGCTTCTGTATGGGGACGCATTCGTAACATCAATGATGTAATCAGGGGTATTACTGAGGGTGCATTATCACAAGAAGAAAAAGATAAGTTGTTAGGTCAAGTTTACTTTTTCCGCGCATGGTGTTACTACAACTTGGTTAAATGGTATGGTGGTGTACCTATTGTGAAAGATGTGCTGGAGCCAATAGAATCTTCAATTGTTCCTCGTTCTTCAGCAAAAGCATGTATTGAGTTCATTTGTGAAGACTTAGATAAATCAGCAGAGATGTTATCAGTAGCAACTACAAGTGGTGGTTGGTCATCAAGTGAAGATTGGGGGCGTGTTACTTCCGGTACTGCTTTGGCACTAAAAGGACGTGTTTTGTTGCTATGGGCGAGCCCTATGTTCAACAGAGCAAATGACGTTACTCGTTGGAATACCGCTTATGAAGAAATAAAGAAATCAATACCGGTTCTTAATGCGTGTGGTTATGATTTGTTCCAAACTAGCAATAATGTGAATGGATCTGATTTCGCAGCTTTATTCTCAACCGTAAAAAGCTCTGAAGCTGTATTTGTAACTCTTTTTAATACAGTGCAAACAGGAGATGGCATGAAAAATAATAGCTGGGAGCGTGGCATACGTCCTAAAAACTCAACAGGTAGTGGTAAAGAAGCTTCTGCCATGATGGTAGATATGTTCCCGATGGCTGATGGAAAGAAACCTGCGCTTACTAATACGTACAATAAGTTAGAAGGTTCAGAGTATACTTACGATGAAAATTATCCGTTCATGAACCGTGATCCACGTTTCTACCGTACGTTTGCATTCCCGGGTGTACGTTGGGCTTATTCAGGTGATCCGACTGCTGCCGATCCCGATAATCCTTCCTACGGTAGCGGTAAGAATTATGAGTTGTGGAACTATGTATGGTATACTAGTCTGGATGATCAGGGAAATGCTGAGAGTGGCAATTCTTACGGTGCTGATAACTTATTGACAAGCAAAAAGGGTTTATACGTACGTAAACGTTCCGATGATTTGGATGTAAATTCTAGCCCTTTATATACTTGGGCGGCAACTGATAATAACGGAGGTTTTGCTTATTCTGCATCTCCTTACCTTGAAATTCGCTATGCGGAAGTATTACTTAATTATGCAGAAGCCGCTTGCGGTGCCGGTCACATGAGCGAGGCTGTTGAGCAGCTGCAGAAAATTCGTGCCCGTGCAGGTTATACTGCTGCTAATAATTATGGATTGCAAACTGATTTGGCTGCAGATCAGGCAGCTTGTATGTCGGCAGTTCTTTATGAACGTCAAATTGAGTTGGCTTACGAAGGAAAACGTTTTGATGATCTTCGTCGCTGGATGTTATTTGATGGTGGTACAAGCCAAGCCGACGGAGCTCCTAGCACATGGACTTTAACTGGATGGGGTGGTAATACATGTACTTACCTAGGATTCAAACCATTGAATGGCCAACGTCGTGAAAATATGGAATTCCGTGTACAGGATTCTTATGGAGTAGGTGGTACTACAAAAGATTCAGATCCATTAGTTAAAGCCGGTGTAACTCGTCCTGCTGCTGTTGATTACCGCAAAGAACTGACTACTCAGCTTGAACAATTGAAAGAGTTTTATGCAGGAAAGTTGGTTCGTAAGTTAAAGAAGGGTGACGCTCGTGATCAAAATCATGTTGATTTGACTATGCAATTCTATCCGAAGTATTACTTCTTAGGTTTTGCACAAGGAGCGCAGAACAGCAATAAAGATTTGTTGCAAACTATTGGTTGGGAAGATTATAACAATGCCGGAGCAAACGGAACATTTGACCCGCTGGCAGAATAATTTTAGATTAGAATCATTAAGTGAATAGAAAAGGATTGGGAAACTTTGTAAGAAGTTCCCAGTCCTTTTTTTATTATATATTTGCCGATTAATACTACCTTCTGATTCATTAAATAATAAAAAAACTCCTCGTCACCGATTACAAATCTCCCTAAAAATAGTCTAATAGGTAAGTGAACTAAAAACTCAATACTGAAAATATGAGAAAAAGATGGATTTTTGCAATTTGTGCCATTGCTTTGATGGCACAGGTCAGCGTAGTTAAGGCACAGTACCCTAAGGAGCCGAAAGAGGTGAAAGAGGCTGTGAAAAAGATGATGGATGAAGAGTATAAACTTTCTGACGAAGCTTGGGCAAAGGCTCTTCCTATTATCGAAAAAGAAGCAAAAGAAGGAAAACCTTATATTCCATGGGCAGAAAGACCAACTGATCTTCCTCAGGCTAAAATACCTTCTTTCCCGGGTGCCGAAGGCGGTGGTATGTACAGCTTCGGAGGTCGTGGAGGTAAAGTGATTACGGTTACCAATTTGAATGACCGTGGACCCGGATCTTTCCGTGAGGCTTGCGAAACAGGTGGAGCACGTATTGTTGTCTTTAATGTTTCGGGTATCATCCGTTTAAAAACACCTATTATTGTACGCGCACCTTATATTACTATTGCCGGACAAACAGCTCCGGGTGATGGCGTTTGTATTGCAGGTGAGTCATTCTGGGTAAACACACACGATGTTGTGGTACGTCACATGCGTTTCCGCAGAGGAGAAACCAATGTAGGTCGTCGTGACGATGCATTTGGCGGTAACCCGGTGGGTAACATTATGATTGACCACTGTTCATGTACTTGGGGATTGGATGAAAACATCTCATTCTATCGTCACATGTTCAGTCCGGGTGCCGATTACAAAGACCTGAAGTTGCCTACAGTGAACGTAACTATACAGAATACGATTTCTGCAAAAGCACTCGATACTTACAACCATGCATTTGGTAGTACGTTGGGAGGAGAGAATTGTTCTTTCATGCGTAACCTTTGGGCAAGCAATGCCGGACGTAACCCGTCAATTGGTTGGAACGGTGTGTTTAACTTCGTGAACAATGTAACCTATAACTGGGTGCACCGTTCGGTTGATGGTGGTGACTATACCGCACTTTACAACATGATTAATAACTACTTCAAACCGGGTCCGTTGACTCCGAAAAACACGCCTGTGGGGCACCGTATTTTGAAACCGGAATCGGGTCGTAGCAAATTGGGATATTATGTGTTTGGCCGTGTATATGCCAACGGTAATATCATGGAAGGCTATGATGCTATTACTAAAGACAACTGGGCCGGTGGTATTCAGGTTCAGGAGCAAGCAAATACAGATGGTTACACTGAGAATATGAAGTGGAATGAGCCTTTCCCAATGCCTCACTTAACTATTATGCCTGCCAAAGATGCTTATAAGTATGTGTTGAAGAATGTAGGAGCTACCATACCAAGCCGTGACATCGTTGATGAAAGAATTATTGAAGAAGTTGAAACCGGCAAACCTTATTACGTAGAAGGTTTGGATCCTAACTCATTCTACCAATTCGAGCATCGTCGTTTGCCTAACGACTCTTATAAGCAAGGTATCATTACTGACATCAGTCAGGTGGGTGGTTATCCCGAATACAAAGGTACTCCTTATGTGGACACTGACGGTGACGGAATGCCCGATGCATGGGAAAAAGCCAATGGGCTGAACCCGAACGATCCTTCAGATGCAGTTAAAGATTGCACCGGCGACGGATACACGAACATTGAAAAATACATCAATGGTATCAGCACAAAGAAGAAAGTTGACTGGACAAACCTGAAGAACAACTACGATACATTGGCTAAGAAAGGTAAATTAATGTAATGACAAACCCGATGAAAATGAAAGTAATTCACCTTTTCTTTTGCTTCCTTTTCGTTGCTGTGGCTTCGGCTCAGGCTATTGATTTGGATAAGCAAAACCGTGATCCTAAATATGTGGAATCTATCGTTGGCCGGTCGCAAAAGATTGTCGACAAGCTTGGTATCGCTGATAAAGCAGTTCAGCAAGAGGTTTGCAACATCATTGCTAACCGTTACTTTGAGCTGAATGACATTTACGAAAAACGTGATGCTAAAGTAAAGCAAATTAAAGAGTCGGGAATTACCGGTACGGCGAAGCAGGAAGCGCTTAGCGCTGCTGAGTTTGAGAAAGACGCAGCTTTGTATCGCTCGCACTTTGCTTTCCCAGCTAACCTTTCATTGTTCCTCAATGAAAAGCAAATTGAGCAGGTGAAAGACGGTATTACTTTCGGTGTCGTTATGGTGACCTATACGGCAACTTTGGATATGATTCCATCTTTGAAACAGGAAGAGAAGGAGCAAATATATGCCTGGTTAGTTGAAGCACGCGAGTTTGCACTCGATGCTGAGAGCTCAAACAAAAAGCACGAAGCATTTGGCAAGTACAAAGGACGTATCAATAACTATCTTTCAAAAAGAGGATATGACCTCGTAAAAGAGAGAGAAGCTTGGTATAAACGTATCAAGGAAAAAGAGGCACAGAAAAAATAACTTAGTTTAATTCTGTTTTTTATGTGAAGAAGGAGCGTTCTGTGTATGCAGAGGCTCCTTCTTCTTTTATACGTTAATCAATTTACCTGTTTTTTATCTCCTTTCGTGCTTGTTAATTGAGTACACAATGGCTACTTCTACGTCTTTTTTACTAAATAGAATAAATTCGAATCAGATAAAAATACAAGTATGAATAAGCCCTTCATTTTGTGGATTACATTTTTCTTGTTTATGTTCGTTTCTTGTAAACAGGAAAAAGACTATTACGTTTTCACTTCTTTTCATGAACCTGCTACCGATGGTCTGCGTTTTCTCTATAGTGCCGATGGCGTTCATTGGGATAGCATTGCAGGCACGTGGCTGAAACCGGAAATTGGCAAGCAGCAGATCATGAGAGATCCGTCAATGGTACAAACGCCCGACGGAACATTTCATTTGGTGTGGACTACAAGTTGGAAGGGCGATTTAGGTTTTGGTTATGCATCTTCAAAAGACCTTATTCACTGGTCGGAGCAGAAAATGATTCCGGTTATGGCTCATGACACGACTACGGTTAATGTATGGGCTCCCGAGATTTTTTATGATGATGAACAGCAACAATTCATGGTTGTTTGGGCATCGTGCGTACCCAATCGTTTTCCTCGTGGAGTAGAGGAGGTGAAGAACAATCATCGCCTGTATTACATTACCACCAAAGATTTCAATACGGTGTCCGAAACTAAGTTGCTTTATGATCCCGGTTTCAGCAGCATTGATGCCGTTATAGTAAAAAGAGCCGCCAAAGATTACGTCATGGTTCTGAAAGACAATACCCGCGCAAACCGTAACTTGAAGATAGCTTTTGCTTCATCTCCTTACGGACCTTATTCCGAGGCATCGGCAGCGTTCACCGAACCTTTTGTTGAGGGTCCTACGGTTGAAAAGGTAGGCGATGATTATATGATTTATTTTGATGTTTATAAAAAGAAGATATATGGTGCCGTGAAAACACGTGATTTTATTAATTTCACTAACGAAACGGCCCACATCAGTGTTCCTCAGGGACATAAGCATGGAACCATTTGCAAGGTTCCCAAAGCTATTGTCGATGGGTTAATTAAGAATCAGAAGTAATAAACACCTAACGTATAAACCATGAAATATATCAGTCAATCTTTACTTGCTCTGGCAATGGGCTGTTTGGCAGCCTTACCTGCTTCTGCTCAGGATAGAATTCATTATACAGGAACCGAACTGGCTAACCCGGCTTATCACGACGGACAGCTTAGTCCGGTGGTGGGGGTGCATAACATTCAGATTATGCGTGCCAACCGTGAATTTCCCGATTCGTCGAATGGTAACGGGTGGACTTACAATCACCAGCCGATGCTGGCCTATTGGAACGGACAGTTTTATTATCAATACTTGTGTGATCCGGTTGATGAGCACGTGCCACCTTCGCACACGGTGCTTATGACTTCAAAAGATGGCTATCATTGGACCAATCCGCAAATCGTATTTCCGGAGTACAAGGTGCCCGACGGATACACCAAAGCCGGTCGTCAAGACGTGGCAAAGAACCTGATTGCTATTATGCATCAACGTGTAGGGTTTTATGTTTCCAAATCGGGTAAGCTCATCACCATGGGTAACTACGGCGTAGCGATGGATAAGAAAGACGATCCCAATGATGGTAACGGCATTGGTCGTGTGGTACGTGAGATAAAGAAAGACGGTACTTACGGACCCATTTACTTCATCTACTACAATCACGGCTTTAATGAAAAGAACACGGCTTTTCCCTATTTCAAACGAAGCAAGGATAAGGCGTTTGTGAAAGCTTGCCAAGAGATACTCGATAATCCGCTTTATCGCATGCAATGGGTGGAAGAGGCCGATCGCAATGATCCTATCATTCCTCTGAACAAAGAATACAAAGCGTTTAACTACTATACTCTTCCCGATGGGAAAATTGCCTGTTTGTGGAAGCATGCACTGACTTCCATCAGCGAAGACGGAGGCAATAACTGGGCTGAGCCGGTATTGCGTGCCAAAGGTTTTGTGAATAGCAATGCTAAAATATGGGGACAACGTTTAAGCGACGGTACGTATGCAACCGTATACAATCCGTCGGAATTCCGTTGGCCGCTCGCTATATCATTGAGCAAAGACGGTTTGGAGTACACCACGCTCAACTTGGTTCACGGTGAAATTACCCCTATGCGTTACGGTGGTAACTATAAATCATACGGTCCGCAATACGTTCGCGGCATTCAGGAAGGCAACGGCATACCGAAAGACGGTGATCTGTGGGTTGCATACAGTGTGAACAAGGAAGACATGTGGGTTTCACGCATTCCGGTTCCGGTCAAGCTAAAGGCTGCTGCACATGCCGATGATGATTTCTCGCAATTTACTGAACTGTCGCAGCTAACCGATTGGAATATCTATTCTCCTGTATGGGCACCTGTGTCGCTCGATAAAAACTGGTTGCTGTTGCAAGACAAAGATCCGTTTGATTATGCCAAAATAGAACGCAAGATTCCTGCAACGAAGGAACTAAAAGTAGCCTTTGATTTGCAGGCCGGTCAAAACGATAAAGGCACACTTCAAATTGAATTTCTTGATGAGAACGGCATTGCCTGTTCACGTTTGGAACTCACAGCCGATGGCGTTTTTCGCGCTAAGGGTGGTTCACGTTTCGGTAACATCATGAAATACGAAGCGGGCAAAACATACCATGTTGAAGCCTTATTGTCTGTGGCTAACAGAAGCATTCAGGTGTTTGTTGACGGAAAGAAGGCGGGTACACGTATGTTCTATGCTCCCGTTGCTGCTATTGAGCGAATTGCTTTCCGTACGGGTGAGCTGAGACAATTTCCTACACCGGAAACACCGGCCGATCAGACTTACGACCTGCCCAATGCCGGCGCGCAAGATGCTTTGAGCACTTTCCGTGTAGCCAACTTCAAAACCTCTTCGACCGATGTGGATGCAACCGCTGCTTTCCTGAAGTATGCTATTTTCAGTCATTATGCTGATTACTTCAATAACATGGAAGATGAAAACATCGCTCAGGCTATTCCTAACTCGGAAGCATCGGCCTGGATGGAACAGAATATTCCGTTGTTTGAATGTCCTCAGAAGAATTTCGAAGAGATGTATTACTACCGTTGGTGGAGTCTGCGCAAGCACATCAAAAAAACTCCGGCAGGTTATGGAATGACCGAATTCTTGGTCAATCGTTCGTATGCTGATAAGTATAACCTCATTGCCTGCGCCATTGGTCACCACATTTATGAGAGTCGCTGGTTGAGAGATCCGAAGTATCTGGATCAGATTATACATACCTGGTACCGCGGTAACGAAGGCGGACCGATGAAGAAGATGAATAAATTCAGTTCATGGAATGCAGATGCCATTTACAACCGTTTCTTGGTTGATGGCGATAAAGACTTTCTGCTCGATATGATGACCGATTTGGATACCGAATACAAACGTTGGGAAAGCACCAACCGTCTGAAGAATGGTTTGTACTGGCAGGGTGATGTGCAAGACGGCATGGAAGAATCTATAAGTGGCGGTCGCCGTAAGCAATATGCTCGTCCTACCATCAATAGCTATATGTACGGTAATGCCAAAGCGCTTTCAAACATGGGATTGTTGGCTGGCAATGAAGGTATTGCCATGAAGTATGCTTTGAAGGCCGATACCTTGAAGCAGTTGGTTGAAGGCAAATTGTGGAACGAGCGTCATCAGTTCTTTGAAACCATGCGCACAGATTCTTCTGCCAATGTGCGCGAAGCTATCGGTTACATTCCTTGGTATTTCAATTTGCCCGATGCACGCAAGCATGATGTGGCTTGGAAGGAAGTCATGGACGAAAAAGGTTTCTTGGCTCCTTACGGTATGACTACTGCCGAACGTCGTCACCCCGAGTTCCGTACCCGTGGTGTAGGCAAGTGCGAGTGGGATGGAGCTATCTGGCCTTTCGCTTCGGCTCAAACGCTTACGGCTATGGCCAACTTTATGAATAACTATCCGCAAACGGTACTCACTGACAGTGTGTACTTCCGTCAGATGGAGCTGTATGTGGAATCTCAATACCACCGTGGTCGTCCGTATATTGGTGAGTACCTCGATGAAGTTACCGGCTATTGGTTGAAAGGTGATCAGGAGCGTTCACGTTATTACAATCACTCTACCTTCAATGATTTGGTGATTACCGGTTTGGTAGGTTTACGTCCGCGCACAGACAACACAATTGAAGTGAATCCGTTGATACCGGAGGACAAGTGGAACTGGTTCTGTCTGGACAATGTATTATATCACGGGCACAATCTTTCTATTGTTTGGGACAAGGACGGATCTCGTTATCATGCAGGCAAGGGTCTTCGTGTATATGTGAACGGCAAACTGGTGGGACAATCCGACCGTTTGCAGCGACTGGTATGCAAGAATGTTTTGAACTAAACAGCAATTATGGGCTATAGCAATAAAATAATAGTATGTTTTTTTATCGGGTTGCTTTACTCTTTCCGTAGCCTCTGGGCCATGGAAGTGGTAAAGCCCACCTGTGAAATGACGGTCGACCCGCTATGCGTAAGTACGTTGACACCTCACTTTGGGTGGCAACTGACTTCGTCCGTACAGGCCGATGCACAAACAGCTTATGCCATTGAAGTCTACGCCCTACAGGGCGCAAAGCGTACGCTGGTATGGCAATCGGGCAAAAAAGTGTCTTCTCAAAGTCAACATGTGCCCTATGGAGGTGCTCCGCTTACACCGGCACAAAAATATAGTTGGAAAGTACAAGTTTGGGATGCAGCAGGGAAGCTTTCTGCCTGGAGTGCAGAGGCTGTTTTCGGCATAGCTCCTTCAAGTTCTTTCTTTCAAAATGCGCATTGGGTAGGAGCCATTACGCAACAGCAGGCTAAACTACCTGCTGGTCGAAAATTCCACGGTACCGACATGAAGAAGCCTGAGGTGAAGGCGTTGTGGGATGCTGTAGACAGTTTGTCGTCCAAGAGCATCAGCCTGCGACGCAGCTTTACCGTGAATAAAAAAATAGTCGGGGCAATGGTTTACGTTTGCGGTCTGGGACATTATGAACTCAGCCTGAATGGTCAGAAGGTGGGCAACAGCGAGTTTGCCCCTCTGTGGAGCGACTACGACAAAACGGTGTATTACAACGCCTACGATGTGACTTCTTTGTTGAAAGAAGGAGCCAACGCTATAGGTGCCTTACTAGGCAATGGATTTTACAATGTGCAAGGTGGCGGACGATACCGCAAACTGCAAATCGGTTTCGGGCCACCTACTTTGTTGCTCAAGATGGTGATTACCCATGCAGACGGCACACAGGAAGAAATTTGTTCGGATGCCCACTGGAAGTACGCTTTGAGTCCGGTAACTTTCAATAGCATATACGGTGGTGAAAGCTATGATGCCCGCTTGGAACAAAAGGGATGGAACACTGCTGCTTTCCATGATACTGCTTGGAAATCCGTGGTGATTCAGGAAGCGCCCAAAGGAACCCTTCGCCCGCAAGAGGCTTCACCGGTGAAAATCATGGAGCGTTATGGCATTCAGAAGGTAACCCGGCTGACGGCTCAACAGGTAGAGGCGGCGTCGAAGTCGACCAAAAGAACGGTGGATCCTTCGGCTATGGTGCTCGATATGGGGCAGAACCTGGCCGGTTTTCCGGAGATTACCGTGCGTGGCAAGAAAGGACAAAAAGTAACCTTGCTTGTTGCCGAAGCACTTACCGATGAGGGGGCTGTTAACCAAAGACAAACAGGGCGTCAGCACTATTACGAATACACCCTCAAAGGTGAAGGAGACGAAACGTGGCATCCGCGTTTCTCATACTATGGTTTCCGCTACATTCAGGTTGAAGGAGCCGTATTGAAAGGACAGAAGAACCCGCAGAAACTTCCTGTAATCAAAAACATACAGTCATGCTTTGTGTATAACTCGGCTCGTGATGTAGCCACTTTCCGTTGCTCCAACGACGTGTTCAACAGTGCACACCGCATTATAGGCAAGGCCGTGCGCAGCAACATGCAATCGGTGTTTACCGACTGTCCGCACCGTGAAAAACTGGGCTGGCTGGAACAACTGCACCTCAATGGTCCCGGTTTGTTGTACAACTATGACCTGACCACCCTCTTTCCCAAGGTGATGCAAGACATGGCCGATGCACAACACAACAACGGCATGGTTCCCACTACGGCACCTCAGTATGTAGTGTTTGAAGGCCCGGGCATGGATGTGTTTGCCGACTCTCCCGAGTGGGGCTCATCCATGGTTATTTTGCCGTTTATGTATTACGAAACTTACGGTGATGCTTCGCTCATAGAGCGTTACTACCGTAATATGCGCGCTTATGTGGACTATCTCACTTCGCGTGCACAGAACCACATTGTTTCGTTTGGTTTGGGTGATTGGTATGACTACGGCGATTTCCGTGCAGGTTTCTCGCGTAACACACCCGTTCCGCTGGTTGCTACGGCACACTATTACCTCGATATTTGCTACATGGAACAGGCAGCACGTATGGTGGGTAACAAGTACGACGAAAATTATTATGCTGCCCTCAAAGCAGAGGTGAAAGCTGCATTCAACGATACATTCTTTCACCCCGAAACAGCTCAATATGGCACAGGCAGTCAGTGCAGCAATGCATTGCCGCTCTTCCTCGGTCTGGTGGAAGATGGAGTACGCCCACTAGTGCTCCAAAATTTGGTGAAGGACATCAAAGCTCACGGTAATCGCCTCACAACGGGCGATGTGGGCAACCGTTACCTATTTCAGACATTGGCACGCAACGGACTCAATGAGCTGATGTGCACCATGCATAATCACGAAGAAGCACCCGGCTATGGCTTTCAGCTGAAATTTGGCGCTACTACGCTTACCGAGCAGTGGGATCCGCGTCAGGGTTCGTCGTGGAATCACTTCATGATGGGACAGATTGACGAATGGTTTTTTGCTTCATTGGCTGGTATTCAGGCCGATCCCTCGGCTCCGGGGTATCAGGACTTTGTGATTGCTCCCCAACCCGTGGGCGATTTGAAACAAGTAGAAGCTACCTTCCAAACGCTTTACGGAACCATTTCAGTGAATTGGACCAAAGAAAATGGTATCTTTACCGTCCGGACAAATGTGCCGGTCAACTGTTCGGCCCAATTGTTTATGCCCGGCGAAGAAACACCCCGCCTGTTAAAGAGCGGCAGTTATTCATTTACTAAAAACTTAGAACGATGAACATACGTATTCTATTATTGTCCCTATTGATCGGCTTGCCTTTTGCCATGCGTGCAGAACGTGTTGATATGCGTGCGGCAGGTGCCAAAGCGAATGGTACTACGCTCAATACCCGGTTGATTAACCAAACCATCGACAGGCTTAGCAAGGGTGGCGGTGGTACGCTGTTTTTCCCCGCGGGTCGCTACCTCACAGGTTCTATCGTGATGAAAAGTAACATCACGCTGGAGCTGGAAGCCGGTGCCACACTGCTCTTTTCCGATGATTTCGACCAATACCTTCCGTTTGTGGAAATGCGTTACGAAGGGGTGATGATGAAGAGTTTTTCGCCGCTTATTTATGCGGTAGATGCCGAGAATATTACCATAAAAGGAGAAGGTACTCTCGATGGTCAGGGCAAAAAATGGTGGATGGAGTTTTTCCGTGTCATGATTGACTTGAAGGACAACGGTGTGAGAGACATCAATAAATACCAGCCCATGTGGGACAAGGCCAATGATACGAAAGCATTGTACGCCGAAACGAACGAAGATTATGTAAACACGTTGCAGAGACGCTTTTTCCGTCCGCCATTCATTCAGCCTTTGCGCTGTAAGAATGTGAAGATTGAGGGTGTGAAAATTGTTAACTCTCCCTTCTGGACTGTCAATCCGCAGTTTTGCGATAACGTTACGGTGAAGGGTGTAACCATTCATAACGTGCCTTCGCCCAATACGGATGGCATCAACCCTGAATCGTGCAGCAACGTGCACATCAGTGACTGCCACATTTCGGTAGGTGATGACTGTATCACCATCAAATCAGGACGCGACTTGCAGGGTCGCAAAGCGGCTGCTCCGTGCCAGAATATTACCATTACCAATTGCACCATGCTGGCAGGTCACGGTGGTGTAGTGATTGGTAGCGAAATGAGTGGGGGAGTATGTAAGGTGGTTATCAGCAATTGTGTGTTTGATGGTACTGACAGAGGTATTCGCTTGAAATCAACCCGCGGTCGCGGGGGTGTGGTGGAAGATATTCGCATCAGCAACATCGTGATGCGCAACATCAAGAACGAGGCCATTGTAATGGACCTGATGTACAGCAACATGCCTGCCGAACCACTGAGCGAGCGTACGCCGATCTTTAGAGATATTCATGTTTCCGGACTGACTGCCCGTGACGTGAAAACACCGATTTTTATCAGAGGTCTCGACGAGGCACCCATCTCGGATGTTTCTTTGCGCGACATTAACATACAGAGTCGTGAGAAACCTCAGTTTCTGAATTACAAGAACCTATCATTGACCGATGTAACGATCAACGGTCAAACAATAACACTGGAATGATACCGATGAAGAAATTAGTCATGGCAGCCATGCTGCTAAGCTCTGCAGGAGCAAATGCACAGACATACGAAAACCAGTTTACTCGTCCGCTGCACGACGTGCTGGCCGACATACAAACACGTTTCAACGTGCGCCTGAAATATGATATCGATACGGTAGGCAAGGTACTTCCTTATGCCGATTTCCGCATTCGCCCGTACTCTGTTGAAGAGTCACTCACCAACGTATTGGCACCGTTCGACTATAAGTTTGTGAAGCAAGATGCGCAAACATACAAACTTAAAGTATATGAGTATGCACGTCGCACAGATGCCGACGGAGAAAAAATGCTGGCTCACCTGCAAGCACTGTATGCCGACAAAGCATCGTGGGAGCAACGGAAGGCTTGTTTGCGTGCCGAGGTACGTAGCAAGTTAGGACTCGATTCTTTGATGGCCAAACGGGTGACAAGTAAACCCATCCTTTCCAAAATACGCAAGTTCGATGGCTACACCGTTCAGAACTTTGCGTTGGAAACCTTGCCCGGACTATACGTTTGCGGTTCCATATACACCCCTCGTACATCGGGGAAACACGCGTTGGTAGTTTGCCCCAACGGACATTTCGGTGGCGGGCGCTACCGCGAAGACCAACAGCAACGCATGGGCACATTGGCACGTATGGGAGCTGTTTGTGTGGATTATGATCTCTTTGGTTGGGGCGAATCGGCTTTGCAGGTAGGCGGAGCGGCACACCGTTCCAGCGCGGCGCACATCATTCAGGCAATGAACGGACTTTCCATTCTCGATTACATGCTTACCCGCAAGGATATTGATAAAACCCGTGTAGGGGTAAACGGCGGTTCCGGTGGTGGAACGCAGACTGTTTTACTCACTGCACTCGACGAACGTTTTACGGCTGCGGCACCGGTTGTTAGTCTGGCTTCACACTTCGATGGTGGCTGCCCCTGCGAAAGCGGCATGCCTATTTCACTAGCTTGTGGAGGAACCAATAATGCCGAATTGGCTGCCATGTTTGCTCCACGTCCCCTGCTGGTGGTTTCCGATGGCAAGGACTGGACAGCGAGTGTGCCTACATTGGAACTCCCTTACCTGCAAAAAGTGTACGGATTTTACGGAGCGGCAGATAAGGTGACCAATGTACATCTTCCTCAGGAAGGGCATGATTTTGGTATTAACAAGCGCATGGCTGTCTATGACTTCTTTGCTTCGGTGTTTAGTCTTGATAAGAGCAAACTCGATGAGAAGAAAGTAACCATCGAACCTCAGGAGGCAATGTTTAGCTTTGGCAATAAGGGTGAGTTAATGCCTGCAACGGCCATTCGCTCGTTCGATGCCTTGGCGGTGTATTTTGATAAAGGCAGGTTTGCTCAACTGCAATCCGATTTGAGTTTGGAAAAAAAGGCAACCGAATGGGTGGCTTCTTTGCAACTGAAAGACCAGAAAACAGCCGGATACGTTACCACGCTGATTTATAATCACCTGCGTGCCGTGCGCGATTGGCACAACGATCATCCTTTTACCACTATTCCCGAAGGCATTAATCCGCTCACAGGCAGTCCGCTTAGCGAGCTGGAACGCTCCCTGATAGCCGATTCGGCCATGCCGAAAGAAGTGCACACCAAGCTGATGAACGGCTTGCGTAAATCGCTTACCGAGGAGCAGGTAGAGGCTATTCTTGATAAATATACGGTGGGTAAAGTGGCTTTCACCATGAACGGTTACAAGTCCATTGTGCCCGACCTCACAGAGAAGGAGGAAGCTACCATTTTGGCTCATCTCAAGCAGGCTCGCGAACAGGCTATCGACTACAAAAGCATGAAGCAGATTTCGGCTGTGTTCGAGATGTACAAGAATAAGTGTGAGGCATACCTGAACAACAACGGTCGCAACTGGCGTCAGCTTTTCAAGGCTTACGTTGACAAGGTGAAGGCCGAAAAGGCTGCTAAAAAAGCAGCGGAGCAGAAGCAATAAGGTGGCGGTAATGCTCCCAATTGCTCGGGGCAGTTGAGTGGATTGCTCGTTGCAATTGGTGCAATTGCTCGTGGCAGATTTCAAACTGCTCGTGGCTCTTGGATAAGAAAGTGTTTAAACGTTGAAAAACGAAATAAATAATGATGAAAAATAAATCTTTGTTACGAACAGCAGCTGTATGGGCTGTGGGACTGGTGTCGCTGTCGATGCAAGCTCGCGAATACAAACTGTGGTATGACAAACCGGCGGCGGTGTGGACAGAAGCGCTACCGCTGGGCAACGGACGGCTGGGAGCCATGGTATTTGGCACTCCGGGTGTGGAGCAAATTCAGCTGAACGAGGAGACTATCTGGGCAGGTAGACCCAATAACAACGCCAACCCCGATGCTTTGGAGTACATCCCCAAGGTGCGCGAACTGGTCTTTGCCGGTAAGTACCTCGAAGCACAAACCTTGGCTACGGAGAAGGTAATGGCCAAAACTAACTCGGGCATGCCTTACCAAACGTTTGGTGATTTGCGCATTTCCTTTCCCGGACATACCCGTTACACGGATTATTACAGAGAATTAAGTCTGGACTCGGCCCGCACGGTGGTGCGTTACAAGGTCAACGGCGTTACGTACCGTCGTGAAACCATCACGTCGTTCACCTCGCAGGTGGTGATGGTTCGTCTCACCGCCGATAAACCGGGAATGATTACCTGCAATGCATTGCTTACCACACCGCATCAGGATCCGGTCATTGCTTCGGATGGCAATTGTGTAACACTATCGGGGGTGTCTTCGTGGCACGAAGGACTCAAAGGTAAGGTCTTGTTTCAAGGTCGCCTCACGGCTACTACGCAAGGAGGAAAAGTAAGTTGTCAGGACGGTACACTCTCTGTTGAGGGAGCCGATGAAGCGGTATTGTATGTATCCATTGCTACCAATTTTAATAACTATAAAAACATCGACGGCAATGAAGTGGAACGTTCAAAAGACTTTCTGGACAAGGCTTTAAAGCGTTCCTATGCCGACGATGTGAAAGCTCACGTGGCTTACTTCCGTCAGTTCATGGATCGCTCGTCTCTGGACTTGGGCGACGATCAATTTCCCCATGTAACAACAGACATGCGGGTGGAGCGTTTCAAGGAAACGAATGATGCGTTCTTGGTAGCTACCTACTTCAAATTCGGCAGATACTTGCTGATCTGTTCTTCGCAACCGGGTGGACAACCGGCTAATCTTCAGGGTATCTGGAATGACAAACTCTTCCCGTCGTGGGACAGTAAATATACGTGTAACATTAACCTCGAAATGAACTATTGGCCTTCTGAGGTAACCAACCTCAGCGAACTGAATGAACCGCTCTTTAAGTTGATTAAGGAAGTGAGTGAAACCGGGCGCGAAACGGCTAAAACCATGTATGGTGCCGATGGCTGGGTGTTGCATCACAATACGGATATATGGCGCATAACGGGTGCACTCGATAAAGCACCGTCGGGCATGTGGCCGTCGGGTGGGGCATGGCTGTGCCGCCACTTGTGGGAAAGATACCTTTACACAGGCGATGTGGCATTTCTGCGTTCGGCTTACCCCATTATGAAAGAGGCAGGCGTGTTCTTTGATCAAACGATGGTGAAAGAGCCCGTGCACGGTTGGCTGGTGGTTTGCCCTAGTAACTCGCCCGAGAATGTACATGCCGGCAGTGAAGGCAAGGCTACCACGGCAGCAGGTTGCACCATGGACAATCAGCTGGTGTTCGACCTCTGGTCGGCTATCATTACCTCGGCACGTGTGTTGGGTGTAGACGCTGCTTTTGCCGCACACCTGGAGCAACGCATCGCCCAGCTGCCTCCTATGCAGGTGGGACGATGGGGACAATTGCAGGAGTGGATGTTCGATTGGGATGACCCCAACGATGTGCATCGTCACATTTCACACCTCTACGGTTTGTTTCCCAGCAATCAGATTTCCCCTTACCGTACACCGGCTTTGTTTGACGCAGCCCGTACCTCACTCATCCACCGTGGCGATCCCTCAACCGGATGGAGCATGGGCTGGAAGGTGTGCCTCTGGGCCCGTTTGCTCGATGGTGACCATGCATATAAACTCATAACCGATCAGCTCACACTGGTGCGCAACGAGAAGAAAAAAGGAGGTACATACCCTAACCTGTTTGATGCACATCCGCCTTTCCAGATTGACGGTAACTTTGGCTGTACGGCCGGCATTGCTGAAATGTTGATGCAGAGTTACGACGGATTCATCTACTTGCTCCCCGCACTGCCTTCGCTGTGGAAAGAGGGAGAGGTGAAAGGACTGATGGCCAGGGGAGGTTTTGAACTCAACCTGAAGTGGAAAAACGGAAAAGTAGAACGGCTTACCATTAAATCGCACGCCGGTGGCAACTGCCGTCTGCGTTCGCTCCATCCGCTTAGCGCCAAAGGCCTGAAGAAAGCCAAAGGAAAGAATCCCAACGCACTCTATGAAGTGCCCGTCATAGCACAACCTTTGGTCAATGAATCGGCCAAGTTGAATAAAGTGGAATTGAAACCTACTTATTTATATGACCTTCCTACTCGTGCAGGAAAGGAATATGTAGTTATTGGAAAATAAAAAGAATAAATAATAAACGCGAATGATATGATGAAGACAAATGTTTTTTGGTATTTCTTGTTTCTGTTGATGTTAACAGCCGGTAACGCGTCGGCTCAGAAGAAAACAGCGAAAACGTACATCCCTTGGAGTAACGGTAAATTGGTTGTTTCTGAAGAAGGTCGTTACCTGAAACATGAAAACGGAGCGCCTTTCTTTTGGTTGGGTGAAACCGGATGGCTTTTGCCCGAACGCCTGAACCGCGATGAAGCGGAATATTATCTGGAACAATGCAAACAAAGAGGTTACAATGTGGTTCAGGTACAAACCATGAACAATGTTCCCTCCATGAATGCCTACGGACAATACTCGTTGGTTGATGGTTTCAACTTCAAAGACATCAACAAGAAAGGGGTGTACGGTTACTGGGATCACATGGATTATATCATTAAAACAGCGGCCAATAAAGGTATCTACATCGGTATGGTGTGCATCTGGGGAACTCCCGTCAGCAAAGGTCAGATGAGCGTCAAAGAGGCTCAGGCGTACGGTAAATTCCTGGCAGAGAGATACAAGAACGAACCCAATGTTATTTGGTTCATTGGTGGCGACATTCGTGGTGATGTGAAGACTGCCGAGTGGGAAGCATTAGCCAAAAGCATCCGTGCGGTTGATAAAAACCACCTGATGACTTTCCATCCGCGGGGTCGTACCACATCGGCTATGTGGTTTAACAAAGCTGAGTGGTTGGACTTCAACATGTTCCAGAGCGGACACCGTCGTTACGGTCAACGCAATGGCGACGGTGATTACCCCATTGAAGAGAATACCGAGGAAGATAACTGGCGTTTTGTGGACAGAAGCTTTGCCGAGAAACCGCTGAAACCGGTTATCGACGGTGAACCGATCTACGAGGAAATTCCTCAAGGGTTGCATGATCCCAACGAAACACTCTGGAATGACAACGATGTACGTCGTTATGCCTACTGGTCGGTTTTTGCCGGTTCATTCGGACACACATACGGTCACAATTCCATTATGCAGTTTATCCGTCCGGGTGTGGGTGGTGCTTACGGAGCCAAGAAACCTTGGTACGAAGCGTTGAACGATCCCGGCTTTAACCAGATGAAATACATCAAGAACCTGATGCTTAGCTTCCCGTTCTTCGATCGTGTACCCGATCAGAGCATCATTGCCGGAACCAATGGAGAGCGTTACGACCGTGCCATTGCTACGCGTGGCAATGACTACCTGATGGTGTACAACTACACCGGTCGCCCCATGCAGATTGACTTGAGCAAAATCAGCGGTGCCCGCAAAAATGTGTGGTGGTACGCAGCCAAAACAGGTAAGTTGGAGTATGTAGGCGAGTTCGACAGCAAGGTGGTTAACTTCCAACACGACAGCGGATACATCAGTGGTAACGATCAGGTGCTCATTGCTGTAGATGCTTCAAAAGATTATGTGCAGAAGGGGTGGACTGAGTTGCCGGATGCACAGCAAAAATGGAATAAATAAATTCTTGCTATCATGCATAACAACAAATTGATATACGCATTCCTGTTTGCCTTGTTGCTGCCTTTGGCAGCTTGGGCAAAGGTGGATGTCACTTACCTGCGCACTGAGCAGATGGTGAATCCCATGGGAATAGATGCAGAAACGCCTCGCCTTAGCTGGCGACTGGTGTCGGCCGAACGCAATGTGATGCAAACTGCTTACCACGTTCTGGTGGCTTCTTCGTTAGAGAAGCTCAACAAGAACGAGGGTGATTTATGGGATTCGGGTAAGATAAACTCCGATGCATCCATTTGGGTCTCTTATGCTGGCAAGGCGTTGAAAAGCAACGTCAGATGCTATTGGAAGGTAAAAAGCTACACTACTCGTGGCGAAACGGGTTGGAGCGAACCGGCTCATTGGAGCATGGGACTGCTTTCCGAGAACAACTGGAAAGGCCGTTGGATTGGTTATGACGGTACGTTCCCCTGGGATAGCGACACGCAATGGAGTCGTCTCAGTGCACGTTACCTCCGCAAGGAGTTCAAGCTGGGCAAAACAGTGAAGCAAGCTACCGTTCACATCTCCGGTTTGGGATTGTACGAGCTGTACATCAACGGGCACAAGGTGGGCGATCAGGTATTGGCTCCTGCACCTACCGATTACCGCAAAACGGTTTTGTATAACAGCTTTGATGTAACATCTTTGCTTCAGTCTGAAAATGCGGTGGGAGTTACCTTGGGTAACGGACGCTTCTACACCATGCGTCAAAACTACAAACCTTATAAGATTCCTAACTTCGGTTATCCCAAGATGAGGTTGAACCTCATTGTGGAATACACAGACGGAACCTCGGAAACCATTGCGAGCGATCCTTCGTGGAAGCTCACTGCCGAGGGTCCCATACGCAGTAACAACGAATACGACGGTGAAGAGTATGATGCCCGTAAGGAACTAAAGGGCTGGGCTACTTATGGATACAACGATGCTGCTTGGGTGCCGGCGCAACGTGTGGGCTTGCCTATGGGAACACTTCGTGCTGCCATGTCGCCCAACATGAAAGTGGTTGATACACTGAAACCTGTATCTATCACCCAAGTGGGCAAGAAGTATATTCTTGATATGGGGCAGAACATGGTAGGATGGATCCGCCTCAAAGTGAAAGGTAATGCAGGCGATTCTATTCGTTTGCGCTTTGCCGAATTGTTGCAGAAAGACGGCGAACTGTATGTAGCCAACCTTCGTGATGCGCGCGTTACCGATACCTACATTGTGCGCGGCGATGAAGCAGGTTGTACATGGGCTCCTCGCTTTGTGTACCACGGCTTCCGCTACGTGGAGGTGACGGGTTACCCCCATGCTACCGTGAATGATTTTGTGGGCGAGGTAGTGAACGACGAGATGGAAACCATCGGCTCTTTCACTACATCGAATAGCACACTGAACCAGATATACCGTAATGCTTTCTGGGGCATACGCGGTAACTACAAAGGAATGCCGGTTGACTGTCCGCAACGCAACGAGCGCCAACCTTGGTTGGGCGACAGAACCACCGGTTCATTGGGAGAGAGCTTCCTGATGGAAAACGGTCCGCTTTATGCCAAATGGATGGACGACATCCGCGAGGCACAGCGTGAAGACGGTTGCATACCCGATGTGGCTCCGGCTTTCTGGAATTATTATTCGGATAACATGACTTGGCCGGCAGCCCTGCTATTATCGTCGGATATGCTCTACACTCAGTTTGGCAACCTCAAACCCATTGTGAAGAACTACGCAGCCATGAAGCTGTGGTTGGAGCACATGCGTAAGGAGTACATGACGGAAGAGTATATTGTTACCAAAGATACCTATGGCGACTGGTGTGTGCCACCCGAAGGACTGGACATGATTCACAGCCGCGATCCGAAACGTCAAACCGATGGTAAACTCATTTCTACTGCTTACTATTATAAGATGCTTCAACTAATGAAACGCTTTGCCACGTTGCAAGGTTTCACCAAAGATGTAGCTGAGTTCGATGCATTGGCAACTAACATAAAGACTGCATTCAACAAGCATTTCCTTACGGTAAAGAAGGGAACTTCTCAAGTACCCGGACATACGCTGTATCCGGACAGTATTTACTACGGAAACAATACGGTAACGGCCAATCTTTTGCCTCTGGCATTCGAGCTGGTTCCGCATGAGTATGTAGAAGAAGTGGCAAAGAATGTAGTGACGACCATCATTACCACTAACAACGGGCAAATCAGTACCGGCGTAATTGGTGTGCAATGGCTCATGCGCGAGCTCAGCAAAATGGGACGTGCCGATATTGCTTATCTGTTGGCTACCAACAAGAAGTATCCTAGTTGGGGTTACATGGTTGAGAACGGTGCTACTACCATTTGGGAATTGTGGAATGGCAACACAGCCAATCCGCAGATGAACAGCGGCAACCACGTCATGTTGTTGGGTGACCTGATGGTGTGGTGCTACGAAAACCTGGCGGGCATCCGTTCCGACAAGCAACAGGTAGCATTCAAACACATCGTGCTTCGTCCGGATTTTGAGATTCAGGAGCTTAGCAAGGTCGATGCATCTTACATCACACCCTACGGAAAAGTAGTCAGTAAATGGAGCAAAACTCCCACTCACTTGGAATGGGATGTGGAGATTCCGGCTAATACCACAGCAGAAGTGCACTTACCCAATGGTAAGGTGGAACAAATCGGTTCGGGTACTTACCATTATTGTGTGCAAATTCCCACACGAAGCAAGGCTATCTTGTCGGATGAGTTTTTGTACGAGCAAGCATCATTCCCCGAATGTCACGGAGCAACTATTGTGGAGACTCCTCAAGGAGATTTAGTCGCTTCTTTCTTTGGCGGAACCAAAGAACGTAATCCCGATTGCTGCATCTGGGTATGCCGCAAGGAGAAGGGAAGTGACAAGTGGACAGCCCCTCAAATGGCTGCCGATGGTGTGTTCAGTCCCACTTTCCGCAAAGCATGCTGGAATCCGGTGCTGTTTCAGGTGCCCGGAGGCGACTTATTGCTGTTCTTTAAAATAGGTCTCAAAGTATCCGACTGGAGTGGCTGGTTGGTTCGTTCCAAAGACGGTGGTAAAACATGGAGTAAGCGTGAACCGCTTCCCGAAGGTTTCCTGGGTCCGGTAAAAAATAAGCCCGAATTCGTGAATGGGCGCATCATCTGTCCGTCGAGCACGGAAGGTAGTGGCGGTTGGCAGGTTCATTTTGAAATCTCCGACGACATGGGCAAGACATGGAAAATGGTTGGCCCCATTGGTGCGACTGAAGCTTTACCCACTTTGCTGCAAGGCAAAGCCAATGGTCCCGAAGACATGGAAGCGGGTGAGAACTTCGAACAGAAAAAGCATGTGGTGCAAGCCATTCAGCCCAGCATACTGAAGCACAAAAACGGCAAGCTGCAAGTACTTTGCCGTACACGTAACGGGAAAGTAGCTACGGCCTGGAGCAGTGATAACGGTGACACATGGTCACCACTGGAGCTGACTTCGGTACCTAATAATAATTCCGGTACAGATGCCGTAACATTGAAAGACGGTCGTCACCTACTTATATATAACAACTTCGGTACGTTACCCGGCACCCCGAAAGGCGTGCGCACACCGCTTAGCGTGGCCGTATCTAAAGATGGTAAGAACTGGAAAGAAGTGTTGGTGCTGGAAGACAGTCCCATTAGCCAGTACTCGTACCCGTCTATCATACAAAGTAGTGACGGCAAGGTACATGCCATTTATACGTGGCGCAGGCAGCGCATAAAATATCAATTGATTGACCCTAAAAAGTTTTAAGATAACATTCGGATAACAGAATAATGAAGAAGATACAACTCCTTTTTTTACTGTCGGCTTTTGCAGCAATAACTACTGCACAAAATAAGGGGCTGACGGATATGAGCAACAGTCGCTTTGCCAAAATGCACAACACCGAACTGGGTGCTGTGCGGTGGACAAATGGCTTCTGGGGCGACCGCTTTGCGGTGTGCAAAGATACCATGTTGCTCAGTATGTGGAACACCTGGAACAACCCCGATGTGTCACACGGTTTCCGTAACTTTGAAATAGCAGCAGGTACTTGTCCCGGCGAACACTGGGGACCTCCCTTTCACGATGGCGATTTCTATAAATGGCTGGAGGGTGTGGCATCTGTTTATGCAGTCACCAAAGACCCCAAGCTCAATGCCTTGATGGATAAAGCCATTGCACAAATAACTTTGGCACAACGTGAAGACGGTTACATTCATACCCCCGTCATCATTGAGGAACGCAACAAAGGCATCGATTCACATAAGAAACACGATCATACCGTGATTGGTACCAAGGTAGGAGCCGAGGATGAGAAAGGTGCGTTTGCCAACCGTTTGAACTTTGAAACCTATAACCTGGGCCATCTGATGATGGCAGGTATTACCCATTACCGTGCTACCGGAAAGAAAACCCTGTTTGATGTAGCGGTGAAGGCTACCGATTTCCTTTGTCATTTTTATGAAACAGCATCGGCAGAACTGGCGCGCAACGCCATCTGTCCGTCGCACTACATGGGCGTGGTTGAGATGTATCGTGCCACCGGCAATCCTCGTTACCTCGAACTCTCGCAGAACCTCATTGAGATTCGTGGAATGGTGGAGCACGGAACCGATGACAACCAAGACCGTGTGCCCTTCAGTCAGCAGAAACAAGCCATGGGGCATGCTGTTCGTGCCAACTACCTCTACGCAGGAGTTGCCGACGTATATGCTGAAACAGGTGATAAGCTGCTGATGGAAAACCTGCAAAGCATCTGGAAAGACATTGTGACTCGAAAAATGTACGTTACCGGAGCTTGTGGAGCCCTTTATGACGGCACTTCACCCGATGGAACCTGTTACGAGCCCGACAGCATACAGAAGGTACACCAAAGCTACGGTCGTCCGTTTCAATTGCCCAACAGTACCGCTCACAACGAAACCTGTGCCAACATTGGTAATATGCTCTTCAACTGGCGCATGCTTCAAACCACCGGTGAAGCCAAGTATGCCGAAATAGTAGAGACCTGTTTGTATAACAGCGTGCTTAGCGGAGTTAGCTTGGACGGCAAGCGCTACTTCTATACCAACCCGTTGCGCATCAGCAACGATCTTCCTTATACCCTTCGCTGGCCGAAGGAACGTATGGAATACATCAGCTGTTTCTGTTGCCCTCCCAATACGTTGCGCACCGTTTGTCAGGCACAAAACTACGCTTACACGGTGAGCAAAGAAGGCATCTGGTGCAACCTTTACGGAGGCAGTGAGCTGGAAACAGCTCTGGCCGACGGCAGCAAGGTAAAACTCACACAAGTAACAGACTATCCGTGGGATGGTGCCGTGTTGCTCACCATCGAACAAGCTCCAAAGAAGAAAGCCTTCTCACTTTACCTGCGTGTACCTGAATGGTGCGACCATGCTACACTCAAGGTGAATGGTGAGGTAGTGAAAACCAATCTCTCAGCCGATAGCTTTGCCGAGGTAAACCGTATTTGGAAGAAAGGCGATAAAGTAGAGTTTGTGATGGACATGACCGTGAAGTTGCTTGAGTCGAACCCCTTGGTGGAAGAAACCCGTAACCAAACTGTAGTGAAACGCGGACCGTTGGTTTACTGCCTCGAAAGCATCGATATAGAAGGCGGTCAGCCCATCGACGATGTGCTTATTCCTGCCGATATACAGCTTACCCCGAAGAAGATCACCATCGACGGCAGTCCGATAGTAGCCTTGGAGGGAACAGCCCGTTTGCTGCCCCGCAATTCATGGAAAGATACCCTTTACCGTGAAGTGTCGCAAACCAGCAAACCGGTAAACATCCGTCTGATTCCTTACTACGCATGGGGAAACAGAGGCAAGGCCGAAATGACTGTCTGGATGCCTTTGGTACGCAAATAACTTGTCAATGTAACCATACAATATGAACCGAAACATACCATCTCTTTGTGTCATACTCTTGCTGATGATCTCAGCAAGAGTATGCGCTTTTGATATCTGGGTGTCTCCTGCGGGCAGTGACCGTGCAGCAGGTACGCAGACAGCCCCTAAGAAAACGCTTACGGCAGCCCTTCGTCAGGCACGTGAGCTGAGACGTACACAACCCGATGCCGTGAAAGGTGGCATCACCATCTACCTATCACCGGGTGAACATGCTCTTTACGAGCCGGTATTTATCCGTCCCGAAGACAGCGGCAAACCCGATTCACCCACCGTCATTACTACGGCAGGTACTTCCGTTGCAGCAACGAATGCTGCCGTGCAAAGCCCTCAGGCTATATTGAGCGGAGGCGTATCGGTGAGTGGTTGGAAAAAGAGCAAAGGCAAGCTTTGGGTAGCCGATGCACCTATGTTTAACGGAACACCTCTTACGTTTCGCCAATTATGGGTAAACGGACAAAAGGCTGTTCGCGCCCGTGATGTAGCCAATTTTGAGAAGATGCACCGCATCATCAACAACGACCCCGTCAACGAAATACTCTGGGTACCCTCCCAGGCAGTGGCAAGCATTCGCAAAGCCCCTTTTGCCGAGATGGTACTGCACCAGATGTGGTGTGTGGCCAACCTGCGCATCAAGTCGATTGAAATTCATGGTGACTCTGCCGCTGTGCGCTTTCACAACCCCGAAAGTCGCATACAGTTTGAACACCCGTGGCCACGTCCCATGGTGACAACAGACGGTCATAATTCGGCTTTCTACCTAACCAATGCCATCGAACTGCTCGACAGTCCCGGAGAGTGGTATCACGACATCCGTTCGCACAAACTCTATTATTATCCTCGTCAGGGGGAAGACATGGCGAAGGCAACAGCCGTGGTGCCCGCAGTAGAAACGCTGGTGCAGGTAGAAGGTACGCTCGACAGACCCGTGCAGCACGTTACGTTCAGAAACGTATCGTTTCAGTACACCACGTGGACGCGTCCGTCAGAAAAGGGACACGTACCCTTGCAAGCAGGTATGTACCTCACTGACGGCTATCAGATAACTCCCAAAATGGTTCGCAATTACCAGAACCACCTGCTCGATAACCAAGGCTGGTTGGGTCGTCCAGCTGCTGCAGTGCAAGTGAGTGGAGCACAAGAAATCAGTTTCCTGAACTGTAGCTTCGAACACCTTGGCTCCACGGGAGTAGACTATGTGTACGGTGTGAAAGGCGGCAAAGTAGAAGGATGTTTGTTTCGTGACATTGCAGGTAATGGCCTGTTGGCAGGCAGTTTCTCACCGGCATCGCACGAAACCCACCTGCCTTACGACCCTGCCGATACACGTGAGCTGTGCAGCTACCAAACCATCAGCAACAACTTTTTCACTGAAGTAGCCAATGAAGATTGGGGCTGTCTGGCTATCTGTGCCGGTTACGTGCGCGACATCAACATAGAGCACAACGAAATAAGCGAAGTTCCCTATAGCGGCATCAGTCTGGGGTGGGGATGGACCCAAACCGTGAACTGCATGCGCAATAATCGTGTGCATGCCAACCTCATTCACCATTATGCCAAACACATGTATGATGTGGCAGGCATCTATACGCTGGGTTCGCAACCCAAATCGTACGTAACTGAAAACTGCGTGCACAGCATCTACAAACCCGGTTATGTGCACGATCCCAACCACTGGTTTTACCTATACACCGATGAAGGTACCTCTTTCATCACCGTGAAGGACAACTGGACGGAAGGTGATAAGTACCTCAAAAACGCCAACGGTCCGGGTAACGAATGGATCAATAACGGTCCGCAGGTAAACGACAGCATTAAGAGTCGTGCCGGCTTGTTGCCCGCTTACCAATACTTAAAGAAATAAACTTTTAAACCCCGATAATAGAATGAAAAGACATCTGTTAAGCTTGTTGCTTCTACTGGTTTGCTCCACTCCGCTGCTGGCACAAACATGGATCTGGTATCCCGGTGATTACGAGTTGTGGCTCGGCAACAACATGAACAACCGTCGCACAGAACGAGGAGCTTTCTTCCCGCCGTTCTGGAAGATGGATAGCCATTATGTGCTGGTTGAGTTCAGTAAGAAGCTCGACCTGGCTCAACCCGAAGAGATAGAAATAGCTGCCGAAGGACGCTATAACGTGAAGCTCGACGGAAAGTTACAGTTTGGCTCACCCGCTAAACTATTGCTTCCTGCCGGAAAGCACAGTCTGAACATCAAAGTGCACAACCAAAGCACACCACCGGCCCTGTTTGTAAAAGGCACTACGGTGAACAGTGATGCTACATGGAAAGTAACCTTCGAAGACAAAGAATGGATTGACGAGAGTGGAAAAGCCAGCGATACATCGGCTACCGTTTACCTCGATGCAGGCTGCTGGAACTTCAATGACCCCACGCAACTGCCATCCGCCTACCGCCTTCCCGTTGAAACAAAAACAGCCGCCACACGCAAACACATTCAGGGAGGAGAGCTGATCGATTTCGGTAAAGAAACCTTCGGCTATATCACGTTGCATGCCCTTCAGGGAAGCGGCACAGTGAACATCTACTACGGAGAGAGTCCCGAAGAAGCACAAGATACCGCCTATTGCGAAACACTCGATCGCCTGCGCGTACACAACGGCGTGGTGACCGACCTTGCCACATCGCACAGTCGTGCAGCACAAAGCAGCTATACCGTAGAGGGCAGCAAAGCTTTCCGTTACGTGTACATCACCCGTAGCGAAGGGGCTAACTACCGTACGGTAGACATGCAATATGAATACATGCCCGAAGAATACCGGGGCAGCTTCCGTTGCAACGACGAAGAAATAAACCGCATCTGGGATGTAGGCGCATACACCATGCACCTCACCACCCGCGAGTTCTTCATTGACGGCATCAAGCGCGACAGATGGGTTTGGAGTGGCGATGCCATACAAAGCTACCTGATGAATTACTACCTCTTCTTCGACAACGAATCGGTGAAACGCACCATTTGGTTGTTGCGCGGCAAAGACCCCGTGACCAGTCACACCAATACCATTATGGACTACACGTTCTTCTGGTTCCTGAGTATTTACGACTACTACATGTACACGGGCGACAAGCACTTCCTGACCCAAGTGTACCCCCGCATGCAAACCCTGATGGATTACGTGTTAGGCCGCACCAATGCCTCGGGCATGGTTGAAGGCATGACAGGCGATTGGGTGTTTGTTGACTGGGCAGACGGTTACATGGATAAGAAAGGTGAGCTTTCTTTTGAACAGGTATTGTTCTGCAAAAGCCTCGAAACCATGTCGCTTTGTGCCCGTTTGGTGAACGATGGCGAGGGAGAACACAAATACAACGGACTGGCAACGGCCTTGCGTGCCAAGTTGGAACCCGCTTTCTGGAATGAAGCCAAGAAAGCGCTGGTGCACAACCGTGTAAACGGAGCACAGAGCGAAGCCGTTACCCGTTACGCCAACATGTTTGCCGTGTTCTTCAACTACCTCAGCGCCGATAAGCAGCAAGCCATTAAGCACTCCGTGCTGTTGAATGACAGCGTGATGAAGATTACCACTCCCTACATGCGTTTTTATGAACTGGAAGCTCTTTGTGCTCTGGGTGAACAAGATGCCGTGATGAAGGAGATGAAAGCCTATTGGGGCGGTATGCTGCGCGAAGGAGCGACCTCTTTCTGGGAGAAATACAATCCCGATGACAAAGGTGCTCAACACCTGGCTATGTACGGACGTCCCTACGGCAAAAGCCTTTGCCACGCATGGGGAGCCAGTCCCATTTACCTGCTGGGTAAATACTACCTGGGTGTTCGTCCCGTTCGTGAAGGTTACAAAGAATTTTCCATTACCCCCGTGCTGGGCGGATTGAAGTGGATGGAAGGCGATGTACCCACACCCGGTGGTAACATTCACGTTTACATGGATGCCCGCACCATTAAAGTGTCAGCCCCCCAAGGTAGTGGCTACCTGTACTTCAGTAGCAAACGCAAGCCCAAAGCCAGTGCAGGTACAGTAGAAGAGGTTTCGAAAGGCAACTACCGCTTACCCGTTCAGGCAGGTAAAGAAATTGTGGTGAAGTATTAATCACGAATCTACATAGAAAAATCCGGCCTCACCCGGTGAACCAAGCGTTCACTGAGCGGGGCCGGACTCTTTTATAATATCTATTTCATAGCCGTACTAAATGCTTTAGGACGAGCTACGGTTTCCGTATACACCTTGCCGAAAGCATCTGTAACGGTGACAGAAATCTTAGAATCGGGCTTAGAAGCCTTCACCACAAAAATATGATTCTTGAGATACTCCTCCATCATGCTGGCGGGGAATTTGTTGATCCACACTGTAGCCGGAATATCGTTGGTTATGGTGTAAAGCGGATCCTCGGTCAGTTCACGGGTTACGGTAAGCGGTTGTCCGTTTTCAGTCACCTCCACCTTCCATTTCGGTTCCCATCCCCAAACATGAATGTACACCAAGTTATCCGGCAGTTGGCGGAAATCAACCCGCTGCGGGTAATGACTTAAAAACGTTGCCACCTCTTTGGAGCCCTTGTAATAACGACGCACCTCGTTCATGTCGAATACCCGGAACTGCTTTTGCGCACCATCTTCAATGCTGTTGTAATACCAGCTAAGGTTGCTACCCTGTACGTTGAATACCGCATAACCTGCCGGTCCGCCATCGGGGCCCAATGCCTGCAATAAATTGCTACCGGTACGCCACCAAGAGCCGCACACAGCACCAATGTTATGTTCCACCACATTCTTATACCTCACCGTATTGTTTCTGTGCGTGTGCCCGCTTAAATAATGCACCTCCTTGAAATCACGGAAACAATCTGTAATCTCCTCACTGTACTCCGGTTTGCTTAGCCAGCTCACCACTTCGGGAGATATACCCTCGTATCGATACGTAGCCGCATGCATAGCCACAACAACAGGCGTATTCTTATCCTTCACCAAAGCCAGATCCTTCTTTAGCCAGTCGCGCTGCTCCTCAGACACCCGGGTGATGTAATTGCGCTTTCCTACCAATCCGTCGACCACCTTCCCGTTGGACTCGTTGAGATAGATGATGTTATCGAGCACCACATAGTGCACCTTACCCAGATTAAACGAATAATACGTAGGTCCCAGCGCCTTTTTGTACTTCGCAGCCGACATAAAATCCGTTGAGTCCGAAAAAGCCGTTCCCCCGTCGTGATCGTGATTACCTATCACACTAAACATCGGAGTAGGATACCTTACCACCTCCATTGTTTTGCGGTAATCGGCAATGTCATACCCCTTGAGATACCAGTAACGCTCAAAGCTCAAATCACCCAGACTGAGCGTGTACACCTTCTGCCCGGCCAACTGCTTCACTGTGTTGTTGATGCTCGGCATGAAACTCATGCACAGCTGCTCCTTATCGTTATATACTCCGGCCAGATGCAAATCCGTGATGGCCAGCACCACATGATTGACATTATCTACCCGGTTCAACATGAAATCATGCTGCTCCGCCTGCGTTACAGGCTTGTTGAGGCTCGTCCAGAATTTAGGCACCACACCCTCAACAGGAACCTCGTAACCACCCGGAATACTTATAAACACATACCCGTGACGCTTGTGTGAATTCAGCTCATAACGCCCGTCGGCACCGGTTGTAGTCACCTCATATCCATCGGACACAGGCACACCCGCCAGCGGCTTACCGTCTGCCGTAACCGTTCCGAAAATGTTTGCTTTTTGCGCATGCAGAGCCAAAGAGCCCATCAACCACGCGCCAATCAAAAGAGTTTTAATTACTTTCATATTATGCTTGTTAGTTACTTTACCAATAGGTTCCGCAAAAGTAGACAAGCCATGTTACAAAGTGTTTTCTTTGGGGTTACAAGGGGAAGAAAAGGGAAAAGGTAATATTTTTGTTCTTCTCTTTGTCTTTCAGATAGAACATCTTATATTTGCAGTTGAGAATAATTTGATTTAATAAACTATGAGTGTAACAAATCAAAGTAAAATAAACTATTTGCTCCAGAAAGTTGATCCTAACGGATTGTTTTTCTCGGAATGGATGAAGAAAGAAGGTTACTCAGGTCAGCTAGTGAAACGCTATCGTGATTCCGGATGGCTGGATATGTTATCACGTGGAGTGATGTATCGCAAAGGTACTTTACCTACTGCCTATGCAGCATTGGCTTCATACAACCAACAACTGAAAAGAACGTTTCGCGTAGCAGCTCATTCCGCCCTTGAGTTAGCCGGATTTAATCATTACGTGCCTATGGGAAAACCTTTACTTGTAGTCGCTTCGGATAATGCTGTTATGCCCAATTGGATGAAATCAGATTTGTTTGATAAAACCTTTGAAGTTTTTTCTACCGATACATTTTCCGAGCCGGAGGTATCACAAACAAGAGTGGGTACAGTTGAATTATTGCTGTCTGCACCCGAACAAGCCTTTTTTGAATGCCTTCTTTTGGCTCCCAAACAATACAGCTATATGGATTTATTCTATATCATGGAGCAATTAACGTCTTTACGCCCTGATAAGATAGAGTCTTTACTTCGTACCACCAAAAGTATCCGAATCAGGAGGATGTTTCTATATATGGCAGAAAAAGCAGGTCATTATTGGTTTGATATGTTGGATGTGCATAATATAGATCTTGGTATGTCTAAAATGCAATTAGCTCCTGGTGGTATTTATATACCCAAGTACAGAATCACCGTCCCCAAAGAACTAAATGAATATGGATGATATATACCGTCGTCAAGTAGCTTTGCTAATTAGAATCATGCCATCTGTTTTTCGTATTAAAGACTTTGCCGTACATGGCGGTACTGCCATTAACCTGTTTTATAAGAACATGCCCAGATATTCAGTTGATATAGATTTGACCTATATTCCTATTACTGACAGAAGAACGAGTATAGATGTAATCAATGCACATCTCACCCAACTCAAGCAAATGATTGAGCGTACCGTGCCAGGCATAAAAGTAGTTCACAAACCAGATGTATTGAAATTACAATGTTCGTATGAAGGAGCAATGGTAAAAATAGAAGTTAATGGTACAAAGCGTGGTATAATAGGTGCTACGGGAGATCACATGTTGTGTGCTAGAGCTCAGAATGAATTTCAAATGGGATGTAAAGCCCGAATCGTTTCTTTTTCACAATTATATGGAGGTAAGATTACCGCCGCGTTGAGTCGTCAACATCCCAGAGATTTGTTTGATTGTAAATACATGGAAATAGATAACTTTAAAGATGTAAAAGATGGTTTTATGCTTTGCTTATTGGGTAGTGATAAGCCTATTATTGAATCATTACGACCCAATTCGATAGATCAGACAGAGGCTCTGGAAAAGCAATTTGCAGGAATGTCTGATGTGCCATTTTCGTATGCAGATTATGAAGATGCCCGCATAAATCTTGTAAAGATGGTTAATGATAACCTTGATTCGGCTGATAAAGATTTCTTGTTAAGTTTTGAAGTAGGCAATCCAATATGGAATTTATGTTGCGCAGGAGATTTGAGTGCTTATCCTTCAGTAAGATGGAAACAGCAGAATATCATTAAGTTAAAGGAAATAAATCCCCAGAAACATCTGGATGGAATAAATAAATTACGGGAGTCTTTTTCATAAACTCCCGTAAATATTACTTCAAGAAGCAGGCCGCTTCTTTCTCTCTGATTTCAAGCGGCCGCTTTTCTTCAGAGCCTCCGCAATGATCCATTGCAGTTGCCCGTTTGTGCTTCTGAATTCATCGGCAGCCCATTTTTCGAGCGCATTCATGGTTTCTGTATCCACCCTCAGCACAAAACTTTTGATTGAAGACTCCTTCTTTGCCACTTTCCCTCCTTATCTTTTAATGATTCAGCGTACCGGTATTCACAACAGGCTGAGCCGCTTCATCGGCACAAAGCACCACCAGCAGATTGCTTACCATGGCCGCCTTCTTCTCTTCGTCGAGCTCCACAACCTGATCGGCAGATAACTTATCGAGTGCCATTTTCACCATGGACACAGCCCCTTCCACAATCTTTTCGCGAGCCGATATAATGGCCGAAGCCTGCTGGCGACGCAACATCACAGCAGCAATTTCGGGCGCATAAGCCAGGTAATTGATACGCGCTTCGAGTACCTCGATGCCCGCCATTGACAAACGCTCGTTGAGTTTCAACACCAGCTCCTCATTAATTTCATCGCCACCGCCGCGAAGCGTCAGCTCGGTCGCATTCGTTTCACTGTCGTCGTATGCATACAGTCCCGCTACCTGACGCAGTGCCGCATCACTCTGTATTCTTACAAATTCCTCGAACGCATTCATTCGTCCGGCTACCGTAGCACTTACCTGATTGGGTTTGGCAGAATTATCGGCCATTGTTTGCGAATCAATCTCAAACATCGCCTTGTAAGAATCCCTCAACTTCCACACCAGCACCAAACCAATCAAGATGGGGTTGCCAATCTTGTCATTCACCTTGATGGGCGCCACGTCGAGGTTGCGTGCCCGGAACGACAGCTTCTTCTTGTTCATAAACGGATTCACCCAGAAGAACCCCGTAGAAGTAAACGTACCTTCGTACTTACCGAAGAAAACCATCACGCGCGCCTCATTAGGCTCCTGCGAGAAATAACCCGGAGTAATCAAAATAAAGAGTATGGAGAGTAAAACAGTTGTCGCAATGGTTACAGCGCTCTCTGAACCAAATACCAGGAAACTTGATACTACGAGCGCCGGAATGACCAACAAATTGAGAAACAGCATGAGGAATCCGTTCACTAGCATGCCTTGATACTGAAATTCTTTTGTATTCATAAGAAATTGATTTTAGTTATTCGTAATGATATTATTTTGATATCACAATATAACGAAGAATAATTCAGATTATCAATAGGTTAGGACTTTGATTTAAATATAATTAACGGAGAAGTGATTTGTTTAGCCTGAAGATAAACACCTGACGACTTATTGTATTAACAGTTAAGCAACGTAAATGAAATATATATTTTATATTTTTGCATTTCGTTATTTCACCTAAACAATACAGAATGATAAAATTTAAACTTTGGAGTAGTGTATTTTTGCTCTTCCTGTTTGCTTGTAATCAAGAAGATAATCAGCCGATTGATAACTCAAGCCAGGCAACAGCCATTCACTTCACCTCGACCGTCAAAGGCGTTGCCCTCACTCGCGCCAATGGAGCTTCGTGGACGGTTAATGATTCCATCGGCGTATACATGAAAAAAAGCGGAGAACCTCTTTCCGCCGGTTCAATTGTCAATTCAGCTGCCAACCTTCTTTATACTACTAAGAATGGTGACGGAAATTTCGTCACGGCAGGAACCGATTTGTATTATCCGGAAGACCAAAGTCTGGTCGACTTCATTGCCTACTATCCGCAACGAACTTTAAGTGACCCGTACGTTTATCCGGTCAACGTAACCGATCAGACCGATCTGGAGGCAATAGATTTGCTATACTCCAATAACCTGACCGGAATCACTAGCCGTTCCAATGCGGTAAACTTAGCATTTACCCATCAGCTTTCACGTTTAATTCTGAATGTTAAGGGTACGGACAACAGCAAACTTACCGGTTTGAAACTCAAACTATTCGGTTTAAAGACCAAAGCAGCTTTCTCCCTAGCCGACGCCATGCTAACGCCCGATCAGACAGCTACAGACACCATTGTGATGCACACCAGCGTAGCAGCCGTAACAAGCACTACCGGCATTGCGCAAGCCATCTTGATACCCGAAAGCTCCATCAGCAAGATTACCCTGACTGTGGAACTGAACGGCACGAAGAAACACTATGATCTTTCGCTTACCTCTCTTGACAGAGGAACAGAATACTCGTATAACCTGAATATTACCGGTGGTGACACCAGCATCGATCCGCAGGCATCCTACAAACGCTGGACCGAAACCCCGCTGATTACCGAAAGCATGATCAATGACCCCGATTTGCTATACGTCAACCACGACATGCCCAACTCAATGGTCGATCCCGTATCAGGAAAAGAGATGCGTAACTACAGCATGCTGTACAGCAAAAGCAATAAAATAGCCTATTGGGTGGCCTATCCGCTTTTCCCGGCTTGTACCGGCAGTTCAGGGCGTACAGATGCCTGGGCTTACGACCCCAATATTGCAGAAACCTATCAAGCCAATCTATCCAGTGGCTTTGGCGGAAACGGCTATGACCGCGGACACCAAATACCTAGTGCCGACCGTACGTGCGATGTTGCGACCAACCGCACTACTTTCTACTACAGCAACATGACCCCTCAGATAGGAGTAGGGCTGAACCAAACCATCTGGGCTTCGCTGGAAACGAAAGTGCGTTCATGGATGAGTGGAACAGACACGCTATACGTGGTAACAGGCGCCATACCTCCAACCGGTACTGTAACGCAGATGAAAGGCATGACCGTGCCCGCTTATTATTTCAAGGCACTTGCCCGAAGAATAAACGGAAGCTTTACCACCATCGCTTTCAAATTTGACAATAAAGTGTACTCGGGTGATAACTATATGGAAGAAGCTATTTCGGTTCAAGAATTGGAAACAGCCACTGGATTTACGTTCTTCCCGACCATTGATTCTACTGTTAAAGCAACGCTTGATACATCCAAGTGGAATTAAATCATATAAACCCAAATAGTACAAAACATACATTTACCATATTAAAACCTCATAAAATGAAATTTAAAACTTTAGTTTACTTCTCAGCTTTAGTTGCTACAATCTTGTCAGGTTGTTCTAGCGACGACAAAGACTTGCCCGAAACCAAACAAGTGGTATCTTTCAGCACAACTATTTCATCGAATACCCGTGCTGCCAATGACGCATGGACTACCGGCGACAAAGTAGGTGTTTACATGATTCCCGAAGGAGGCACACTGGCTACAGCATTGGCTTCGAACAAAAAATATACGGCATCTGCAACCGGCGAATTAACTTACGACTCAGAAGATCAGGCAATTTACTTCCCGGTAGACGGCAGTAAGGTGAACTTCGTGACATACTATCCTTACACAGCAACCGTCAGCAACAACCAGATAGCTGTTGATGTAACAAACCAAACTTCTCAGGAAGCCATTGATTTGTTATACGCAACTACAACTACCGGTTTTAATAATGCATCGACCAAAGTAAATCTGAACTTCACCCACCAGCTTACACGCATGGTTTTGAATATCACCAAAGCCTCTAATGTTACGTTGACTAATTTTTCTGTAAAGTTAGTGGGAACCGAAACCAAAGCAGCATTTGATTTGGCCACAGGTACCCTGACTACAACAGCCGGCAACGTGGATTCTATAGCCTACAAGCTGACAGATAAGGGCAATAATCAGTATCAGGCAGAAGCCATTGTATTGCCTAACAGCAAGCTACCGGACGATGCAGCTATTGAGTTCACCATTGGCACACAGACCTTCAAAACGAGTCTGGCAGCCGCTTCACTCAATGCCGGCAGTAGCTATAGCTACCCAGCCAATATCTCCGACAATGCAGGCAAGCTTGTTGTGGCTGTTGGTCAAGCTACCATTACCAATTGGGTAACCGTTCCCGGTAGCGACATCAACATTGATTTAGGAGGCGGAACAACCCCTACAGATCCTTCGGAAGGTACCGAAACAACGATCTTTACCGAAAACTTTGGTACGGTTGAGAAGGTAGATGGCAACTGGCCGGGTGTTAACCAGTTTACCGGTTGGGATAATCAAACTTTCACATTCACAGATAATTATTTGTCGGCTGCATATAGCTATGCCAGTGTTCGTTCTACCTCAACAATGGATAGTCACGTGTGGTTTGCAGCTACCAAAAATTCGGGTTTGAAGATATCCGGTTTCAGCACCACCGGTTACACCAACCTGAAGTTGTCTTACAGCATCGCTGCTAATGTTAAATCGGTTGATCAAAATGTGATTCAGGTGAAATGTGATAGCACGGTTATGACTGTTCCCAGTGTAGCAATACCAGCAACAAATGTCTATCAGACAGTTGAATTAAGCAATGTGCCTGTGAATACAACTTCTATTGAGTTTATTTCCTCAGCAACAACCAACACAGCAGGTTATCGCGTTGATAATGTGAAGTTGGTAGGAACCAAATAACATAAGCGCGCAGCTTATCATAACGAAACTAGGGAGATTAGCCACGGCCGATCTCCCTATTTTACTTTTTGAGACAAATTCCTACCACCATAGAAACGGTTGCGACTGTACTTGGTTTACTTTTTCTTTGTATTTGTCGTTCTAATGATGTCCGATAACTCTTCTTCAGTGAACTCACTCTGAGGTTTCTTGAAGTAATAGTAATAACCTGTAGAGTCGCGCAATACAAACTCCCATCCCTCATTTGCGAGGTAGTTAATGAACTCAATGTCCGTGCGGAATTTTAGAATATCACCTTTTTCGTTCATGATAGGTGTTCCTTTTCCGTCATCATAGTTGCAATGTATGATGCAATACCTTTTTGAGTTATACTCCGCCTTGGCGTAGACGTACTTTTTAGCTTGCGAAAAAACCAGAATAGGCAAGCATAGCATAGTTAGCACTAGTAATAATTTTCTCATCTTTTTTGTTGTTTAGTTAATAATGTATTGTTATTTAAAGAATAAACTCTTAATATAGTGCATCATATCCTTTAATGTAGTTTTATGTTCTTTTTCTATTTTCTTTGTACTAATGATTAATAGAATGACAAAACAGTTTATGTAGATGTCTTTTAAATCGAAAACAACAGAGGCACCTAGTTTGAAATGCAAGAAATCAAGCGTTCCGTCCTGCCAGATCAATATGCCTAAATAAGCACATATAACACCTGCTGTTAAGAAGCTAAAAGACACATCAAGTGTTTTGTTTCCGGGAGCAATGTTCTTGAAAAATTTATAGAACGGGAATAAAACGAGCCATACTAATGCAAACACAATAGCGTGAAATATTAGCCCTGCATCCATTCCTGTTTTTTTATAGGTCAGGTCATTTACAAAGCTGTATTTGTTGTTAAATATAGGCTTGAATTCTAGCACTTGAGGTACTATCACACCGCTTACTTCCATAAATGATTTATAGATAATCAATTTAACAACCTGATCAGCTATAACCAATAATAGAATTAAAAGTATAATGTTTCGTGTCCTCATATGTGCTTCCCTTTAATATTATAATCTTTTGTTCTTACACCCTGTAAAGTTATAAATAAATACTGATTAAACAAAATAATACAAACTCATTCCACTTTCTCACCACTTCCTTATTTTCCTCACTTTCTTTTTCAAAATAACTTGTGACTTGCTATATTTTTTCATGTCTTCCTCGTCAACAATGATGAGAACAAGGTTTTTACGATTTCTTATAACCTCTAGCATGGTACGGAGGAGCCGTATGAAAAAGAAGGTGTATTCCATTTCGTTTAAACAACACAGCACGTTTTTGTGTATGGTTGTTATATAAGGAGTAATTGATTTCCCGTTTTTGCGTATGGATTTGCTACTTGAACCGCCCGATAGCACCATTTCGCGCTTTGAAAAAGGGGCATGTGATGCAATGACATGCATGAAATGCAATACGGCGTTTACACTACTGTTCATAAGTCTAGTTTCGTAATCTAGCTTTTTGTTGGTTTTTCTGTTCCTCATTTTAATTGTTCGTTATTGAGCTACAAAAATAATTTTAAAAAAAATGATAGGTGTAGGACACCTGTCCTACACCTATATGAAAATAACTTCTTTTCTTTGCGCCAATGAAAATAATTAAATCCTTTAAACATGAAAAATAGTCAATATTTCCTTCACGACTGCTGCGCGCGTAACAATGCCAAGATGCTTTCTCTTACTGCCGAAAAAGGTTTGGAGGGTTACGGAGCCTACTGGGTGCTGTTGGAATATCTTCGCGAGCAAAGCGATTACTACATGCCACTGTCTTTGTTACCATCTTTGGCCAAACAATTGGGCAAATTCACTCAATGGGTGGAAGAAATAGTTTGTAATTACGGCTTATTTGTGCTGACGGATGACGGACGCTTCACCTCTCAGGGCTTGCAGCAACGAATGAAACCGTTGGAAAATAAGAGAAAGGCACGTGATGCCAAAGCGGAAAAAGAAGCCCTCAAATTGGCTGCCCAACAAGCGGGCAATGGTACCCCGCCAACAGCAAGCCGGAGAACACGTGCGGTAGCCAAACCTGTTCGCCCTGTTGTTGCAAAACCGGTGGATGGAGCTGACTGCTTTTCGGAATCGCATGAGGCTGTTTCGCCAAGCGGGGAAATTATTTTGCAACCAACCAGCGAAACTGTTTCGCCAACTCAACAAACTGTTGCACCGACTTATGAAGCCGTTCCTCAAACCCGTGAAACCGTTGCACCAATCTGCAAGGCTGTTCCTCAAACTCAAGAAACGGCTCTTCCGCCAACTAACGAAACGGTTCAGCCAACAACCCACGAATCAGTTTCGCCAACTGAAAAAACAGTTCCGTTAACCCAAAAAACACTGCCCGAAAAACCCGTTAACAGCAACACAAATTCATCGTTTTCTGCTGCACAAAAAACAGAAACAAACGAAAAAAACAGTGCAAAAAACGTCGAAAATACGCCTTTGCAACTGCTTGATAATGAGCGTGTTGCAAAGGCATCTCTAGAAGAGAATAGTATAGTAGAGAATAGTATAGAAGAAATTAAGAGAAAAGAAAAAGAAGCTACCGCTTCTGAAAAAGAAAGCTGCAGCAGCGGCAGAAAATCTTCTTCTTGGGAGGGTTGGCTGAACGAAGCGCTAGGGGAGCGTTCGTGGTTGGAACTTCAGGCGATGCATTCGGGGTTGGGTGGTGCTTTCCTGCCGTATCTGGAAGTTATTTCCAAGACATTCAGGGAGCACGTACTCAGGCAGGGAACGGAGGTTACGATCTGTTCGCTGCGTGATGTGAAGTCGTACTTCAGCAACTACATTCGTCAGGGCAGCATCACGAACAAGCACTTGCGAGAGGTGATTGAAAAGGCTGCTACCACGAATGTTTACCGCTTTGAGCAGCTGGTCGACGGACAGCGAACGTACTGCGGATTGCCCATTCCCGAGGGAGCACCGCCTCGTCCGGCCGTGACTTCGGTGTGGGATGAAAGGAAGCTCTGCTGGGAATATTAGCTTGCCTGCACGACAACAAATTGCTCGGGGCAATCCACCCAACTGCTCGGGGCAATTGCTTCCATTGCTCGGGGCAGATTTCAAATTGCTCGGGGCAATGGGCAGCATGGGCGAAAACATCGCTCAAACCTTTGTGAATTTAAATTTTAATACAGTAATTATGTTTGACTTTAGTAAACTCGGAATTGATGTAAATGGCCGCACAAGCGGAAAAATGAAAGTAAAATGTCCGTTTTGCCATGACAGGCGGACGAATAAACGCGACAAATCGCTCAGTGTAAATCTCGGTACAGGGCTGTATCATTGCCATTATTGTGACACCAGTGGCAAGGCGGAAGATTTCAGTAACCGTTTCAAAATTAACAACACTTACGGTTACAACAGCGGTGCAAGTCGTGTGCCTAAGAGCCCGTGGGGTGGGCAAGTGCCGCCCCCTGCCAATAGGGTGCCGAAGAAGCAACCCACGTTTACCAGCAGACCCATTCCCGGAACGCTGCTCGTGGCTGCCAAGGCTACGGATGAAGTCGCCCCGAACGCCCCGTTAACTCCACCCTTTGCGGTGACTCAGGCTACCGATGCCGCGCCTCCCAATGGGGCGGAAACACCCGATAACCCCGATGCAGCAAGAGATGCCGCCCTTCACTGGCTGATGCACGATCGGGGCATTCCTGCCCAGGCGGTGGCTTACATGAAAATCAGCTGCTCGCAGGAACTCATGCCGCAAACGGGCAAGAAAGAAAACTGCATCTGTTTCAATTATTTTGAAGAAAACGAGCTGATTAACACCAAATATCGCGACGGGCGCAAGAATTTCAAAATGATCACCGGTGCCGAACTCATTCCGTACAATATCGACGGCATCGCGGGCACCCCGCAGTGCATCATCACCGAAGGTGAAATCGACCTGCTTTCGTTCCTCGCCATCGGCCGCACGGATGTGGTGAGCGTGCCCAACGGTGCCGGCAGCAACCTCACGTGGCTGGATCGTTTTGTGGAGACGCATTTCGAAGACAAGGAGGTGATTTTCCTGGCTGTGGATGCCGATGAAAAAGGCCGACAGCTGCAACAGGAACTTTTGCGTCGGTTGGGGTTGGAACGGTGTCGCATTGTCAACTTTGGCGAGGGCTGCAAGGATGCCAACGAGCACCTGCTGAAGTTTGGTGCCGACTCGCTGGCACAGGCTTTGGAGGATGCCCCCGAGGTGCCTCTCGAAGATGTGTACACCGCACACGATGTGAGTGATGAACTGCTGGCATTTTTTAACAACGGATTTGAGCAGGGTGCACCTACCGGACTCACGGCACTCGACAACTTCATCACCTTCGAAACCAAGCGCCTTTGTGTGGTGACGGGTGTTCCGGGACAAGGAAAATCCGAGTTTGTCGATGAAATGGTGCTTCGCCTCTGCCTGCATCACAGTTGGAAAATTGGTTACTTCAGTCCCGAAAACGTGCCGCTGGTGTACCACCTCCGAAAGCTGTTCGAGAAGGTGAGCGGCAAGCGCTTCTCGCCCCAGTGCACCGGTCCCGAGCTGTATCGCAGGGTGCAGAACTTCATGGGCAACAACGTGTGTCACATCATTCCCAAAGCCGATTTCTGTGTCGACACGGTACTCGAGAAAGCCCGTCAGCTGGTGCGTCGCAAAGGCATTCGCATCCTTGTGATCGATCCCTACAACCGCATGGAACACCAGATTCCGCCCGGCATGAGCGAAACGCAGTACATCGACAACTTTCTTGACAAGCTCACCAACTTTGCCGTGCTCAACGACTGCCTCGTGATTCTGGTGGCGCACCCCCGCAAGATGAACCGCGATGCCCGCACGGGCAGCCCCGATCGCCCCACGCTGTACGACATCAACGGCTCGGCCGCCTTCTTCAACAAGTGCGATTTCGGCTTGGTGGTGGAGCGCATGCCCGATGTGGTGCACATCTACGTGGAGAAGGTGAAGTTCCGCAACCTCGGTCAGCCCGGCATGGTGCCGCTGGTGTTCAACCCAACCAACGGCCGCTACAGCCTGTGCGATGAAAACCCCACTGCCGGCAGCCCGGAGATGCGCGTCACTAACGTAAAGTTTAACACCGATTGTTGGCTGCCCAAAGAGGAAGATCAAGAATTATTTTGGGAAGGAAATGAATAAACATTGTTTTCAGTTCAACTGTTTTTCCTACTTTTGTAGGGATCCGTAATGTTATATCTAACTTGAAAATCGAAGTTGATCTATACTGATGCTGACTATAATGAGTGCGGCTTAATCACCTAGTTTACAAAAATAATATCGCATTAACCTTGCAAATTTAGTTTTCAATCGAAAATTTGCAAAAAAAGGAAGATGCGAAGCCCTGAACAAGTTTCTACGCAGGAAATGAATAAACATTGTTTTCAGTTCAACTATTTTTCCTACTTTTGTAGGGATTCGTAATTTTATATCTAACTTGAAAATCTAAATTGATGGGTGAAACTAAGAAATGGTGGGAAAAAGTGCTGCTCTTTGTGATAATGCCTATATTTGATTGGTTGAAACCCATAGTGCTACCTCTAGTCAAACTACTAATAGAAAACAAATTCATACTTCTATTGGCAGGTGTCTATATTATCTTTAAGGAACAGATTGAGAAGCTATTTACAGTTGCAATAGTTGAACCTTTCTTGAGTAACTGTGTAAGCTCTCCTTGGAATGATCAGATATTTCTTGTAATACTCCTTTGGGCAATTTGTCTTTGTGTTTATCGGCTCTATAAAAGATTCTATATTTTAGGTAAGGGATTTCTTATTTCAATGCTATTGCTTGTTGTTTGGTGGCATTATCGCTTTTACGAACATGTTTGGGCTTTTGAGTCGTTTACCTTTTGGAATGGATTGAAGTATGTTGATGTAATAGCTGCGTTTCTGGTAGGAAATCTTTTGGTATGGATATCTTTTTATATAGAATATGTAAGTAATTTATTGATGAACATTACCTCGTTTTTTGAACGAAAAACATCTTTATTAAAGGATTTATGGAGCGAATATTTGAAAAATAAGAAACGTGATAATGAACCCAAAGGTTTTTGTTTCGACTCACCTATATCTAAATCAGACGAGGATTTATTAAATAGAAAAGAATTAGCAATAGATGTTTGCAAAAGAATTCAAAATACAGCAAACAAAGATACCTCATTTGCAATTGGTGTTACATCCGAGTGGGGAAACGGGAAAACCTCGTTTCTGAATTTGATTGAGAGAAACCTTGATTTTGATAAAAACAAAAAAGTTGTTATTCATTATAACCCCTGGTTAAATAGCGATAAGAAATCGGCTACACTTTCCTTCTTCGATGAAATGAGTGCTGCATTGAAGGCTTACGATAGTAGTTTATCTAATGATATATTGAAATACGCCAAGATGTTGATTGATAGCTCTGGCGGTAAATATGCTAATTTACTGAATGCTTGTTTGAATTTAGATGGTACTCCAACTTTGCGTAAGCGATTTGAGGAAATAAACGATGCTATCAAACGCACGAAGCTACAAATTATAGTTTTTATTGATGATTTAGACAGGCTTTATGATTCAGAAATACTGGAAGTTCTCAGTTTGATACGAAACAGTGCCAACTTCTCCAATACTATTTTTATTGTAGCTTATGATAGAAACTACTTAATAGCTGCACTTAAAAAAGTAAATAACTATCATCCACATGCGTATTTAGAGAAAATATTTCAATTGGAATTACCTCTGCCACAGTTTGAGAGGCATGTTCTAATTGAAATATTACAGAATAAACTAAATGCCTATTTTGATTATTATGCAGATTTTCAGCATCATAACTACGAAGGCCATGAAAGAGATAAAAAAGAATTAAATCGTGCATTGTTTGATTCTAAATTATTCTATTCTGCCGGCATTAAAACTATTCGTGATGTTTATAGGTTAGTCAATTCATTCTTAGTTTCTTATGATTTATTGAAAGGAGAAGTCGTTTTGTCTGATTTACTGAACCTAGAACTCTTAAGAATAAAATATCCTGGAGTTTATGATTTATTGGCTAATAATAAAGATCTGTTTCTTACTCCTTCTAGGGGTGCAGGTGATGAATATATGGGGTTTGCTTTTGATAAATCAAGTAATGCTCTAAATCTTTATTTGGAGAATAATTTTACTAAAGTGGGGCTCGTTAAAACTAACATTGAAGATGCCATGTTATACATACGTAATGTGTTTCCAGATGAAAGAATGTACTATGGAGATAAAATAGTTAAATCTAACTCGATTTGTCATCCTAATAGCATTAACCGTTATTTTCATTATCAATTATTGAATTCTGATATATCAATTATTGAATTGGATAAGTGTAAAAGCCTATCGAATGAAAAGTTTCATATGCAAATAAAGCAATGGGTAAAAGAAGACAAAAAAGGTATTGGTCTCGCATTTGAACATATGAGCTTTAATAACACGGAAGAGTATGAAAAAATTATTAGAGCTATTTTGTATTATGCTTCTTTGTCCGATAAATCTAATGGAGATAATTTTCAATTTCTTAAATCTGTATTAATGAAAATGCTGGATTTTGATAAAGTAAAATTATTCTGTCAAGGTTGTTTGGATGAAGATGAATTTAAAGATCTTATAATAACAATATTCAGAGATCAACCACCTCCTTATACTTTTCCTTCAAATGTTATTGAATACTTGTTGGATGTCTTGGATCCAGGATTTAGGTATTCTGACCTTACAGAAGAACAATTAAGAGAGATTTTACTTTTTTACTTTAATCAATATGCTTTTTCAATAAACAAAATAGATAAATCTTTTTGGTTACTTTATAATAAGTGTGTTTATAGATTAAATAAAGAAGATGGTTCAATGCTGAATGTATATGATGAAGCGAGAAAAATAAATAGAGATACAGCTAAGAGGCTACCAGAAAGTTATGTTAAGATGTGTATTATAAGAAAAGAATTTAGATATTCATTAATGAACCAACAGATTATAGATGTTTGGGGAAGTTATGAATGCTTTGAGGATTATATTACAAGTTTGGATGAAAGTAGAGTAAAGGGTATTACGGAATTTATAGAATTTTATAATAAATGCAAAATAGAACAGTTTTCAATTATTCCTTTCAGATTTAAAACATTAGATTTACAGAACATGCCTTTGTTCGAGCGTGAATAAGGCAAGATAGTATTCAGAACATATTCTGAAGAGGAGGCTAAAATTCATCTCCTCTTCAACTTCTTATCCGTTATCTCCGCCACAAACTTATCAAACCTAGGTTTACCTATCTTAGCTAAAAGAGCATCTGCCAATAAGTAAACCTTGCTTTCTTTTGCTTTCGGATAGTGATGATTCGGACAAGAATCATGCAGTTTGGCGTTTTTAATAGCTGTTTCAATAAGTGGCAAGTAGTTCAGATAATAATAACCGCCTTTCTCCAGTTTATGCAAAGATTGCTTGGTCTGGGTTGGGGTGGAGCAGCCTGTAGACTCCAGATTGGCCAGCTTGTGATAAAGCAACCATACTTCAAAGCAAGGATTGCTGATAGTGATGTGGCAGTTCTTGCTGCTATTTGCAAAGGAAGCCAACTCTTCCAATTGCTCTCTGGGCCACTTGTCAACATCGACAACAAACCAAAGGGTATCGCCATCTGCTTCGGAAAACCCTACTTTCTCAATATATTGCTTGGCACGTTCCAGCACTTGTTTGGGGGCTGAATCGCGATGACCGATAGTGTGTTCAACAATATCAACCTTGATGCGATCAATGCCATCGAATGGGCGAAAATATTCAGGTTCCCTTTCGGTTCCTTCGCAGGCAATAACAAACAAACTGTAGTCTTTTGTCTTTGCTCCCGTTTCTTTCTTGTATCCTCTTACTTTAAACCCCATAATGATTACCAATTTAAGTCGTCTAACTTCGCCAAAAACGGTATGGCTCCGAAGCGACCGTTCAGGTAACCCTTTTCAATGTCAAGATCGGCACGGGGTTTAAACTCGTGAAGCGTATAGAGCTGGGTGCTTTGTTCTTCTTTGTTCTTCTGTGCAAACCAGATTTCATCGGCACGGAAAATGTTGCAGTTAAGCAAACTAGACTCGTGCGTGGTGAAGATGAGCTGCCCTTTTATGTTGCTGTTATCCATAATTTTATGAATGAGCTTATGCAAAATAGAAGGGTGAAGACTGCGGTCCAGTTCGTCAATCACAAACGTACTTTTAGTTTCCAGTAAGCCGTAAATCATAGGTAAGAAAAAAGTCAACCTTTGTGTGCCGTCCGATTCATTTTCCATGTCAAAAATGTAATTACTGTTACCTACGGTATGCTTGCTTACAAGCGTCTTGGCAACGTACTTGTTCCCTTCTTTGAAAGCGCCAAACATAGTTTCTTCTAGCATTCCATTTGCTTGCTCGTCAATGTCTAATATTTTTTTAATGTGTTCAATCTGTTGGCGATCCATTGAATATTGATTGAAGAGTTCATCTAAATCCCAACTTATTAAATCGAGTGACTGAATGCCCAAATCGAAAGAATGGAAGAGTTCGTTGGAGAAAACTCTAAAATCTTCGTTTAGACTCAAAGCTGTAATCAATGCCGGACTTTTGGACTCAGGATATATGACGAATAAATCATTCTTAAACCACTCGAGCACGTCATTTATTTCGTCGTATTTCAGGGAGTCGTTTTTCGAAATAAACAATTCATTGGGTTTTAAGAGATTTTCCTCCATCAAACTGATCAGCATCTTGTTTTTATAAGTTTGCACAAACTTTGAATCGGGCTTTATAGAAGGAAGTCCTGTTTCGGCAGAGTGCACTCTCTCAAAAACAGCTTTCGCGTTACCGATACCTGTACGATAAAGCCACTCTTCAAGCACCATGTCATCATCGAATGCAATGCCGTAGGTGTATATTTTGTCATCAGCGGTTGAAAATTCAATTTCTAGCTGAATGGGTAATTGATGATTCTCTTCCTGGAATTTGAATTTATATTTTGATACACTTGAGGCGACTTTGCCTGCGAGAACAAAATTCTTTAGTGATGCAAGAGCCTTAATCATGTTTGACTTTCCGGCACCGTTTGCTCCGTATATGGTAGATGCCTTAAGCACATGAATATCCTTTTTGATGGAATACACGTGATCTTTGTGAGTTCGTAACGAGGTAGCTGCCAGCATATTGAACTCGGTTTCCTGATTGAATGACAGGAAATTGGTGATGTTAAACCTGATTAGCATAACTGTAAGCGGTTTGATTCTTATATTATTATGCAAATGAAACGAAAAAATCTCTTATTTGGTTCTACTTATGCTTATTAATTTAGTATAATATATGATTTAAGAGATTTTTTCGTTCTAAATAGTCTATTTCATCACCCTTCCTTTCCTCACGGCTCCCCCAACGCCCCAACAATCAGCTTCACCTGAGCGGGCGTATATCGGCGGGCATTGGCAGCCAGTCCCGCTTGTTGCAGGGCGGTGCCCAGTCCGGGAAACCGACCGATCCAATCGTTAAACGAGGCCAGCGCACTGCGCGGATGCAGGTGTGGCAGGTACAGTGCCGCCAGCTCGCCTTTGCCGTAGCTGCGGATAAGAAATGCGGGTTCTTCAGTAGTGGTTATCATCTTCTTTATTTTCTTGTAAATGTACAAAAAATACCCGTTTAAAGCAAACGAGCTGCCCACTTTTTCCATGCAAAAAGACACTGTAAACGAAGATAATGGAAGATAACACACCGTAAATCAGGTTAACTCATGCTATCTCATACGGCACCAGCTCCATGCACTACCTTCGCCGATGTAGTATTAATCTTAAAACAAAAAATTATGTCAGTAAGTGTAGTGCGCTATCAGCGCAAAAAACGCATTGGCGATGCCAGCTCGCCAAACATCTATGTGTTGAAACAAAAGCCTGGCACATCCAAGGTTCACACCATCGAGATGATTGCCAGCGACATCGAAACCATCGGTTCGCTCTCGCAGGAAGACGTAACCCACGTGATGAAAGCCTTTGTGCGACGCATGAAGAAGGTGCTCGTGGAGGGCAACCGCGTGAAGGTTGACGGACTGGGCACGTTTTACATCACCCTGAAATGTCCCGGGGTGGAGACGGAGAAAGATTGCGTGGTGAAGAACATCGCCAAGGTGAACCTTCGCTTCATGGTCGACAGCGGTTTGCGGTTGGCCAACAGCTCTACCGCTACCACCCGAAGCGGTGATAACAACATCGACTTTGTGATCGACTCCGGCGCGACGGGTACCGGCAACACAGGCGGCACAACGCCAACAGATCCCACCACACCAGGCGGTGATGAAGATGATCCCAACGGATAAGCTGAGTATTAACGTTAACAATGAACCATGATGAAGAAGATTGTAGAACAATTATTGGAGTGCCTTTTGGCACTCCTGCCGTTCTTTAAAAAGAAGAACGCCAAGGAAGTGAAGGAATTCAGTGACCTGATAACCGGTCAGTACGAGTTCCTGGTAACTCAGCTCGAAAAGGTGCTGAAAGATTACTTTGAGCTAAGCGCACGGGTCAAGGAGATGCACACTGAGATGTTTGGTTTGAAGGAACAACTGGCTCGTTCGCTGAGCGAGCAATGCACCGTTCGCGAATGTTTATCCAGACAGTAGGGGGTATGCGGGCCATCAACCTGATTGTGGTGCACTGCTCTGCCACGCGTGAGGATCGTGATTTTACGGAACAGGATTTAGATGCTGCTCACCGGGCACGTGGTTTTCAAGGTGCGGGCTACCACTTTTACATCCGCAAAGACGGTCGCATTGTGAACACGCGTGCGGTGGAGCTTCCGGGAGCACATGCCCGAGGGCACAACACAGCCAGCATTGGTGTTTGCTATGAAGGCGGACTGGATGCCCAGGGTCGTGCCAAAGACACGCGCACGGCTGCTCAGAAGGAGTCGCTTACGACTCTGCTGCACGAGTTGCAGCGTGATTATCCGGGTAGTGTGGTGTGTGGTCATCGAGACCTTAGTCCGGACCTAAACGGCAACGGCCGCATTGAACCGCACGAGCGTTTGAAAGAATGCCCTAGTTATTCAGTCAACGACGAACGGTGCTAGTTGAGCCAATAAGAAAGGGCTGTCCGTAACAAGACAGCCCTTTGTTGATTGAAAGATATAGAGTGATTTAGAAACCCGGATTTTGAGGTGTTATCCCCAAATCGGTGGTTTGGTCCTCAGCAGGTGGAATAGGGAAACGATAGAAACGACCGTTAATATTATCCACCTTGGCATGTAGGTGTTTGTGTATGCGGTTGTAAAAATCTACTCGGGTTGGATCGGCTGGTATATTGTTATATTTTACGCTGCCGAAATGCTCTCTGTGAGCACTGCCGTAGTTGTCATTATAGTACACATATTGAGGCACTTTGGTGAGGATAGAGCTTATTAATGTGCGCCAGCGTACCAAATTGAGCCAGTGTTTCTGTTCAAAGGCCAGCTCGTTGCTCCACTCTTCCCAAATGGCCTCTTCGGTTATTTTTGTCAGCTTATAACTTTCTCCTCCGGCTCTGTTGCGTAAAGCATTGATGGCAGCCAATCCTTTGTCGCCCGTGTTGGTGTACCATTGTGCTTCTGCCTTGATGAGGTAGATTTCGGCCAAACGGAAGTCGATGTGGTCAATGCTGTTGGGTTGGCTTGACAAGGCGTAAATGATGCCGTTCTCTCTTTTGCTGGCGTGTATCCATTTGCCCGGACGAACAATGGAGAGAGGCCAAGTCAGCGTGTCGATACCTTTACCTACAGCCGATTGATCAACGTACTTCACGTACGACACGGTTTTACGGGTGTCATTATCGGGCAATAAGTTCTCTAGTGATATGTCAGCGTATTGGATGTGTGGCTCTGCACGCTCGTCGCCCGGCCAAGTGTATCCGCAGTGTGTTTGGTGATTGCCTTGCGCATCGCCTTGTCCGTCACCAAAATGCTGAATGGAGAAGATGACTTCGGAATTATTCTCTTTATCCACTCCCCAAATGTCATTGAAGTTGTCCTGCAACTGATAGTTTCCACTATTTAACACAGCATTGGCATATTCAATGGCTTTGGCGTATTTGGCAGCGTCAACGGCCGGTTTAATTGGGTCTACTCTTGAGGTTTTGATCGCTTCCACCTCGGCTTGGCTTAAGGGCTTAGCACCCCAGGTGAGATAGAGTTTAGCCAATACAGCGTCAACTGCGTGTTTGGATGGGATGTCTGCACGGCGTCCGTTCCCATCTTTTCCGTAATCTTGGCTAAGTGCGGCGCGGGCTTCGGTCAAATCTTTCACGGCTTGAGCATACACGTCGTCGATGCTGCGACGAACCGTTTTTTCTTCGGTACTCGGGTTAATGGCAGTGGTAATGATGGGTACTTCACCGAAGAATTGTACCAATTGAAAATAATTGTAACCACGTATGAATTTGGCACGCCCTATGAGGTCGTTTTTGCCCGGTACGTTTCCTTCACTGGCTTCACTAATCTTTGCAATGGCGGTGTTGGCAGCCGCAATACTTTGGTAGAGTCTGTTGAATACCTTGACTGGGTACCAAAGGTCTTTACGGGTTTTTAACTGAGAGATGTACGATCCGCCACCTCCGGGTTCATCGCCGGCATCTTCGAAACAGACAGTGGTTTCAGTAGAGCTGTCGAGCAAGAAGCTGTATGACGAGCTTAAGGTCTGTAGGGGGCCGTACTGTGCGTTGACCAGTGCTGTGGCTTCGCTGGTGGAAGTAGGCACGGGAATGTTGTCTGTACTACCCGGATCGGTACTTGGATCACTGTTGTTATCTGAACATCCTACAATAAATGAGGATACAGATAGGGCCAGAAGGCCCCTCAAAAGAAGCTTTTTCATTGCTTGAAATTTTAAATTAAAAACTATAGAAATTGAAAACTTATGCTTAGAATGTAAGTCCGAAACCTCCCGAGAAACTACGTGCCATGGGGTACATGCCTGTGTCAACACCGCCGCTTACTTCGGGGTCGTACCCTTTGTAGCGGGTGATGGTGAGTAGGTTTTGTGCGGAGGCGAAGAGGCGCAACTTGAATGCTTGTTGTCCGCAGCGCACGGGGAGGGTGTAGCCTGCTGACAGGTTACGTAATTTGAGAAAGGAACCATCTTCAATAAAGCGGCTATAGACATAGGTAGATGAAACAACTTCGCCTAGAGCGGGGGTGGAGGTATGGTTGGTGGTAGTCCAGGCGTTAAGTAGCTCGGCCGAACGGTTGCGTCCGCGGCTGGCTCCTTCGCTCTCTACCAGATGACGGCGTAGTTTGTTATACACTTCATTGCCTTGTGAACCTTGCAGGGAGACGAAAAAGTCCCATCTTCCCAGGGTGAGTGAGCTTGAAATGCCGTAAATAAAGTCGGGCTGAGTGGAGCCGATAATGGTACGGTCATCGTTGGGGTTAATCTCTCCGTCTCCATCAATGTCACGCAATATGATTTTACCGGTTTCGGGATTCACTCCGTCGTAAATGTATCCGTAGAATGAGCCCACTGATTCGCCTACACGGAGTATCTGGCCGTAATCTGCCTGCAGAAGTCCTTTGGTAAGGTTCTTGTCCCAATCACCCATATCGGTCACGGTATTGATGTTCTTGGCAAAGTTGGCTGAAAAGGTCCACACCGTGTTTTTGCTGCGAATGACGTCTCCCGAAATCGACAATTCTACTCCTTTATTGGTCACGTTACCAATGTTAAACACTTGTTCGTCATTGTTCTGACTTAGCGGAACGATGCGTTTAAGCAGCAGGTCGTTGGTTTTCTTGTGATAGATGTCGGCGGTCAACGTGAAACGGTCACCGAAGAGTCCGGCGTCAATACCTAAATTCCACTCGGTGGTGGTTTCCCACTTCAGGTTGTCATTGCCGGAGTTACTGTATATAACAGCTTGTTCGTTGCCATAGCGTCCGGCATTAAGAAGTGCGGCAAAGTCGCTGAACCCGATCTCCTGATTACCTGCCGAACCGAAAGTGGCGCGTACTTTGAATGTGTTTTTGCTCTTGAAGAACTCTTCATCACTCACGTTCCATGACACACCCACCGATGGAAAGTATCCCCATGAATGGCGAGCGGAGAAACGCGACGACTTGTCGGCACGAAAGGTACCGGTGAGGTTATATCGGTTTTTCAGCGTGTAGTTAACGCGTGTGATTAGTGAGTGTAAACTACCCGTTTCTTTTCGAGAGGTAACGTCACGTTCGGTTGGGCTGCTAAATCCGATGTTGTCGAAATTCTCCAGTTTAACGACATTGGTTAAAGCTAGTGTGGTGGTGGTTTTCTGTTGGGTGTATCCGCCCAGGAGGTCGATGAAGTGATCTTTCCCCAGTTGGCGGGTATAGGTAACCAGCAGGTCGCCTTGCTGCACGTCTGTGCGTCTGTTGCCGATAGACCCTCTACCTTGTATGTCTTCATTGATGCCCAGGGAACTGCTGGGAGGTGCAAAGAAGTTCTGGGTAATATAGTTCACATCAGTACCGGCACTTAGTCGCAGCGATAAGCCTTTGACTTGCGGCACATTGTAGGTGGCATAGAAATTACCCAATAATGTAGATCCGATAGTTTCTCCCTTCATTTGGTTGAGGTCGGCTACGGGGTTAGCAGCAGTGCCATAGTAGTTTAGTTCACTCATCTCGAAAGGGTTGTAGTGATTGTAGTTACCATTCTCTAGTTTAACAGGAAGAACCGGAGGCATAAAGAGCGCATATACCAGTGAGTTCGTAATGCCGCTTTTGAACGGGCTCGATGAGCCTGCACCCCAGTCGCTGGCGGTCATGGCATTCAGTGCATCTTGGTTATTGCGTGCTGCGGTGGCCGTAACACCTACGGTTAGGTTGTCTGACAACTGGCGGTCCAAATTAAGTCGGATGCTGCTACGCTTAAAACCGGTGCCAATAACAAGACCTTTCTGGTCGGTAAAACTGCCCGATAGGGCGTAACGTGTACGATCATCACCACCACTAATAGAGATGTCATGCGTTTGTCGCGTACCGGTTTGCAGAACAGCATCTTGCCAGTCGGTATCAGTATCGGCAGCAATACCTTTGCCGGCACGCTCACTGTCGAATGTGCCCCATGCACCACTGTTGAATAATCCGTCGCGATCTATGGTGCGAAACTCTTTAGCATTGAGTAGCTTCAGCTTTTTGGCATTGATGTCTATCCCCAGGGTGTATTGGTAATGTACCGTGTTCTTACCTCTTTTTCCTTTCTTGGTGGTAACAAGTACCACACCGTTTGAACCACGGCTACCATAAATGGCTTTGGCCGACACGTCTTTGAGTACCTCAATGCTTTCTATATCTTGCGGGTTGATTCCTGCCAAAGGGTTAAGTTGTCCTTCAATGTTACCGGCTCCGGCGGTAGTGGCTCCTCGCTCACTGAAATGAATAAATCCGTCAATCACATAAAGGGGTTCGTTGCTGGCGTATACAGAGTTTCCTCCACGAATGCGGATGGTAGATCCTTCACCCGGCTGCCCTGAGTTTTGTGTAACCTGCACACCCGGTATGGCGCCTGCCAGCAGTCCGTCAACAGATAGAGTGGGTTGCTCAAGTACCGATTGGTGTACCGATGACACCGAACCGGTCAGCTCTTTGCGACGCTGGGTGCCGTAGCCCACCACAACGACTTCGTTGAGCAGTTGGGCGTCTTCACTCAATAATACTTGTATGCTTTTATTGGCTGATGATACAATCGCTTCTTTGCTGCGATAACCCACAAAACTAACTTGCAATGTAGCGGGAAGTTGTCCTTGAAGCTTGAATGAAAACTCACCATTGATGCCGGTGAGTGTGCCGTTTGTTGTGTTCTTTTCTACTAATGTGGCTCCTGTTATCGGTTCACCGGTTTTTTCATCTATAACATAGCCTTTGATTACAGACTGTGCATGTATAGCCCCAATGGTTGTGCCAGATAATAAGATAGTAATAAGAATAATCAAATGTTTCATTTTATAGGTATTTAAGTTTGTGAAATGACGGTGTGTTTTTATCTGCTAATTTTGATAATGCAAAGATAGAGGCTTGTGTGAGGCACTACAATACCGTTAATGGGCTATATTTAATACCTTTTTTATGGTATATTATTTAAATTTTTTAGTTTGGGTTTTACTTTTTATATAACAAAAAAGCAGCGAAACTGACCGGTTAAGGTGGGTTCGCTGCTTTTATTGTTTAAAATGTATCCTTTATTTTTTAAGGGTCTCAAAAATCTTCTTCATCCAGGGTTGTTCTTTGGGTTGATAGGAGAGCTCCTTTTTCAGTTCCTCTACCTTGGTTATGCGGTGAGCGGTAAGCGGGTGCGTGCTCAGTATCTGGGGCATGAAACCCGATGATTCCTTCTGCAAATGCAGCAAGAGCTTGGTCATGCCGTTGGGGTCAATGTGGTTGGCAATGAGCAGTTCCACAGCACCACGGTCGGCCTCGGTTTCAAACTCACGTGAGTAGGTGAGGCTGCTTAGTGTGTGCACGTTCTGGCTGATTACGCCCATGATGCCGTTCACATCACTCAGCACGGCGGAGAGGAAGAGGTAGCCCGATAGGTCGCGCGCCAGCATCTTCATGGAGTGGCGGTGGTTTACGTGCATGGCTTCGTGTGCCAGTACACCGGCCAGTTCCTCGTAGCTATCCATGGCATCAAGCAATCCGGAGTACACCACAATTTCACCGTTGGGCAGTGCGTAGGCATTCACCACACTGGAGTTGACCAAGGTAAAGCGCAGCGGACGGCTGTTGCCGAAATTCATCAGTGCGGCAAACTGCTGTAGCTGTACGGTCTTTACGCTGTCAACCTCTTCCGGACTGATGTACTTCATGATGTACATGTCGCCCAGGCGGTTGTCATAGCTTTCGGGTAGCATGTTCACGGTTTTCTCGGCCATCCACGGCAGTACAAAAATATTGCACACGATAATCAGGGCAATGATTCCCACTGCAATGAGGCAGTGTATCTTCCAACCCAGATCGATAAGGCGGTGGTAGATGTCACTGTGTCCGTAGCGCCGGCGTAAACGCTTCAGCTCCTTCACAAAAGCGGTGTCACGTACCTGTAAAATCTCCATGATGGAATTCTGGCAGTGCAGCTCGGTCATGTTGCCCACGGTGTGGTAGGTGACCAGCGCTATGCGCCATTCTTTCTTACCCGTGTGGGTGGTAAACTGCAACGAGGCATCTGCTTCGTTGAGCATCACAGTTACCGGATGCGCAACGGAAGAGATGCCGTCGAAGTATGTTGCTGTGGTTTCAATCATCAGAATACAAAGTCTATGTCGAGCATATCCGAAAGATCTTCACCCGTTGCATCGGTGTAAGCATCTTCCGTTTGCTGAAGCTCTGATAAGTCAATCTCACCCTCCAATTCAATGTGTTGAACGAGGTAATTCATGGTGCGGGTTACCACAAAGGCATAACCCAGTCCGAGCGTAAAGATGAGAATGAACAGGTTAACGATGAAAAGTCCCCAGAAACCACCACCCGTTGCGGTAGATTTCATGCGCATAGGTTTATCATCTTTGTACAGCACCAAGTTGTCAACATAGTAGGCGAAAAGTTTATTCAACCACCAGGGAATGTAAATGCCCAGTGTGATAATAGAAAGAAAGTATCCTATAATATTGAGCAACAAATAATCAAGGCCTTCGCCTTTGTATAAAAAGCGGGCATTACCCATGCGTACATTTTCCAATACGTATTTGCGCATGTTCATCTCCATCCAGGCACCGTAAATTCCAAATGTGATGAGGGTCAGGAATAACCATTTTGCCATGTTGAGAATCAATTCTGTTTTCTGCCCGCGATAACCGAAGCGGATGCCCCTCCACGAGGTGCGCGACATGCGGTAGCGGTAAGAACCGTGTATGGCCAGCGGTATCAGTGCGATGAGTCCCGCGTAGAGGTACACAACTGCCCAGATAGGCATCTCGGCTGCTGCCAGGGCAAAGAACCCGCCGTAAATGATGGCAAAAATCAAAATAGCTTTGATGAATCCTTTGAACATTTCCTTACCGGTGCCGTGAAACGTGAAACGATCGCCCTCCAGCTCGGTGGCACCATACAGGTATTGTAGTTGCCGTGCTTTGGCCCAAGGGTAATACAGGCCAAGTGTGATAACTGTGAGGAGCCAGTTGACAATGACGATACTGAAATATTCTCCTCCTTTTCCATGAAAATTTAGTGAGTAGTTAGTAACAGATGGTTGTGTGTTCTCTGCAATAGTAGTGTTTTCTTCCATAAAAATGATTTTAATAGTTTTTGCAAATATGGCAAAAATATTTAATTACGAACCAGGAATCGTTTGTTTTTTTTTGTGTCATTCTGAATTAATATTAATTTTGCGTCGAATAAACAGTTTATATTATGAAAAAGATCTTAATGGTTACTGCCATGTTGACTTTTGCATTGGCAGCTAGTGCTCAGTTTTATTTGGGCGGTTCGGTTGGTGTATCTACAAACACTGTCAGGTTTCAAGGTGAACACAGTACGCTGGCCACGTATGGTATAGTTCCCGAAATGGGATATAATATCAGTAATGTCTTTGCAGTAGGTGTTGCTGTAGGGGTTAAGTACACCGTACCGGGAGAGGAAGATGATTACACTACTTGGGATGTTAGTCCGTATTTCAGAACTACATTTGCCAATGTGAGGTCTATGAAATTCTTTGTTGACCTGAGTCCTTGTTATCAGAAATACACCAATAACACTACTGATATATCGGCTGATGGATTTGGTTTTTCTGTAAATCCTGGGTTTAGAGTGAATCTCACCGATAAACTTGAGTTTTTAGGAAGAACATCTATTTTTTCGTATCAAAAGTTAAGTCGTAAGGGCTATAAAACAACTAATACCCAATTTGCGATTCCCAGTGTAGCGCAACTAGGTTTGCAGTATAACTTCTAGCGGTCAAAACAAAAGCTACATTAATTTGATATAGATAAAGTGGGGGGCTTGTGCAATACAGCTCCCCACTTTTCCATTTTAACTCAGCAAACATTGAGTACAACGCACCATTCTTTGCGTCTTCTTATCTGAAACATTAATTATCTAAACAATAACGAAATGGCGAACCTAAGAAGGCTCTTGTTGGGCGCATGCGTGTTTTTACTTTGTGCATGCGGCAAAACAACTGTAAACATTATCACTCCTCCCGATGCATCGGTGCGTGCGCAGTTTGGCGCGGAACAGCTCAAAACTACGCTCGAAGAAGCCGGATACAACGTCCGGATGCACACAGCCGCATCTGCCGGAAAGGTAAAGGGAAAAACTATTTTTATTCATCAAAAGAATGATGAGGCAAACCTGAAGAAAGAAGGTTTCAGTATAAAAACAACTGGCGAACTCACTGAGCTGACCGGCTTTGATGGCAACGGGGTTATTTATGCCTGCCGCGAGCTGATTGACCATGTAAACGGCAACAAAAATCTCGATTTCCCCAAACAGGTAACCGATGCTCCCGAAATGGTGTTGCGCGGTGCATGTGTGGGCTTGCAGAAAACGACTTACCTGCCGGGACACGGTGTGTACGAGTATCCGTATACGCCCGAGAACTTCCCTTGGTTTTACGACAAAGAGCAGTGGATTAAGTACCTCGACATGTTGGTGGAAAACCGCATGAACACGCTATATTTGTGGAACGGTCACCCGTTTGCTTCGCTGGTGAAGCTCAAGGAATATCCGTTTGCACTAGAGGTCGATGAGGCTACCTTTAAAAAGAACGAAGAGATCTTCTCGTTTCTGACCAAGGAGGCCGACAAGCGCGGTATCTTTGTGATTCAGATGTTTTACAATATTCTCCTGTCGAAACCGTTTGCCGATCATTACGGACTGAAAACGCAGGATCGTAACCGTCCCATCACGCCGCTCATCAGCGACTACACCCGTAAGTCGGTTGCGGCATTCATCGAAAAGTACCCCAACGTGGGCTTGTTGGTGTGTCTGGGTGAAGCCATGGATACGTATGAAGATGATGTGGAGTGGTTTACCAAAACCATTATTCCGGGTGTGAAAGACGGACTCAAAGCATTGGGCCGTACCGATGAACCTCCTGTGTTGTTGCGTGCACATGACACCGACTGCAAACGGGTGATGGATGCGGCATTGCCTCTGTATAAGAACTTGTACACCATGCACAAGTACAACGGGGAGTCGCTCACTACGTACGAGCCTCGCGGACCTTGGTCTCAAATTCACAAGGATCTCAGCTCGCTGGGTAGCATTCACATCAGTAACGTGCACATTTTGGCTAATCTGGAGCCGTTCCGTTGGGGATCGCCCGACTTTACGCAGAAGGCTGTGCAGGCTATGCACGATGTGCACGGTGCCAACGCGCTTCACCTCTATCCGCAGGCTTCTTACTGGGACTGGCCTTACACGGCCGATAAGCTGAAAGACGGTAAGCGTCAGTATCAGCTGGATCGTGACTGGATTTGGTATAAGGTGTGGGGACGCTACGCGTGGAACTGCCGCCGTGACCGTGCCGATGAGGTTGATTACTGGAAGAAGGAACTAGGGGAGTATTACGGTGCTGATAGCAATACAGCAGCTAACATATTGGAGGCTTATGAGCAGTCGGGTGAAATTGCACCGAAGTTGCTTCGCCGTTTCGGTATCACCGAGGGTAACCGCCAGACGCTGTTGCTGGGTATGTTCATGAGTCAGCTGGTGAATCCGTATAAATACACCATCTATCCGGGCTTCTATGAGAGCTGCGGTCCCGAAGGTGAGAAGTTGATTGAATTTGTTGAGAAGGAATGGAAGAAGCAACCGCACGTGGGTGAGCTTCCGCTGGATATAGTGGCACAGGTTATTGAGCATGGCGACAAGGCCATTGCGGCTATTGATCGTGCTGCGGCAAGCATCGGTAAGAACAAGGATGAGTTCGACCGCCTGCGCAACGACATGCATTGCTACCGTGAGTTTGCCTATGCTTTCAATCTCAAGGTGAAGGCAGCCAAACTGGTACTCGATTATCAGTGGGGCAAGGACATGGCCAACCTCGATGCTGCCGTGCCGTTGATGGAACAGAGCTTGGAGCATTACCGCAAGCTGGTGAGTCTGACCAAGGATGCTTATTATTATGCCAACAGCATGCAAACGGCTCAACGTCGCATCCCCATTGGTGGCGACGATGGCAAAAACAAAACTTGGGAAGAGTTGTTGGTACATTATGAAAAGGAATTAACTAACTTTAAGGCCAATTTGGCCATGTTGAAAGACAAGGCAAACGGCAAGGGGGTAGCTACAGTGAAAACCATTCAGGCACTGCCTGCTGCCAATGTGAAGTTGGCCGGTGCTGCTTCGTTGGTGAAGCTCGACAAGGGTGTGCGTCTGTTCAGCAACGTTCCCGGTGCTGTAGAGGACTTGGCTCCTGAGTTGGTGGGCTTGCAGGCTTTCACGTTCAACGGCGACAAGCAGCGTGAGGTGGGTACAACCATCGAGTTCGAGGCGAAAGAGCCGGTGAAGCTGTTGGTGGGTTACTTCCGCGATGACCAGAAGAAGTATGCCAAAGCGCCGAAGTTGGAAACGGATGCGGCAGCTAACGAATACGGTCAGGCCGAAGCGAAGCTGACCAATGCCATCCGCATTGACGGCATGCCGCTGGCCGATGTGCATGCGTATCATTTCCCCGCCGGCAAACACAAGCTGTTGTTGCCCAAAGGGTACTTGATGGTGTTTGGTTTCACCAGTGCCGATATAATGCCGCGCAACGCTGCGCTGGCCGGTGCGGAGGAAACAATGGACTGGTTGTTCTATTAGAACATGATGTTTTTATAACTAAATAGAAAGGAATAGAGGGTGTGCCTGGTTAATAAAGCAGGTGCACCTTCGTTACAAAAAAATAGTAGGTTTATGAAGAAATTTGGTTGGTTGCTTTTCTGCTCTTTCTTCGCCTTGGCGCTCCATGCTCAACGGGAGGTGCCGCAGAAAAAGATGCAGGAGATTTACGAACAGGTGCGCACGCCGTTTAAGTACGGACTGGTACTGGCACCGCAGACGAACAATTACAAGATGGACTGTCCCACGGTATTCCGCCACGGCAACAAATGGTACATGACGTTTGTGATTTACAACGGTCGTACCGGTAAGGATGGACGTGGATACGAGACTTGGCTGGCCGAGAGTGATAATCTGCTGAACTGGGACATCAAAGGGAAACTGCTGTCTTTTCGCGACGGTATGTGGGATGCCAACCAGCGGGGTGGCTTTCCGGCGTTGCCCGATACGGAGTGGGGCGGAAGCTATGCGTTGCAGCCTTACAAGGGTAACTACTGGATGACGTACATCGGGGGTGCCAATGCGGGCTACGAAACGGGACCGCTTTACATCGGTTTGTCGTGGACGAAAGAGAAGAACTTGGGCAAGGCGGTGGAGTGGACTGCTGCCGATAAACCGCTGCTTTCTGTGGAGGACAAGGATGCGCAATGGTTTGAGAACCTGACGCAATACAAGAGTACCATTTACTGGGACAAGCAGAAAACGCTGGGTTATCCGTTTGTGATGTTCTACAACGCCGGTGGCCGTCACCCTGAAACGAACCTGAAAGGGGAACGGGTGGGCATTGCGCTTTCTAAAGACATGAAGAAGTGGAAACGTTACGAGGGCAATCCGGTATTCGCACACGAATCGCAGGGTACCATCACGGGCGATGCGCACATTCAGAAGATGGATGATGTGTATGTGATGTTTTACTTCTCGGCCTTTGAGCCTTCACGCAAGTACAAGGCGTTCAATACGTTTGCATGCAGCTACGACTTGGTGCACTGGACCGACTGGCAGGGAGAGGATCTGATCATTCCTTCTAAAAACTATGATAATTTGTTTGCGCACAAGAGTTATGTGATTTACCACGAAGGGGTGGTGTATCATTTTTATTGTGCGGTGAATAAGGATGATCAGCGTGGCATTGCGGTGGCTACGAGCAAACCGCTGGGCCGTTCCGAGGTGCGTTTTCCACAACCGGAAGTCAAAGGGCGTCGTGAACTGGTGGATTTGAATGCGGGCTGGCAAACGGCTTTGTTGCCTGAGGCAAAGGGCGCGAATGTGGCTGCTCAGCAGGAAGTGAATACGGCTGCTCTGTCGTGGAAGACGGTGAACGTACCTCACAACTGGGATGATTATTACGGCTATCGTCAGCTTACTCACGGTAACTTGCACGGTACGGCTCTTTATACGAAAACATTTACGGCTCCGCAACCCCAAGCGGGCAAGCGTTATTTCCTTCGTTTCGAAGGGGTGGGCACGTATGCTGCCATTACGCTCAACGGCAAGGATTATGGCCGCCATCCGGTGGGGCGCACAACGCTTACGCTCGATGTGACCGATGCCTTGAAGCCGGGTGCTGAGAATAAGTTGGTGGTGCGTGCAGAGCATCCCGATATGATTGCCGACATGCCTTGGGTGTGCGGTGGCTGTTCGTCGGAATGGGGCTTTAGCGAAGGCTCTCAGCCGTTGGGCATTTTCCGTCCGGTAGTGCTCGAGGTAACCGACGAGGTACGCATTGAACCGTTTGGTGTGCACATCTGGAATGACGACAAGGCGCAGACGGTGTTCGTGGAAACGGAAGTGCGCAACTACACCAACCAGTCGCAGAGCATCCAGTTGGTGAACAAGCTCAGCAATGCCGATGGTCTTCAGACGTTCCGCTTGGCACAGGATGTGGTGTTGGCTCCGGGTGAAACCAAGGTGATTAAGCAATCGGCTCAGGTGGAGAATCCTGCTCTGTGGAGCGTGGAAAATCCGTATTTATACAGTCTGGCTTCCCTGATTAAACGGGGCACAGCTACTACGGATGAGGTGACTACACCTTTTGGTATTCGTACCATCAGCTGGCCGGTGAAACGTAACGATGGCGACGGACGTTTCTATCTGAACAACAAACCGGTGTTCCTGAATGGGGTATGCGAGTACGAGCACCAGTTTGGTCAGAGTCATGCTTTCAGCAAGGAGCAGGTGGCTGCCCGTGTGAAGCAGATGAAGGCTGCGGGCTTCAATGCTTTCCGTGATGCGCACCAGCCTCACAACCTCGACTATCAGAGGTATTGGGATGAAGAAGGTGTTTTGTTCTGGACTCAGCTGTCGGCCCACGTGTGGTATGACACGCCCGAGTTCCGCGAGAACTTTAAGAAATTGCTTCGCCAGTGGGTGAAGGAGCGCAGAAACTCTCCGTCGGTTGTGATGTGGGGACTGCAAAACGAGAGTGTGCTGCCCAAGGATTTTGCCGAGGAGTGCAGCAACATCATACGAGAAATGGATCCTACTGCCCGCAACATGCGCGTAATTACGACGTGCAACGGGGGTAGCGGTACCGACTGGGATGTGGTGCAGAACTGGAGCGGCACGTATGGCGGAAAGCCGGAGAATTATAACCGCGAACTGGCGCAGAAGGATCAGTTGCTGAACGGTGAGTACGGGGCGTGGAGAAGCATTGACTTGCACACGGAACCGGGTGCGTTTCAGCAAGACGGGGTGTGGAGTGAAGACCGCATGTGTCAGCTCATGGAGATGAAAATCCGTAAGGCGGAACAGGCTAAGGACAGTGTGTGCGGACAGTTTCAGTGGATTTACAGCAGTCACGATAACCCGGGACGCCGTCAGCCCGATGAGGCTTACCGCAAGGTCGACAAGGTGGGACCGTTTAACTACAAGGGGTTAGTCACTCCGTGGGAGGAACCGCTGGATGTGTATTACATGTATCGTGCCAACTATGTGCCTGCTGCGAAAGATCCGATGGTGTATCTGGTGTCGCACACGTGGCCCAACCGTTTTGCACAGACGGGTCGCAGACGTACTACCATCGAGGTGTATAGCAATTGTGACTCGGTGTTGTTGTACAACGATGCGGGCAATCAGGCTTTTCTGGGTCGTAAGAAGAACAACGGGGTGGGAACGCATTTCATGTGGGAACACCGTGACATTCGCTACAACGTGCTTCGTGCCGTGGGTTATTTCCAAGGAAAGGCGGTAGCCGAAGATTTGATTGTGCTCAACGGACTGGAGAAGGCTCCCGGTTTCGATGCGTTGTATCAAGATAATGAGAAGTATGGCGCACTGCTCAAGGGTGCTCAGGGATATGAGTATCTGTATCGTGTGAATTGCGGTGGCGACGAATACAAAGATGAATACGGTCAGCTGTGGATGCCGGACAACAGCAGTGTGTCGCGTAGCTGGGCTGCCGATTTTGAGGGGCTAGATCCTTACCTGGCTAGTCAGCGGAAAACAAACGATCCTATCAAGGGGGTGCGTGACTGGTCGCTGTTGCAGCATTTCCGTTTCGGAAGGCACAAGCTGGCGTATCAATTCCCCTTGCCCAACGGTAAGTACCGTGTGGAACTCTATTTTGTAGAGCCGTGGCACGGAACGGGGGGCAGTGAGAAAACGGATTGCGAGGGACTGCGCATCTTTGATGTGGCGGTGAACGGCCATACGGTGATTGATGATTTGGATATCTGGGCGGAAGCCGGACACGATGCTGCTTTGAAAAGGGTAGTGGAAGCGGAGGTGAAGGATGGCAAACTGGTCATTGATTTCCCCGAAGTGAAAGCCGGACAGGCGGTGATATCTGCCATTGCTGTTGCCCGTATGGGTGCCGGTGAAGCTGTACCAGCACAGGTGAGTGCTACGCTGCTCGAGAACAGTCGTCAGGCTGCTACGTGGAGCTGGGCTGCTGCCGATGCGGATACATTGGTCAAAACACCCAAAGAGATGTTACCCGAAGACCTGAATGTGCGTGCTACGGCTACTTACGAAGCTGAATCGGCCAAATGCAAAGGGGCTTTCACGAAGGTGGAGCACCGCAAGCAAACGGGCATTCGTTTCAACAAGGCTAAGGCGGGTAGCATTGAGTGGAATGTGTCTACCGGACTGGCGCAGGTGTACGCGCTTCGTTTCAAGTATATGAATACCAGCGGGAAACCGAAAACAGTGCGTTTACAGTTTGTAGCGGCCAACGGCACGGTGCTGAAGGATGATGAGATTTCGTTCTCCGAAGCACCCGAGAAATGGAGGCTGATGAGCACCACAACGGGTACGTTCATCAACGCAGGGCATTATAGGGTGATCCTTTCTTCGCCCGATATGAACGGGTTGTGGTTGGATGCGCTCGATGTGCAATAAGGTGTAACGATTAAGACGAATGAGTATAAAATGAGGAAATTAGCTTATACAATATGGGGCGTTTGTTGTGTGCTGGGCAGTGTGGCCGGCGCACAAGTGCCCGATGATTCGGGTCGGACAGCCGACTGGGAGAATCATCATGTGTTGCAAATAAACAGGGAGCCTGCAAGGGCTGCTTTCTTTGGGTACGATAAAAAGGCGGGCGACCGTCTTTTATCGCTCAACGGTACCTGGAAGTTCCACTGGTCACCAACGCCTCAGGGGCGGGTGAAGGATTTCTACCGCTTGCCGTTCAACGATTCTTCGTGGACGGACTTTAAGGTGCCTGCCAATTGGGAGAATAACGGTTACGGAACACCCATTTATGTTTCGGCAGGTTATCCGTTCCGCATTGATCCTCCGCGGGTTATGAGCGAGCCGAAGAAGACGTACACCACGTTTGTTGAACGCAACCCGGTGGGGCAGTACAGAAGAGAATTTGCTTGTCCGGCTCACTGGCAGGGCAGCGGACAAACGTTCCTTCGTTTCGATGGTGCCATGAGTGCTTTTTATGTTTGGATAAACGGAGCCTTGGTTGGTTACAGTCAGGGCAGCATGGAGCCCAGCGAATTTAACGTTACCCGTTACCTGAACAAAGGTAAAAACCTCATTGCCGTGGAGGTGTACAAGTATAGCGATGGCTCGTACCTGGAAGATCAGGATTTCTGGCGCTTCGGAGGCATTCACCGCAGCATTACGCTGTTTCACACGCCAGACGTACGCATCAGTGATTTTTCGGTGCGTACGCAACTCGATGACAGCTACACCGATGCCACGCTTCAGGTTGATCCGGAGCTGGCGGTATTTGGTAGCGAACGGGGCAAGGGTTATCGGGTGGTTGCCCGTTTGGAAGATGCGAATGGTCGTGTAATCTCTTCTGCTTGGGCAGATGCGGAGCCTATTCTCGATCTGGATCACAAGGCATCTGTCATGAACGAATGGTTTCCGCAACGCGGACCTCGTAAGACGGGACGCATCAGCATGGAGGTGAAGAATCCGTTGAAGTGGACAGCCGAAACGCCTAACCTGTATAGCTTGTATCTGTGTTTGAACGACAGCAACGGGGTGACTCGTGAGCAGGTGCGCACGCAGGTGGGTTTCCGCAAGGTGGAGGTGAAGAATGGCTTGTTGCTGGTCAACGGTAAACCCATCCGCTTCCGCGGGGTGAACCGCCACGAGCACGATCCGCTTACGGCACGTGTGATGAGTGAAGAGCGCATGCTGCAAGATATTTTGCTGATGAAGCAGGCCAATGTAAATGCCGTGCGTACCAGTCATTACCCCAATGTAACCCGTTGGTATGAATTGTGCGACAGTCTGGGGCTTTATGTGATGGACGAGGCCGACATTGAGGAACATGGTTTGCGGGGTACGTTGGCTAGCACACCCGACTGGCATGCGGCATTTCTGGATAGGGCGGTGCGCATGGCTGAACGCGATAAGAATCATCCGTCCGTTATTATGTGGAGCATGGGTAACGAAAGCGGTTACGGACCCAACTTTGCTGCTATCTCAGCATGGTTACGCGATTTTGACCCCACTCGTCCGATACACTACGAAGGTGCACAGGGAGTCGACGGTGAACCCGATCCGGCTACGGTAGATGTGATCAGTCGTTTTTATCCGCGTGTGCAACAAGAGTACCTTAACCCGGGCATAGCTGAGGGAGCCGATAAGGAACGTGCGGAAAATGCTCGTTGGGAACGACTGCTCAGCATAGCACAGCGCACGAATGATAACCGTCCGGTACTGACCAGCGAGTATGCTCATTGCATGGGCAACGCGTTGGGTAACTTCAAGGAGTATTGGGAAGAAATATACAGTCACCCGCGTATGGTGGGCGGCTTCATCTGGGATTGGGTGGATCAGGGTATCTACAAAAAACTACCCGATGGCCGAACCATGGTAGCCTATGGCGGTGATTTTGGTGACGTGCCCAACCTGAAAGCATTCTGCTTCAACGGGGTGGTACGCAGCGACCGGGAAATTACGCCCAAGTACATGGAAGTGAAAAAGGTATATGCTCCGGTTTACCTGTCGTTGAAAGACAACAGCGAATTGCAGGTTACCAATCACAACCACCACATCGGCATGGAAGGCTATCGCTGCTTGTGGAGCATCAGTGTTGACGGCAAGGTAAAGAAACAAGGTGAACTGGTGTTGCCGCAGGTAGAGCCGGGTAGCACGGCTACGGTTGCACTTCCTGCCGTTATCAGCGGGTTTGCTGCTCCACAAGGCAGTGACGTTCGTTTGCTGGTGCGTGTGGTGTTGCGCAATGATTGCACATGGGCCAAAGCCGGGCACGAGGTTAGCTGGGAGCAGTTTTGCTTGCAAGCCGGTGACACCGCTTCGGCACAGCTCCTTAACAAAGGGAAGCTGCTGGTAGAGGAAGCGAATGATTCACTCCTCACGGCAAAGGCAAAAGGTTTTTCTGTGGGGTGGAATACTACCAACGGCCAATTGGTTTCGCTTTGCTACAACGGGAAGGAAATGTTGGCACAGGGGTTGTACACACAAGCGTTTCGTGCACCGACCGATAACGATAAAGGATTTGGCAACTGGCTGGCTAAAGATTGGGAGCAACACGGACTCAGTACGCCGCAACACGTTTTACGCTCGTTTGCACACCATCTGCGTGCCGATGGAGCCTTGGTGGTTGAAGCGGTGGCCGAAAACAAATACAACCGCGGAAGCGTGGTAACTGCTACCGTTTACACCGTTACGGCACAGGGACAGCTGGATGTGAAGGCTACTTTTACTCCAGAAGGAGAACTGCCCGAATTGCCCCGTCTGGGAGTCAGCATGGCAATTGCAGCCGGATACGAAAACTTTGCATGGTACGGCAGGGGACCACTCGACAGTTATCCGGATCGTAAAACAGCGGAGACTATCGGTTTTTGGAACGGCAAGGTGGCTGCACAGTACACCCCGTATCCTCGTCCGCAAGAGAGTGGCAACAAGGAAGAGGTGCGCTACTTGCGGCTCACAGATGCCAAAGGGCAGGGCATACAGGTAGAGGCTGTAGGAAAGCTGTTTGCTGCTTCGGCACTGCATTTTACCGCGCAAGATTTGGCGGGTACGGCTCACGATTGCGACTTGAAACCTCGCCAGGAAGTGATCTTGAATCTGGATGCGGCTGTACTCGGACTGGGTAACAGCAGTTGTGGCCCCGGTGTACTGAAGAAGTATGCCATTGAAAAGGTACCGCACACCTTGCATGTACGCTTTCAGAAAGTGAAATAATTCCATAGCCCACATGCGTGGGCTGGGCTGATCTATAAAAATAAATCCGCCTCAGAAAGGAACCCGTAGCTGGCATTCTCTTCTGAGGCGGATTTATTTGTTGTATTTTAGGCAGGTGTAAACGTTCCTACGTTTATCAGTACACCGTCTTTAAATAACAATTCAATGAAGTTCTCACACCAATGGCCATTAATCGTAAACGTAACGGCACAGCTTTCGGTATAATCTATGTTTCTGGATCTTCCTTTTTCAATAGTTACCGGATAATGGTAAAACAGAGCTGTTTTTGTGTTGCCATTGCGCTGCATCAATAGTTTGTCGCCTATTTTAAAGGTTTCTCCTCGTGCCTTGCCTACCCATAAATGGGTATCGGAAATGGTGAAGTCTTTCAACGCATTTTTTAGAAAGTAGAGTTTGCTTTGGTGGTAAGTCCACACCTCCATCATGGCATCATCTACTTCGGAATAAAGGGTTTCCGTTTGAGTTGGTTTCCCTAAAATCTTCAGGGCTTGTTCTGACGAGTCGCCTAAGTACAAGGCTTTTTGTGTAGCCCCGGCTTTCATTAATCCGAAAGACTTTACATCACCTGTAAGGGTATCTTGGGCTGTAGCCCATGAAAAGGATAGAATTGCGAATAGCAAGCTTAATTTAATTCTCATTTGTCAATGATTTATGGTTTGATATTAGGCTTGCAAAGATAAGCTTCTTTCCTTGTAGGACAAATACCTACTTTCAGGTAATTATTTTACTCTGCGGTTCAACTGGTTATTGGCTTTGTTGGGACGCGACTTCCCGATGCGCTTGCCGGTTGGTTGCACTTTTTTGCCATTCTTACGGGGAATTTCACGCTTGGGTTTTTCGGAGCTGTTATTCATCTTTTCTTTTTGTTTTAATGGGTCATTGCATGCACACCAGTTGGTGAGAACATGGCTCGGCAAAGGTAAACAAATAATGCCATAAATGCGTGTTTTGTGGGTACAAATACCTGCTTGCTGCGTCTTAATGAGTAGCTATAGATATAACAAATATTCGAAATATAATGATGAGACGATTGAAATGGAGCCGTTTATTCTCGGCTCTGTCGCTATGGATGGCGTGTACCGCTTCGCTGGGGGCGCAAACGAAGGTACCGGTTACAACAAGGCATTACCTTTCCGGTACGGGCAGTGACGACATGGTGCAATGGGATTTCTTTTGTACAGATGGTCGTAACTCCAACAAATGGACGAAAATAGGGGTACCTTCTTGCTGGGAATTGCAGGGGTTCGGTAAGTTCCAATATGGAATAGGTTTCTACGGGAAACCCTTTCCCGAGGGAATTGCCGATGAAAAGGGTATGTACAAATATGAGTTCGATGTGCCGGCTCAATGGCGCGGAAACGCAGTTGAACTGGTGTTCGAGGCTTCCATGACCGACACGGAAGTGAAGGTGAACGGACGCAAAGCCGGAAGCAAGCACCAGGGAGCGTTCTATCGTTTTACTTATAACGTAACGGATCTGCTGAAATACGGAAAGAAAAACTTGCTGGAGGTAACCGTGAGCAAGGAGAGCGAGAATGCCGGTGTGAATTTGGCCGAACGCAGAGCCGACTATTGGAACTTCGGAGGTATTTTCCGTCCGGTATTCCTTGAAGTAAGACCGGCTGTGAACATCAGCAGGGTAGCTATCAACGCTACAGCCGATGGTGCGTTTGTGACCGACTGTTACCTCAATATGGCTGCTGCCAACACCAAGGTGCGTACCGTGATATTCGATGCCAAAGGCAAAAAGGTGGTCGAAGAGGTGACTCCTGTTAAGGCAGGGGGCGACTGGACCACGGTGACTGCTCGTGTGCAGAAACCTTTGTTGTGGAGCGCTGAAACGCCTAACTTATACAAGGCTGAGTTTTCATTGCTGGCAGCAGATGGTAGTGTGCTGCACCGTGAAACGAAATCGTTTGGTTTCCGCACCATCGAGGTGAAGGAGAGCGACGGAATGTACATCAACGGGGTACGGGTAAACATCCGTGGGGTGAACCGTCACAGCTTCCGTCCGGAAACAGGGCGCACGTTGAGCAAAGCCAAGAACATAGAAGATGTGCTGCTAATTAAAGACATGAATATGAACTCGGTGCGCTTGTCGCACTATCCGGCCGATCCTGAATTTCTTCAGGCTTGCGATTCATTGGGACTTTACGTGATGAGTGAACTGGGTGGCTGGCATGGTAAATACGATACGCCCACCGGTGTGAAGCTGATTAAGAGCATGGTGGAACGTGACGTGAATCATCCGTCGGTTATCTGGTGGAGCAACGGAAACGAGAAAGGCTGGAATACCGAACTGGATGGTGAGTTCCACAAGCACGATCCGCAAAAGCGTCCGGTTATACATCCGCAGGGTAATTTTGGCGGATTTGAAACCATGCACTACCGTTCTTACGGTGAGAGTCAGGAGTACATGCGTCTGCCCGAGATCTTTATGCCTACGGAATTCCTTCACGGTTTGTATGACGGTGGTCACGGTGCCGGTTTGTGGGATTACTGGGAAATGATGCGCAAACATCCGCGCTGCATCGGAGGTTTCCTTTGGGTGTTGGCCGACGAAGGAGTGAAACGTGTCGACATGAATAACTTCATCGATAATCAAGGTAATTTTGGTGCCGATGGCATTGTAGGGCCTCATCATGAAAAAGAGGGTAGCTACTTCACCATTAAACAGATATGGAATCCGGTTCAGGTGATGAACACGAAGCTGACCACTGCTTTCGACGGGGTACTTCAAGTGGAGAACCGTTACGATTTTCTGAACCTGAACACATGTACTTTTGCTTGGAAATACGTTCGTTTCCCACAAGCTACGGATGCGCAAAAAACAGTAAAGGTGCTGAAAAGTGGCGAGGTGAAAGGAAGCAATGTGGCACCGCATGCTGCGGGAACGTTGCAGATTGCTCCGGCGGTGAAAGATGCCGATGCGTTGCTGCTTACGGCAACAGACGCTTACGGTAAGGAGTTATTTACCTGGAGCTTTAAATTGGATAACAGCAGTGTGGCTGCCGCAGGTGTAGACCCGCAAAAAACTTCTGCTGCTACGTACTCTGAAACGGCCGAAGCGCTGACAGTAAAGGTGGGCGACAAGGAATATACGTTCTGCAAGAAAGACGGACAGCTGAAGCAGGTGAAACTGGGTAGCAAGCTGATGAGCTTTGCCAATGGTCCGCGTTTCATCGGCGCACGTCGTGCCGACCGTTCGTTGGATCAGTTCTACAACCACGACGACGAGAAAGCGAAAGAGAAAGACCGCACGTATACGGAGTTTACAGACGCAGCCAGCTTCACCGGATTCGACGTGAAACAGGAGTCGGGTGTGCTGGTGGTAACAGCCAATTATAAATTAGGCAACCTGGACAAAGCACAGTGGAGTGTGCTGGCCGATGGTACACTGGTGCTCGATTACACGTATAACTTCAGTGGTGTAGTCGATTTGATGGGTATCCGGTTTGACTATCCCGAAGAAAAGGTGCTGAGCAAGCAATGGTTGGGCGACGGTCCGTACCGGGTGTGGCAAAACCGCTTGCACGGTCCGCAATACAACTTATGGGAGAATGATTACAACGATCCCGTGCCTGGTGAGAGCTTTACTTATCCTGAATTCAAAGGTTACTTTGCTAACGTTTCATGGATGAACATCCGCACACGCGAAGGCGTGATCAGCATCACCAACCACACACCGGATGCGTATGTGGGAGTGTATCAACCACGCGATGGTCGCGACCGTTTGCTCTATACACTGCCCGAAAGCGGAATCTCTCTGCTCAACGTGATTCCGGCTGTGCGTAACAAAGTGAATGCAACCGATCTTTGCGGTCCGTCGTCACAACCCCGTTGGGTTGGTGGAGCGCAACAGGGACAAATAGTACTTCGCTTTCAAGCAAACTAAATCATCACTTCATCTATATAGCTCACTGCTCGTGAGGTATATAGATGATCAATCATCAGGTATATAGCTGCGGCTTACGGGCTATATAGCTTACATACATTGAGGTATATAGCTCACAACTCAGTAGCTATATACCTCTTTTTAATGGGTACAATTGCTATCTTTGTTCGTCTCCTTAGTATAATAATAGGCAAAATCATGATCAACACGAAACTTCGTATACTTTCACTACTTGCCTGCTTCGTTGCTCTTTTGGGTAGTATAACGGCGCAGGAAGCTCTTCGTAATCATTTTCGCAACCCATCGGGCGAGGCAAAGCCCTGGACATTCTGGTACTGGATGTATGGCGCTGTTTCCAAGGAAGGCATCAAAGCCGATCTGGAAGCGATGAAGCAAGTCGGCTTGGGCGGAGCTTACCTGATGCCCATTCGTGATTCCTCACGCTTTAGTGAATACCCCAATCCGGCCAATCAGCTTACACCTCAGTGGTGGGAGATGGTGCGTTATAGCATGCAGGAAGCCGACAGACTGGGATTGCAGTTGGGTATGCACATTTGTGACGGTTTTGCTTTGGCGGGTGGTCCGTGGATTACTCCTGAAGAATCTATGCAGAAGGTAGTATGGAGTGACACCATCGTGTCGGGAGGCAATTTGCGCAACGTGCGCCTCAAGCAGCCCGAATCATACAAGGGATTCTATAAGGAGATTGCCTTGCTGGCTCTGCCTGCCACGCAGTGGGCGGGCGATGCCGGTACTCAACCGGTGCGTATCACGTCGGGCAACACGGATATGGGTAAGACTATTGACCCTGCCAAAGGTATTACCATTGCTGCCGACGGGGTTATTCGTTCGTCACTTCCCTGCTGGATTCAGTATGAATATGCCCGGCCGTTTACCTGCCGCAACGTGGAGGTGATTCTGAGCGGTAACAATTATCAGGCACATCGCCTGAAGGTGATGGCGAGTGATGACGGGGTAAACTTCCGCTTGGTGAAGCAGTTGGTTCCTGCTCGTCAGGGATGGCAAAATACAGATGAGAACTCTACTCACAGCATACCGGCCACTACGGCTCGTTACTTTCGTTTTTACTGGGATCCGGCGGGTAGTGAACCGGGTAGTGAAGACATGGATGCTGCCAAGTGGAAACCAAACTTAAAGATTAAGCAACTGGTGTTGCACAGCGAACCGCGTCTCAATCAGTGGGAAGGTAAAGCCGGACTGGTTTGGCGTGTTGCTGCTCGCACCACGGATAAGGAGATTGGCGCTGCCGATTGCATCAACCCAAATCAGATCATCGACCTCACCCGTTATTTGAAGGATGGGGTGCTTACTGCGAAACTTCCCAAAGGCAAATGGAGGTTGTTGCGCATGGGGCATACGGCAACGGGGCACACCAACGCTACCGGTGGTGGGGCTATCGGACTGGAGTGCGATAAGTTTAGTGAGTCGGCTGTGCGCAAGCAGTTCAACAATTGGTTTGGTGCTGCGTTTAGCAAAACGGATCCGGCTTTGGCACGTAAAGTTCTTAAATACATGCACGTTGACAGTTGGGAGTGTGGCAGTCAGAACTGGAGCTCCAATTTTGCTGCTGAGTTCCACAAACGCAGAGGTTATTCGCTGATGCCTTACCTGCCTCTGCTGGCGGGTATTCCGATGGAGAGCGCTTCTCGTTCGGAAGATGTGCTTCGCGATGTGCGTACCACCATTAGCGAACTGGTGGTCGATGTATTCTATAAAACGCTGGCTGCCTGCGCACAATCGTACGGCTGTGAGTTCTCGGCCGAATGTGTGGCGCCTACCATGGTGAGCGACGGATTGTTGCACTATCAGGTAGCCGACAGACCCATGGGGGAATTCTGGTTGAACAGTCCCACTCACGATAAACCAAACGATATGCTCGATGCCATTAGCGGTGCACATATCTACGGAAAGAATATTATTCAGGCAGAAGGCTTTACGGAGTTGCGCGGCACATGGAACGAGCATCCGGCTATGCTGAAGACTTTGCTCGATCGCAACTATGCATTGGGTATCAACAAATTGTTTTTCCATGTGAACACGCACAACCCGTACACGGATCGTCAGCCAGGCATGACGCTGGATGGCATCGGACTGTTTTTCCAACGGGATCAAACTTGGTGGAAGGATGGCGGAAAGGCGTTTGTTGACTACATCGCTCGCTGTCAGACTTTGTTGCAATACGGACATCCGGTTGCCGATGTAGCTGTGTTTACCGGTGAAGAGATGCCTCGACGGGCTGTGTTACCCGAGCGTTTGGTGCCTTCACTTCCGGGCTTGTTTGGCAGTGAACGGGTGGAGAGCGAACGGGTGCGACTGGCTAATGTGGGCCAGCCTTTGCGTGAACAACCGGTGGGTGTGAGTCATTCAGCCAACATGGCCGATCCCGATCAATGGGTGAATCCGTTGCGCGGTTACGCATACGATTCCTTTAATCGAGATGCACTGCTTCGCTTGGCTAAGGTGGAGAACGGTCGGTTAACACTACCCGGCGGAGCGTCCTATAAGGTGTTGCTGTTGCCATTGCCACGTCCCATGAGTCCCGACAGTCTGCCTCTTTCTCAGGAAGTGCAAGCCAAAGTGAACGAATGGCGTGAGGCAGGTATTATCATACCTCAACTTCCGTATATGGAAAGCGATTTCTCTGCTTACGGTTTGCAGCGTGATGTCATCGTTCCGGCCGATGTGGCGTGGACTCACCGTTGCGGTAAGGAAGCCGATATTTACTTCATCTCCAATCAACAGGATAAAGAACGTAGTTTCCCGGTAAGCATGCGTCAGAGTGGCATGCACGTTGAACTCTGGAATCCGGTAACGGGTGAGATCACTCCCGTAGACTGCACAGAGAGCAACGGACGTACCGAAATAACCGTGAAACTGCATGCCAATGAGTCGGTATTCGTGGTGCTGACGAAAACTCCCCGTGCGGCTGTGCAGCAGAGTGCCGAAATCAAGACCACTACTGTTCTAACATTAAACGGTAGTGAGTGGAACATTCATTTCCCTCGCATCAATCAAGAAATAAAGGATAGTAAGCTGTTTGACTGGACTACCTCGCTCAATGAAAAGGTGAAATATTACTCGGGTACGGCAAGCTATCAAACAACCTTCACTTGGAGTGCCAGGAGTAGTGCCAAGGGTGTAACAGGTCGTGTGTATCTTTCAGTGGGTAAGTTGGCAGATGTGGCTACGATCAAGGTTAACGGAGTAGATTGCGGTACGTTGTGGACTGCCCCTTACCGTGTAGATGTAACGCATGCCTTGAAGAAAGGACAAAACACATTACAGATTGAAGTGACCAACACGTGGGCCAATGCCATTAATGGAGCCGACAAAGGGAAAGCTCCTTTCGAAGGTATATGGACCAATGCGAAGTACCGCATGAAGGAAGACGCTTTGATTCCGGCAGGCTTGCTCGGTCCGGTGCAGCTGCTTGAACGACAAATAAAATAACAACAATATTATAAAGGAAGACAATGAAAAAATCAGTTTTACCAAGAAAAACGCTGCTGCTTGCCTGTTTGTTGGCAACTGCGCTTGGTGTGAAGGCAGAGGTAAAGCTCCCTGCTATTTTCTCAGACGGTATGGTGATGCAACAACAAAGCAACGCTAACCTCTGGGGTACGGCTACGGTCGGTAAACAGGTGGTCATTACTACCGGATGGAACAATAAACAATACCGCACGAAAGCCGATGCTACCGGTAAGTGGCAGGTAGCTGTGGCTACTCCCAAGGCTGGCGGACCGTATACACTTACCTTTAACGATGGTCAAACAACTTCATTGAAGAATGTGTTGGTAGGTGAGGTGTGGCTTTGCTCAGGTCAAAGCAACATGGAAATGCCCATGAAGGGCTTCAAAAACCAACCGGTGGCAGGAGCCAATATGGATGTTCTGAAGAGTAAGAATCCCGCTATCCGTTTGTTTACCGTGAAGCGTACTTCTACCTTATTGCCTCAAACTGATGTGGTGGGCAGCTGGCAGGAAGCCGAACCTAAAACGGTATATGAATTCAGTGCAACGGCTTACTATTTCGGTAAACTAATACAAGAAATGCTGCAAGTTCCTGTGGGGCTGGTGGTTACTGCCTGGGGTGGCTCGGCTGCCGAAGCATGGATGACTGAGGATATGCTAAAAGCCTTTCCCGATGCTAAAATTCCCCGTACGGATGAGGAAATCAAGTCGAAAAACCGCACGCCTACAGTGTTGTACAACGGAATGTTGAACCCGCTGATTGGTCTGACTATAAAAGGAGTTATTTGGTATCAGGGTGAAGATAATTACAACCGTGCACACACTTATGCAGATATGTTTGCCACGTTAATTAAAGGTTGGCGTGCTGCCTGGAAGCAAGGTGATTTTCCGTTCTACTATTGTCAGATTGCCCCTTACGATTACGGAATTATCACTGAAAAAGGAAAAGAAGTAATTAATTCGGCTTATCTTCGTGAGGCGCAGGCGCAAGTAGAACAACGTGTACCGCATACGGGCATGGCTGTTTTGCTCGATGCCGGGATGGAAAAAGGAATTCATCCGTCGAAGAAAAACATAGCCGGTGAGCGTTTGGCACTGCTGGCGCTGAGCAAGACTTACGGTTTTGAGGGAGTAAGTGGTGAAAGTCCTTACTACAAAGCCTTCGAGGTAAAGGGTGACACGGCTATTGTGCAATTTGAACGTGCTCCGATGTGGATTACCGGCAAAGATTGCTTTGAATCGAAACTCTTCAAGGTGGCAGGGGCCGACAAAGTGTTCTATCCGGCCAAGGCTTGGATTGAACGCAGTAAAGTGTATGTAAAGAGCGAGCAGGTGCCTCATCCGGTGGCTGTGCGCTATGCATTCGATAATTATGTGGATGGCGATTTGTATGGCTGTAACGGCTTGCCTATATCGTCTTTCCGCACAGATAATTGGTAACGTTATACAAGATATATGAGGAAACTCTTTTCACTATTTTTGATGTTGATCATTGGCGTGCAGGTTCTTCGGGCCCAGCATGCCAATGTTGTTTGGAATACTCCCTCGCGTAATTCGTCGGAATCCATGCCGTGTGGTGGTGGAGACATCGGACTGAATGTATGGGTGGAAAATGGCGATTTACTTTTCTACATCAGTCGCAGCGGTACGTTCGATGAGCACAACTGTCAGCTTAAGCAGGGGCGGGTGCGTATGCGTCTGACACCCAATCTGTTTGCCGTGAAGGATGGTTTCCGTCAGGAACTCAAACTGAATGATGGCTATGTAGAGGTTGCTTGCGGTGGTGCGGTGGTGCAGCTGTGGGTAGATGTTTTCAAACCACTCATTCACGTGGAACTGAAAAGCAACACTCCGGTTACAGCCGATGTCTTCTACGAAAACTGGAGGTATCAGGACCGGTTGATACGCAAGGGTGAGGGACAGCAAAATTCCTACAAATGGGTGATGAGAGAGGGCATGGCTACTACGAAAGACTCTATTAGGGCCGTGCGCAATGAGGTGGTTTTCTACCACCGTAATCCGGAACAAACCGTTTTCGACGTTGCTGTGGAACAGCAGGGCATGGAGACTGTAAAAGATAAAATGATGAATCCTTTGAAGAACCTTACCTTCGGAGGAAAGCTTTGGGGCGACAACCTTACTTTTGTAGGCACTCAAGAAGGTGTTTATGCGGGAACAGATTACCGTGCCTGGCATTTGCGCACACAGAAACCTGTGCGTACGCAGCGACTTCATATAGCATTGCATACGCTGCAAACAGCTCACGTAAACGAATGGGAGCAGGGGTTGGCTGAGCTTGCAAAGCCTCGTAAACAGGCTATGCTGCAACAAGATAAAAAGAATACGCGTGATTGGTGGAACAGGTTCTGGCAGCGTAGTTTTATTGTAGCTGCCAATCCGTCTTCAACTCCTGATTTGGCTAATATTACACGCAACTATACACTTTTTCGCTACATGTTGGGCTGCAATGCGTACGGAACAGTACCTACTAAATTCAACGGTGGACTATTCACCTTTGACCCTTGCCATGTGGATGAGAAGCAATCGTTCACACCCGATTACAGGAAGTGGGGAGGTGGTACCATGACGGCACAAAATCAGCGACTGGTGTACTGGCCCATGCTCAAAAGCGGTGATGCTGATATGATGCCTTCTCAGTTTAACTTTTACTTGCGCATGCTCGGCAATGCAGAGTTGCGCAGTAAGGTGTATTGGAATCATGCGGGTGCTTGTTTTGCCGAACAGATAGAGAACTTCGGCTTACCCAACCCGGCTGAATATGGCTTTAAGCGCCCCGCTTATTTCGATAAGGGAGTGGAGTATAATGCTTGGCTGGAGTATGAATGGGACACGGTGCTAGAGTTCTGCCAGATGATTCTGGATTCACATGATTATGCCGGTGCAAACATAGATGCTTACCTGCCCATGATAGATAGTGCACTTACGTTTTTTGATGAGCACTATCGTTACCTGGCTCGACTGCGCGGACGTAAAGACTTGGATGGTAACGGACATTTGGTGCTCTTCCCGGGTTCGGCTTGCGAAACTTATAAAATGGCAAACAATGCCGCCAGCACAGTAGCGGCCTTACGCACGGTGTTGCAAAATTACGGAAAGAAACCCGAGATGCTTGCTAAAATCCCTCCATTGCCTTTGCGCGTGGTGGATGGTAAGGAGATGATAGCACCTGCCAAGACGTGGGAGCGTGTGAACAATGTGGAAACCCCACAACTTTACCCCGTGTTTCCGTGGCGTATGTATGGAGTGGGAAGAGATAGTTTGCAACTAGCTAGGAATACATATCTGTATGACCCCGATGCGCTAAAATTCCGTACACACACTGGTTGGAAGCAAGATAACATTTGGGCGGCTTGTCTGGGACTTACGGAAGAAGCTCAAAGGCTGACTCTGTTGAAACTAGCCGATGGTCCACACCGTTTCCCCGCATTCTGGGGACCCGGTTACGACTGGACGCCCGATCACAACTGGGGCGGTAGCGGCATGATTGGTTTGCAGGAAATGTTGTTGCAAACAGTGGGTGATCGTATTCTTCTCTTTCCTGCATGGCCTGTCAACTGGGATGTGCATTTCAAACTACATGCCCCCAAACAAACGGTGGTTGAAGCTGAATGGAAAGGTGGTCGACTGGCTCAGTTAAAGGTTACACCCGAAAGTCGTCGCAAAGACATCGAATTAATGATTAAGTGAGATAAGTAAGTATAATACATATAAAGAAACAGATTGCATGAAGAAAATTGTATCTACGCTTGTGGCTGTATTGCTCATTACATCGGTATGGGCGCAGAACTATCGTCCGGAAACCTCGGTAGCGGGCTTTATGTCGTTGCCGGGATCGGGCAGAAACGTGTATAATTTTAATCCCGGATGGCGTTTCCATAAAGGAGATGTGACGGGTGCCGAAACGCTAAACTTTGATGATTCTGCCTGGCAGGTGGTTTCTACTCCGCACACGGTGGAACTGGAGCCGGCTGAGGCAAGCGGTGGTCGCAATTATCAGGGAATAGCCTGGTATCGCAAACATTTTGTGGTGCCTGCTGCCATGCAGGGTCAGCTAGTTACGGTTTACTTTGAGGCGATAATGGGCAAGCAAGAAGTCTTCCTCAACGGAAAACTAGTGAGAAAACACGCAGGAGGTTATCTGCCTTTTTCGGTGAACTTGACCGATTATGGTATCAAAGCTGGTGACAAATGTGTGTTGGCCGTAATGACCGACAATAGCAACGATAAGAACTATCCTCCCGGTAAACCTCAGTACACACTCGACTTTGCTTATCACGGTGGCATCTATCGTGATGTGTGGCTCATCGGTAAATCGGATGTGAGCATAACAGATGCGCTCGAAGCCAATAAAGTGGCCGGCGGCGGAGTGTTTGTGCATTTTGATCAGATATCTGAGAAGAAGGCACAGGTGTTTGTTGATACGGAGGTAAAGAATAGCGGAACGGCACGCAGGGTGGTTACAGTAGAATCCACATTGACCGATGCATCCGGAAAGAAAGTAAAGCAGACTTCGAGCCGTGTTATGCTCAACGTTGGTGAAAGTGTAACGGTAAAACAGAAGATGCAGGTAAGCAATCCGCATCTGTGGAGCCCGGATTCTCCTTATTTGTATAGAGTGGAATCTCGTGTTACGGAAGGCAAACTGGCACTCGACGGTGGTGTAACCCGCGTAGGTATTCGCAAAGCCGAATTTAAGGATAAAGACGGATTTTGGCTCAACGGTAAGCCGTTTGGTCAGTTGGTAGGTGCCAATCGCCATCAGGACTTTGCTTATGTAGGCAATGCATTGCCCAATTCGCAGCAATGGAGAGATGCTAAGCGTTTGCGTGATGCCGGCTGTCGCATTGTTCGTGTGGCTCATTATCCGCAGGATCCTTCCTTTATGGATGCGTGTGACGAATTGGGTATTTTCGTTATTGTAGCAACTCCCGGTTGGCAGTATTGGAACAAAGATCCTGAGTTTGCCCGTTTAGTGCATGAAAACACCCGCATGATGATTCGTCGTGACCGTAACCATGCTTCAGTACTGATGTGGGAACCTATTTTGAATGAAACGCGTTATCCGCTTGACTTTGCATTGGAAGCTTTGCAAATCACAAAAGACGAATATCCTTATCCGGGGCGTCCGGTAGCTGCTGCCGATGTCCACTCGGAGGGAGTGAAGGAACATTACGACGTGGTGTACGGATGGCCGGGCGATGATGTAAAAGGTGTTGCACGGCAATGCATCTTTACCCGTGAGTTTGGTGAGAATGTTGACGATTGGTATGCGCACAACAATAATAACCGTGCAAGTCGCAGCTGGGGTGAGCGCCCCATGTTGGTACAAGCTTTGTCATTAGCTAAAAGCTATGACGAGATGTATCAAACCAACGGACAGTTTATCGGAGGTGCGCAATGGCATCCGTTTGATCATCAGCGGGGGTATCATCCGGATCCGTATTGGGGAGGAATCTTTGATGCTTTCCGTCAGTCCAAATACGCGTATTACATGTTTCGCAGTCAGACTGCTGCTGACCTGAATCATCCTTTGGCTGAAAGTGGACCTATGGTTTACATCGCACATGAAATGTCGCAGTTCTCAGATAAAGACGTGGTTGTGTTCAGTAATTGCGATTCAGTGCGACTGTCTATTTATGACGGTACTCGCAGCTGGACGAAACCGGTTGTGCATGCTAAAGGACACATGCCCAATGCTCCTGTTGTATTTGAAAATGTATGGGATTTCTGGGAAGCAAGAGGTTATAGCTATGTTCAGAAGAACTGGCAAAAGGTAAATTTGGTTGCCGAAGGCATTCGGAACGGAGAGGTGGTGTGTACTACCAAGAAAATGCCGTCGCGCCGGTCAACCAAGTTGCAGTTACGGGTAGATTATCAAAATTCACCTCTCGTAGCGGATGGGTCCGACTTCATTGTTGTTGTGGCCGAAGTAACGGACGATAGCGGCAATGTGCGTCGCTTGGCTAAAGAAAATGTAGTGTTCACGGTTGAAGGTGAAGGTGAAATAATAGGTGATGCAACCATCGGAGCCAATCCCCGTGCAGTGGAATTCGGTTCGGCACCGGTGCTCATTCGTTCTACTCGTAAGGCCGGTAAGATTAAAGTAAAGGCTCGTGTGCAATACGAAGGTACCCATGCGCCCACACCTGCTGAGATTGAGTTTGAAAGCGTACCCTCATTACTGCCGGCATGCTTCACGGAGCAAACCCGTCAAACCGATGCTGCGAGTATAGATAAGGAACGGGCAGCCTCGTCAGAAAAGAAAATATTAAGTGAAGAGGAAAAGCAAAAATTACTTATAGAAGTTGAACGTCAGCAAACCGAATTTGGTGAAAAACACAAGGAATAGTTTTTTTTGCTACCTTTGGAGCGGTTATCACTCAATTTGAACGTCTTTTTACCATGAAGAAGCTTAGCTTTATCTTTCTATTAATGGTGTACTCATGCTTATCGGTGCATGCGTACACCAATATGATTGTTGAACACTACACGGTTGATCAGGGGTTGCCTAACAACATCGTAAACTGTTCGCTCAAAGGAAGAGATGGTTTTATGTGGTTTGGCACCTGGTACGGCTTGTGCAGTTTCGACGGCAGTAAGTTCCGTGCTTATAACAACCGCGACGGCTTCTATTCAGACATTCCGCCTCGTAAAATCCAGAGTCTGCTCGAAGATAAAAACGGCTTTCTCTGGATCAAAACGGTGGATAGAAAACTCTATGTTTTCGATAAGGTCAACGAACGCTTCCATGCCGTGTATGACGACATGAAAGAGTATTCGGAAAACATTCAGATCATTAAGATACAACTTACCCCCGAAGGCGATGTACTGCTGCTAACCAAAGACAAGAGTCTGCTTCGTGCATCTACTGATAAGGAAGGTAAGATTGACATCCGTTTGCTGCACGATTCGGGCATTAATGCGGCGTTGTATGACTGGCGTTTGCGCAACAATGTGTTTTGTGAAACGCGCGAATACGTTAACTGGATAGGCATTGATTACAAGATATTTTCTTTTCGCAAGGGTAGTAAACTGCTCGATAAACCAATTGACTTTATCAGTAAAAAGATGGGCGTGAGTGCCAAAAAGGTGTTCACTTGTGCCTATGGTGGTGAAAAGGCTGTGTGGCTGGGAGATGAGAATGGAAACCTTTACCGCATTGATCTGACAAGCGGTGGGGTAAACAAATACAGGCTACCGGGTATTGTAAGCAGAATAGAGAATCTGCTGGTTACCGATGCCGGAGTAGTGTATATCAGTATGGGTGGTCAGGGGTTTTATGAATACAACCTCAACAGTCGCTCGCTTCGTAAACTGCCTGTTGCAGCAGGGAAGGCAACAGTAACTCACTCTTTTGTCGATAAGTATGATAAACTGTGGTTTATTGAGGGCAACAGCGGTGCTTTGTGCTATGACCCGCTTAATGATGAGAGTGAACGGTTTACTTTTCCTTCGGGACAGGCTCTTTGTGACTTCTCGGTACAAGATGCCGGTGAACAAGGACTGTTCTTCCTCACTACTTCCGGAGAAGTGATGTCTTATGACCGTGAAACGCGAATCATGACCCGCCTCAACCAGATGAAGCAGTTCATGATTGAAGAGAAGAATCATCTCTTCTTCAATATGCTGATTGACAACGATGGCGTTTTGTGGCTAACATCAACCAGTGCCGGAGTGTATCGCATCAATTTCCCCAAAAAACAATTTCGTTTGCTGGATCCTCGCAGCTTTGGTTCGGTAGATGAGAAGCAGTCGGCTATGGGTATCAAAGCTTTGTTCCAGGCTCGTAACGGAGATATATGGATTGGTACTCGCTGGCAGCAGGTGTACCGTCTGGATCGACAGGGAAGAATCAAACAAGTTTATTCGGCAGCCAATTATCACATTGGCAATGTGTATAACATCATGGAAGATAACAAGGGAAATCTTTGGTTTTCAACCAAGGGTAATGGGCTGGTGAAAGCCCAGCCGGACACTTCTTCCAAGTTAGGCTTTAAGTTTACCCGATTTACGAATAACCCCCAACAAAGTAATTCTATCAGTGGCAACGAAGTGTACTTTACTTTTCAAGACAGTAAAGGGCACATTTGGGTAGGTGTGCTGGCCGGTGGACTGAATCTATTGAGTGAGGAACACGGGCAAACGGTGTTTAAACACAAATATAACGGTTTAAAACGTTATCCGTCTTACGGATTGTACATGGATGTGCGTAACATTACCGAAGATAATGACGGACGTATCTGGGTGGGTACCATGGATGGGCTGATGTCTTTCAGCAATCGTTTCACCTCGCCCGAACAAATAGAATTTGAAACATATCGCGGACAGAGTGCTAGCTCTAACATTGCCGATAATGATATCTATGTGCTTTACCGTGATAGGGAAGGCAGTATATGGGTGAGTGTGTTTGGCGGAGGAGTTAGTAAACTCATCGGGTACGATAAAATAACTCGTAGACCGTTGTTCAAATCATACGGTTTGCGTGAGGGACTAAACACGGATGTGGTTGTATCTATTGTAGAAGATAAGGACAAATACCTGTGGTTTGTAACGGAGGATGGCTTGTCTCGTTTTGATCGTAAAACGGAGCGTATTCGTAATTTCGACAAATATGACGGGTTCTTTAACGTGAAGATGGAAGAGAGTTCGGCCCTCAAAACATTCGACGGTGAACTGTGGTTGGGTTGTAAACAGGGCGTGCTCATTTTCTCGCCTGACAAGATTGAAACACTCAATGTAAGCTACCAAACGTACATTGTGGATTTCCAGGTGTCGAACAGGGATTTGCGTAGTTTCCGTGAAGATCCCATCCTGATGGAATCGGTGAAGTATGCCGATAATATTGAGTTGAAGCACAATCAGTCCATGTTTACCATTGAGTTTGCTGCGCTCAACTATTACAACCAAAACCGGGTGTCTTATAAATACATACTCGAAGGTTACGAAACGGAGTGGCACTTCAACGGCAAGAACCGCATTGCTTCGTACACCAATGTGCCTCCGGGCGAATACGTGTTCCGTGTGCAATCCATTGACGAGGCCAATCCCGAATTGCTATCGGAGAAGACACTGCACATCACCATTCTTCCTCCCTGGTGGCGCACGTGGTGGGCATACACCATTTATACGCTTATCGGATTGGCATTGTTATGGGCCATTCTGAAGCTTACGTTCTTCATGATACGCATGAAAAACGACATCTACATTGAGCAACGGTTATCGGAGCTGAAGATTAAGTTCTTCACTAACATATCACACGAATTGCGCACGCCACTTACTTTGATCAAAGGCCCTATTCAAGAGCTTAAGGATAAGGAAAGTCTCACTGAAAAAGGGAAGCAGTACGTGGAACTGATGGAAAAGAATACCAATCAGATGCTTCAGTTGGTGAATCAGATACTTGATTTCCGGAAGATACAAAGCGGTAAAATGCGTTTGCACGTATCACAAATAAACCTGAATACGCTGGTACAAAGCTTCCAGAAAGAGTTTCGTGTACTGGCCGAGGAAAACGAAATCAGTTTCAATTTCCAGTTGGCCGATGAAACCATCTACCTCTGGGCCGATAAAGAGAAGCTGGAAACGGTGATTCGGAATATCATTTCAAATGCTTTCAAGTTCACCCCTTCGGGTGGAAGCATTTTTGTGTCGACCGGTTTAGTGGAAGGCAGCGAGCGTTGCTACATCCGTGTGGAGGACAACGGGGTAGGTATACCGCAAAATAAACTATCCGAAATATTTGAGCGTTTCTCGCAAGGAGAGAATGCGCGGAATGCATATTACCAAGGTACCGGCATCGGACTGGCCTTGTCGAAAGAGATTATTTCTTTGCATCACGGATTGGTGAAGGCGGAGAGTGAAGCCCAACAAGGAGCTGTGTTTACAGTAGAACTTTTGCTTGGAAAGGAACACTATAAGCCTTCTGAGGTTGATTTCTATGTGGGCGACAGTGAGGCAGAGGCTGTGGGCAGCGACTTGTCGTCTGCTGAAACACAGGAGGTTGTTAACGAGGAAGAGGGTATGGATGCTTCACTACCCACTGTGTTGTTGGTTGAGGACAATAAAGATCTGGGCAATCTGCTCAAACTTCAGCTGGAAGACCGTTACAATATTTACCTAGCCGCCAATGGTGTAGAAGGTTTGAAGAAAGTACATTTGTATCATCCCGATATTGTGGTGACAGATCAGATGATGCCCGAAATGTCGGGTACGGAGATGCTGCAACGTATTCGTCAGGATTTCCAGATCAGTCACATCCCGGTGATCATCCTCACGGCTAAGAATGACGATGAGGCTAAGACCAAAGCCATCAGTATGGGAGCCAATGCTTACATAACCAAGCCATTCAGTAAAGACTATCTTATTGCGCGTATAGAGCAGTTATTGGGTGAGCGTAAACTGTTCCGCGAACGTGTGTGGACACATTCTGAAGAAGCACAGCCCGACAATTACGAGCAGTACTTGGTAAAGAAAGATATTCAGTTGCTTGAGAAGATACATCAGGTGATTGAAGAGAACCTCGATAACAGCGACTTCAACATTGATACCATAGCTGCCAACGTAGGGTTGAGCCGTTCGGCTTTCTTCAAGAAGTTGAAGAGTCTTACCGGTTTGGCTCCGGTTGACCTTGTGAAAGAGATTCGTTTGAATAAGTCCATCGAACTCATCAAGAATACGGACATGAGCATTTCGGAGATTGCCTTTGCGGTAGGATTCAAGGATTCGGGTTATTACAGCAAGTGTTTCCGCAAAAAGTACGACCAGACTCCCCGCGAATACATGAATGAGTGGAGAAAAGTGTAAACCACCGATTACATAGGCTTTTCTCAATCGTCTTATTTGTAAATATGCAACATTTACAAGATGAAGAACATGAAGAAAAAACTCTCATTATGGATGTTGGCCGCCGGAATAGTTCCTTCGGTCATGGCACAATATCCCGTTATTCCTGATTCGGTAAAAGCTCGTGGCGAACGTCAGGAGGCTGAGATTATGCGTAAATCGGATGCTGCCTGGCAGAAAGCATTGCCCGTTATTCTGGAAGAAGCTGCTAAAGGTCGTTTCTATAAACCTTGGGCTTCGAAGCCGGATGATTTGCTAAAAGTAGATATTCCTGCTTTCCCCGGTGCGGAAGGTGGTGGTGCGTATACTCCCGGTGGTCGTGGTGGTAAGGTAATTGTAGTTACCTCGTTGGCTGATGAAGGTCCCGGTACGTTTCGCGAAGCTTGTGAAACAGGCGGAGCACGCATTATCGTGTTCAATGTGTCGGGAGTTATACGCTTAAGCAGTCCCATTCATTTACGTGCACCTTACGTAACCATTGCCGGACAAACGTCTCCGGGCGACGGTGTATGTCTTACAGGTGCTTCTTTCCTGATCGATACACATGACGTGGTTATCAGACACATGCGTTTCCGTCGTGGAGCGCAAGATGTAGCTTTCCGTGACGATGCCATCGGTGGCAATCCGGTGGGTAACATTATGATTGACCACTGTTCGGCAAGTTGGGGGTTGGACGAAAACATGTCTATCTACCGCCACGTGTACAATCGTGATGAAACCGGTCACGGTCTTAAACTGCCCACGGTGAATATTACGATTCAGAACTCGGTCTTCTCCGAAGCGATGGATACCTACAACCATGCGTTTGGTGGAACCATTGGGGGACACAACTGCATGTTTGCCCGCAATTTGTTTGCCTCAAACATTAGTCGCAACTGCTCGGTAGGTATGAATGAAGGGTTCAACTTCGTGAACAATGTGACGTTTAACTGGTGGAATCGTTCGGTAGACGGTGGTGATAACACCAGCTTGTTTAACATCATCAATAACTACTTCAAACCGGGTCCTATCACTCCGCTCGATAAACCAATTTCTTACCGTATATTGAAACCAGAATCGGGTAGAGATAAAAGCAAAGCACTATCGTTTGGCAAGGCTTATGTCAACGGTAACATTGTGTATGGCAATAAGAAGGTTACTAAAGATAACTGGAACGGTGGGGTACAACTGGCTGATGACGTAAAGGAGGAAGAATTCCTGAGCAAAATTAGGGTTAACGAACCTTTCCCTATGCCACATGTTACTATTATGCCGGCCCAAAAGGCATATAACTTTGTCATGGAGAACGTAGGAGCCAACTTCCCTAAGCGCGATGCTGTAGATGCACGCATTGTGAAGTCGGTACAAACAGGAAAAGCTATTTATGTTGAAAATGCTCCTGAGTTTGTTTCTCCCTACATTAAGAGAAGATTGCCGGCCGACTCATACAAACAGGGTATTATTACCGATATTCGTCAGGTAGGCGGTTTGCCTGAATACAAGGGAACACCGGTGAAGGACTCTGACAATGACGGTATGCCCGATGCATGGGAAATAAAGAATGGTTTGAATCCTCATGACCCGTCGGATGCTACGCTTGACTGCAATGGCGACGGCTATACCAATATTGAAAAGTATATCAACGGAATAGATACCAAAAAGAAGGTCGACTGGAAGGATGTGAAAAACAATCACGACACGTTGGTCGGACGAAAAAGCTTGTTATAATGAAAAAGATGAATGTAAAAGTTCTCTTCCTAGGGTTAGTAAGTATGGGGTTTGTGCACGCTAGTGCGCAAACCTTTGCTTTACAGGTAAAGAACAATAAGATTACGTACGTAAACGACAGCAAGGGGAATCGTGTGCTCGATTTCTCGTACTGTGGTTACCGCAATTCGGAGCAGGACATTCCGAATGTGAATAATGCTGTGTTTGTGCCCTGCAATGCGGGCGACAACTGGGCCAATATTCAAAAGGCTATTGATTATGTGTCGTCTTTGAAACCCGATAAGCAAGGGTTTCGTGGGGCGGTTTTGCTTGGAAAAGGTACATACACACTGAGTCGTGAGCTGCGCATTGCAGCTTCGGGTGTGGTGTTGCGTGGAGCCGACAAGGAGCAAACGGTGTTACTTAAAACCGGTGTTGACAGGGGTGCATTGCTTTATGTGGAAGGACAGAACAATGTAGTGACTACGGATACCGTAGAGGTGCAACAAGCGTATGTGCCCGTTGGCAGCAAGGAGTTACAGGTTTCACAATCGGGTTCTTTCCGTGTGGGCGACCGTGTGTTGGTGGCTCGTCCGTCGACCAAAGAGTGGATTGCTTCCATCGGTTGTAATATTTACGGAGGAGGAATCGATGCGCTGGGTTGGAAACCCGGTGATACCGATTTGCTGTGGGACAGAACCGTAACCGCTGTGGCCGGTAACAAACTAACGGTGGATGTGCCGTTTACCGTGGCGCTGGATGCTGCTTTTGGTAAAGCTAAGGTGATTCGTTACCGGTGGACGGGTAGAATTGCTCATTCCGGTGTGGAGAACCTCACGATGGTGTCCGATTACAACAAACAATATCCCAAAGATGAAGACCATGCCTGGGTGGGAGTTTCCATTGAGAATGCCGAAAACTGCTGGGTGCGCAGGGTTAACTTCAAACATTTCAGCGGTAGTGCGGTCATTGTGCAGCGCACAGGTTCACGCATTACGGTGGAAGATTGTATTTCTCGTGAACCGATATCCGAGGTAGGAGGTATGCGTCGTTGCACCTTCTTCACACTGGGACAACTGTGCTTGTTTCAGCGTTGTTATTCCGAACAGGGAATACACGATTTTGCTGCTGGATATGCTGCTGCCGGTCCCAATGCTTTTGTGCAGTGTGACACGAAAGAGTCGTTGGGCTTTAGCGGATCTATTGATGCATGGGCCTGCGGATTGCTTTTCGATGTGGTTAACATTGACGGACACAACCTGTCGTACAAAAACTTAGGCCAAGATAAAAACGGTGCCGGATGGAATACGGCTAATAGCTTATTTTGGCAATGCACAGCTGCTGAAATTGAATGTTACACTGTAGCCGCCGATGCTCCAAACAGAGCTTATGGCTGTTGGGCTCAATTCTCGGGTAACGGTGAGTGGGATGAATCAAACAATCATGTGCAGCCGCGCAGCATCTTCTACGCACAGCTACAAGAAAGATTGCAGGCAGATGTCGACAAGCGTGCACGCATCTTGCCACGTAACACCAGTGCTACCAGTAGTCCGGAAGTGGAAGAAGCCATGCGTTTGGCAAAAGAATCTTTCCAACCTCGCCTTACGTTGGAGCAGTGGATAGAGCAGGGTAGTTTCTCTGCCTCGGTGAGTGCCGATAAAGTGAAATCAGTTGATCAGCTGAAATTCAACTGGCAGTTGCCTCAAAAGAGCAAACACAACATGGGACTGCAAGATGGTCGCTTGGTAACCGATGGTGCTTTGATGGTAGGTGGTCGCCAGGAAGTTCCTTGGTGGAGCGGCAAGCTGAAAACAAACTTCTTGCCTTCGGCTAAACCCCACGTAACACGCTTTGTTCCCGGAAGAGAAGGGCAGGGGCTGACCGACCGCATCGACTCGGTGGTGAACTACATGAAGGAAAAGAATATCTTGGTGCTCGATCATAACTACGGTTTGTGGTATGACAGAAGACGTGATGACCACGAACGCATACGTCGTCGTGACGGTGATGTGTGGGGACCGTTCTATGAACAGCCCTTTGCCCGCAGTGGTGTAAGCACTGCTTGGGAAGGTTTGAGTAAGTACGACCTCACACATTATAATAAGTGGTATTGGTCACGCCTCAAAGAATTTGCCGATAAAGGTGAGCAAGAAGGTTTGCTGCTATTCCATCAGAACTATTTTCAGCACAACATCATTGAAGCCGGAGCACATTGGGTTGATTGCCCCTGGCGGTCGGCCAACAACATAAACAGCACCGGTTTTCCGGAGCCTGTCCCTTTTGCCGGTGATAAACGCATCTTTATGGCGGAACAGTTCTATGATGTAACCGACCCCGTGCGCAGAGAACTGCACCGCAAATACATCCGTCAGTGTTTGGATAACTTTGCCGATAACCAAAACGTGATTCAGCTGGTTAGTGCCGAGTACACCGGTCCGCTTCATTTCGTAGAGTTTTGGCTCGACGTGATTGCCCAATGGAAGAAAGAAACCGGCAAACATCCGCTCATAGCACTTAGCACAACGAAAGATGTGCAAGATGCCATTTTGAATGATCCGGCACGTGCTGCGGTTGTCGATGTGATTGACATTCGTTACTGGCATTACAAAAACGACGGTACGGTGTATGCTCCCGAAGGTGGCAAAAACATGGCACCTCGTCAGCACATGCGCAAGATGAAAGTAGGGAAAGTAACATTCAATGAAGCCTATAAAGCAGTGAATGAATACCGCACTCGTTACCCCGAAAAAGCCGTAACGTTCTACGCACAAAACTACCCCGATATGGCTTGGCCCATCTTCATGGCGGGAGGTTCTTGTGCACAGATTCCGGTTGCCGATAAAGACTTTTTGCGTGATGCTGCTCAGATGCACACTGAAGCTACCGGAACCGACGATTATTGCAAAATGGTAAAATCTGGTACGGGAATTATCATTTATTCCAAGTTTAAATCAGAAATTACCATCAGCATTCCGGCCGGTAAATACCGCATAAGCTACGTAAATCCGCGTTCCGGAGAGATTACCACATTGGTGAAAACAACCTCCGTGAAAGCCGGAAACCCGCTGAAACTGCCGTCTGGCAACGAAGGAGTTTACTGGATCAGGAACTTATAAACGAAAAGCCTGCTGCATCACGCGGCAGGCTTTTTTTCTTCTTACAGCTTTTATATTACATTTATGTTATATAACACAATATCTGTTTTTTCAATCCTATAACCAAATATTCCCTAACGAGCAACAGCGTACTCCCTATTTTTGCATCATAAGAAAAACAACTCTGATTGATACCATGATGGAACAAAATTGTGATGCTAATATCAACTTGTCGAATACGTGCTTAGATCCTGAAGCGCAACTATTGGCCGATTTTCAAGCGGGCGATATGCGTGCTTTCTCGCGCTTGTATGATTCACATATTCATATTCTTTTCAATTATGGCTGCAAACTAACAACCGACCGTGAATTGTTGCGCGACTGCATTCATGATGTTTTTGTGAAAATGCACAGCCGTCGTGATTGCATTACGGATATTAATAACATCAGATCGTACCTGTTCATCTCACTCAAAAACAAACTGTGTGACGAGATGCGTAAACGTATCTATATGTCGGACACTCCGGTAGAAGAATACAGCAGCATTTCGGGTGAAGAGGACGTGGAAGAAGATTACATCTCTTCCGAAGGCATGAAGAACGATAAATCAATGGTGAAGCGTTTGCTTTCACAGCTTTCTCCCCGCCAGCGCGAGGCACTTACTCTGTATTACATAGAAGAGAGAAAGTATGAAGATATTTGCGAAATCATGAATATGAATTACCAGTCGGTACGCAATTTGATGCACAGGGGACTCCTGAAACTCAGAACATTAGCCGGCTAAAAAGATATTTTTTTAGTTTTTGTTTTTTTTGAGTACATAATATTTCCTCCTCCGTCTTATTATAAAATACCAAGGATGGATAAAAGAATATTATATACCGTAGATGATTATCTGAAAGACGATGATTTTATCATTGCCGTTTTAGATCATGATTCTGCAAAGCTTTCTCAGTGGGAGGAGTTCCTCAGGCACTGCCCCATGCAAGAAGCTTTGTTCAATGAGGCTCGGGGTGTATTGCAGGGTTTGCCCAATGAGCAGTTGCTCAGCGAGGCAGAGGCAGCATCATTGAAAGACTCTATTTGGAAAAGTGTATTAGTGTAAGATATTACAAGTGTTTATAAAGTTAAGTGTAACGTTAGTGATAGGGAAGGTTTCTGTGAGAGAAAAAAGGATTAGATTCAGGATAACGTTTTCATAAGGTATACAAAAGGTAAAAAGCTTGTTCATAATAAGATTAATAGATTAATGAAGGTTAGAAAAAACGTAGCGCAAGGGTTGTCTCGGTTCAAGAGATAACCCTTTTTGCATTTTTGAAAGTGACAAAACTCTGTGTACACCCCCATGTACAGGGTTTGTACACCCGGGTCTACAAATGCCATACACCCGGGTGTACAATGGCTGTAGACCCGGGTGTATATGAGGTTTCTTCACTTAGTTATTATTGGGGAGCTGCATGTCTATTTTATATTTAGCACTACCATCATAGTTCTGCAGTGAATCGGCTGTAGCAGTTTGGATGGACAGCTTTGCAGCCGGAATGTTGCAGGTGTTGGTCAGATACTCTTGTACCAACTGATTGCGTTGTTGCAGCCTGTGCAGCAAGCCACTTGCAACAGAATCTGCTACGAATACAGCTTGCAGTTTCTCTTTCAGCGGAGCGTCGAGAGCAACGGTAGCACCTTTGGCGGTTAACATGCCTTGCACGTAGGTCACAAACTTTTCGTCGTTCTCTTTTAATTCCTTGGTATCTTCAAAGGTTACCACTTCCTGATTGGGCATTTGAGATTGAAGGAAGGACTGTTTGGCCAGATACAGGCTGTAATCGTTGAGCGCCTCCTCCCAGTCAACCCATTGCGTTAGAACCACAGTCATATTGGGCTTCTGACGGTACAGATTACCCAAATCGTTGAGCTGACTGTATTGTTGTGCGTTGATTCCTGTCTGCAGCGCATCAACAGGCATCGATTCCATCTTATCGGGGCTCATGCCCAGCGAATTGGCTAGGAAACGAACGGGCGATACAGCTACCTTAACCATGAGGTTTACAATGGTTTTGAAGATTATTTTCTTGTAAGAAAACTCCGGATTATCGAGGTTTCCTTTCACGGGAATATCGAAATTAATCTTTCCGTCCTTATCTTTTAAGATGTACAGCCCCAGTTTCAGCGGAACGTTATATTCCACCTTCATCTCTTTATGCTTTTTGCCTACAGTCATGTTGTACACATCCATGTTATTCAGACTGTTGATGTTATTGTTCTTGATGTGGTTGCGGGTTACGAAGTTCATGTTGCCACCGGTAATGTCATAAGCCGTGTAATCCAGGCAGTAAGGACTGAAGAGAGCCAGACTCACATTCTGAAAGTTAGCCATTATTTCTTGATTCTTCAAGTCGTTCATGTTGCCCTTCCAATTGAATTCAACCCTTCCTCCTTGCGGAAGAGAGGCTTTTGCCTTGAATGCATTGGTGCCGTTGAGGTTGAAGTGTTCCGACTGAAAATCGACTCCGGATACAGGTAGGGTAAAAGTGGAAGCCTTCAACGTGCGGTCGGTGTACTCTATCTGCGAGTTGGCTATATGCATTTTTTCAATCTTCACATTCATAGGAACGGACGCTGCTGAATCGGTCTGTGAAGCCCCGGCGTCTTTAGGCTTCAGTAATGCCGATACATTATCGGTTTGCGGGTGCATAATGTAATTGAGCTTCACACCCTGCGCATTCACATAGTCAAACAGATAAGTCGATGTAGGCAGGTGAATCTTATTTATTTTGACCGAAGCCTCACGTATGGCCACAATTGGTTCACCCAAGTGATTGGTCAGGTTAAAGTTCTGCGCTTCGGCTGTTCCGCTTATTGTAAATTCCATTACGTGATTGGTGTTACCGCGAATGGAGAGGTTACTGTTTACCGTGCCCTCTAGTTTATCCATATTGAGGTATTCTTTGAGGTAAGGTTTGATGATGCTGACAGGAAGCTTGCCTAGTTGCAGATTCAAATCATACTCGCTGGTTTGCATGTTCATGCTCAGTTTGCTGTTAAGCGTGGCGTCATCACCAACTTTCAGATGAATGCCGGCGTTGGTGTTTCCTTTCTCGAAAGCCAGTTCGGGAATGGCAACACCCAGATCATTCATACGGATGGTGTTATCCAATAACAAATCTGTGTACACCAGTTTGCCTTCGCCAATGTATATGTTCTTAATAACAATCGATTGGGGAAACGAAGAAGGTTCTTTTTTTACCTCAACCGAGTCTTCCTTAGGCATTAAATCGTCAAAGTTGAACTTTTCGCCCTTTTGTATGATGGCAGCATAGGGTCTTATCACTTTGAGTTGCGCAATTTCAACCTTGCTGCTTATGAGAGGCAGTAGCTGCAAGTCAACGAAAAACGTATCAACAGAAGCAAAAATAGTGCTATCGTTTGCTTCATACATACGCAAAGAGTCGAGTCTGAGCGTGCCTGTAAACACGTTGAGCCTCAAATCCTTCATCAGCACCTTGCGGCCTATGAGCTCTTTGCTGTGCTTCTCAATATAACTTTTAGCAAAAGGAGAGATTCCCAATGCGATTACTGCCACTATTATTGCCAATACGGATACAACAATAAGTGTCATTTTAATACCTTTTCTTTTCATCGTTCTGTTTGTTTGAGCAGACAAATTTCAGCATTTATTTTCTGAAACGCAAATCTGTCGGTTTATGCTTGTTTTTCCTCGACGGATGGAAGTGTTTTGAGGACAAAATGTACTACATAGAAAAACCGTTCTTCTAAACAATACGTAGCAAGTTCGGAAGAACGGTTTACATTTTTTAGTGAGCTTATCTGAGCCCCAGCGTGCTGATAAGCAAGTAAATAAGTCCGGCTAATACAGCACTCACGGGAATCGTCAGAATCCATGCCCACATCAGGTTGATGGTGATTCCCCAGCGCACAGCCGACAAGCGTTTTACTGCTCCCACACCCATAATGGCACCCGTAATGGTGTGTGTAGTGCTTACGGGTATTTTTAAATGCTCGGTGATGAATAGTGTCAGTGCACCGGCAGTTTCGGCACAAACGCCTTCCAGCGAAGTTACTTTGGTAATTTTGCTTCCCATCGTCTTCACAATACGCCATCCGCCGCTCATGGTACCCAAACCGATGGCAGCAAAGCAAGAAAGAGGAACCCAGTCGGGCATGGCTTCTACGGAATCAATGTTGCCGTAAGAAATCATGGCTGTGGCAATGATACCCATTACCTTTTGCGAGTCGTTCAACCCGTGCCCCAAGCTAAATAAGCCCGACGACACCAGCTGTAACTTTCGGAAAGAATTCTCGGCAGTGCGAGCATTGACCCTTTTGAAAGCCCACAACACAGATATGGTAATGATGGATGAAATGAGCAACCCAATAACAGGCGCCAAGATAATAAACGAAGCAATCTTAACGATTACGCCCACGTGAATAGATTGAAAACCGGCTGCGCTGATAGCTGCACCCGCAAATCCGCCTATGAGTGTGTGCGATGAAGATGACGGTATGCCCAGCCACCAAGTCATTAAGTTCCAGGAGATAGCTGCAAGCAGTCCCGAAAGAATAATGGGTAGAGTGATGAATTCCCTCAAGACCGTTTTTGATACCGTATCGGCAATACCAAATTCACCAATGATGTATTTGGCAACAAAGAAAGCGATGAAATTAAAAGCTGCTGCCCAGAGCACAGCCTGAAAAGGAGTGAGCACTCTCGTGGTCACTATGGTTGCAATTGAATTGGCTGCATCATGAAAGCCGTTGATGAAATCAAAGATCAGCGCCAATGCAATGACAAGTATAAGTAATGTCATATTCTTATTTTATCAGGCGTATTTGACGAGAATGGAAGTAATCACTTTGGCAGCACTGTTTATCTTATTCACGGCTTTCTCAAGCTCCTGAATAATTTCCTTCAGTTTAATCAGTTCCACCGCATTGGTTTCTTGGCTGAAAAGGTAAGTGATAGCCTCTTCGTACACCGTGTCGGCTTCTTCTTCCAGCTTCTTAATCTCCTTACAGTGCGCCCGTAACCGCAAGTCGGTCTTTTTGATGTTCGACAGCTCATTGACAGCACTCTGCAATTCATTGCTACCTTTCTTTATCACTTCAACCAGTGTAACCGTGTGTGACGGGAAACGTTGAGGTTGGTAAAGCTGCACCTTTTGTGCGCATCGGTTAATCACATCCAGCACATCATCCATCACGTCGGCCAAAGCGTGCACATCTTCCCTATCGAAAGGGGTGATGAACGTATTGTTCAGTTCGTGAATAATGTTTCCGGTAACCTTGTCACCTTTCACCTCTTCAGCCTTTATAAGCTTGCATAATTCCTCTCTGTGAGCTTTGTCTTCACAAGAAAACAACTCCTGCAGATAAGCAGACGATTGAGATAAGAGCGCAGCAGTTTCTTCCAGCATGGGGAAGAACTTAACATCTTTCGGAGCAAATATGCTCAATAATGTATTGATTTTCATTCCTTATTGAAATTTTCGTGTGCAAAGATATACTATCGACTTGTTTCATGCAATAAGAAAGGATTTTAATTTTCACGAATAGGTAGCATAAAAAAAATCTCCGGCAACCATTACAGTTACCGGAGATTATCTTTTGAGTGATCCGCCTGGGGCTCGAACCCAGGACCCCAACATTAAAAGTGTTGTGCTCTACCTGCTGAGCTAGCGAATCAATCCTTTTATTGCGGTTAAGCGGTTGCAAAGGTAAAACGAATTATCGGCACATCCAAATAAATTCAAGTGTTTTTCTTATCTTTGTCCCGAAAAGGTCGGTAACGGTCTTCTCAGATGTATTATTTACACCTTATTTTATATGGCTGACGATAAAAAAATTATTTTCTCAATGGTTGGTGTTAGCAAAGCTTTCCAACCCAACAAAAACGTATTGAAAGACATCTACCTGTCCTTCTTCTATGGTGCCAAAATCGGTATCATTGGTCTCAACGGATCGGGTAAGTCAACACTGCTAAAAATTATTGCCGGTCTTGAAAAGTCATATCAGGGCGAGGTTGTTTTCTCTCCGGGCTATTCTGTGGGATACCTGGCGCAGGAACCTTATCTGGATGACACAAAAACCGTGAAAGAAATTGTGATGGAAGGTGTGCAACCCATTGTTGACACCCTTGCCGAATACGAAGCAATCAACCTGAAGTTTGGTGAACCGGAGTATTACGAAGATTCCGAAAAGATGGACAAACTCTTTGCCCGTCAGGCCGAATTGCAGGATATTATTGATGCAACAGATGCGTGGAACCTCGACAGTAAACTAGAGCGTGCTATGGATGCCCTTCGTTGTCCGCCCGAAGATCAGTCGGTTGCCAACCTTTCGGGAGGTGAGCGTCGCAGAGTCGCTTTGTGTCGTTTGTTACTTCAGAAACCCGATATCTTGTTGCTCGATGAGCCAACCAACCACCTCGACGCTGAGTCTATTGACTGGTTGGAGCAGCACCTGCAACAATACGAAGGAACGGTAATTGCCGTAACGCACGACCGTTATTTCCTCGACCACGTAGCCGGATGGATTCTCGAACTAGATCGTGGCGAAGGTATTCCTTGGAAAGGCAACTACTCTTCTTGGTTGGATCAGAAAACCAAGCGCATGGAGATGGAAGAGAAGACAGCCAGCAAACGCCGCAAAACTTTAGAGCGCGAGTTAGAGTGGGTGCGCATGGCCCCCAAAGCCCGTCAGGCCAAAGGAAAAGCCCGTTTGAATTCATACGACAAGTTGCTTAACGAAGACCAGAAAGAAAAAGAAGAAAAACTTGAAATATTCATCCCCAACGGTCCCCGTCTGGGTAACAAAGTGATTGAAGCCAAAGGCGTTGCCAAAGCCTATGGCGACAAATTGCTGTTTGACGATCTTAACTTCATGCTTCCGCCCAACGGTATAGTAGGGGTGATTGGTCCTAACGGTGCAGGTAAAACCACTCTTTTCCGCCTTATCATGGGAATTGAGAAGGTCGACAAAGGCGAGTTCGAAGTAGGTGAAACCGTGAAAGTGGCTTACGTTGATCAGCAGCATAAAGACATTGATTCCGAAAAAAGTGTGTACCAAGTGATATCCGGAGGAGCGGAATTGATACGAATGGGTGGTCGTGATGTGAATGCACGTGCCTATTTGTCACGTTTTAATTTTTCAGGCGGTGATCAGGAAAAACTTTGCGGAATGCTGTCGGGTGGAGAAAGAAACCGTTTGCATTTAGCGATGGCTTTGAAAGAAGAGGGTAACGTGTTGCTGCTCGATGAGCCAACCAATGATATTGACGTAAACACACTTCGTGCACTCGAAGAAGGTCTGGAAGATTTTGCAGGATGTGCCGTTGTTATATCGCATGACCGTTGGTTCCTGGATCGTATTTGTACCCACATTCTGGCCTTCGAAGGAGATTCCAATGTATTCTATTTTGAAGGATCCTATTCTGAATACGAAGAGAATAAAATGAAACGTCTTGGCAACGAAGAACCCAAGCGTGTTAGATATAGGAAACTGATGCAAGATTAAGTTTTCTACTGCTCATCGGTAACGGAGGTATGGAATTATTTTGAAACAATTCCGTAACCTCCGTTATTTTTTTTAATTATATTGCATATATTTGCTTTGAATGCTTAAAAAATGAAATAGATTTGTAATGTACATATAAAGTATATTAATTATCTTTGTGTGCTCAAGAGAGATTATATCATTAATTAACAAATTCAATTACTTAACAAAAAGAATTATGAGAAGACATCTAATTCATTTCCTGCTGGTTGCTTTGCTGTCGGTATGCTCCGCTGCTACGGCTATAGCCCAGACAACAGTGAAAGGTCAAGTTGTGGATGCAGAAAACGGTGAACCGATGATCGGTGCAGCTGTTACTGTCGTAGGCACTACTCAGGGTACAGTAACTGACGTTGATGGTCAGTTTACTCTGAATGTGGCTCCCAATTCAACTTTAGCAGTTAAATTTCTTGGTTACAAGGAATTTAAGAAAAAGGTAACCCAAAGAGGTCAGGTAAACTTGGGAGTTATCAATTTGGAAGTTGATGCAGTGGCCCTTGCCGACGTAACAATAACTTCTTCAATTGCCGTTGCCCGCAAAACTCCGGTAGCAGTTTCTACCATTGAACCGGTATTTATTCAAGAAAGATTGGGAACTCAAGAGTTTCCTGAAATATTGAAATCAACTCCGGGTGTGTATGCAACCAAACAGGGTGGTGGCTACGGTGACTCTAAGATTAATATGCGTGGTTTCAAGAGTGAGAATATTGCAATGATGATCAACGGTGTTCCAATGAATGACATGGAATGGGGTGGCGTTTACTGGTCAAACTGGGCCGGACTTTCTGACGTAACCCGTAGCATGCAAACTCAACGTGGGTTAGGTGCTGCAAAAGTTGCTGCTCCTTCAGTGGGTGGTTCTATTAACATTGTAACAAATACTATTGAAGCTAAAAAAGGCGGAAGTGTATCTTACGGAATGGGTAATGACGGATACAACAAGATGCTCTTCACCGTTTCTTCCGGTCTTTCAAAATCAGGTTGGGCATTCACATTGCTCGGTGGAAAAACTTGGGGTGACGGATATATTCAAGGAACAGAATTTGAAGGTTACAATTGGTTTGTGAACATCACAAAACGTTTCAATGAAAATCATCAGTTATCATTAACAGCTTTCGGAGCTCCTCAATGGCACAATCAGCGTAACAACAATGACGGTTTAACCATTGAAGGCTGGCAATCAGTTGCTAAAAACTACATGAACGGTGATGATCCTTACAGATACAACCCTTCTTATGGTTTTGGCCCCAATGGTGAAAGAAAGAAATCAGCTTATAACGTATATAACAAACCTCAGATTTCTTTGAACCACCTTTGGCAGATTAATTCTAAATCTAGCTTGAGTACTGCTCTTTATACTTCTATTGGACGTGGATACGGCTATTCCGGTCAAGGTTTAACAAGCACTGACAGAAATAACTGGTACGGTAGTTCATACGGTACACTCAATACTACATTTAGAAATTCAGACGGAACATTTGCTTACGATCAAATATATGACCTCAATGAGGCAAGCAGCAACGGTTCTGTTATGGTGATGTCTAAATCAAAGAACTTCCATAACTGGTACGGTCTTCTTTCAACTTATACTAATAAGCTGACTGATAATATTGATTTCTACGGAGGTGTTGACTTGCGCTATTACAAAGGAGTTCATACCAATGAAATTGTTGACCTTTACGGAGGTAAGTATTATGTTGACTCTTCATCAAGAAAAGGAGTTTCGGCAACTAACAATTCTGCTGCTGCAGCCGGTTCTTCTTTTGTAAACCAGAAACTTAAAGTGGGTGATGTAGTTTACCGCGATTATGATGGTTTTGTAATGTCAGAAGGTGCGTTTGGCCAAGTTGAATACAACCAAGACAAATTAAGTGCTTTTGTTGCCGGTTCACTATCAAATACAAGTTATTGGCGTCGTGACCGTTTCTACTATGATGCAGATCATGAAAAATCAGAAACGGTAAACTTCATTGGTTGGACTGCTAAAGGAGGTTTGAACTATAACTTAACTGAGAATCACAACGTATTTGCAAACGTAGGTTATATCAGTCGTGCTCCTTTCTTCTCAGGTGGTGCATTCTTGCAGGCTACAACTAGCAACATCACTAACCCCGATGCTGTTAATGAAAAGATATTCTCTTTGGAGCTAGGTTATGGTTTCCGTTCAGAGTTCCTTACTGCTAATATCAACGCATATCATACCGAATGGAAAGATAAAACCATGTCAAAAGGTATTGATGTAAAAGACGGTGATACATTTGTTGACCGTTTGAGCCTGAACATGAGTGGCGTTAACGCTACCCACGAAGGTATTGAACTTGACTTTGTTGCTAAACCTCTTACTTGGTTAAACATCAAAGGTATGTTTTCTATCGGAGATTGGAGATGGACCAGCAATGCTAAAGGTTATTTCTATGATTCAACAGGACAGCCTGTAAAATCTTACGGAAAGAATGCAGATACAGGTAAGGTTGAAGTTGTACATGCTTCAGGTCTTCAAACAGCAGATCATGCTTCTATGAAGATCAACCTGAAAGACGTTAGAGTAGGTGGATCTGCTCAGACTACAGCTTTCTTGGGTACAGACTTCCGTATAAACAAAGACATTCGCTTAGGAGTTGATTATAGCTTCCAAGGAAGAAACTATGCAGACTGGGCTTTCAGCAGCAGCGACATCTTGTTAAACGGTGAAAAAAGTTATGCTTCTCCTTGGCGTATTCCATCTGCTCACCTGTTCGATTTGAACGGTAGCTATCGTTTCCGTCTTGGTTCAGTTAATGCTACACTTGTTGGTAATATCAATAATGTGTTCAATCAAGAATATATTTCTGACGCAATTGATGGTGGTGACCATAATGACAGAACAGCTTATGGCATCTTCTACGGATTTGGTCGTACATATAGCGTTAACCTCAAACTTAACTTCTAAAGAACTGAAAATATGAAGAAGAATTTATTTATGACCGTTGCAGCTGCTGCACTTTTGTTAAGTGGTTGTGATTACAATGATAAATATTTTGATTGGTTGGACGAGGCGACTGTCCCAACTGATGTGAAGACTCTTGAATATAAACTTGAAACAGCAGATTATGCTACTATTTCAAGTAATTCAAGCAACGTAGCGATAGCGAAAGCTGCAGGTGTAAGTGCTCAGCTAACCGCTGTTAAAACAAACATGTACCTAACAGATGTTATCAATGCTGAAACTTATATTCCGGCATTCCTGGCAGCTAAATGGTACACTGCCGATGATGGCTCTTCTGTTAAAGTGACTTATCAAAAAATGGAAGGTGTACCGGCTTATGTGACTGCATTGAATGCTACATCTACATACAAAGTTTCGAATACAGATTATGCAACGGTATGGGGTAGCTCTTCCAGCAATAAGTTCTTTACTCCTACAGTGAAGGCTTCTGCTTACATTCCTACATTTTTAAAGACAGCTTATCCTTCGGCAGAGACCGGTGCTATTGTTGCGGTTGATTACAACCAGTCAGAAAAAGAACCCAGTGGTTCTGTGGTTGGGCTGAATGAAACTGTAGATTCTTATCTTACTACCAGCTCAACGAAAGCAGAACTGACAGGTTGGTTGAATATAACAACTACCGGTACCTATTTTTGGAACGGCAAAAACTTCTCGAGCAACGGATACATCCAAGCAAGTGCTTATAAACACACTGCTGGTCCGCTAGAAACATACATGATTTCACCTAGTGTGTCAGTTAAGTCTGGCATGAAACTCTCTTTCAGCGCTTGCTATGGTAACTATACAGCTAAGGGAGGTACTTTATCAGTTCTAGTTTCTGAAAACTTCTCTGGCGAAACGGCCGAAGCTGTTACTGCAGCTACTTGGAAAGATGTAACCAGTAACTTTACAATTGAGATACCTACTGGAACCTACGGTACTTTGACCAAAGCTGGTGAAGCTGACCTAAGTTCTTATGCAGGTAAGAACGTTCGTATTGCATTCAAGTATACTGGTGACGGTACTACTGGAGCAACTACAACTATTCAAGTTGACAACATGGTTGTTAAGTCTGAAGGTGCAGGTGGTACTGATGTGTATGCAGCAACTACTGCTTTGTATGCTTTCGACGGAACTAAATGGGCTCCGTATTCTGCTAATGCAAACGCTTACATGATGACTAAGGCTGACTTTAATTTATTGAACAGCACTTATGACAACTTCAGTTCAACAATGAATCCTGATGTATACTTACCGCTATTCTTGTCTAAGAAATACTTGCTTATTGAAGGAACAGTTGTTACTCCGGTTTACAAATTCTACAATTCAACAACTAAAGTAACTACGGTTCGTGCTGATGAGTACACTTATACAAGCGGTGCTTGGGTTAAGAACAACGGTATTGTAACTGTTACCGATCAGTTTGTGCGTAATGCAGGAAAGTGGACTTATAACCCTAGTGTGGTAATTACTTTGGTTGCAGGCAAGAATCTTCCTGAATCAGCTAAATATTATCAGGCAATTACCGATGCTGTAAAAGCAGAAAAGGGTACTCAGTACGTTACTTCTTATGGTAATAATGATTATTACTATGGAGGATCAGCATTCCAGAACAATTTCGACTTCCGTCCGTCTGCATGGAAAGCACAAACTACTGAATATGTAAATATGACAGATGAGCAATTGACTGCGTTGATGTATGAGCGCTTACCCGAGTCATTTATCTATGCTCTTAAAGCAATTCATCCGGATGCAGCTCCTGTAGCAGGTGTAGATGTAACCTATACATTTAACTTTGTGGTTTATGATGGTACTAACAATACAAATTATACCATTGTTTACAAAGTAACAGGTGCTGGTCAGTTTGAATATGTTGAAGGCTCTTTGGCAAAGAAGTAATCATTACCTGATTATATAAAATAAAAAAGCTGCTTTCCGCAAGGAGGCAGCTTTTTTTTATTATGAATACTTTTTATTACTATTACTGCGGCACTCCCAGTTGCATAATAACCGGGTTATGATCACTGCATACATCTAGTTCGGGCGAATAATAATCAATGCCTTGCAAACTCTCAGAATGGAAAATATAATCAAGTCGTAGCATGTGTTTATAAAAACGGTAGGTATAAGCATAACCATGTCCGGCTGTTCTGAAGCCATCCTTTAAGCCCTCGTTTATTTTAAAATACGTATATACGGAAGGCGGAGAATTTAAGTCGCCACATACCAATACCGGGTAAGGACTCTCTTCCACTAGCCTGTGTAAATTGTCGGCTTGGACAATTCGTTTGTGAATGCCATCCACCAGCAAATCAAAAGTCTCTTTAAACACTTTCTTTTTCTTTTCCATCGTACTTTGTTCCGATTGAAACTCCTGCTCAATTTCCCTTCTTTTCCATGACAACCCCGTGGTTTGTAGATGCACGTTGAATACCCTCAAACGAGTATTGTTAACCACAACATCACACCACATCATACAATTGCCGCTATCTTTGTACTTTATCAATTCACCTTTCTCAACGGGGAACTTACTGAACACAGCCAGTCGCAATAGATCAAGCGTGTCGGCCAGAATAGCATTATATGGCAAGTTGCGAAAACTCATTTTCATGCTGTCCATATTGAAATGCTCGTAATCCTGGTATTCCTGAAAACAGATCACATCAACCTGTTCTTGATTCATAAACTCCGCTATCTGCCAGCTTGCAGCTGCCTGGTCCTCGCGTCCGAACTCCTTTACGTTGTAAGTAGCAATTTTGAAACTCTTGTGCCCCGGCAACAAATCAGGCTTTGAAAACCTCAGTTGCACCACACCGCCTATGTATGAAAAGTTAAACAATATAACCCCCAAAGGCAACAGCGCCCAATATTTTCTGCGTATGCTCCAGTAAATGAGCAATAGCAAGTTGAGCGTCATGCTTGATAGCATGGGTAATGCTGCAAACGGAAAAATCACAGATACCCGCGGAGAAATATACTTGGCCAGTCCGCCTGCGAAAGCTAACAAAGCCACAAGAATGGTTATGGTAACAAGAATCCTGTGAGCTATATTTAATTTTTTAGCCATTTATTTAAAATCTGTTTAAGCTTAGCCGCAGAGAGAGGTTTTGCCAGAAAATCATTGCAACCGGCCGCTAATGCCTCTTCCGTGTCCTGCTTGTAAGCATACGCACTAAGCGCTATAATCGGTATGTTGGGACTTAATTCTCGTATGATACGTGTGGCATCCAATCCGTCCATATTGGGCATTTTGATGTCCATTAAGATCAAGTTTGGTTTTTTATCATTGAAGAGGTTTACCGCTTCAATACCATCTCTGGCCCTGATTAAGTTGTAAGTACTACTCAATATTGCATTCAGCAACTCAAAGTTACTGTCCATATCTTCGGCTATCAGTATAGTATCTGCTTCATTTTCCTCTTTATCAACGTTTTCTTTACGTACATTCGCCCGCTCCCAATCATTATCTAGTATTGACTTTGAACTACTCATTGTAACAATTCCCTCTTCAGAAAGTTTATGTGTTTTCTTCTTAGTGAATTTGCCACAAGGCAACGTAAAAGTAAACGTTGTACCTATGCCTAAAGTTGATTCAACTGAAATATTTCCTCCTAAGCGTTCAATGATTGTTTTGCAGATAGATAACCCCAAACCAGTTCCTTGAATGCTATTTTCTCCTTTAACAAAGCGATCAAAAATTTTGTTTATTTTATCTTCTGCAATTCCAGTTCCCGAATCTGTAACATAAAATTTGACTAATTTATTCTCTAGAGAATACCCAAACTTCACACTACCGGTCGATACGAATTTAAAAGCATTGCCTATTAAGTTAGAGTAAACCTGGAACAAACGGTTTTTATCACTGCTAATCACCAAATTGGGTTCGTACTTCTCAAAAATGAGTTCCACCCCTTGCGGACAGCGGAAAATATGCGCATTGTGTATTTCTTTACACAAATCGAACAAGTTTACCGGTCCGACGGAGAAATCTACAATGCCCGATTCAATCTTTGACAAATCGAGAATTTCATTGATTAACTCAAGCAACCTCTCATTGTTAGCCTCAACTATGCTGTAATATTCTCTTCTTTCATCAAAATTGTCACAGTCGGCAATGATCCGTGAAAAACCTACAATGGCATTGAGCGGAGTTCTTATCTCGTGGCTCATGTTGGCCAGAAAGCTTGATTTAAACCGGTCAGACCTTTCTGCCTTTTCTTTGGCAGCAGTCAGTTCCCGTTTGGTAAGCTCCAGTTCTGTTATATCCCATTCAATGTTTAAGATGATGGGAGAGAAGTCTTTGTGCTCAACCAGCACCTTCTTTCGGTCCAGAATAACCACATGCCCCTTATCATCGAGGTTCTCCAAGACATCATGAATTACCTTTTTCTGCTGATACACCTCTATGTCCAGCAAGCGTTTTTCTACAGCTTCATCATAAGGATGCACATCAAAATCAGTTTTACCGACAAACATTTTATAATCACTAATGATGTTGTAGTTAATATCGCGATTACGATAAATGTAACTGAAGTTATTCAGTACATCTTTCACCACAATGCTGGCAGGCAGATTTTTCATGGTCACATCCAGAATCTGATTGGTACGTTTTATTTCCGTTTCAAATTTAATTTGGTCAGAAATATCGCGACCAAATATCCAGATGTTCTTTTCATTATTTTCATCGACTACCGTATACGTAACAATTTCTAGTGCCAATAGCTCTTTATTCTCCTTAATCGGATTTGGCACAGTGAAAGATTTATACGAGTTAATCTCCATGGTGGAATATATACCCTTCCATCTTTCAATAGACATAGCTCCGTAAGGCAATGTATGAATCTTAAGTTCACTGAGCGGCACGTTCTGAGGCACCCTATGTAACTCCCTAAACTTTTTGTTCACGAAAATCAGTGTACCATCTTCTTTGGCAGCAAATATTTCCTCTGCAGCATTGTTAATAGCATGAGTCAGCGTATCTAAGTTTCTCTCTTTGCGCCTAATTTCGGTCATATCCTGAATGTATCCCTCCAACTCAATTTCATCACTTCCTTTTCGGATTCTGGTGTACGCTAGCATGCGTATATATAGCAAATCATTATCGTGATGAATGCGGTAAGTTACCGGCTCAAAAGTGTCATTATTAATGCTATTGTTTAGCCAAGTAAGAAACAACTCTTTATCTTCCTTATAAATATGAGATACATAATCTGCTGTTTTAAACTGAGCCTTTCCATCTTTCTCCTCCGATTTGGGGGAGTAATCATAGCTTATGGCATCATTTAGTAAACTATACCTCCAAATGGCAATTCTGCCCAATCGTTGAATTTCTTTGAATCTTTCGTTTGTTCTTTCCAGCTCCAATCGTATGTTGCATCTTTCGGTGATGTCCCTATATTGGCACAGCACCATGTCACGATAAGGCTGCATGATGCACTTGAAATAATATGTTTTATGAGTAAAAGGCAGTTTGAAGTTCTTGGTAACACTTACTTTTTCATTCAACACCCGTTTAAATTCCGGATACACCTTGTTGCGGGTGTGTTCAGGTAAAATGTCGAAAACGTTTTTTCCAAGCAAATACTTCTCTTGCATGAAGCACAAATCAGAGTGTATAGATACATCTCGGCACACTCCTTCTGCATCAACCAAAATAAGAGTATCAGCAGTGAGTTGAAGTATTTCCTGAGAATAAGATGCATCGTGTAAGATCCTATCCATGTTATTAAGGTCTATTAATTATTACTGCCCCAAATATAACAAAATAACACATTTGTCAACTAAATCTCGTGTTAAATTGCCCATTTAGACTGCTCTTTTGGCTTTTTCCCATGTCCCACTACCTTTTTTCTTCATTAAATAGGATATACCCTTCAATACATTGATGTTCATAAACAAAAAATAGTAGGGAATAAATAACAATTTGTTTTTAATTTGTCTGCTTGCCAGGTAGTACCCATAGAAACCGGCTATGTAAAATAGAATCTGTAACACCAACAGTAACGTATAAAACCAGCAATTCTGCGTTACAACCAGCGCTACATTGAGCGGTAACAAAGCAAATAACAGAAAGGGTGTAACCGACCATCGCAACACCCTGTGCGAGGTGTATTGAAAGCTTAGCACCCCGTACCTTAGCGGATTGAGTAAAGGCCTGAGCCGCCACACCGACTGCAGTCCGCCCGCACAGATGCGCACCTTTCGTTTCTCCTCCTCAAGCATGTTGGCCGAACCACTTTCCACAGCGTAAGCGTTGCTGCAATAATCAATCTTGTAACCCTTCATGGCAATGCGCAGCGAAAGCACAAAATCGTCGAGTAAGGTGTCGCGTTGCATGGGAACATACAACTCGCGTCGCACGGCAAACAGTTCGCCTGCTGCCCCCACGGCAGAGTAAAGCCGGGCATCGAGTGCCTTGAGAGTCGATTCATATTTCCAGTAGATTCCTTCGCCACCGGCAGCTGCTCCATCTTCCGTTTTCACAGCTATGCGCTTTTCGCCCGCCACACAGCCCACCAAGGGATCACTGAACGCCCGTACTATTTCGCGCAAGGCTTCTTTGTTGAGCATGGTGTTGGCATCGGTAAACACCACGATGGGCGATGTGACCAGCGTCATCCCCCGATTCATGGCAGCTGTTTTTCCCTGCCTTTCGGGTTGAAAAAAGACGGTCACTTGCGGCCAGTTTGCCAAACGAGCGTTGGTGCCGTCTGCACTGCCGTCGGTTACCCACACAATTTTCTTCTTCACAGCGGGATAATCCAGCGCTAGGGAGTTTAGCATCTTCTCGTCCACCACCGCTTCTTCGTTGTAAGCAGTGATAAAGAGCGTCACCTCAGGCAGCTGCTCGTCGGCCGGGAGTGTTTTTCTCTTCGGCTTGGCAAATAATTCTTTTACTTTCACCAGTAGGTAAAGCACTATGCCGTAGCCCAAGTAGGTGTAGAATACTACAAATAGGGCGATGTAGAAGAGGATTTCTAGGGTGGTCATGGGGTGTTGAATTAACGTTTTATGATATTGCTATCTTGGTCTTCGTATTTTTCTTTCTTCGTAAAAATCCCGCCAAGACCTCGACATGCTTTTATCAATCGTTTAGTGAAACTTTTTAGTAAAGAGCCGTCGGCATTCAATGTTGAATTGCTGGTCAGTGCCCGAGCCTTACGGCTGGTGATGAATACCAACCTGCCCATGGGTTTCATGGCAAGGGCCAGTGAACCATCTTCACCTCGGATAATGTCTGTTCGGAATCCTATTTGCCGACCGTATTCTGTTTTAAAACCGAAAACCATGCCACGCACACACAATTCAGGGCGTTTGACGGCTTGAATACGCAGATGAAGATCACGTAACGATTCGTACACTCGGAGTGCCCATACCGATTCTCCTTTGCGAGGAACGAAGCTCCACAAGGCAAAGGTGCAAGCAACTTCGGGCTTCATCAGTTCCTTGAGATGCGTTTCAATGTAATGCGGTGGATACATGGTGTCAGCATCAATGCAGATGTGGTATTTTCCCTTTGCATGGTTTAGTCCGCATTGCCGGGCATGCCCCGGGCCTTTCAGCTTCTCGTCAAACCAAGTAGCCCCTAGGCGGTCAAGCACTTCGGTTGTTTTGTCTGTCGAGTTATTGTTTACCGTCAATATTTCCATGGGAACAGGACATGTGTTGTCACACAATGACCACAGGCAAGCCAGCAGATGCGTTTCTTCGTTGTGAGCAATTAATACGACAGATACCACCGGCTCTTTACTTTGCAGAGCCATTAACTTCTTCCTAACTCCGTTCACCGTCTGTTCAGGAATAGAATCAATCGGCTTCTCGAATACTTCCAGGTATTTAGTGTACCACTTTGTCATACAATTCTATGTATAATTTGTTTTTCGTACTCATCTCCGGCACATTCTTCAACTTGATTGCCACCAGCCGCTTCATTAACATACTTTCGGGCAAGTTTTATTTTTCTTTTTGCTCCCATCTTCCACCATTCATATTCAACATCCATGTGCCCTGCATCAATGGCTTGATAACCTCTTTTGTATAAGTCATAAGCTAATACTGTTGCCGTAGGGCCAAGTGCAATTAAAAACAATGTTGTTTTATCTTCTTGAGAGGCTCTATTAAGTATTAATTCATATTTATCATAAGAATTTGTTGCAGGACAAAGAATTCGTTTAATTGTTTTAGCGTTATCAAATAAATCATTACCAACTCCTAAACGACTTTTCTCACCCTCAATAAAAATAATATCCCTATCATTCCATATTTTCTTGATATTAGCAAACCATTCTTTGCATTTTTCTTTTGATGCATAGTCCATGTAAAGTCTGGTAACAAATGCATTGTAGTATGTTTTATTAGGATCTAAATGTTTATCCCATAAATTTCCATGCATATAGAAATAAGTTCGCCAGAATCTACGTGCTTTTCTATTGTACTTATAAAGATCTGAAAACGTATCAGCAAGACATACTAAATGTTTGTCCTCATTACTATGGAGAATCTCTAGTAATCTTTTAGATAATTCACTATTATAAGTCTGAAAACCTATTCCATGTCCATCAATTAAACGCATCTCCCCATCTCCAAACCTGCTAATAGAGGCTTTTAGGGTTTGAATTGTTTCTATGGTCTCGTCAATGCTTGCTATATGTGGTACTATTTGGGTCTTTTTTCTTAATGCAAGATACCAAAAGTTGTACCATTCAACAATGATTCCATAACGGATTCTTCCTGCGAGGTTAACTATTTTATTCTTTATATCCATTTTTTTCCTTGATTAATTGAGAGAACAAACAATGCCATTCTTCTGCAATGTTATCAATCTTAAACCTTGCTACATTTTTACGTGCTTTGGCTCCCATTTGCTTTCTTAGTTCTTCGTTTTCAATTAAGAATATTATTTTTTCGGCAAGTTGATTTATATTTTCTTTTTCTACTAGAAATCCGTCAATTCCATTCTTTATAATTTCTTTGGGTCCACAAGGGCATTCAAATGAAACCGGAGGAATTCCACATGCCATAGCTTCAACTAAAACTAAGCCGAAACCTTCATATCTTGATGACAACACAAATATAGAACTTTCGCAATATTTTTCAATAATGTTTTCTACTGTTTTTTCAAGTATACACGATTCACCTATGTTACAATCATTAATCAGATTTAAATATGGTTCTTTTTCACCATAACCATATATACGTAACTTCCATTCGGGATGTTGTTTATGAACAATAGCCCATGCCTTTATTAATAAGTCGAATCCTTTTTGAGGAACAAATCTTCCTACTGCAATTACCTGTTTGTTTTCACATGTAGATGTCTGATCAGGGAAAAAAGAGAGTGGGTTATAGATAACTTCCAGATTCTTTAATTCATGCCACTCAGCTTTGTCTTCATGACTAAGTACGATAAAACGATCTAATTTTTTGAGCTCCTTTATTAGTGAAAGCATCCATAACTTTCTAATCTTTTTGTATAAAAAGATAGGCATTTTTTTTCGATCAAAGTCTCTGTAATTGTTTTTATTGAAATGGATCTCACCTAATTTGATACTTCCATCTTTGGTGTAATTAATGCAATTTATGTCTCTGCGAAGCATTGATATAGTAATATCAGGTTTTAATTGACATAGACACTCGTTCAGTCTTTTCTGTAGCTGCCTCATTTTTATTTTATAGAAAATAAGTTTCTTATAAAGAGGCATTTCACTTAGCTCGTCAAAGTTTACATTAAGTTGGTGTATCTTAATATCTTTGTGAAGTTTGAAGGACGACTCATTACCTTCTGTTATAATTATATGGATATCATATCCGTAATGTTCAACTAAATAATTTGCTTTTAATGTAAGCACTCGTTCCATTCCGCTAAAAAAATTAAGCGAAGGGATTAAATAAGCTATTTTGTTTTTTTTCATAGATGTATTCTTATTTATTTAGTTTAAGAACAGCTTCTAGTTTTTGAGCAAATGCCGTTATGTTATGTGTTCTGCCATAATTATATGCGTTTTGCCCCATCACGTTTATCTCTTCCGGATGATCTAGAAAATATTGCATGCATCTTTTTAAATCAGACATGTCACCTGATTTATATACCAATCCTATTTTTTCCTTTTCTACGATTTCAGCAAACACTGTGTTGTCTGCTGTTATCACAGGCATTCCTAAGGCAATAGCATCGACTAAACTAGTTAAACCGATGGGACCATATTTTACCGGTCCTTTGGGTGTTGGAATTACTAAAACAGAACACCTGTTCAGTAGCTCAACCATTTTTATATCGTCAGGTTTTTCTTGATAGAAAATTTCTACATACGTATTGTCAGCATTGAAATTTTTAGGTAAGTTTTGCTTATCAGACACTATTATCGTTTTAGCTTTAATGGCCTCTGAGGTAGAAACAAGAATCTCATGATCACGTTTCGTCTTTCCATTGCTGATAAATACAATCTCTTTATGTTCATTTTGACAATTAGGAATAGTAGCTATTCGTTCATAGAATTTCAGGTCGGGCCCCCACTGAAAAAAGTGCATCTTATTACTTTGTGACGGAAAAGTAGCTTTCATCTCATTAAAAGCATCTTTACCTAAAAAAATGATACCGTCAAATTTCTCAATGGCTAATCGATGTTTAAAGGGAGGATGATGAAATATTGCAATTAATTTAGGACGAAACAACCCTATTTTTTTTGCCATTCCCAGAAAATCAACCGTGAAGTCGGCTGCACCATATACATAATCATATTGAAGAGATTTTTTGTATATCTTTATCCATATAGGTATTAATGATAACAGTTTTAGTAATTTGTTATGGTAATTTTTCGGTGAAACAAGAGCGTAATCAACCTCATACTTTCCTGATTCGATTAATTCATTTGTGCCAAATAGGTGATGGCTTGGAGAACTGCCTTTTACGTATAGCTCTCTAGATTGGCTCATATCGTAGTTATTGACTAGTAATATACGTTTCATATTAAACAACTTTATAAATTAATCATATTAACAACTTTAGATATTTGCTCATTCCAGGATAGATGTTTTATCGAATCTCTTATTTCATCAACATTCCACTTCTTGTTTTTATAGAAAGCAATCAGCTCATCTATATTAATAGATGATTCGTCGGCAGGTTCTTTGAGTACATAACTTTGCAAATCAAAATCACTATCTGTTTCTGAATAGATAAAAGGTATTCCTCTTGCAGCATACTCTCTGTTTTTTAGAGTTTTAATATTAGTGATGCCACTTCTATGCCTCCCAAGGCTGCCAATGCCCATATCACATGAATCAAAAATATCATCTAATTTTTCTCCATGTTGTTTCCCATACAAAATAACGTATTTGTTTAGATTATTGTTGTCAATGAGTGGAAGTATGTCTTGCTTTTCCCGTTCACCACTAAAATCTCCCACCACGTGAAAATACACTTTATAATCAGGATCTTTTTTATAATACTCCACCATTCCTTTAATTAATCTGTCGAAACCATGCCAATAATGTATCTCAGCAACTCCTATTAAATGTAATTCAGTGCTGGTGTCATTGATGGTGCTTTTTTTCTTAATGTATTCAAAGTCTATACCATTTGAAATACATATTGTTTTGGCTCCAAAAATGCTTGAGTATTCAGTAAAGGTGACAATTGCATCTAAGTGTTTTGCCAATCTTTTCCGAAAGCATCGGTCAATACAAAGCTCTGCTTTCATAGGTAGCGTAATGTATTCCTGGTCATATGGGTAAGTAGGTATCTCCATTACGATCTTTGCTCCACTTTTTTTGATTTTTCTGACCATACTTATGAGGAACGGGTTTGCGTTTTGGTAGCAACGCATGTACACGAATTTAATCTGATTTTCGAGCACATACCTAGCTATAGAATTAAACTCAATACGTTTATATATTTTCCCTTTGATTCCGTTTCCATAATCAATTAATACTTTATCGTCTACAATTCTTTTTTTTCCTCCGCTAGCATCTTCTGTCATGTAACAAATGCTAACATCCAAACCGCATTCTTTTAAAGCTTTAATTTGATAACGTATCTTTTTAGATATTCCATTTCCTTCCTCGAATCCATGAAATATAAGGAACATTGCTTTCATCGTTTCAATTTACTTTTAAGTTTACCAACCAAGTCGTACTCTTTGGTGTACTGAATGTAACAACCAAATATAACAATAAAAACAATACCTTTTATCGTTATGCTCACTAAAATAGGCATTTTATCTGCATAAATGCTTGTTGCTTGTAAGGCAATGAAAATGAGAGCACTCAGCAGTAAGGGTGACAGCAGTTGTTTGCCTATAAGTACAATCTTTCTTTTTTGCAGGGTTACGTAATACATCTGCCAGTAACACTGAATGAAGTTTATCAGGAAGGTAATGCAGATGCAAGCAGCAAGCGCTTCGAGCGTTCCGAATACAAAGATGCCAACCAGCATACCGGTTACGTTCAGTGCCGACGAAAACACTCCGCAGATAAACAAGCTGCGTGTGTCACCCGCTGCCTGGAATATGGAGCCCGAAGAGGAAAGTATAATTTGTACGCCTACCGAGAGGCTCAGTATTTGGAACACAGGCACTGAAGGCATCCATTGATCACCGAATATGATAAGGGTAATTTCTCGTGCGCCGAAAAATAGAAACATGCTGAGCGGCAACCCGATGAAAGCCAGAAAACGAATTATCTTTTCGTATGATGTAGCCAGTCGGTCGAGATCCTTTTGGTAATCACTGAAAATGGGATGCATCACGGGGGTGATTACTTGTGTGATGTTTTGCAGCGGAAGCATCATCAATCGGTATGACTTTTCGTAATACCCCAGTTGGCTCATGTTCATATATTTACCAATAAGCAGCTTGTCGAGGTTGCGACTGAAGTAGTTGATTACGTTAAAGAGAAATTGGTAGGCCGAATAGCTGAATATTTTTTTGACGGAGTGCAACCCCCAGGTAAAGCTTACTTTTTGAGGATACTTGCGGTACGATATGATAAAAATAAAAATGCTCGATAAGATGGGGTTTACAATCAATGCATAGAGTCCGGCACCTGCCAACGCAGCTCCAATGGCCAATATGCCGGTTGAGGTTTGAATGATAAAGCTTCGCCAGGCAATGAATTTAAACTCCTTGTTTTTAGAAATCAACGCATTGGGCACGATGTTGGCCGATGCAAACAACAGATTGATGGAGAGCAACTGGCACAGTGTGCGTAAAATGGGACTGTTGTACCAGGCGGCAATGGGCCACGAAGCCATAAAAAACAGAAGTGATATGCCGATGCCGCTCCATAGCGTAAATGAATATAAGCTAGAAAGGTCTTTCGGGGTGAGTTCTTTATGCTGAATAACCGCTGCACCAATGCCCATATCGGTAAATATACTGAAAAAGCTGATGATAACGGTTGCTATGGCTACTATACCAAAATCGTCCGGACTGAGCAATCGTGACAAAACGGCTGTAACAGCCAGCGAAATAACGATGCCCGAATATTTGGCTACTGCGGTGTAAAACACGCCCGAGAAGAGTTCTTTTTTTATGTTGCTCATAAGTTTATGTTACTTGCCTGATACGACAGATTTAAGCAATAAAGTTAGCAATGTTTTATTTGTTACGTATTTTTTATAATCCTTTACACATAAAAAGAATAACCTAATGCGCTGGTTTAACGGCAACACATGTGCCTGCCACACAGCAGCATCCAACATTTGCGAAAGAAAAAGATCAATCAGTTTTTTATGCTCGGGGTGTTTGCCGGTATATTGTAATAGCCCTGACGTAACGGTAAGGTATCCGTGCATGTTTTTCCATGCAAAGCGGTTAGTCATAATAGAATTATTTCTGACCCTTCTTTTGAAAAATGCTTCTTTAATAAAACCAACTTTTGATGCATTAAGATAAAGCATTACCGTAAATAATTGATCTTCATGTAAAATACCGGGTTTGAACATCAGATTATGGCTAATGAGAAACTCACGTTTTATGATGTTAAGACAAACCGAAGATTTGAACTCGAAACGGTCAAGCTCTATTTTAAATATTTCGGCTCCATTGTAAACTTTATCTTCAAGTTTATCAGTCCTTTTATAATCAAATACACCTTCGGGAAGAGTTCCTTCATCGTTAAAACTTTCTGCATCAAAAAACACAAAGTCAAGATTTTCTTCTTTGCATTTCACATAGCATTTCAGCAAAGTATCAATGGTTAATAAGTCATCACTATCCATGAAATAAACATACTCACCTGTACTATGAGATAACCCTACATTTCGTGTAACAGAAAGTCCCTGATTCTCCTGACTAAACAGCTTGATACGTTCATCTTGCGCGGCCAGTTCCTCCAGTATGGTCATGCTGCCATCTGTAGAGCCATCGTTTACTATTATAATTTCAATATCTTTCAATGTTTGCAGGAGTATGCTTTCAACAGCCTGCCTAACATATTTTTCGGTGTTATATACCGGTATAATAACGCTCACTTTGGGTATGCACATATCCTTTCCTTATACTATTCAGGTTATAATACAAAGATAAATTAAAATCTTAATAAAACTTATTTCCATTAAGATTTTTGCGAAAAAATGTTTTCTAAAGAGAGGCGGATAGTCTGTCCGACTGCTCTATTCTTAGGTACTGCTCTGCCAAAATAATCGGAATGGGTGCCTTCATGCGGATACAGTAATTGTAATACCCCTCTATAATAAATGCAAATGTTTCAACGCGCATAGAATGTTTGGTGTTTTCATAATTCCAGAGTCGACTTTTCTCCAAAAATATTTCGGTAGAAGCTTGTCCGATTGTTAGCCCACACTCAATTCTTATTTTTCTGATAATATATGCCAAAGCGTCTATCGCTTTTTTTGCAAATTCTGAAATGTTTTGTTTATTCATATTCTGCAAAGTACGCAATATTATTTTTTATAATCGTTGTACAATTGTATAACGCTTATCTGAATCTTTTTTTTGAATCTTTATAATCAGATAGTTAGCGCTTTTGTTAACCAATTAATTTAATTATAAAAATGGAAAAAAACTTTTATTTTAAACACGATGCTTCGGCTTTTAGTAATGCCAAACTGATGAATTTGGTCCAAAAAGAAGGTTTGTCCGGTTATGGAATCTACTGGGCTATTCTTGAATTCTTACGTATGCAACCTGAATACTCTGCTTCGTGTGTCACGCTTTCGCAACTAGCAAGAAAGACGAATACAACACAAAAAAAGATGATGAGAATTATATCCGATTATGATTTATTTGTGCTTACAGATGATCGTTTTTATTCCCCTGGGCTGTCCGGAAGAATGGTAGCGCACGACCGAGTTGTGAGCTCATGTCGGGCTCATGGACGTCTTGGAGGACTAGCTAAAAGCCTGAAAATCAGCCAAAGTGACGAAGCGAACGCTTTAGCATTACAGAGAGAGAGTAATCATATAATTACTTCTTTGAAGAGTGAGAGCGAAGCGAACTCTTGCTCTTCACCGGAAGAACTG
>Ga0129308_1000084_pt1 | contig 164885 bp, 148 predicted proteins | sample L827metagenome_FD_94440 | JGI IMG/M metagenome (GOLD analysis project Ga0129308, IMG submission 94440) | Ring-tailed lemur group fecal microbial communities from Wisconsin, USA - L827 metagenome | ecosystem: Host-associated > Mammals > Digestive system > Large intestine > Fecal | place: USA...
AGATGAAGCACCGTAGTCACCTGTTGCAGATGAAGCACCGTAGTCACCTGTTGCAGATGAAGCACCCTTGTAACCTGTTGCAGATGAAGCACCCTTGTAACCTGTTGCAGATGAAGCACCGCAGGTACCTGTTGCAGATGAAGCACCGCAGTCTTCGGACGAGCCCGCTTCAGGCTTAATTCTAGCCATTGTGAAATCGATAGCCGCTTTTACAAGTCCAGAGATATCTAAGCGAGCTCCAATTCGAATTTTAGTTCCACAAATTTTATCCCCATCACTAGATTTATCAATAGAACCATCAATCTCTACCTCATGAAACACGCTTTTATTTGGTGAATAGTAACTAAAAACATCCAATGGATATTCACAAGCATGAAATCCCGTTTCACAACATTCTGCTCTGGATGTTTCGTATTCTTTTCCCTCTTCATACTGAAAATTTCTACAAGTAAGATCCTTATTAAATCCTTTATATGCTTTCATTTTTTGTTTTTCTCCTTTCAAAAGAAAACACCCTCAGTTCCTACATAAAGAACCAAGGGTAATCCATAATATCACGCTCAATATTTCCCGAAAACGGTAAGTTCAAATCGAAACTTCACATTTTGTTGTAAATGTTTCCATCAACATTGAAGTCGATAGCATATGCTAATTCTTCTTCACCATATTCATTCGGAATATAAACCTTACGAACATGGAACTCAACATAGTTATCGCCGTCCTCGTTATCCTCGTTGAGAACCCATCCAACAACCATACCGGCTTTGGTCTTCTGGAATCCCAAAGAATCATATACATCGTTGAGCGTTAAAGCTTTCTCAATTTTAAGCCTGTCATTTGCATAATTCTGCTGTGCACGTAAGAACATCTCAACATAATCCGGCGTATCATCCCAATAAGGATTGGTGCGTGTGAAATACTTAACATATTCATTAGTCACTGTCGGATCAGCAACTTCTACTGTTTTCTTAACCTGTTTTTCCTTACCTTTTTCATCGACAACAGTTTCTGTGATTTCTTTTGTTTTGATGTTATGGGTTAACTCGTAGTCTACCTGCTCGCCATAGCGTTCTACTACTCGTTCACGGTATTCTTTGAAACCTTTATCAACAGTTGCATATGCCGCTGCAAGTGCCACATTTCTCTTTCTGAGAATGTTGTTAGATGCCACAATACTTGTAAGAGATAAAGTTCCAAGGATAACAGCCGGAGCATATAACTTTGCAACTTTAACACCTGTCTGGAAGTACACCAATGCTAAATCTTTACGCATCATGTCTTCATCATATTTACCCTGCAATTCTTCTTTCTGAGGAGCTTCATGAATCTTATCGAGTTCTTCCTTAGATTCCTCCAAAATATCATTCAATTTTGTGGTTGCTTTACATGCCATAACAGCACTAGCTACCGTACCTACAACCCCTACAGCAATAAAGATTTCCGGGCTATGTTTCTTCAGCTCAAATCCAATCTTATGAACAGAGCCACTTACCTTATTCATGAGTTCGTTCTTTTTCATCTTCTATTTTCTCCTTCCAATTTTTCAAGATGCTCAATCAAATGAGTTAAGTACCATTTTGCTTTCTGTAAGTCCTGTTTTCCGTTCTTAGCTTTCCAACGACAAATATATTTAATTACGTTAGCCGTATCTACAGCTTCGATACCCTTCAAATCAAAAGTAAAAGCCTCGATAACATCAATTACTTCGAGACCTGTTTCACTCTGATAATGCGACGGATGACTTACCATTTTGTCGTCACATTCGTACATGTTAATTCTCCTTATCTGTTAATTGGTAATGCTTTCGGTAATTTAATATAATAACCGTCGTCATCCCTTGCTCTGATAACATCTGCACTTCTTAAATCAGTCCAACCATAGTTGTTATAGGTATACGGACAGGATAAATCAGCCGCAGAATATAAATCCTGAACACTAGCAATGCCGTATTGAGAAATCAATTCCTCCAATTCCATCAATACTCGTTCTGCGTCTCCACGATTTGAGAACAGAATAGTATCGTAATCAAATCCGCTGCTTCGTGTTCTGGTAGAAGATTCATTTCGACTATCCCTCTGATAACTAGCACGTGAATATGCCTTATCATAAGAATATCTACTACCATCACGTCTACCACGATATCTTTGACCGGTAGCACCGTTTAATATCATGTCTAATCCATCCGTAAAAGAGTCATATAAAGCTCTTTTTGCAGTTGGAATAATGATATCGTTTAAAATATAATTCTTTACATTTGCAATATCTTCAGCGATAAATACATCTGCAAATTTCTGTACTCCGGATTTCTTTTTTGTCTTTGCAGTTCCGCTAATAACCTTTGTAACCTTTGGTTCTTCTTTCGGAAGTTGCTTGTCAGTTTTTTCTCTCGATTTATTCGAGTTTGACTTGTATTCTTCCATGTATTCTCCTTTCAGCCAACCATCATAATCTTGCCAGGAAGAGTTACTTTTGTTCCAGCAATACGATTGTTGCTTTTCTTATATTGATAAGCTAAATTATTTCTTGCCTTCTGCTCTGATGGAGCAATTGTCTCTCCTTTCCAGTTACTGGCAACTAATCTATCGAATTCCATTACAGGACCGTCATAACGATATCTCATACAATTACTCCTTTCAGAAAAACAAAAAGGAAAGCACCAGCAATTAGGTACTCTCCTTTAAGTTCATATACAGTTTTCCATATTCAATTTTTAGTTTTCTTCGGATGCAATATCCTCATCCAGCATTCCCAGATCTTCAGCATCGAAATCTGTCTCGTCAACTTCTTCTTTGTTACCGTTGAACTTCTTATATGCGATATAGCCTACTGTACCAACAAGTGCAATAATGCCTCCTGCAATCCCAAGTTTCTTCCAGCAACTCTTAGATGTTGTTTTTGCAACTTCCTCTACTAAATTTTCTGTGTTTGCGTTTGCGATTACTTCCATGATTTTTTCTCCTTTACAATTGAAATTTTATAGAATTTTTAAGTATATCTACTTCATAATACCGTTTGCAAAATCTGCGAACCTACATCAGATTTCTGAAATCGTATCTAGGTGCATAGTCATAGTCCAGCACAATACAAGGTGTATCATCCTCAGCAATCTGTGCACTGAAGCGAATATTAATCAATCCATCTCCAACGTTCCATCCCAAATCGTTGCCGTTCTTCGTACACTGCAATCCCAATTCATAATAGAACTCATTTAAAGAAATATACATCTCGCTAATGAGCTTACGATTCAACTCATTTTCGATTTTCTTAATCTTGTCAATGTCTGACTTGAAATATCTTCCGGAAATAGTGTCGTAACATAATGTATCACCCTTTTTGGTAATATAAACCTCACTGTTACTTACAGGATTTCTGTCAATTTTATCTTTAGCAATCGCATCACGAACTCCACGTTCTTTCTTTTCTCCAAAAGTCTCAATTACCTTTTCCTGGTACTCTTTTAAAGCACTTTCAGACAAAGAATAGGCTGTTGCTAAAGCAGCGGTTCTTCGACTATTTACGGATGTAGCACCAATTAAGCATGCTACAGACATTCCTGTTACCAATACAGAAGGAATATAAACCGGAGCAACCTTTGTGACAATTTCCTTACTTACTTCCTTCTTATCCAACTCCAATTCAGCCTCTTTTTCATGGATTTCGGATAATAAATCCAAGGCTTTTGGTGTAGCTTTTACTGCCATTACACCTGCTGTAATCATTCCGGTAATACCGATACCCGTTAAGATTTCTGGGCTATGTTTTACCATTTGTGTTTCAATTTTCTTGAAAAATGCTGAAATACTTTTCGTATTCATATCTTTTTCTCCTTTTCTTGTTATTCTGCCGCCAGTAAAATGTCTAAAATATCCATACCTATATCATATGCTACAGAAAATATATAACTTGCTTCCGGATGTTTACAGGAATAATATTCCATCCGATATACAAATTCTTCTACAGCAACAATAGGTGTTACGTCTTTCCGTCTTCGAATCGTTCGCAGAACTTCTTCCGCAGCCCAAATCGAATAACTTCTCTGATAAATATAGGATTTCTTCAAGCGATATCTCGGTTCTGGCATATCCGAAATATAATCTTTTACGATAATCTCTGCTGTTCTGCTTGTCATTTTTGCCTCCCAAAAAGTAAAAGCCTAGGTTGTTACGCCTAAGCTTCTTCTCTTTCTGATAATTGCTTACTAACTTCTTCTCTGATTTCTTCTTTTCTTGTCTCTGCGTCAACGTATGAGGTGAGCATTGATACTACTACACCAGCGATTGTTGTTGCGAATCCAAGAATCTTTAAACCAGTCATTTTCTTGTTATTCATAAAGCAATTCCTCCTTTCTTCATTAAACAAGTTGCAAATTATGCGTATTTATTCACAGTCCCATTCAGTCGTTGGTAACCATTCCATATCGATAATATAAACTTCCAATCCATCATCAAGAACAGTTTTGTGATGCGCAAAGTCAATCCAATACAAACCATCTTCCCAAGACCATCCAAGTTCATCTCCACCTTCAAGCGGTTCCAAACCTAAGAATTCATAAAAATCATTTACCGACAAATGACCACCCAAACAAAAGTTTCGATTCAGATGATACTCCGCTTGAATAACTCTGTTCACGGTGCTTTCAAAATATCTTTTTGAAAATGTATCGTAAAACAGTCTCTCGTCTTCGGGATTGTGCTCTTCAAAATCCAAAGTGCTACAACTGCAAAGTCCTACAGAAGTCAAATATACGTCTTTACAGTTTTCTTTTGCAATGGAATCAACAATAATTTGATGAGCTTCTTCTCCATACAATTCTTTTAATTTCTGTTTGTAGTCATGATAAGATGTATTCAATAATGCATAAGCACTTGAAAGAGCTGCTTGCTGACGTTTATTCAACACATTTGCACCAAATATACAAACAATTGTGGAAGTACCCATTATGGTAGCCGGAATGTAACAAGTCCAAGATGAACGAACAGCTTCTGCTTTTGTGTAAGCATATGGGTCTCCATCGTGATTCTTTCTACTATCACTTTTTATTCGTTCAATAGCTTTTGGGGTTGCTTTAACTGCTAATACTGCGGTCGCTACCACACCAACAGCACCAATGCAAGTTAAAATAGTCGATGAATTGTTATGAATAAACTTCTTTACATCGACACGTGGTTTTCTAACCTTTCTTTGCATACTTTTTTTCTCCTTTCTGGGTTGTATAAAATATAAAACCAAAAAGAAAATGTAAGGGATTCGAACCCTTGACCTGCGGAGGTTTTAGTCCGCTGCTCTACCACTGAGCTAACATCTTCTCTTCATTAAACAGTTTGCAAAATCTGCGAAGTAAAAGAAAAAGAGACCTTTTACAGTCTCTTCGTTCTATAATCCCACGTTGGCTGATATGATTTTTGTCAGCTCGTCTTTATCGATATCCGCATCTACATCCAGATGAATATGTGCCTGTTCATCATCCAAATTAATTTTTATAGCATTCAAATTAAGATTTATGTTATACCCTAATTTCTGCTTCAAAACCTTCGTAATGATTTTTGACACAATATTTGTCATAAATTTTGATGTGATTTTCATTTCATCCATGCTCCTTTTCTCCTTTCAACGTTCATGGGGTTTTCATAAAGGAGTATGTAAATAATGCGCACTCAAATATCTTTCTTGTCAAAACAGGTTTCCCATCGTTCTCTTGGTATAGGTTTCATTTTTAAAGCCCACATGATTTGTCGAAGTGTAACCGTTGGATATAATCCGTCCGTAGCATCTCCGGCTCGTGTATCGAAGAATTCTTTAAATTTAGGATGTAAATATAAAGCATCTGTCAGCCATTCATCTATCTCTGTCCAGTATGTGTATTTTAATCTAGGTTTAAATCTTTGCTGGATTACTGCTAATCCTTTATCGCCTATCAAATATAACGTACATCTGGAATAAACCGGATGGTCACAATAATACAATTGTCCATACATGGAAGAATATAATTTAGGTTTTTCATAATGATATCGCATAGTTTCTCCGGTCAAAAACGAAGAGCGTATGTAATATACGCCCTCCTTATGAAATTTCTATCTCTTAAATGTGAACATTCCTCGTAATGATTTACCGGGAGTTGTTGTGAAGGTATTACCCTCTTCCCAACGCATGATAACTTTACTGAGTCCGCGATTCAGTCCATAACCTATGATAGGTGAGATAATGCAGCCACAAACAATCTCAATTCCCTTGAATATCATAGCGTTTCGTGCTTCCTCAACCCTAAATACGTCTTCCCGGTCCTTACAGCCCTGTTCGAATTTCGATTTACTCTTTTCGATCTCAATCTTTGCACGCTCAATTTCGAGCTTTTGCTTCTCAATCTCAATCTTCTCTTTTTCAATCTCATCCAATCGAGCTTTCTCAGCTTCTAGTTTGTCGTAACTTTCCTGATAAGCACAATCAACCTTATTCAGATTAATTTGTCTGTCGATGGCATCCATTGCCTGCCTGAAATAAGCTTTTCCTTCTTCGCTTCCTCCATCAGCTTCTAATGCGTTAGATAAAGTCTGATTAATTACCCGATCTAACAAATCTCTGTTTGTTTCATTCATTCGTTTTGTTCTCCTTTCCGAATATAACTTCATAATAGTAGATGTTAATTTTGCGATATGAAATTTTCATTACTTACTTGGAATATAACGTATTTTTTACGACTTATCTCACCTACAGACATAGATGCTTCCAAGAATAGATACGGGTTTTCACTTGGGTCTGACCTATCAATTCGTAATTTACCTGCTTTTTGGCGACGCACATAAATATAAAAGCAAATAGAATTCAAAACGATTCCGAGAACCAATCCAAACAACATACATGTGAGTTCCATACTTTCTCCTTTCCGAAAAGAAAAAAGACTCTGATTTCTCAAAGCCTTTCTTTTCCGTCTTATACTGCTACATCGTGAATGCATAATCCTGGATAACTATTTTCCAGTTCTTTCTTAATCTTCAGATGATTTAACAATCCTGTTTGATACTCCATTATGAACATCGTCGGGTGATTTTCATCTAATCGGGATACTCGTACAATCCCTCTTCCAATAACATCACCTAACTTTACCATAACGGAACATAAACGTTCTTTGCTACTTCCATCCATAATAACTAAGTTGTGTTTTCTGTTAAATAATTTCTTCATGTTTTAGCCCTCCAAAAGCAATATTTTTACTTCATAAAGGACATTGCAAATTATGCGCACCTATTCTCTGGCTTTGCTTAACAACCAAAAGAATTTGCGGTATAATTCGTAATATGTATCCTTACAACAGGGAATATTATGTCTCACTCGCAAAACGTCGTACGAACAACCTTCCGTAACGCCTATCAAAATATAACTTCCCAATTCTTTGTCAGTTTCAATGGCTGCGTGCTCTAACATAGCGATTCTCTCATAATAATAGGTCTTTGCTAAAGCGCATCTAGCCGTTGGATCTCCACACGCTCCGGTTTGTGCAAATATCAATAATTGCTCCGGCTTTTTACTCATACCATCCAACGATACATAGGCTTTTTTCCATGTAGGATATTGTAAGCAGAAATGTTTCAATTCATAATACCGATGCTTATCGATCCAATATGGATTTTTCTTTGATAGTTCTGGTTTTGATAATTTACTCATTTTCTTTCTCCTTTCCATACATAACCAGTATGTTCAAATAATAATTTAGGAGAAATATAATAGTTAATCCGTCCGTATTTACTGTTCATTTCCTCTATTCTAGTAATTTGCTTCCCATTTCTTGTTGCTTGTCCAATTGGCAGCCATCCAACAATCAAACCTGCTCGAATCCACGATGCATCTTTCTGATATATTCTTGCCGCTACCGATACTGGAACACAACCATTCATAAATTCCATTAATATCCCTCCATTTGTTATTTTCCAATTATTTTTCCCGGGTAATAATTTGGTTTTACAAATATAACAACAAAAACGGGTGCCTACGTACGGTTTTTAATCTAGGTTAGAAATATAACCCGACAAAAATCAAATGTAGGAGTTGACAATTCCTACATATTCAGTATATGATAGGTGTCAAATTAAGAAAGGAGAAAATATAAATGATTATTAGTTGTCCAGAATGTGAACTACAAGTCAGTGATAAGGCATACAGTTGTCCTCATTGCGGATATCCGCTAAAAGAAGATAACAGACCGCCTAAAACACGACGAAACTCTTCCAAACGAAAACGACTACCAAATGGCTTCGGTCAAATCGTTGAAGTGAAGAACCAAAATCTACGAAATCCATTTCGAGCAATGGTAACTGTAGGTAAAAACTCAAAAGGTAGACCAATATGTAAAATTCTAAAACCTCAAGGCTACTTCCCTACTTATAACGAGGCGTATCAAGCATTAATGGATTATAATCGCAATCCATATGATTTGAACGACGATATTACGGTAAAAGAATTATACGAACGTTGGACTGCTGAATATTTTGCATCTCTGAAGAGTGAATCCGGCACCCGTACCATCACTTCTTCATGGGCGTATTGCTCTTCTATATATGACATGAGAGTGAAAGACCTACGAGCAAGACATATAAAAGGCTGCATGGAGAATGGAATCGCAATTATCAAGGGTGTAGAGAAAACACCAACTGCCAGTATTAAATCTAGGATAAAATCTATGTTCAATTTGATGATGGATTATGCCTTGGAATATGAATTAACTGACAAGAATTATGCTCGAACATTTAATGTATCAGATGATATTATCCAAGAAAAGGAAGAAGCTAAGAGAAGTCACATTCCATTTACCGATAAAGAAATGGAACTATTATGGGAAAATATAAATACTGTTCCCTATACCGATATTGTGATTATACAATGCTATTCCGGATGGAGACCTCAAGAACTCGGTTTGATTGAGATTGAAAACGTGAATTGGGATGAAGGATATATGGTTGGCGGTATGAAAACCAGTGCTGGACGAAACAGAATCGTTCCCATTCATCCAAAAATAGAATCATTGGTTCGTAAACGATACGACGAAGCGATTGCTTTGGGTAGTAAATACCTTTTCAACTGCACTGATACAGAAACGCATCGAGGTAGTTTGAAATTAACATACGACAAATATCAATATCGATTTACGAAGATTCGAGATATGTTACATCTCAATCCCGAACATCGCCCCCATGATCCAAGAAAACATTTCACTACCCTTGCTAAAAAATATAAAGTAGATGAATATGCTATCAAGTATATTATTGGACATGCTATCTCAGATTTGACAGAAAAGACGTACACAGAGCGTGAAGTAAGCTGGTTAATCGAAGAAATTCAAAAAATAAAATAGGTTGTTTTTTATTCATTTTGATGTAGGAATATGGTTGTAGGAATAATGTATGAATAATATAGGAGTGACCCACTTTTTTCTACTATGGACCACTCCCTATTACGTTTACAAAGTATTGATTTTACTGTATTCCTTAGAATCTACCAGCGTCTGCTGCTTCCTCAACACTTACGGCAACAGCTACTGTCATACCTACCATGGGATTATTACCGGCACCGATCAGACCCATCATCTCAACGTGAGCAGGAACAGATGAAGAACCTGCAAACTGTGCGTCAGAGTGCATACGTCCCATAGTATCTGTCATACCGTAGGAAGCAGGACCTGCAGCCATGTTATCGGGATGAAGTGTACGTCCTGTACCACCACCGGATGCTACAGAGAAGTACTTCTTACCCTGCTCGATACATTCCTTCTTGTATGTACCTGCAACAGGATGCTGGAATCTTGTAGGATTGGTTGAGTTACCGGTAATGGAAACATCAACACCTTCCTTGTGCATGATTGCAACGCCTTCACATACATCATTTGCACCGTAGCAGTTAACCTTTGCACGAAGTCCTTCGGAGTAAGACTTGCGGTAAACTTCCTTAACAGTGTTAGTATAAGGATCATACTCTGTCTCAACAAAAGTAAAGCCGTTAATTCTGGAAATAATCTGAGCAGCATCCTTTCCAAGACCGTTCAGAATAACTCTTAAGGGTTTCTGACGAACCTTGTTAGCCTTTTCTGCAATACCGATAGCACCTTCAGCTGCTGCAAAGGACTCATGACCGGCTAAGAAGCAGAAACACTCTGTCTCTTCCTCAAGAAGCATCTTTCCAAGATTACCATGTCCTAAACCAACCTTACGGGTATCAGCAACGGAACCGGGAATACAGAAAGCCTGAAGACCTTCACCGATAGCTGCAGCAGCCTCGGAAGCCTTCTTACAGCCCTTCTTGATTGCAATTGCCGCACCTGTAATATATGCCCAGCAGGCATTCTCAAAACAGATAGGCTGAATACCCTTAACCTGTGCGTATACATCAAGGCCTGCATCTTTTGTAATTTTCTCAGCTTCTTCAAGAGAAGCGATACCATAGCTATTTAATACTGAATTGATTTTGTCAATTCGTCTTTCATATGATTCAAATAATGCCATTATTTTGTGACTCCTTTCTCACTTCTCTATTATTTTACTTCTTCGTCTGTTCTGGGATCAATAATCTTAACAGCGTCTGCTACTCTGCCGTACTGTCCGCTTGCCTTTTCGTAAGCTGTTGTAGGGTCATCACCCTTCTTGATAAAGTCTGTCATCTTACCAAGGCTTACGAACTTATAGCCGATAATCTGATCATCAGCGTCAAGTGCAATGCCGGTTACGTAGCCTTCTGCCATTTCAAGGTAACGGGGACCTTTCTTTAAGGTTCCGTACATAGTACCAACTTGGCTTCTAAGACCCTTTCCTAAATCCTCAAGACCAGCTCCGATAGGAAGTCCATCTTCAGAGAAAGCACTCTGTGTTCTTCCGTAAACGATCTGCAAGAATAATTCTCTCATTGCTGTATTGATTGCATCACATACAAGGTCAGTATTTAATGCTTCCATTACAGTTCTTCCGGGAAGAATTTCAGCTGCCATAGCTGCTGAATGTGTCATACCGGAACAGCCGATTGTCTCAACCAGCGCTTCCTGAATAATACCCTCTTTCACATTAAGTGTCAGCTTGCAGGCACCCTGCTGAGGAGCACACCAACCGATACCATGTGTAAGACCGGATATGTCTTTAACTTCTTTTGCTTTTACCCATTTTGCTTCTTCCGGGATAGGTGCACAACCATGGTTTACGCCCTGGGCAACTGTACACATTTCTTCAACTTCTTTTGAATAAATCATGTGAAAACTCCTTTCAATATGTAGATATTATTTTCTAACAAAACATTCATGTACCTTGTGAATATTTTGTCATAATCACAAGTTTTATTTTCTCATATATTCTACAAAAAATCCAGTCCTTTTGATAATTTTTTGCGGGTAGCGCTAATAATTTTCCCTATCTCTTATCTGCGATTTCACCCTTTTTCTTATATATGCTGTCTGCCGGAATACATCCCCTCACCATGCTGGTAGGATATACATTGGTATTTCTGCCGATTACGGTTCCGGGGTTAAGCACGCTGTTACATCCAACCTCCACATAATCTCCCAGCATTGCACCAAATTTTTTAAGACCGGTTTCGATCCTGTCATCACCGCTTTTTACAACAACCAGGGTCTTATCGCTCTTTACGTTTGAAGTAATGGAGCCTGCACCCATGTGAGACTTAAAGCCCAAGATACTGTCTCCGACATAATTATAATGAGGCACCTGAACCTTGTTAAATAAAACAACATTTTTAAGCTCTGTGGAATTCCCCACAACCGCACCTTTTCCTACAATTGCATTTCCTCGAATAAAGGCACAATGCCTTACCTCTGCTTCCTCATCAATGATGGCCGGACCGTTGATGCATGCCGTAGGCGCCACCGTTGCTGACTTTGCAATCCAGACATTTTCTTTTACCTGCGTATACTTATCCTTTGGAAGGCTTTGTCCCAGCTCTATAATAAAGCTGCTGATTTGGGGAAGAAGCTCCCAGGGATATACTGCATCTTTAAATAACTCCGCTGCAATGGTTTCATCAAGATTGTAGAGATTACTGATCTTATACTGCTCCATATGATAACACGTCTCCTTTTTATATTTTAAAATACAAACTGCCTATCAGTTCTTTTTATAATTTCCCGCAGCTTTATTAAACTGCCGGTTTAAAACAAACTGGTTGTTCAGCTGTTTTACGATATTGGTTCTTCTGCTTACAAAATCGTCCAGCTTTTTCATATATTCATCCTCTGTAATAACGCCATCCGCAACCATGGTAAGTCCCTTTTCCCAGCTTGCAGTAAGCGCCGGATCCAAGAGTGGTCTTATGGAATTATCAACCACCTCATAAATCATTTCCCCCATAAGTGTGGGAGTAATAATCTGTGTCTTTTTATTCAGGGCAAGATATTTAATGTTAATAAGCTTTTTTAAAATTTCCGCTCTGGTTGCCGACGTACCGATACCACTTCCCTTGATATGGGAACGAAGTTCCTCGTCCTCAATCAGTTGTCCGGCATTTTCCATAGCCAGAATAATCGTTCCGGAATTGTATCGTTTGGGTGGTGATGTTTCGCCTTCCTTGATTTGTATTTCGCTAACCGGAAGCTCCGTTCCCTTTTTTAGGTGGTTTAAAGCCTCCATGAATTCCTGATCAGCTGCGCGATCCTCTCCATCCTCCGCATCTTCGCTTCCGCCGCTCTTTTGCACGTTCTCTTCCTTTGCCCTGGCATCTTCCTGCTGATTCTTTTTCCTGCTAAAGGAAAAGGCCGCAGCTTCCAGATATCCTTCCGTTTCCAATACTTTAAATCCTGCAAAAAACTGTTCCCCCTTTATTGATACATTCAAAGAAACCTTTCGATAAACTGCCGGAGGGAAAAACACAGCCAAAAATCTTCTTGCAATAATCTCATAAACCTTTGCCGCAGTGGGATTAAGGTTTCCAAGATTACCCAGCCCCTGCCCGGTAGGAATGATTGCATAGTGATCGGTAATCTGCTTATCATTCACATATCTTGATTTTCCGATCTGCTTATAGCTTCCGCTTTCAAGAACTTTTGCAGCCAAATCCTTTACGATTCCATAGTTCAAAAGTCCTTTGATGTTCTTTGAAATTTCCTTGGCAACCGCAGAGGAAAGAACTCTTGCATCCGTTCGGGGGTAAGTTGTCATTTTCTTCTCATACAGCTCCTGGGCAATTCGGAGTGTCTCATCAGGACTGATTTTAAAATACTTAGAGCAGTCATTCTGAAGCTCCGCCAAATTATATAAAAGTGGTGGATTCTTGGTTTCCTTTTTCTTTTCCAGAGCTTCCACTACAGCCCTTACCGGAGGAGTATCCGTTAAATACGAGATGAGTGCAGCGGCATCCTTTTCTTCCTTAAAACCATTTTCCTTGTAAAGAAGAGGTGAACCGAAATATTTGGTATTTTCCACTGCCTTCCATTCACAATCACAATTTTTCTCGCCTACCGTCACTCCCGCTAAAACACGGTAAAAAGGCGTTTTAACAAAATCCCTGATCTCCCGCTCCCTGTTTACTACCATTCCGAGTACACAGGTCATAACACGTCCCACACTGATCACGGCACGGTCTGCCTTCAGATAATTCTTAACGGAGGTTCCGTACTTTAAGGTGAGAACTCTGGAAAAATTAATTCCCATTAGATAATCTTCCTTTGCACGAAGATATGCTGCCGCACCAAGGTTATCATATTCAGACAAGTCCTTTGCTTCCCTAATTCCACGCAGGATCTCCTCTTCGGTCTGGGAATCTATCCATACCCTTTTTCTTTTTTTACCTACAACATGTGCCTGCTGTTCTACCAAACGGTAAATATATTCTCCCTCACGTCCGGAGTCAGTGCAGACATAAATGGTCTCCACATCCTCCCTGTTTAACAATCCGCTTACAATGAGGAACTGTTTTTTTACGCTGTCAATTACTTCATATTTAAATTCCGACGGGATAAAAGGGATGGTGCTTAATGACCATTTTTTGTACTTTTCATCATAAACCTCCGGATAGCTCATCGTAACAAGATGCCCTACGCACCAGGTTATGATTGCATCCGGAGATTCCATATATCCGTCTTTGTTATTTGCATTGATCTGCAGTGCCCTGGCAAATTCTCTTGCCACACTCGGCTTTTCTGCTATATACAGATTTTTTCCCATTACATTTCATCCATACTGATTAATTTCAGATTTCGCTTTACCTTCGCTTCAAGATTAAGCTTTTCATCAAATTGTTTCACCGAAAACAAATAAATATAATCGACACGAAGCTTTGCCTTCTCGGCACAGAACAAAAGCCATTCATAGTCATCATAGCGCATCATGGGCTTATCCCAATTACAAAGACCTATGATCGTTTCATCTTTTTCATTTTGTACAATGATGTCAATGTTTCCAAGCTTTCCTACCCATTCACCGATTCTGTCTATCTCTATAGGCAGCCTTCCCCATTTATTCCACTTCTCAACATACTGCCGGCATACGGTTTTAAAATATTCCGCAACATAGGCTTTAAAACCGGGTGCAATAAATCTGTTAAAAAATTCTCCCGGGGTAAGCTTTTCAAGACTGCTCAAATTGGGATACAAATAGGTAAAATAAAAATTTACAAAATGATTGCTGATCCGGTAGATTCCCTTCTGTGTATTGGATTTTCCCTCCGTATCATAGGAAAAAACCTTCTCTACCAACTCAAGCTCCATCAGATTTTTAAGATAAACGCTGATCTTTGCTCTGGAAAATTCCGTATGAAGATACAGATCATTCAGCTTATGATTTCCTGCCGCTATAGATGCCAAAATTGTGTTATATACTCCGGTTTCGCGAAGCTCCTCTTCTACCATTCTCTGGCCTTCATCATACAATAAGGATCTGGTATTAAGAAGATATCGGCATATATTCTCACGGATGCTCATTTTATCATCAAAATGCTCCCACAATCCCGGCATTCCGCCTAAAACTGCGTAAGCTTCAACACACTGTTCCATGGAAAACCCGGGAAAGTATTCCATCATGGACTCAAAGGCAAGCTCTCTGATCTTTAAAAAACCGGAAAGCTCATATGCCGCTTCCCCAATTCGGGTAATCATGCTGTTTTCCACCCATCCGATGGAAGAACTGCATAATACAACCATTACCTGTGTATTTTGCCAGTTGTCGTGGACAAAGGTAATCAGTTCCCGCATGAAATCACTGCTTGCCTTAACAATATACTGAAATTCATCGATAATAATGACTTTCTTTCCATTTTTTTCGCGAAGAACAGATTGAAAAATCTCTGTAAAGGAGGGATATTTTAAAACCTTGATCTCCTCCCTGCCAAGCTCTGCTCCCCATTGATAACGCTGCTCTCTTTCAGAAGCAGATCTGGCCAGATAATAGGAATGAGGCTTATCCTGAACAAATTGACGCAGCAGAAAAGTTTTTCCTACGTTCTTTTTCCCGTAGACAACCATAATCTGGCTGCCCTCCCGATCATAATATGTATTTAAATATTTCAGCTCCGAAGTTCGTCCTAAAACCATTTTCCCTCTCTCTAACCTCTAAATCTACCCGCAAAGAAGCTTTTCCATTTCCTCTTTCGGCATGGGACGTCCAAGCAAAAATCCCTGTATGCAGTCACATCCGATATCCTTCAGATAATGAAGCTGCGCCTCAGTTTCAACACCCTCAGCTATGGTTTCAAAGCCCAGCTTCTTGACCATATAAATAATGGATTCGGTAATAATTCTTGTATTTTCATCCGAAATGATCGTATCAATAAAGCTCTTATCGATCTTCAGGGTATCTATCGGAAGTCCCTTGATGTAAGACAGGGAGGAATAGCCTGTTCCAAAATCATCTAAGGATATTCTAATTCCATAATCCCGAAGGATATAGAGCTTTTCCATAACATCCTTAAAATTCTCAATCAATACGCTCTCTGTAATTTCCAGTTCAAGCTCCTTGGGATCAATGTCATATTTTTGGATGATTCCAATGATACCGTCCACAAACTCATCTCTCATGTATTGGATAGGAGAAATATTCAGTGATAAAATCACATCGCAATCATATTGCTTCTTCCACTGCACAAATGTTTTAATACTCTCTTCAATAACCCATGTTCCGATAGGGACAATTGCGCCGTTTTTTTCTGCAATTGGTATGAACACTCCCGGACTGATCATCCTGCCGTCATTATCACGCCATCTGATAAGTGCTTCCATTCCTCGAAGCTTTTGGGTGTCCGCATAATACTGCGGCTGAAAATTCATGGTAAAATTCTGATTAAAAACTGCTTCCTTAAGCTTAGTCTCAATATTAACACTCTGCAGAAATTCATTCAGAATAGGGGCATCAAAATATTTGATTGCATCCTTTCCTTTTCCCTTTGCCTTAAACATTACAATTTCCGCACAATTAATTAATTCCAAGGTAGTTTTAGCGGCTTCCGGATACTCTGCCACACCTACACTGACAGAAATCGTCATTTCCTGTCCGGTACTTAAAACAAAAGGCTTTCTAATTCTCTCATGTATGCATTTATAGATATGCTCTACTGTTCTGTTCCCACCAGGCTTATAGATGGCAATACAATAAATATCAGCATTAAAATGAGACACTAAAACATTTTCCCCCTGAAATCCTGATATAAATTGCCCAAACTGCTGAACAATCTCATCACCCACGATAATTCCGAAACCATCATTAATTTTTCTGAAATCATCAATATCCATGAACATTACAGCAATAACATCATTATGTTCTCCTGCTCTTCTAACATAGTCTGCAAGCAGACGAACAAAATAATTCCTGTTGTATAATCCCGTGAGCATATCATAGTATGCCATATAGGTCAGTTCTTCATTCTGTTTTTTGAATTTGGATATATCCTTAAAACGGATCACCTTATCCGTTGCATTCCCCATACTATCATATAGGATAGCAGTCTCACACTCTACCCACGTCTTTCCGTCCTTTAGCCTGACAATACCACTGTCTGTATTCATTTCCTTCTTTTCCAGAAAAATCAGATCACGAAGAGGAAGCACATACTTATCCTCCACCTGGGAATACAGCTTAGCCAGATCCTTCATATCCCGCAGTTCAACCTCCGGAAAGAAAAAATCCCAATTAGCAAGTGTTCTCACTTCATTATCAACAAAATTCACATAAAGGAACGCATTACTCGACGTATTGCAAATAAGTCGGTACATCTTTTCATCATTTGTCAATCGTTGATTCATTGCGCTTAACAGGTCTACCTGATAACGTAATTCATCCATTTTACTACCCCTTCTTTTGAACTGTGCATGGAACTCCCCTTCCATGCACAGTTATTAAATACCTTCCGTATAATTATTTTTTGGAAATATACCCCTGTTCTTTTAAAAGCTCAGCACATAAAACAGCACCGCCTGCCGCACCGCGTACGGTATTGTGAGATAAGCCTACAAATTTCCAATCGTAAACGGTATCCTCACGAAGACGTCCTACACTGATCCCCATACCCTTTTCATAATCCACATCCAGACGCACCTGTGGTCTGTTATCCTCCTCAAGATACTGGATAAATTGACTGGGCGCACTGGGAAGCTTAAGCTCCTGAGGAAGTCCTTTAAAGGAAACCAGCTTTTCGATCAGCTGCTCCTTCGTAGGTTTCTTTTTAAATTTCACAAAGACAGCTGCGGTATGACCGTTTAACACCGGTACTCTGATACACTGACATGTAATTACCGGAGAAGTTGCCGGAACAATTACGCCATCCTTAATTTCTCCCCATATACGAAGAGGCTCCTTCTCGCTCTTCTCCTCCTCTCCGCCGATGTAAGGGATAATATTTTCAACCATTTCCGGCCAATCCTTAAAGGTTTTTCCGGCCCCTGAGATTGCCTGGTAAGTGGTTGCAACTACTTCTACAGGTTCAAATTCCTTCCATGCGGTAAGTACGGGCGCATAGCTTTGGATGGAGCAATTAGGCTTTACAGCCACAAAGCCTCTGGTTGTTCCCAGTCTCTTTTTCTGAAAATCAATCACCTTCATATGCTCAGGGTTAATCTCCGGTACTACCATAGGTACATCAGGTGTCCATCTGTGAGCAGAATTATTGGAAACTACAGGAGTTTCGGTTTTGGCATACTCCTCCTCAATTTTCTTGATTTCTTCCTTTGTCATATCCACTGCGCTGAATACAAAATCAACCTTAGAAGCAACCGCTTCTACCTCGTTCACATTCATAACCACAATGTCTTTTACTGCTTCCGGCATAGGAGTCGTCATTTTCCATCTGTCTCCAACAGCCTCCTTATAGGTCTTACCTGCTGATCTTTCACTGGCAGCAATGGTTGTAACCTCAAACCATGGATGATTTTCAAGAAGAGAGATAAATCTCTGTCCTACCATGCCGGTTCCACCTAAAATTCCTACTTTTAATTTCTCACTCATTTTCATTCTCCTCATTTTATATATTATTTTTAATTATCCTTGTTTCTGATATGCTCCAGAAATTCTTTGTTTATTTTGATTGCTTCCTTCATTGCACTAGGCCCCGGTGCACCCGTGGTCAGTCTTTTTTCAACACAGGTTTTAAGACTGATTGCATCATATACATCCGCCTCAAACACAGGACTGATTTCTTTAAGCTCCTCAATACTTAAGGCATCTATGCTGCTGTTTTTCTCAATGCAGTAAAGCACAAGCTTTCCGATAATTCCATGAGCATCCCGGAAGGGAACGCCTTTGTTTACCAGATAATCCGCAGCATCCGTGGCATTGGTAAAGCCTTTCATTGCACTTTCTTCCATGATTTTATTATTGAACCTTATGGTAGAGAGCATTCCGTTAAACAGAACAATACAATTTTTAACCGTTTCTATTGCATCGAAGGTAACCTCCTTATCCTCCTGCATATCCTTATTGTAGGCAAGCGGTATCCCTTTCATGGTAGTTAATATGGAAACAAGTGCTCCGTAAACCCGGCCCGTCTTTCCTCTTACAAGCTCTGCAATATCAGGGTTCTTTTTTTGAGGCATAATGCTGCTTCCGGTTGAAAATCCGTCATCAATATCAATGAAACGGTATTCATTGGAGTTCCATATAATAATCTCCTCCGAAAAACGGCTTAAATGCATCATAATCGTGGAAAGTGATGCCAGAAATTCTATAATATAATCTCTGTCCGCCACCGAATCCATGCTGTTAAGAGTAGGTCCCTCAAATCCCATAAGTGAAGCAGTATAAGACCTGTCAAGGGGGTATGTGGTTCCCGCAAATGCACCTGCCCCAAGAGGACAATAATTCATCCTTTTATAGATATCGGAAAGACGAAGCACATCTCTCTTAAACATTTCAAAATAAGCACCCATATGATGCGCCAATGTGGTAGGCTGCGCCTTTTGAAGATGGGTAAAGCCCGGCATATAGGTGGTTAAATTATTTTCTATAATCGTCATCAGCGTTTCCAGCAGTTCATGGAGACACTCGGTAATCTGCACCACTTCTGCCCTTATATAAAGCTTCATATCAAGCGCAACCTGATCATTTCTGCTTCTTCCGGTATGCATTTTCTTTCCCGCATCACCGATCCGTTCAATCAGCTTTGCTTCCACAAAGCTGTGAATATCCTCGTAGTCTTCCTGAATAGAAAGCTTACCCGATTCCACATCCGTCCGAATACCGGTTAATCCCTTTACAATATCATCCTTTTCCTTGCAGGTGATAATCCCCTGCTTTTCCAACATTACTACATGGGCTATGCTTCCTTCTATATCCTGCTCAAAAAGCTTTTTGTCAAAATTAATCGAAGCATTAAACTGATAAACCAGCTTGTCCGTTTCTTTCGTAAAACGTCCGCCCCACAATTGAGCCATAAATTTATCCTCCAATAGTTAAATCTGAATTTGATACTATCATAATTTTCCTTTTATTTCAACGTTTTATTTAAAAACCCGGCACACAAATGTCGAATGCTCATAAATTAAAAATATAAAAACAGGAAATGAGGTCCCGCAATGAAACAGCCTATTCTGGAATGTCGGAATATCAGTTTTTCTTATCACAGCTTGAAATGCGAGACTAAAGCACTTAATCATATATCCTTTCAGGTTCATCAGGGAGAATTTATCGCTATCGTCGGTCCAAGCGGCTGCGGAAAATCTACGCTCCTCTCAATTATCGCAGGCCTTCTTAAACCCGAAGAAGGGGAAATTGTGCTGGATCATGCAAATGACATGCGAATCGGTTATATGCTTCAGCAGGATCATTTGCTGGAATGGCGTTCTATCTGGAAAAATGTACTTCTCGGTCCCGAAATAACCAAAACACTGAGTCCTGAAAAGGAGGCTCTTGCCGAGCGGCTGTTAAAGGACTATGGTCTATATCGATTTAAGGATAAAAAGCCGGGTGAACTGTCCGGCGGCATGAAACAGCGGGCAGCCCTAATTCGTACCATGGTTATGGAGCCTGCCCTTCTTTTACTTGATGAACCTTTCAGTGCTTTGGACTATCAGACCCGTTTAATGGTTTCTGCCGATATAGGAAGCATTATACGCAAAAGCGGAATTACAGCTGTATTAATTACACATGATTTAGCCGAAGCAATTTCACTGGCTGACAGAATTCTGGTAATGACAAAGCGACCTGCCACGATCAAGGAAGAAATACCCGTTCATCTTACGGTGGCGGAAAACTCTCCTCTTGCTGCACGAAGCGCTCCAGAATTCAATAATCTGTTTACATTTCTATGGAAGGAGATTTCTGATGAATATTCCGGAGAAAACAGTTGATCATACACGCAGCAGCGACACCTCAAAGCCGGGAACTCAGGAGCAATATGTGCGAAAGCATCATCAGTACCACCATATGATCACATCCTTAAGACTCCTGATTTTTGTGATTTTCCTGATAATCTGGGAGGTTGCAGGCAGATTAGAGCTTATTGACACATTCTTTTTCAGCAGCCCCAGTATGGTGATTTCCTACTTTTTTGAAATGCTGGAAGACGGTTCCTTTTTTACACACACGGGAATAACTCTTTTAGAAACCTTAATCAGCTTCATTTTAATTACACTGATCGCCATGGTTACCGCTACACTTTTATGGTATTCTAAAACCCTGTCAGAAATCCTTGAACCCTATTTGGTTGTTTTAAACAGTCTTCCTAAATCAGCGCTTGCCCCTCTTTTTATCGTTTGGCTGGGTACCGGTACAAGAACCATTATCGTTGCAGGAATTTCCGTAGCTATCTTCGGCTCCATTATAAGTCTCTATACCGGATTTAAAAGCACTGATCCGGAAAAGTTAAAGCTTATCTATACGCTGGGAGGAAATCGGCTAAATGCTTTTTTTAAGGTTGTTCTTCCTGCTTCCATTCCTACCGTTCTAAGTAATATGAAGGTCAACATCGGTCTTGCACTGGTAGGCGTGATCATCGGAGAATTTCTGGCAGCCAGGCGAGGACTCGGATATCTGATTATTTACGGCTCTCAGGTATTCCGGCTTAATATGGTAATTACTTCAATTATTATATTATGTATCATTGCAATGGGCTTATATCAGGGAATCCAATACATGGAACATCTATATAAAAAGAAAAAATAAGAGGCTGCCAAAACGCAGCCTCTCCCTTAAGCTACTGAGGGGACTTGAACCCCTGACCTGCTGATTACGAATCAGCTGCTCTACCAACTGAGCCACAGTAGCATTCCGTGTGGTTTCAAGACAAACCAGCAACAAGAAATATTATAAATGCAGTGTCTGTAATTTGCAAGTACAAATTTAGTCTTAATCCAAATGATCTAAATGAACATCCATCTGAGGATAAGGAATACTGATGTTTGCATCATCCAGTGCGTACTTTACCGCTTCCGTAAGCCGCCATTTCGTTTCCCAGTATTCTTCCTGCCCTGCCCAGCATCTTACATTGAGCACCACGCTGCTGTCTCCCAGTGTTTCAACGAATATCCTTCTATCCTGATCCTTTAAAACCCCCGGATCTGCATCCAACACCCCTTCAAGAATTTTCTTAACGGTTTTGATATCCTCCTTGTAAGAAATTCCCACCAAAATATCAATTCTTCTGCTTTTGCACATGGTGTAATTGGTAATGGAACCGTTGGCAAGCGTGCCGTTGGGCAATACAATGATCTTATGATCCGGCGTAATCAGATGAGTATAAAATACATCAATATTTTCTACCGTGCCCTCATTACCTTCTGCATCCTTTATATAATCCCCCGGTCCAAAAGGCTTTAAAACCAAGAGAAGAACGCCTCCTGCAAGGTTACTCAGGCTTCCCTGTACCGCAAGACCGATTGCCACACTGGCAGAACCTAAAATTGCCAAAATACTGGCCGCATCTACACCCAAGCTGGCTGCAATACTGAGAACAAGTATAAAGTACAAGCCAAATTTTACAAAAGAATCTATGAAATGCACCGCACTGCTTTCTACCCTGCTTTTGTTCAGTGCCTTCTTTAGCAAATGGCGTATAAGTCTGATCAGCTGAACACCGATCAGAAAAGCCAGACCGGCAAGCACCACTCTTATACCCAGATGGAATGCTTTTTCGGGCAGCTCTTCTAAAAATTTTTCTATGATACCGGCATCCTTCTCAAACTCCTGTGCATACATACCTTTTAACCATTCCTTTCCCGATTAAGGGTTATTTTTTAATATCTGGGCACGATCCTGCGCTTCCTGCGCCTTTAGAAGCTCCTGTTCAGCCTTCTTCTGCGCTTCCTTAGCTTTTCTTTCTGCTTCCTGTGCCTGCTTCTTGGCAGCTAAGGCTTCCTCCTTTGCTGCAAGCGCCTGCTTCCTGGCCTCCTGGGCCTCCTGCATTGCCGCCTGTGCCCGTCTTTCTGCCTCTAACTCTGCCTTCTTTTTCTCAATCTGATGCTTTTCCTTTTCCGTGTAGGGAACAAACGCAAAAATGCTGGCCGATAAAGGTGCTGCCGTCATCTTGAAGGAATAAGGCTTTCCGTCAGCCTCCTCCTCGGAAACACTTTTAGCTCTGCCGTTTACTCTTCCGAGACCGCCGTAGCATTTGGCATCGGTATTTAAGATTTCTTTATATTTGCCCTCATAGGGTACCCCGATTACAAATTCCTGCTCCACATTAGCAAAGTTTACGGTGACAACCAATACCTCTTCCGGATTATCGGTCTTTCGCATAAAGGAAACCATACACTTCTCAGGCGAAATGCAATTGATCCATTCAAAGCCCTCCGGCTTGGTATCCAGAGCATATAATGCAGGCTTTTCTCTGTACAGCTTATTTAAATCTTTAACCAGCCTGTGAATGCCCTCATGTGTATTATAGTTAAGCAGGGCCCACTCTGTCTGCCTTGTTTCATCAAACTCCTTAAATTCGGCTATATCCTGCCCCATAAAGAGAAGCTTCTTTCCGGGATGGGTCATCATATAGGCATATGTAAGCCGCAGATTTGCAAATTTATCCTCTAAAACACCGGGCATCTTACCGATCATGGTGGATTTTCCGTGTACCACCTCATCATGTGAAAATACCAGCATGAAATTTTCACTATATGCATAGATCATGCTGAAGGTCAGCTCGTTATGATGATGCGCCCTGAAATAAGGGTCATTGCCGATATAGGAAAGATAATCGTTCATAAAGCCCATATTCCATTTCAGGTCAAAGCCAAGTCCGCCATCATCCAATCTGCCGGTGATCTTCGGCCATGCCGTAGATTCCTCCGCTATCATAAGCACATCAGGATTACGCTTTTTCATAATGGAATTCAGGTGCTTTAAAAGCTCCACCGCTTCCAGATTTTCATTGCCTCCGTAAATATTGGCAACCCATTCTCCATCCCGTTTTCCATAATCAAGATAGAGCATAGAGGCAACTGCATCCATCCTGATACCATCTACATGATATTTTTCCACCCAGAAAACAGCATTGGCGATCAAATAGTTTGACACCTGAGGACGTCCATAATTGTATATCAAGGTTCCCCAATGAGGATGTGCCCCCTTTCTGGGATCCATATGCTCGTATAAGCAGGTGCCGTCAAAGCCGGAAAGTCCATGTGTGTCCCTGGGGAAATGTGCCGGTACCCAGTCAAGGATCACGCCGATCCCGGCCTGATGCAGCGCATCCACAAAGTACATAAAGTCCTCCGGGCTTCCATACCTTGCGGTAGGTGCATAATAGCCGATCACCTGATATCCCCATGAAGCATCTAAGGGATGCTCCATAACCGGCATAAGCTCAACATGGGTATAGCCTGTCTCCTTTACATATTTGATGATTTCCTCTGCCAGCTCTCTGTAATTTAAATATTCTCCTGTATCTGCATTTTTCTTAAAGGAACCCAGATACAACTCATAAACGCTGATCGGAGAGTTTTCACCCTGAAAAGCGGCCCGGTTGTCCATCCATTTCCGATCCTTCCACTGATAACCGGAAATATCCCGCACAATTGAAGCGGTCTCAGGTCTGAGCTGCTGACCGAACGCATAGGGATCGGCTTTCATAAAGGTAAGCCCTCCCTTTGCCTTGATCTCATATTTATAGCATTCTCCCGGCTTAACATCAGGAATAAATATTTCAAAAATACCACCCTCCGCATTTCGCTTCATCTGGTGGATGCGTCCGTCCCATCCGTTGAAATCCCCTACTACGCTGACACGTTGGGCATTGGGCGCCCACACTGCGAAAAAGGTTCCCGAAATTCCCTGTATGGTCATGGGATGAGCTCCAAGCTTCTCGTATATGGAATAATGAATGCCTGCATTAAATTTATCGATATCCTTTGCGTCAATTCCAACCGAATATTTATATGCATCCCGCATGGTTTGCAAATTTCCGTCTTTATCCTTTATTTCATATACATAATCATCGGGAAGCTTCCCACTTATCAGGCAGGCAAAGTAGCCTGTTTCATCAACCATTTCCATCTTATGGCGCTTATCCCCGGGCTGGGTCTTAATGGTTACAGCCAACGCACCGGGCTGAAAGGTTTGAAATAATACACTCTTTCCTACTACATGGGGGCCTAAAATATCATGGGGATTATCCTCCTCAGAATAAATCACACCTTCAATTCTCGGCCAGTTCATCAGCTTATATAATTTACTGTTCATATTAATCATTCCTTTCTTTCAGCCTGCGATATTTCCATAATGCTATCTCATTTTGCAGCTGCATAATCTGCATTTTACTTCATCAGTTATCATTTATTTTAACAAAGATATCTATACAACACAAGCGTCAAGTGTTACAATCATGAGGGATTAAAAAACAAATAAGGATGTGAAAAAATGTTTCAGACAACAAAAAATTCCAACGGTTTTTCCTCATTAAGCGAGGAGGAAAAGGACATGCTTTCCCGCATTAATGCTTATGCCGAAAAGGTTCTTGGAGACATCGATCCTCAAAAAACCCGTATCTCCTTTCAGCTTGAGCAGCTTAAGCCCATTATGCAGGAAATTGCAGACGAAAAAAACATGGCTCTTGAGGATGTATTTATCAAATATATGGATCTGGCAAGCATTGTTTCCGCCAAGCAGGATGCCATGTTAAAAGAAGATTTAGATGAAAACCTTGTTGATTTTACGGAATTTTAAAAAGGCTGCCCATAGGGCAGCCCTTTTTACGATTTCCTATTTAACCACACGAACTCTGAATACTCCTTCAACGGATTGAAGCTTACTGATAATCTCCGCATCTGCCGGTTTTTCAATATCCAGCATAGTGTAAGCAACCTCTCCCTTTGATTTATTAACCATATCGGTGATATTAATGCCTTCATCGCCAAAACAGGCGGTAAATTTGGTAATCATATTGGCAATATTCTTGTGGAAGATCGCTACACGGCCTGCCTGTGTACAAACACCCATGTCACAGTTAGGATAATTTACACTGTTTTTAATGTTACCGTTCTTTAAATAATCCATCATTTCCTTAACTGCCATCTTTGCACAGTTATCCTCGGATTCCTCGGTGGAAGCGCCAAGATGAGGGATAACAATACAGCCCTCCGCTCCTGCGGTGGTCGGATTGGGAAAATCCGATACATACCTGCGCACCTTACCGGCCTTAATGCCATCCAGAACATCCTTCTCATTAACAAGAAGATCTCTTGCAAAGTTAAGAAGAATAACGCCGTCCTTCATCTTAGAGATTGCTTCCTTGTTAATCATTCCTCTGGTGGAATCTAAAAGAGGCACATGAATTGTGATAATATCACAGTTTTCATAAATATCTTCCACGTTAAGCACATGCTTTACATCACGGCTTAAGTTCCATGCCGCATCAACGGATACATAAGGATCATAGCCGTAAACTTCCATGCCCAAATGCTTTGCAACATTCGCCACCTTAACGCCGATTGCACCGAGACCGATGATACCAAGCTTCTTATCCTGAACCTCAGTACCTGCAAAGCGTTTCTTTTCTTTTTCAGTTGCTTTGGCAATGTTTTCATCATCCTTTGCGGAAGTAACCCAGTTGATACCTCCCACAATATCTCTGGATGCAAGAAGCATACCGGCAATCACAAGCTCTTTAACGCCATTGGAGTTAGCTCCGGGCGTATTAAACACTACAATGCCCTTCTCCGCACATTTATCAAGCGGAATATTGTTGACACCTGCGCCGGCTCTAGCAACAGCCAGCAAATTCTCAGACAGCTCCATATCATGCATGGCTGCGCTTCTGACCAAAATACCTTCTGCGGCATTTACATCTTCTGTTTTTTCAAATTCTTCCGTAAACTTCTCCAGCCCTACCTGAGCAATGGGATTTAAACAATAATATTTGAACATACCCTCGTCTCCTTAATTACATGTTCTTCTCTTCAAATTCCTTCATAAATGCAACCAGCTTCTCTACACCTTCAATCGGCATTGCATTGTAGATGCTTGCGCGCATACCGCCTACGCTTCTGTGACCCTTCAGGTTTTCAAAGCCTGCTTCCTTTGCTTCCTTCACAAATTTAGCGTCAAGCTCTTCGTTTCCGGTAACAAAAGGCACATTCATAAGTGAACGGTCTTCCTTTCTGACTGTTCCCTTAAAAAGCTTACTCTCATCTAAGAAGTCATAAAGAATCTTTGCCTTCTTTTCGTTATATTCCTTCATGGCAGCAAGACCGCCCTGCTTTTTCAGCCATTTAAATACCTTGCCGCAAATATAAATTCCATATGCCGGAGGAGTATTATAAAGAGATTCCGCATCCGCATGAATCTTATACTTTAACATGGTAGGAGTGCCGGGAAGTGTATCTTCAGTAATTAAATCCTCTCTGATAATAACAATCACCACGCCTGCCGGTCCCACATTTTTCTGTACACCGCCGTAAATCACACCGTATTTGGTCACATCCACAGGCTCGGATAAGAAACAGGATGAAACATCAGCTACCAGCGTATGGCCCTTGGTATTGGGTAAGGTTTTAAATTTGGTTCCATATATGGTGTTATTCTCACAGATATATACATAATCAGCATCTTCCGGAATATCAAGGTCTGAGCAATCCGGAATATAAGAAAAGGTCTTATCTGCCGAGGATGCCACCTCAATGGCTTCACCATAAATCTTAGCCTCCTGATATGCCTTCTTAGCCCACTGTCCTGTTACAATATATGCAGCCTTTTTGTTTTTCATAAGGTTCATGGGAATCATTGCAAACTGCTGGCTTGCACCGCCCTGCAGAAACAGTACCTTATAATTGTCGGGAATGTTCATAAGTTCCCTTAAATCGGCTTCCGCTTCTTTAATGATATTGTCATAAACCTTGGAACGATGGCTCATCTCCATAACGGACATACCTGATCCCTTGTAATCAAGCATTTCATCTGCAGCTTCTTTTAGTACTTCCTCAGGCAAAACTGCCGGACCTGCTGAAAAGTTATACACTCTAGACACTATTCTCTCCTCCTGTAATGGCTACTGCCAAAATAAAAACATCTGGGAAACATTTTAAACTTATTTAACACTTTAGTCAACTGCTTTAATAAAACATCACGCATGGCGTACCGATTTCTACCATGTCATAAAGCTTTGATACCTCTTCAAGGGGCGTATTGATACATCCATGAGAGCCGTTGGTTTTATAGATTTCTCCGCCGTATTTAGCTCGCCATGATGCATCATGAATACCGATAGCACCCTTTACGGGTATCCAGAATTTTACCGGTGTTTCATAGTCCTCACCTCTTAAAATTCTGTTTTTCTGCTTGTTGTACACATAATTGGTTCCAACCGGTGTTCCTCTTCTAAGTGAGGTATTGCCTGTAACTACCGGTGTTTCTATCATAAGCTCCCCTTCTACGTAGTAATACATCATCTGATTGGTCATATCCACTTCAATGTAGGTATCACCAATGTCATCCTTTCCCTGCTTCCTTGCCATCTGTGTATATGCGGGAATATGGTTTTCAGTTCTTTTCTCAAGAAAGGCATTAAGCAGATACTCCTTTTCCGCCTGCCTGTCGATTTTGTTTCCGTATATTCCGCCTTCCACCTCCACAATATCTCCTCTGGTGGCGTGAAAGCTTCTTGTCTTACCTACCGTATCATACTCATCCGCCAGATCATCAATAAACTGCCATACCATTTGCTCATCGGTACAAAGGTTTCCTGCTTCATCCAATACAGGACTTCCGTCCTCATTTAATACAAGCCAGTTACAGACCACACTGCCGTCAATTGGTATCCGGTCTTCTCCAAGCTGATAGACAATTCCGCAGTTCTGATACTCCTCCAGCTTATCCCATAGTGCTATCTGTTCCTTCATCTTCTCTGTCAGTGGAAGATCCCGGTAGCAGCCTGCCGTCTCCAAATCAAGCTCCTTCTGAAAGCCTTCAAAGGCTTCCTTAATCAGCCTGCAGGCCAATGCCTCATCAAGAACATGAACCCTTTCGTTTACAAGATAGTACCCTTCATCCCCTTTTTGAAGCCGGACAACACGGTCTTCATCCTCTTTTCCGGTCAAAAAGCCCATCTGGTTTATCAAATGGTCAAACGCCGTCTTGTCATAGCTCACTTGCGGTTCCATGCTTTTTTCCCCAGACTTTTCAACCAGATTATCAACCCATAAATAAGGATTCTGCCTTTCGAGATAAAGTTCAAGTGTATTCTTATAGTCATAAGAAAGCGCCACATCCTCAGGCAGAATTGTATAAGACTTACCATCACAGTCCGTGATGGTAAGCCCTTCATAGCTGCATTGCTTTATAAGCTCTTCATTTACTTCATTAATACTCTTTCCGGTACAGTAGATCCCATTAATCCATGTTCCGTAGCTGAAGCCGTCTTTGTAGTAAAATACCAGCCCCAGGTACATAGCTATCAGTGACAGCAGAATAATGGAAACCCCTGCAAAAATCCCCTTAACAACACTTTTTCTCATTATTTTTCTTCTAAGTCCGCCTCATCAAAAACTTCACTTAAGGGAGCGCCTGAAGGAACCATCGGGAACACCTTATCATCCTCCGGTATAATGCATTCAATCAGTACCGGCTTTTTCATTTCAATAGCACGTTTTATGGCGTCTGCGACCTCTTCCTTTTTGGTGATACGGATTGCCTCACAGCCAAGTCCCTTAGCCACCATACAGAAATCCACTCCGTCATTTAAGACCGTTTGTGAATAACGCTTCTCGTAGAACAGGGTCTGCCATTGCCTTACCATACCAAGTACATGATTATTGATTACCACTTCAATGATAGGAATTTGATATCTGGATGCGGTAGCAAGCTCGTTCATATTCATACGGAAGCACCCGTCTCCTGCAATATTGATGCATATTTTATCAGGCCTTCCCGTCTTAGCTCCGATACAGGCTCCCAGCCCGTATCCCATTGTTCCGAGACCTCCTGATGATAAAAAGGTTCTGGGCTCGGAATATTTATAATACTGAGCTGCCCACATCTGATGCTGTCCCACGTCTGTAGTGATGATAGCCTTTCCTTCCGTAACCTTGTCGATCTCCTCTATGATAAAGGGACAGGATAGCTCGCTTTTATTATAGTTAAGCGGATATTTTTCTTTTAATTCTTTTATATGCGCATTCCACTCCTTATGCTCCATTTTAGGAAGCTCTCTGTTAATCAGGGTAAGAATTTCCTTTAAATCTCCTACCACGGAAGCAGCTGTCTTAATGTTCTTATTAATTTCCGCTGCATCGATGTCAATATGTAAAACCTTTGCATTGGACGCAAACATAGATGCATTACCGATTACACGATCTGAAAATCTTGCGCCGAGAGCTACCAGGAGATCACATTCGCTGACTCCGAGGTTAGAGGCCTTGGTTCCATGCATACCGATCATGCCGGTATACCGGTCATCATGTCCATCCATAACGCCCTTGCCCATCAGCGTATCACAAACCGGAGCATCCAAAAGCTTTGCAAGTTCACGCACTTCCCGAGATGCACCGGAAATCACGGCACCGCCTCCCACATAGATAAAGGGCTTTTGGGAACCCTTCAAAAGCTCCACGGCTTTTTCAATATCCTCTCTGGTGTATTTACTTGAAGTACCTGCAGGAACAGGTAAAAATTTCTCATACTCACAGGTATTTGCTGTCACATCCTTGGTAATATCCACCAGAACAGGACCGGGGCGTCCTTCTTTCGCAATTGCAAAGGCTCTTCTTATGGTATCTGCCAGTTTGGTCACATCCTTAACGATATAACCATGCTTGGTAATGGGCATAGTCACGCCCGCAATATCCACCTCCTGGAAGGTGTCCTTGCCCAGCAACGGAAGCACCACATTACAGGTGATTGCCACCATAGGAACGGAATCCATATACGCAGTAGCAATACCCGTTACCAGATTGGTCGCACCGGGACCACTGGTAGCCAGGCATACGCCAACCTTTCCGGTGGCTCTGGCATAACCATCCGCCGCATGGGAAGCTCCCTGCTCATGGGAGGTCAATATATGCCTGATCTCTCCGCTATGTTTATATAAGGCATCATATACATTCAGGATTGTTCCCCCGGGATAACCAAATACGGTATCCACACCCTGTTCTTTTAAACACTCAACTACAATTTCCGCACCTGTCAGCTGCATTTCTTTGTCCATCCCTTTCCTTTGTTATTTTACTGTCTGCCATGAGGAATCTCTAAAATAGCTCCTCTGTTGCCGCTGGTAACCATCTCACGGTATCTTGCCAGATATCCGGTAGTAACCTTAGGCTCTCTGGGCTGCCACTTTGCTCTTCTTTCCGCCATCTCTTCTTCTGAAACTTTAACATTTAAGGTATTTTCCGGAATGTTGATACTGATAATATCCCCCTCTTCCACCAATGCAATGGGGCCTCCTACCGCTGCCTCGGGGGATACATGGCCAATGGATGCACCTCTTGATGCTCCTGAAAAACGTCCATCCGTAATCAGTGCTACGCTGGAGCCAAGTCCCATTCCCGCAATAGCAGAGGTGGGATTCAACATCTCACGCATGCCCGGTCCGCCCTTGGGCCCTTCATAACGGATTACCACTACATCACCTGCTACGATCTTTCCGCTCTTGATCGCTTCAATGGCATCCTCCTCGCAGTCAAATACCCTTGCCGGGCCTTCGTGAACCATCATCTCAGGCACCACCGCAGAACGTTTTACAACACCGGAATCCGGTGCCAAATTTCCCTTTAAGACTGCGATGCCGCCTGTCTCGGAATAAGGATTTTCCACCGGCCTTATCACCTCAGGATTTTTGTTTACCGCACCCTTTATATTTTCAACCACCGTTTTACCGGTAACCGTAATCAGATCAAGATTTAACAAATTTTTCTTGGTAAGCTCATTCATCACCGCATAAACGCCGCCGGCCTCGTTTAAATCCTCCATGTAGGTAGGTCCTGCGGGAGCCAGATGACAAAGGTTCGGCGTCTTGGCAGACAATTCATTGGCAATATCAAGATCAAGCTCTACCCCTGCTTCATGAGCAATGGCAGGCAGATGCAGCATGGAATTGGTGGAACATCCAAGTGCCATATCTACCGTAAGAGCATTTAAAAAGGCCTCCTTAGTCATAATATCTCTGGGTCTGATATTCTTCTCAACCAGCTCCATAATCTTCATTCCTGCATGCTTTGCCAGACGGATTCTTTCGGAATATACCGCAGGGATGGTTCCGTTTCCGCCAAGTCCCATTCCAAGCGCTTCTGTCAGACAGTTCATGGAATTAGCGGTATACATACCGGAGCAGGAGCCGCAGGTAGGACATACCTTTTCCTCGAACTCACACAGTTCCTCCATGCTCATGGTTCCTGCCGCAACACTTCCTACAGCCTCGAACATGGAGGATAAGCTTCTCTTCTGACCATGTACATGTCCTGCCAGCATAGGACCGCCGGAAACAAAAATAGTAGGAATGTTTACTCTTGCTGCCGCCATCAAAAGCCCGGGAACATTTTTATCACAGTTGGGAATACATACAAGACCGTCAAATCCATGCGCCATAGCCATACACTCAGTAGAATCGGCAATCAAATCTCTTGTTACCAGAGAATACTTCATGCCGATATGTCCCATGGCAATTCCGTCACAAACGGCAATTGCGGGAAATACCACCGGCGTACCGCCTGCCATGGCAACGCCCATTTTTACTGCCTCCGTAATCTTATCCAGATTCATATGACCGGGAACTATCTCATTATAGGAATTGACAATTCCGATTAAAGGACGTCTTCTCTCCTCCTCCGTATAGCCTAATGCATTAAATAAACTTCTGTGGGGTGCCTGCTGGGTACCCGATTTTACGGAATCACTTCTCATTTCATTCAATCTCCTTTTCGTCTGCTTGAAATAATATATAATTTTCACTTTCGTAGGTCATGCTCATATTTTCATTTACATATTCCCACGGAATACTGTTATAGTAGTGATAAAACTCCCATACCATCTCATCAAATTCAGGATCGGTCATCCGCTTGTCAAAAATCACCATATCCGACCCTTCAATCTGTTTATTTTCACAGCGTATCCCATAGAGGAAATATAAAAGATATTCCTGATTGCAGTCAGTCACACAATAATTTCCTCCCTGGTGAATATCGGCCTGTTCCAAAACCTGTTGTATTTCATGCTCTCTGTCCCCATATTGATTGTTATAGCCGGAGAAGAATATGCATTTTATTCCGAAAACTGCCGTAAGCACCAGAAATATGAAGGATAATCCATTTTCCGTAAGGCCCCCCTTGGACTTGAGGACAAGCTTTCGCAGCCAATGACCAACCAGCCAGGTAATCAGCAGTGCCAATACCGCTCCGCCGTAGGTAAAAACCCTGTAATAAGGGCGTTTGCATTGTATCAGAAGACACACTGGCACAAACAGAATTTCAAAAAACAAAAACAACTCCGGCAGAATTTCCTTTGTTTCTCTTTCCAAAAGCTTTTTGATAATCAAAAGCAGCAGAGCAATCAATCCAATGCCAAAGATCATGACTACAGGTATGGCAAGGAAGCTGTAATAATATCCCGAAAGTGCCACAAGAAAGCTTCCCAGTCTTCCCACGAATCCGGCACGCTCCTCGCTTTGGATATAGGGCGTATCCAGCATGTACTTCATGCCTCTTCCGATTGCCGCAAAAGGGGACTTTAAAATCATTTTAATATGTCCCAGCCCATAATAAATACTGGTCTCATCCTTTACCAGCAGGTTTGATCCGATAGCCAGCCAAATGGTGCAATAAAGAAGCACGGTAAGCACGGCAGCGATTACTGACGCCGCTATCAGTTTTAAAAGCTTTCTGCCGGAATCGGTTTTTAAAAAGAATCTTTTTTCTTCCTTTCCCTCATTGATACTCAGAAAAAGCAAATACACGCCTCCCGAAATACATAAGGGAACCACCCAGTAAACATTGCTGCTGACCGCATAAAGCCCTATTACCAGTGCACTCACATAAATCAAATAGCTCCTCTTTCGGGCATGCTCTTTGCAGCATATATCTGTCATACAAAGAAAAGCCAAAAGGAAACAGGTCACTCCAAGGGTATATCCTCTTCCCTGAACCGCAAACTGATTGACAATATTCATGGACAAATATAAAATCACTGCGGCAACAGGCATCCACCCTTTCGTCCACTTCCCCGCCAGCTTGTATATCAAATACAGATTGGCAAGTGCACACAGATAGGACACACCTCTTAAACCGATATAAGAATTTCCACTATAATTCAAAAACCCTGACAATGCCGAATATCCCACATGATTGTTCGGCAGCGGCCAGTGAAGCGCCGCATATAAAGGACCCTTACTGATAAAGCAATAATAGGTATACAGTTCATCATACCAGGGAGTAAGAGCAAACATCCGCCATCCGTAATAAATTGCCATGGCTGCAAATAAAACCCAAAAGGCAGCCCCTTCTCTCCCTAATTTCTTATCTGATTTCATCTGCCAACAAGTCACCCATTTCCTTGCAGCCCACCTGACTGCAGCCCTCTGACATGATATCAACGGTACGATATCCCTTTTTCAATACATTCTTTACTGCCGTCTCAATTGCAGCAGCCTCCTTATCCAGATCAAAGGAATATTTCAGCATCATTGCCGCCGAAAGAATCGTTGCAATGGGATTGGCAATTCCCTTGCCTGCAATATCGGGAGCAGAACCATGACTGGGCTCATACAAACCGAATTTGCTGTCATTTAAGGAAGCGGATGCCAGCATACCGATGGAACCGGTAACCATGCTTGCCTCGTCGGAAAGAATATCTCCAAACATGTTTTCCGTAAGGATTACATCAAACTGTGCCGGGTCCTTCACTAACTGCATTGCACAGTTGTCCACCAGCATATGCTCCAAGGTAACCTCCGGATAATCCGCAGCAACCTCCTCCACTACCTTACGCCATAATCTGGAGGAATCAAGCACATTCGCCTTATCAACGCTGGTTACCTTTTTCCTTCTCTTCATGGCAATATCAAAGCCCTTCTTGGCTACCCTGCGTATCTCATTCTCGTCATAGGTCAGGGTATCTACCGCCTTGCGGATACCGTTTTCTTCCGTGGTATGGCGTTCTCCAAAATAAAGACCGCCTGTAAGCTCTCTCATAATCAGCATATCAAACCCTGCATCGCTGATATCCTTGCGCAGCGGGCAGGCATCCGAAAGCTCCTGATATAGCACTGCGGGGCGAAGATTGGCAAACAGATTAAGCGCCTTTCTGATTGCAAGAAGCCCTGCTTCGGGACGAAGATTGGGAGGCAGCTTATACCAGGGAGATGTAGTGGTATCTCCGCCAATGGATCCCATTAACACAGCATCTGCCGCTTTGGCAGCTGCAATTGCTTCATCAGTAAGAGGTACACCGTGCACATCAATAGATGCGCCTCCCATTAAAATATCCGTATACTTGATCTCATGTCCATATACGGAAGCTGTCTTATCCAGTACCTTTTTAGCTTCAGCTACGATTTCCGGTCCAATTCCGTCTCCCGGTATACATACAATATTCAGCTTCATATTTTCCTCATTTCCGCCGCATAAGCAGCTTTCTTATTATTTTCAAAAAACAAGGCGCAGTTTTCTGCGCCTTGCTTCCGGTAAACATCATTTATTCTGCATCTGCCTTTTCTACCTGAGCAATTGCAGATTTCTGCATGGGAATACGGCAATTCTTGTTATTACCAAATTCTACAATTACTGTATCATCCGTAATATCTATGATGATTCCATAAAAGCCGCTGCTTGTAAGAACACAATCGCCTACCTCAAGCGTGGACAACATGGCTGCCATTTTTTTCTGCTCTTTCTTTTGGGGACGTATCATAAAGAAATAAAGAAAAGCAAAAATAAGCACCAGATACACAATCATAATAATACCGCCGCCTGCTGCAGTTCCGGCTTCTTCCGTTAACAAAATACCCATTTATTGTTTCCTCCTGATCTATTTTGGCATTTTTACTGCCAAGCCTATCAATTATAATACACAATTCATCCTTCAAACACAAGCCTTTTTCAATTTAATATTGTGAATTATGCATTCATGCCTTCTAGCTTTCGTTTCTTGTAAGCGGCAAACTCGCCCTTATCCAGTGCATCTCGAATTTCTTCCATCATGGTATTATAAAAATACAGATTATGAAGTACACATAACCTCATCCCAAGCATTTCCTTTGCCTTAAGCAGATGTCTGATGTACGCTCTGGAATAGCGCCTGCATGCAGGGCACTTACAGCCCTCCTCAATAGGCCGCTGATCAAGCTCATACTGCGCATTGAAAAGATTAATCTTTCCATGATTGGTATATAAATGACCATGTCGTCCGTTTCTGCTGGGATATACACAGTCAAAAAAGTCTACGCCCCGTTCCACTCCTTCCAGAATATTGGCAGGCGTTCCCACTCCCATCAGGTAAGTAGGCTTATCAACCGGCAGATGAGGCACTGTTTCCTCCAGAATATAATACATTTCCTCGTGGCTTTCCCCTACCGCAAGGCCGCCTATGGCATAGCCGTCAAGCTCCATCTCCGCAATTCTCCTGGCATGCTCCACTCTGATATCCGCATAAATTGCCCCTTGATTGATGCCAAACAAAAGCTGGTTCGGATTAATGGTATCAGGAAGTCCGTTCAGTCTTCTCATTTCCTTTTGACACCGTTCCAGCCATCTGGTGGTTCTCTCCACAGATGCCTGAACGTAAGCCCTGTCGGCTAAGCTGGGTGCACATTCATCAAATGCCATGGCAATCGTTGAGGCAAGATTGGACTGGATCTGCATACTTTCCTCCGGTCCCATAAAAATTTTCCTGCCGTCAATATGAGAATTAAAGTAAACCCCTTCCTCTTTAATCTTTCGAAGTCCTGCAAGCGAAAACACCTGAAAGCCGCCGGAATCCGTAAGAATCGGCTTATTCCATGACATAAACTTATGAAGACCGCCAAGCTGTTTGACAATCTGATCTCCCGGCCTTACATGCAGATGATAAGTATTGGACAGCTCCACCTGTGTATGAATCTGCTCAAGATCCTCTGTGGATACCGCTCCCTTAATGGCTGCCACCGTTCCCACATTCATAAAAACCGGTGTCTGTATCACTCCATGAACGGTTGTGAATTCTCCCCGCTTTGCTCTTCCTTCCTGCTTTAACAACCGATACATTCGTTTTAAATCCTCCAAAGATCATATTTATAAATATTTATCCCAAAATTCCTCCAGACAAAGTTCCTGCTCCATAATAATCGTGGCCGCTTCCTTGCCTACATAACGGAAATGCCAGGGTTCAAATTCAATACTGGTTATATATTCCTTTCCTTTGGGATAACGAAGAATAAAACCATACTCATGGCAATGCTCTTCAAGCCATATTCCCGCACTGGTATCCGCAAACCCCTCATCCAGGTCTATATAAGTATCCGAAACAAAATCAAAAGCCATTCCGATTTGATGCTCGCTTGCTCCGGGAACCGTTACAGCCTGCGATGACAGAGAGTAAGCTTCCATATAAGACATTCCTCTTGCCATATATGCTTTAATCTTTTGATTAAACAAAAACTTCTGATATTCAAAATCCCGATAAGGCGAACAGATTTCAAGATTAACTCCGTCATCCCTAGCAGCCTGCATCATAGCCAAAAGCTCTTCAATCACTCTCTCATCACACTGCATATTCCCCTTGATCGTCTTAATCGCACCAAAGGGAAAAGAATAATTATCAGGAATAGGATGCTGTTTATTGATTAAAATCAACCGCCAGTCATCCGCTGAAAATTCCACATTTTCTATTCCTTTATTTTCGTCAGCCGCTTCTGCGTCATTCTCAATCCTTTCATTCGTCTCCTGATAATCCTCGTTTAAAATCTCATCCAACGAATATTTGTCCATGTTTTCCATGCCGTGAAGCTCCACATCACCGAAGCCTTCCATAACATCTTCATCATCCAGAATTTCGAAATCATCATATGCTACTTCCTGTTCATCGGCCAGCGTAATGTCCGAATCCATGACGGCAATCACTTCTCTGTTCTTTTCGTCACTGGACACAAAACCGCTTTCCTCCTGAAAAACCGGATAAGCAAAGCTGTTTCCAACCATAAAGCACAGTAAAACAAAGGCCGCACAGGCAAAACGTTTCATGCCTCTTCTGAAATATTCAAAAACTCTATGTAAAAGCATGCATACTGCCAGACCAATAATTGCAGGACCCTTAAGCAGCCGGCTCCTGCGTCCCATATTGATAAAAAATGCTTTGGCTCTTTCGTGACAACTTCTTTTCATTTTTCCCCCAACGTATTTACGCGAACAAACAATTTACATAATATTTTACAACAAGTCTTCCTGTTTTCACAATAGGTAATTTCTGTTTTTTGTCAATTTTACGCTTTTTTCTTACACCTTGCTACATTTTCCTTTTTCCGCTATAATTTTATGTGAATTTGTTGAATACAGAAAGGAAAACTTATGGCAGGCTCAACTTTAGGAACTAACTTCAAAATAACCACATGGGGGGAATCTCATGGTAAAGCTCTTGGAGCGGTCATTGACGGCTGCCCTGCAGGACTGCCCTTATGTGAAAAGGATATTCAGATTTATCTTGACAGACGCAAACCAGGTCAAAGCAATATCTCCACCCCCAGAAAGGAAGCGGATCAGGTAGAGATTCTTTCCGGTGTATTCGAAGGAAAAACCACCGGCACCCCTATTTCCCTGATCATTCCCAACACTTCCCAGAAATCATCGGATTACAGTGAAATCGCTTCTTATTACAGGCCCGGACATGCGGATTATACCTTTGATGCTAAATATGGATTTCGGGATTATACCGGAGGCGGACGCTCTTCCGGACGGGAAACCGCCGGGCGTGTGGCAGCAGGTGCCGTTGCAATTAAAATCTTAAAGGAGCTTGGCATAACCGTTACCGCTTATACCCGTTCTATCGGTCCTGTAAGCATTGACGACAACCATTTTGACAAATCCGCTATCTATACCACCGCTACCTGCATGCCAGATCCGGCGGCTGATGAAAAAGCAACTGCTTATTTAAAGGAATGCATGATGGAGAAAAATTCCAGCGGCGGCGTGATTGAATGTGTGGTTGAAGGACTTCCCGCCGGTATCGGTGATCCCGTATTTGAGAAGCTGGATGCCAATCTTGCCAAGGCAATTATGTCCATCGGCGCCGTCAAGGCTGTTGAAATCGGGGACGGTACCTTGGTATCTTCCTCCAAAGGCTCGGAAAATAACGATGCGTTCCGTATATCCTCCGAAGGCATCACCAAAAAGACCAATCATGCCGGCGGCATTTTAGGCGGCATCAGTGACGGTTCTACACTGCTTCTTCGGGCTCATGTAAAACCCACTCCTTCTATTTTTCAGAAGCAGGAAACCGTCAACAGAAACGGCGAAAATATAGAAATTGAAATCAAGGGCCGCCACGATCCGGTAATCGTTCCCAGAGCTGTGGTAGTTGTTGAGGCAATGACGGCCCTTACTCTGCTGGATGCCTGTATGGCAAATATGACTGCAAGATTAGATTACTTGAAGAATTTTTACAGCTAGAGGAAAGTTTTTAATCTTCCGTCAATATTTTCACAGGTTCGATCTTTCCTATTCCTCTGCAGCAAAGAAGCGCTACCACCATTGCAACTGTGCAAATTCCAATTACCGTAACCAGCCCCCAAATGGGATCCACATTCATCTGACATTTTTGGATGCCACAGAAGGACAGGCAAGCAACCGGAACTTTCTCGCCCAAAAAGTAAGCTATTACAGCCCCCAGCAGCGCTCCTGTTCCCATAACCGGCAGATTGGAACACAATGTTTGCAGATACAGCTGTCCGGTTGTAAAGCCAAGGGCTTTATAAATGCCGTAATTTTTCTGTTCCCGCACCACTTTCGTCCTTACCAGAAGAAACACAAGCAGTATTACCACCACTATGGTAACCGCCACCAAAATAACACATAAAAGGCTTAATACATCGGATACGGTTCCTATGACATCCTTTGATGCTTTTTTCATGTCTATCACTTCCCTGTCCGGATAATGCTCCGAAAGAAACCTGACCAGCTCTTCTCCTGTGATTCCCTTCGCCGCATATATATTGATCTGCTTGGTCACGCAGCTTCCATTAAGCCGGATTGCTCCCTCATAATTCATCATGCCCTTTCGTCCCATATTGTTGATTTTCTGATCAATACCGGTAAGAATATAATCCTTCTTCCCTTCCACTCCTTTCAGATAAACCACATCTCCTATGTGGACTCCCAATTCTTCGCAAATCAGCGCTGTAAGCACAACTTCATTGTCATATTGGGGAAGTCTTCCCTCTAACAGCATTTCATATTCATTCGTTTCCGGCTCCTTCCAAAAGTCAAAGGTTACCTCCGCCGACTGATCCTTAAAGTAAACCATACAGTTGGCTGAGCTTCCATAGCCTACCTTTTCCACCTGGGAATAGGCTTCTATTTCTTCTCCAAGTTCATCCAGTCCCTCTCCCGTGTATCCGGCATGCGCTATTTCCATTCCCGTAAGATTAAGTATAGTTTCTGTTTCTTTTACAAAATTTTGATACATATAAAATGAGATACAGCTTGCAAAACCAAGCAGCGCTACAATAAAAATAACAGCCAGATTTTTCAGTTTTGTCATAAAAATATTCTTAATGCCAAGCGCAAGCAAAAAGGGCTGACGGCTTTTCTCAAGAGGAAAATAATTCTTCCGGAAATTATGCCCTGGGACCCCGCCGCGAAGGGCCTCTAAAATGTCAATTCTCCCATATTTTCGGGCACTGATCCATGCAATTGCAAGAGTAATCACAATACAGAAAAGGGGTGCAGCAAATGCACTTGCCCAATCAAATCCCACACTCCATTTCATTCCCATAATCGAGGCAAGAATCTGCCCCATCATCGGTCCTGACACCCCTCCAAGGAAAAGCCCGATGATACTGCCGAACAGATCAATAAGCAGCATTTCCATAACAAAGCTTCCAGTCAGCTGACCGGAGGTGTACCCCGCCGCCTGTAAAATGCCCAGATTTTTTAAATTCATCTCACAGAAATTAGCAATGCTGAACCGGATGATTACCAATGCAACCACAATTAAAAGTACTGCAAATGCCAGTACAAGCCCCATTCCGATCCTGCTCATCATCATACTACCGCCCCGCATAGCCTCCCACGCAAAGGCAAAATTAAATCCCTCATCCAAATGGGGCAGCGCTTCATTCAGCTTTGAGGATATTTTTCTTACAAAGGCCAGACTGCTCTCCCCTTCCGTCAACTTTACCTTATATTCCGTATATGAGATAAGCTCCGCTTCCTGTTCTGCCAGCTCTCTTAACCTGTCACCATTCAAATAGCACTTATAGACGCTCATATTTAAGGGGTTTGCAAATAAAGGATCCTCCACAAAGCCTGCAATTTGAAATTCATATTCTTTCTTTCCGCCGGGAGCAATCCATATTTTGTCCCCTGTCCGGCAACCGTAAGAAGACTTAAAATAATAGGGAAGTAAAATTTCATTTTCTGAAAGTGTATCTTTCCATTCGGGATAGATACCACATATTTCTGGCTGTTCCGAAACCGATTCCAGCAAAAAATAAAAGCTGTTTTCTTCCTTTTGATCCAGCCTGTATTTACTGCATAATGAAAAATATGCCGGTGTGCTTTCAAATGCCGCCACCTCTGACTGCTCCGTCAAAAATTCCTCAATTCCATCCGCATTTTCTTTCAGATTAAACATATAATAATCTGCGGTATTACATTCCTCATATAGTTTATCCACTACCTTTTCCATATTGACCAAGGCGTTAATACTGACATAAAGAAGCAGAACGGCCATTGCAATCAGTCCTGCCAAAACAATTACATCACCCTTCTTTTTCTTCAGATTATTTCGGGCAATAAATAAGCATCGATACATACTACCACCCCATTTCCTTCAGAAAACGGCGCAGCTTTTCATGCCGCCCGGCATCCCCGGTCACATATTCACCCAGTTCCAGCTCTCCGGTAATGATTCCGTCCTGCAGATATTTGATTTTATTTCCCCTTCTGGCAGAACGCATATCATGAGTAACCATAATAATTGTCTGCCCCTGCTCATGCAGCTCAGAAAGCACATTCAATACGTTTTCCGTATTGGCTGAATTCAGCGCTCCCGTAGGCTCATCCGCAAACAAAATTTTCGGACTATTGATAATTCCCCTTACAATCGCCACCCTCTGCTGTTCTCCTCCCGACAGCTGGGTAGGAAATTTATGAAAGCATTGCTCGGAAAGCCCCACCTGTAACAGCAGCTTTTTAGCCCTTTGGGCAATTGCCTTTTTATCACGGCTTTTCAAAAGCCCACTGACCATAATGTTGTCCAATACGCTCATGGTATCATTCAAATAATTTTGCTGAAATACAAAACCACAATTGTTTCTGCGAAACACTGCCAGCTTGTCATTGCTGTAGCCTGTAATTTCTTCATTCTGATATAGAATGCTTCCGAGAGTCGGTCTGTCCATTCCTGAAAGCGCATATAACAAGGTGGATTTTCCGGAACCGGAATTCCCCATAATAACCGTAAAATCTCCCTGCTCAATTTCCAAATTCAGATTTTTCAAAACATGCTGCTGCACACTTTCATTGGAAAAGGTCTTGCACAGATCCTTTGCTTTTAATATTGTCTCCATTTATCTACCTGCCTTTTCGTTTTTTCTTATCATAAAAGATCTGAGACCAAAAATCTTTTCCCAACCCTTGCCTGTTTCTTACCTGTTTCTTAAATCTGTCTTTTAAGTTTTTTCAATTTAACTATTATACCTTTCTAAGGAACAGGGTTACTACAAATCCCTGATCAACACTGCATTCCATACCTCCCTGCATCTGCTCCATGAAGCACTTTGCAAGATAAAGTCCAAGCCCTGATCCTGCCTGTCCTTTTGCATTGCTTCCCCTGTAAAATTTTTCTTCTGCTAAGATCAGCTCCTCCTTAGGCATTCCCGGCCCCCGGTCTCTGATCGTAACGGTGATCCCCTCTTCCTTATCCTGATAACGGATAAATATAGGGGTTTTTGCATACTTACAGGAATTATTGATCAGATTATCTATTACCTGCTCCAGTCGAAGCTTATCCATATAAAGCAGACAGGATGGAATTGTATTCTCCTCACAAATTTTTATGTTTTGAAAAATATCTCCATAGCATTTCAGATTTTCAAACATTTGCGGGATCAAAAGGCTGATTTCCTCCCTGACATCCGTTTTTAATACTTCTAATTCTTCCATAGTTGCATGAAATAAATTATTGACCAATCGGTCAATGGTATCCGCTTTCGCTGCAATAATCCGAACCTTTTTCAAGGTATCCTCCCCGGTTTCTTTTACCTCCATAACCTCGCAGGCCGCCTTAATCGAAGCAACCGGCGTTTTAATATCATGTGACAGCTCTGCTACCAGCTCCTTTTTACTTCTGTTGGCCAAATATTCATTTTCCTTTGCTCTCTTTAACTCCTCCCGCATCATATCAAAGCTTTCCGTAAAGGCGCCAAAGAAATTATGACGATGCATAGGCAGCGGTATATCCAAATTTCCCTTTGCAATCTCCGCAGAAAAGCTTTTTAGTGATTTAAAAGGACGAATGTAATAAATATATATGCTCCATAATAGGCCATAACCCAATACCAATAGCAGCAGACAAACCACCAGAACATTTCTTATCACATCCTTTTTCCAGCTTTCATACATTCTGCTTTCCCGATCCCATATAAGCTTTCCGGTAATGATTCCGTCTTCCTCATAGTCCAGCACAATATAGCCGTTGGTTAGCGCATCATTTAAAAGGAGTGAATAATCCTGATCAGTCAAAAAAAGAAGGCTGCAGTCAAACTGCGCCTTCACGTTTTCTTTATCCATTCCGGCTAAAACCGCCTTACTGATCTCTTTTCGCTCTCCGTTATAATATACCATATCAATAGCTGCCTGTTCTCCACTCTGTAACTGTCTCCCCAAATGCAGCATAATAAACACCATAAACAAAGTAAAACCTGCCGCCAAATATTTGATTTTCATAGGATTTCCTCCAATAAATAACCGGTGCCCCAAATCGTCTTGATCAATTTAGGGTTTCCCGGATCCTCCTCCAGCTTTTCCCGAAGCCTTCGGATATGTACATTCAATGTCCCGTCACTGTAAAAAGCATCTCCCCAAACCTGCAAAAAAAGCTGCTCCTTAGTTACGATTTTATTTTTATTTTCGTACAGACATTTAAGAAGCTGAAATTCCCTGGCCTTCAGCTCAATCTTCCTGCCTCGGGAATAAACACTCATGGTTTCTTCCTCAAGATGAAAATCCGTAGACTCCCCTCTGTCCTTCACATGATTGATCCGCCTGAGAAGCGCCTTTACCTTAGCCAGGAGCACACTTAATGTATAAGGCTTTTTAATGTAATCGTCTCCCCCTATGTTAAGTGCCGCAAGGATATCCTCATCACTTTGTCTTGCACTGATAAACAAAATAGGAATATCGGATTTTTCTCTGATTTTCTTACAAAGTGCAAAGCCGCTTTCCCCTGCAAGATTAATATCCAACAGCATTAAATCCACTTGATTTTCCGCCAAAAATGCTTCAGCGTTTTCTATATTCACTGTCCATGCACAGGTCACATCAAACAGTTCAAAGTACTCGCAGGTCATTTTGGCAAGCTCTTCTTCATCATCCACAATCAGACAGTTATAGTGCATTTCATCCCCTTTAACCTAATCAGGCTTATTTGATTCTGTAAAAAATAACGCAGTTCGGCTGATCTACCTTCATCTCTCGTCCGTTCATTACAAGGGTTCCCTTGTCGGTATCCACATTGAAGAAGGTCATGGAATCGGATTCATGATTTAAGGAAACCAAATGCTTATTATCCGGAAAAAGCGCTACATCCTTGGGATAATCACCGCTGACCGGCAGACAGAATATCTTGGTCAGCATACCGCTTGTCTGATCTATGGAATAAACAACCGCACTGTTGTCCCCTGCATTGGAGCTGCAGATATATTTGAAATCCTCGGAAAAATTAAGTGCGCTTGCCGCTGATCCCTTGGCATGATAGTCATTTAATGTGGAAATACTTTGAATCTTATCAAATACCGGGTTGCTTCTCTCATCAAGTCCATAGGTATATACGTCAATATAATTCTTTAACTCATGCACAATATACAGGAACTTACCGTCCTTTGAAAATTTCAAATGTCTGGGAGCCGATTCCTGCTCGCTTCTTATGATATCAACCTGACGCAGCTTTCCGCTTGTGTGATTTAACTCGTATACCACCACATGATCCATTCCCAAATCTGCTGCACATAAGAATTTGTTATCCCTGGTCATTTTGACACAGTTGATATGAGGACGGAAATTGCGCTCCGCAATACTTCCCAACCCCTTATGGAATATTTCCTCCGTAATCTCTCCTATGGAACCGTCTTCTCCAATCCTGAGAACCGTAAGCTTGGCATCATGATACCCTGCCACGAACAAAAATTTGTCATCATAATCCGTGGAAAGATAACAGCCTCTCATTCCATTGATGGATGCATGGTTTAAAGTCTCCAGGCTTCCGTCGGCCTTAATTTTGTATGACTCTACGCCGAAATCGGTGATAGAGTATAAATATTTGCGGTTATGAGATATGGTGACATAAGAGGAATTGGTAATCTGTACCTGATCCTTCTCAGTAAATCTTCCGTTCTCTATATCCACATCGTAAATTCTGATTCCGCAGCTGCTCTTATTTCCTGATGTATAAGTAGATACATATGCAACATATTTTTCTTTTTCCATATCAAGCCTTCCTTTTCCACATGGTATACCATTCTGTCTTTAGGGCAATTATATCATCCTTTTGTTTAAAATGGAAACTTAAAATGCAAAATGTATTGACATTCTTTTTCTGATCTGTATAATTAGTATCAGTGTTTTTAAAGTTTAGTTTTACTAAACTCAAAGTTTATTATAATTGCAAGCAATTTTTTGAATAGGGATTGAATTTTTATGAATAACGGTATCAATATCGGAAACAAAATTAAAGATCTTCGAACGCAGAAGGGACTCACACAGGAGGAGCTGGCAGATCGATGTGAATTGTCAAAAGGATTTATTTCACAGCTGGAACGTGATCTGACCTCTCCTTCCATCACTACTCTTGTGGACATTCTGCAATGTCTGGGTACTGATTTGAAGGAGTTTTTTAATGACTCCGAGGATACGCAGATTGCTTTTAAACAAACCGACTATTTTGAAAAGATAGATGAAGAGCTTCACAACAAAATTGAATGGATTATTCCCAATGCCCAGAAAAATATGATGGAGCCCATTCGTCTCACTCTCGCCCCCGGCGGTTCCACCTACCCGGATAACCCCCATGAGGGCGAGGAATTCGGATACGTGATATCCGGCAGCGTAACTCTTATACTAGGTAAAAAATCTATCCGGGTAAAAAAGGGCGAATCCTTTTACTTTACCGCTAAAACAACCCATTATCTGAAAGCGGATCAAAAAACAGGCGCTGTTGTCATTTGGGTCAGCAGTCCGCCAAGCTTTTAATACATTTTGAGGAGGCAGTGCAATGAATAAAGTATTGATTGACCTGAAGAATATCAGTAAATCCTTTGACGGTCAGATGGTTTTGGATGACCTTAACCTCTATATCCGCGAAAACGAGTTTTTAACTCTTTTGGGCCCCAGCGGCTGTGGCAAAACCACTACTTTGCGTATTCTTGGCGGCTTTGAGACGCCCGATACAGGAACTGTTATTTTTGACGGCAGGGATATCACCCAGCTTCCTCCAAACAAACGTCAGCTTAATACGGTTTTCCAGCGCTATGCACTCTTCACCCACATGACCATTGCGGAAAACATTGCTTTCGGCCTCAAGATCAAAAATAAAAGCAAATCCTATATTGACGACAAAATCAAATATGCCTTAAAGCTGGTCAATCTGGAAGGTTATGAGAAACGTATGCCGGACTCCCTAAGCGGTGGTCAGCAGCAGCGTATTGCTATCGCACGGGCTATTGTCAATGAACCCAAGGTGCTTCTTTTGGATGAGCCATTAGGTGCTCTTGATTTAAAGCTGCGTCAGGATATGCAGTACGAATTGATCCGTCTGAAAAACGAGCTTGGAATTACCTTTATCTATGTGACGCATGATCAGGAGGAAGCTCTTACCATGTCCGACACCATTGTGGTCATGAATCAGGGATATATTCAGCAAATCGGCTCTCCCGAAAAGATATATAATGAGCCTGAAAACGCTTTTGTTGCCGATTTTATTGGAGACAGCAATATTATCAGCTCCACCATGATTGAGGATCAGCTTGTGGAAATTCTGGGAACCCGTTTCCCCTGCGTGGATACGGGCTTTGGCACGAACAAGCCTGTGGACGCCGTAATCCGTCCTGAGGATGTAATTCTCTCCTCTCCGGCAAGCGGCAGAATGAAGGGCGTTGTCACTCATTTGATTTTTAAAGGCGTTCACTATGAAATGGAAGTTACAGCAAACGGCTTTGAGTGGCTGGTGCACTCCACTGGCATGTTCCCGGTAGGTACCGAGGTAGGTCTTGATGTGGATCCTTACAATATCCAGATTATGCACAAGCCTGCGTCCGAGGATGAGGAGGCCGTGGGAGTCAATGAATAAAAAACCTGTTTCCAAGAAAAAATTACTCGGCACGCCCTATTTTATCTGGTCCGTTCTATTTATCATCATTCCTTTATGCATGGTATTTTATTACGGACTTACAGACAAAAGCGGTGCTTTTACGCTGGAAAATGTGCTGGCAATTGCCTTACCCGAACATGCAAAGGCTCTGTGGATTGCCCTTGGCTTATCCCTGATTGCTACGGTGATCTGCCTTTTACTTGCCTATCCGCTGGCTATGATTTTATGCAATAAAAAAACGGGCAAGCAAAGCTTTATTGTACTGATTTTTATTCTGCCCATGTGGATGAATTTTTTGCTTCGAACCCTTGCATGGCAGACGCTTCTGGAAAAAACGGGGGTAATTAACAATATTTTGGGCTTTTTTCATTTACCTCCACTTAGCATTATTAATACGCCCTACGCCATTGTGCTTGGTATGGTTTATAATTTTTTACCTTTCATGGTACTGCCGATTTACAATGCCCTGTCCAAAATTGACAGCAATGTAATCAATGCTGCCAAGGACCTTGGTGCAAACAGCTTTCAGGTATTCTGGAAGGTAACACTTCCCTTAAGCATCCCCGGAATTATCAGCGGTATTACTATGGTATTTATTCCGGCACTTACTACCTTTGTTATCAGCAAGCTTCTTGGGGGAAGCAAGATCCTTCTCATCGGAAATGTGATTGAAGAAGAGTTTACCCAGGCAAGCAACTGGCACTTAGGAAGCGGTCTTTCTATTGTGCTGATGCTGTTTATCATTGTAAATATGGTTCTTACTGCTGTATTTGATAAGGATGGGGAGGGTTCGTTTCTATGATAAAAACTACTGCTCAAAAGATTTATATTGTACTGATTTTTATCTTCCTGTACGCCCCCATTGCAACCTTGATGGTTTTATCCTTCAATGCAAGCAAGACCCGGGCCAAATGGGGCGGCTTTACCTTAAAATGGTATAGCGCTCTGTTTCGGAATGATGATATTATGCAGGCGCTTTTCAATACCCTTTTGATTGCCTTGATTGCCTCCGTGGTTTCCACGCTCATTGGTACGGTGGCATGCATTGCAATTATGAACCTCAAAAAGCGGTCTCGTGCTGTAGTTATAGGTATTACCAATATTCCTATGCTGAATGCAGAAATCGTTACCGGCATTTCCTTAATGCTACTGTTTATCAGTATGGGACTTAAGTTTGGCCTCGGCACTATTCTGCTGTCTCACATCACCTTTTGTATTCCTTATGTAATCTTAAGCGTGATGCCGCGAATGAAGCAGATGAATCCATACACCTATGAAGCAGCGTTGGATCTTGGCGCCGGCCCTGTATATGGTTTTTTTAAAGTGGTATTTCCCGAAATCCTTCCCGGAGTACTCTCAGGCTTTTTAATGGCTTTTACTATGTCCATCGATGATTTTATTATCACGCACTTTACCAAGGGTGCCGGTGTGGATACACTTTCAACCAAAATCTATACGGAGGTTAAGAAGGGAATTAAGCCGGAAATGTATGCGTTGTCCACCATTATTTTTATGACGGTTTTAATTCTTCTGCTTCTTGTAAACAGAAGACCTGCAGAAAAGAAAAAATAATTATGAAAGCACACTTATATAAAAAGGAGTCTATTATGAAAAAGTTTATTTGTATTGTTTTAGCCCTCACCACCCTATCATCCTTGCTTCTTACCGGCTGCGGCAGCGGAGGCGGCGGTGAAAACGGAGAAGTTATTGTTTACAACTGGGGAGAATATATTGACCCCGAAACGCTGACCATGTTCGAGGAAGAAACCGGAATAAAGGTTGTTTATGACGAATTTGAAACCAATGAAACCATGTATCCCAAGGTAGAGGCAGGCGCAACCGCTTATGATGTAATCTGTCCTTCCGATTACATGATCCAAAAGATGATAGACAATGATCTTCTAGCGGAAATTAATTTTGATAACATTCCCAACGTCAAGAATATCGGGCAGCAGTACTTTGATCAGTCCAGGGAATTCGACCCCGAAAATAAATATTCCGTTCCCTACTGCTTTGGCACTGTCGGAATTCTTTACAATAAGACCATGGTATCTGACCCCATTGACAGTTGGTCCGTTCTTTGGGATGAGCAATATGCTGACAATATCCTTATGCAGGACTCCGTAAGAGATGCTTTTATGGTTGCCCTTAAGCTGAATGGCTATTCCATGAATACGTTAAATGAGGACGAGCTGCAAGAAGCCAAAAATGCATTGATTGAGCAGAAGCCTCTGGTGCAGGCCTATGTTATCGATCAGGTTCGCGATAAAATGATCGGTGACGAAGCGGCTATCGGTGTCATCTACTCCGGCGAAGCTATCTATACCCAGCGTGAGAATGAAAATCTGGAATATGTTATTCCTAAGGAAGGAACTAACGTATGGATCGATTCCTGGGTAATTCCCAAAAACGCACCCAACAAGGATAATGCCGAAAAATTCATTGACTTTATGTGCAGAGCTGACATCGCATTGATGAATTTTGAGTACATCACCTACTCTACTCCCAACACTGCGGCACAGGCATTGATCGAAGATGAGGATATCAAAAATTCTCCTATCGCCTTTCCTGATTTCTCGCAGTATGAAAATCTGGAGACCTTCCACTATCTTGGATCTGAGGGTGATGAGCTTTATAACAATCTTTGGAAAGAGGTAAAATCCGAATAATAAACCTATCCTTCTATCATATAAAAAGAGTGCAGGCTTTTTGTCTGCACTCTTTTTATCTACTGCTTCCTAGCTAAAAATGTCACGCCCTCATAATATATCCATATGGTTCCCTCATCCGCAACGAAAAATTGATCTCCAAAGAAGCTTTCATCTGATGTAATGTCTACTCTCAAAACCTGACTTTTTTCATTCCACCATTCCCCTACGTTGGTTTGATATTCCTCTACAAATTTCTCTTCCGTATAAGCCCCTTGCTCCTTGTAGCTCGAAGTAGCAATATTCATGTTCTGATCATTCACAAGTACCGCATCTGCCTGATAGGTAATTGTATAATTCAGGAAAGCTTCTATCTCTTCCTCTGACAACGCATAAACCTCCGCCGGCTGACAAGCCTTGACCTGCCATGTTCCATAAAATGAAGCATCACTATCCGGTTCTGCTTCCTGCACCGGTTCTTCGGCTGACATTTCATTATCCGCCGGTTCTTCATTCTGAACCTCCTCGTCTGATGAAGAATCAATTTTCTCTATTACTACGGCACCGCCATTTTCATCAGGAGATGTCGCTGTGTCCCCACACCCGATCAACATCATAATCGGTATGCCTGCCAAAAGCAGTGATAAATATTTTTTCATTTTCTTACATGTCCCTTTCCTTTAATCATATATTTGTAGGAGGTAAGCTCCTTAAGCCCCATAGGTCCTCTGGCATGGAGCTTTTGCGTACTAATTCCAATCTCTGCTCCCAGACCGAATTCAAATCCGTCTGTAAATCGGGTGGAGGCATTCACATACACACATGCAGCATCCACCTCATTTAAAAACTTCTGTGCATTCTCCTCATTGGTGGTTAAGATTGCTTCCGAATGTCTGGTGCTGTATTTATTAATATGAGCAATCGCCTCGTCTATGGAGGAAACTGTTTTCATGGAAATAATATAGTCCAGATATTCGGTTCCGTAATCTGCTTCCGTTGCGGGAACACAGTCGATAATCTGTCTTATCTGTTCATCTCCACGGATTTCTACATTATGCTGCTTTAACGCTTCGGCCAGCGCCGGAAGGAGCTGTTCCTTTACCGCCTCATGGATCACCAGAGATTCACAGGCATTGCACACGCCAATTCTCTGGGTTTTCGCATTAACAATGATGGGAACAGCCTGCTTTAAATCTGCCCATTCATCCACATAAATATGACAGTTTCCTGTCCCGGTCTCGATAACGGGAATAATGCTGTTTTCCACTACACTTTTAATCAATCCGGCTCCGCCTCTTGGTATCAGCAGATCCACATACTCCTTCATTCTCATAAACTCCTGCGTCACGCTTCTGTCCGTAGAAGTAATAAGCTGTATGGCATCCGGTGTAATTCCCATGCCGGCAAGCGCTTCTCTGATAACTCCCGTAATAGCTTTATTGGAATGTATCGCATCACTGCCTCCCTTTAAAATCACCGCATTACCGCTTTTAAAGCATAGAGCAAAGGCATCCGCCGTCACATTGGGCCTGGATTCGTAAATGATGCCGATTACTCCAATGGGAACCCTTCTTTTTTCAATATGAAGCCCATTGGGACGCTCTATGACCTCCATCAATTCTCCGATAGGATCCTTAAGCTCTGATACCTGACTAAGCCCCTCTGCCATCTGGGCAATTCTTTCCGGTGTAAGACGCAGTCTGTCAATTAATCCGGCATGCATTCCCTTTTCCTCTCCTGCCCGGATATCCTTTTGATTTTCCTCAAGCAAAAAAGCACTTTCTTTCACCAACGCTGATGCCACCTCAACAAGTGCCTTATTTTTCATGTCCGTATCCAATATTTGAAGTTCATATTTGGCACCCACTGCCTTACTTCCCAATTGCTTTAACATATCCGATTGTTCCATCTTCGTCTAATCTCCGTTTCTACCTTATCACTCCATTTTCCGTAACAATGATTTCCGGTCTGATATCATGCTCTTCCATGGGCACCTTCTTGGCAATCTGACATTCAAAAGCAAGGGCCGCACTTCTAAGGCCTATGTAATCTGCAAGAAAACGATCATAAAATCCCTTTCCATATCCCATTCTCCCACGCTGTCTGTCAAAAACCGCTCCCGGTATTAAAATCAGGCTGTCTAATTGTGTCATCATCTGAAGAGTAAACAGCTTTTCCCAATTATCGTCCGGCTCCCTGATGCCTTGATACCCTGCTTTCAAATCCTCCAAGGAACTTATTTCATAAAATCGGATATCCATTCCTTCAACCTTAGGTGCAAAAACTCTTTTGGACGAATCCGCAAGTAGCTCTGAAACCAGCCCGGTAGTCATAACCTCACTTCTGTAATCCATATAGACAAGAACCGCCTGCGCATTCTGATAAGCAGGCTCCTGTTTCAAATGTTCCCATATCTTCCGGCTTTTTTGCGTTCGCTCACTGACAGAAAGGCTGTTCCTGCAGCCCAAATATCTGTTTCTGATGCTTTGCTTACTGATATGACCATTCTCTCCCATAGACAGTCCTCCTTATCTGCGGTATTCATCTGCTGTTATAATATGTTCTGCCACCATCTCGGCAACATGTATTCCATCCATTGCGGCAGAAGTGATGCCTCCCGCATATCCGGCACCCTCACCGCATGGGTATAAACCCTTAAAGCATGTCTGAAGACTTTCATCTCTTACAATCCGAACCGGTGAGGAGGTTCTGCTCTCTATCCCCTCTACCAGCACATTTTTATCATTAAATCCTTTTATGACTCTTCCAAACTGTTCCATTCCGTCCACAAAAGCCTCGGCGAGCTCTTCCGGCAGAATTTCATGAACAGATGCATATTCCCAATCACCTTTGATACAGGGAGAAAAATCCTTTGAAATCACGGTAGCATCCGCTTCATCCACCGCTTGTTTTTCTCCCCAAACAGCCTTTCGGTAATCTCCATACCTTTCCACCGGCACTTTCCCATCAGCTAAGCAATAGGCCTTTTCCTCCAGTCTTCTTTGGAATTCAATTCCTGCCAGAGGATGATCACTGCCGTAATCCTGCAAAGATACGGAAACAATAATTGCGCTGTTGCTATTTTTACCGTCTCTTTTACTGTAGCTCATCCCATTGACCGCCAGACGCTTTGCCTCTGAGGATGCATTGACTACATAGCCGCCGGGACACATGCAGAAGGAATAAACTCCTCTGCCGTTTTCCGCCTTGGCTGTAACCTTATAGGGAGCATTTCCCAAAATCAAATTTGCGTCACTTCCATACTGGGAATGATTGATAAGATTCTGTGGATGTTCCACTCTCAAACCTACGGCAAATGGTTTTGCCTCAATCAGACAACGCTTCTGATACAGCATGCTAATAGTATCTCTGGCACTATGCCCCGGTGCAAGCACCACATAGGATGCCTCTAACCTTTCCTCTCCGTTTATTTCAACGCCCCGAACCTGCCCATTCTCTATCAATATATCCGTAACCTTGGCCTGAAAATGAAAGCTTCCGCCTGCCTCTTCAATCTTATGGCGGATATTCTCAATCACGGTACACAAGATATCCGTTCCGATGTGAGGCTTATGATCATACAAAATTTCCTCCGGCGCTCCCGCTTCCACAAACAAACGCAGCACTTCTCTGTTTCGTCCGTATTTATCCTTTACCAGCGTATTCAGCTTTCCGTCAGAAAAGGTTCCGGCTCCGCCCTCACCAAACTGCACATTAGACTCAGGATTAAGCTCTCCGGTTTTCCAGAATTTCCGTATATCTTCGGTGCGCTCCTTAACGGACTTCCCTCTCTCCAAAAGAAGGGGTTTAAAGCCTGCCTTTGCCAGCATCAGTCCGCAAAACAAACCTGCCGGGCCTGTTCCTATAATTACAGGCCTTATTGTTCCTGCATAATGCTCTACCGGAAACCGATAAGGCACCTCATCTAAAATCATGACTTGCTTTCTGTCGCACCGCCGGTAAACCTCTTTTTGATTTTTAACGGTAATATTCAAAACATAGCTGAAATACAGCTCCGGCTTCTTTCTTGCATCCACAGACCTCCTCACAATGGAAATATGAGGCGTACCGTCATATCTTAGAAGTTTCTTAACCTTAGAAACAAGCTCTTCCCATGAATGATCTATGGGAAGCCGCAATTGATTAATTCTAAGCATCCTTACTGCTACCTCCGGACTATTTATTCTCCCTCAATCCTTCTGCTATTCCCACAGTAGAGCAGCCTGCAGCATTCATTCCAGCAACATAGCCGCTTGTCCATGCCCATTGAAGATTATAGCCCCCGCATTTGCCGTCAACGTCAATGATTTCGCCTGCGAAGTAAAGTCCCGGCACTTTTACGGACTGCATCTGTATATCTATTTCTCCAAAATCCACGCCGCCTGCACAAACCTGTGCATTTTCTATAGAATTTACATCACTGATATGTATAGAAAAATTGCGGCTTTGTAAAAATAAGTCCTTAAGCTTTTTAAACCCTGCATCCTCCGCTTTCATTCCGGACTTTAAACCGTTTCTTTTGATTAATACCATATTAATTTTTTTGTTTAATGTACCGGTTAAAAATTCTTCCAGAGTTTTGTCCTTTTGTGACTCATAACGAAGCCTGCTTAGATGCAAAAATGCTTTATCCTCCTGATCCGGAAAAAAGTCTACAAGGAGCTTAACATCTTTCCCTTCCTTCAGTGCATATGCAGCTGTTCTGCTGATCTGAAATACCGGTATCCCAGACACTCCATATTCCGTAAATTGAACCTCACCGATTTCTTCTCCCTCGGAATGCTCGTCTATCATTAAAGTAACCTTTGCAAAGCACCTTACTCCGGCAAGCGCCCTGCAGAATGCTTCATCCGACTTTAACTGAACCAGCCCCGGCACGATAGGATTAATTTTATGTCCAAAGCCTTCCGCCAGCTTATAACCACTCATATTTTTATTCTTCATGGAAGCCGGACTTCCACAGGCTAGGATCAGTCTATCATAACAACAGACTTCTTTATTCCCATCCTTCACCTCAAATACCGCTCTCTCCCGCCTGAAAATAATTTTTTCAATTTCGGTTTCGGGAACTGTCTTCACCTGATTTCTCCTAAGCTCCATTCGAAGAACATCTAATACTGCCGATGCCTGCTCCGAGTAAGGATACAAACCTTCATTTTTGCTCTTAACCATCAATCCCATACTTTCAAAAAAGGAAACTGTATCCCACACTGAAAAGACATTGAAAATCTTCTGAAGCTTCTCCTTATCATTACAATAATACTGATCTATCGTAAACTTCAGATTACTCAGATTGCATTTGCCGTTTCCTGTTGCAAGAATCTTTTTTCCAACACGGTCATTTTTCTCATACAGAGTCACCTCAGCCCCCTGCTTCGCCGCCGTGACTGCAGCTGTCATTCCCGATGCTCCTGCTCCGATTATTGCAATTCTAATTCTGTCATTCATTCATATACCCCTGCATACCGCAAGCCTTACTTGTGATACTGCGTTAATATCTCTCATGTATTCGTAATATATCTTTAGCTGGAATATGACTCAAGAAAATTATATAATTCTCCCTCATTTTCCACATATTTCATATTGATAATTTCTTCCTGCAGGTTCTGAGGAAGATCCTCCACCAGAATATCTGTATTCATATAGACCTGTGAAAGGCTCTGATCATACACAACCACATAATGATTTTCATTTAACAGAAAGAAACCTTTAACCGCTTCCGGCGGCTCATAGCTTTTTCTTACCATGACCTTGGAACTTGAAAAGGAAACAAGCTCCATATAACGAAAGCCCTTCTCAAGATCCGTAAGGGATGGATTTTGATTGTAGTTATCAATCTCCTCAACCAGCTGCGCCCTGCTGAGCCCTATATACTTGTCAGGTGTATTTTCTTCTGTTTCTCTGGTTTTCGCATCCAAAGCATTATATTCCTGAACTACATAACGGGTATTAGCTGTCACAATGGGTTCATCACTGACAGATACCTCAATCTGTTCCTCCCTCTTAGGGGCTTCCACATTCATCTCTATATCAGCAGTTCCTTCTCCCGGATAAAAAAATTCCATAATTGCCATGTTAGAAGCAAATCCCAGGCTGAACATGCTTAGCGGATAAATAAAAAATAAGCTGATACGTTTTGCAAATTTCATAGTATATACACCTTTACTATTTTATTATAAACAGTATCAGCCAAAATGCTAAAAACTATACCTCTACATAATATGAAGCAATTCGGATAGCTTTTTTAACAGCCGTCCTCCTGCCATATCATCCATTTCATCACTCCTAAAGGCCCTTGCTGCCACCAAAAGCAAAAGGTAAGATAAGATTGCTGCCACCAAACAAATAATCATAGATATCAACGCTCCCGTCAAAGGTTCAAAAACCTTATTCAGAAGCATGGCTATCACACCCGAAACAGCTGCTGCAACAATGGTAACCGCAAAAGTTCTGATCCACTCCTGATTATACTGAAATCTGCGGCTTATAATCAAAAATCCGCAAACTGTAGTCACAAGGTAAAACACAATGCTTCCAATAATCAGTGACATAACTCCCAATTTTGAATTTACCAGCAAAATCACAATTCCCGCCTGCAGGACAAAAGCTCCTGCTCCAATTCCTACAACATAAGACAACTGTCTTTGCTTTTGCAGCATTTCCATAAAAAGCGTTGAAAACACATAGAAGATGAGAAAGATGCTTCCTGCCTGTGTTAAGAGAACTGCCTGATGATTATTTCCCCCAAAAATAGTGTTTAATAAATTTTCGGACAGCACCGCAAGAAATACTGCAGAGGGTATCACTATCACCGCACATTGATGCATCAAAAGCCCCAGCCTTTCTTTGGCAGAGCGATGCTCCTCTCTCTCCCACAAAACCATAATTCTCCGAATAGAAGGAATGCAGATCATACAGATTACGCTTCCTATAATGCCAATTATGGGCAATGTCTTTCCGTAATATGCCCCCCACTGCACCATCAGTTCATCAGTATTGTTGCCAAATCGCAGAAGAAGAACTTCATCTAACCAAACCCATCCATGAAATGTCAGCCAGAAAAGTGCATAAATCGCTCCTGTTCCAAGCAGCATATGCAAAATGTGGGGACCACTATCCTGGTTTTTAGGAAATTCTTTTGTAATCTGATTTTGAATGCTTCTTCGAAATATAAAAAACAAAATAAGGGCATGCAGGAAACAAATAACCGAAGCGGAGAGAATTCCCACACAGGCTCCCATAGCGCCGTATACATTGGTGTAATCATCATTCTGCAATAGCGCAGATACTTTAACTCCGTAATCACTGGAAATTTTGGCTCCAATCAGTCCTCCCGTAAAAAGGAAAATCATCTGAAGGATACGGGAATGCATTGCAGGTACTCTGGAGCCGTTTCCCTGAAAATATCCCTTAAACACTCCTGTCATAACAAAAAAGAAAATGGAAGGAGCCATCATGCGAACCGACAATTGTGCCAACGGAATATTCAAAAGAACTCCCGTAACCGCTTGCGCCGACAGAAAAACCAGAATACTAAGGACTGCCCCTATCAGACCTCCCAGCAAAAGCGCTCCCTTAAATACCTTTTGTGCATTTCTGTACTGTTCTCTTCTTATTCGGTACTTTACCAGTGCTGAAACTGCTTCCGAAAGCCCATAGGCAGCCGTTCCTCCTAAAACCAAATAAATTTCACCGGCAGTTCCAAAGCAGGCCATACCCTTATCCCCTATGATCCTTCCAAGCAAAAGCCTGAAAATCAACATTCCAATAAAGGTAATTCCAACTGTTATCATAAAATAATCTTTTTTGGATGAAGGATTTCTTCGTTCAAATTTTTTCATATGGTTCCTCATTTCATACTATCTATACCGGTATCTTTAATGATCCCGCGTTATTCCAAGCAGCGCAAGCACCTGCTCCTGCTTTTCTTCCATTCTCCGTGCCTGCTCCTTTTCCATATGATCATAGCCGCATAGGTGAAGCATACTGTGCGCCGTAAGAAAGGCAAATTCCCGTTTGACAGAATGTCCGTATTTTTCAGCCTGTTCAAAAACCTTCGGTGCCGAAATAATAATATCGCCAAGCATAAGCTCTCCGCTTTCCGGGTCAAAGCAGTCGGCTTCAGCCTCTTTTGCCATGGAAAAATCGCCTTCTGTTTCAAAAAACAGCATCGGAAAGGATAAAACGTCTGTAGGCGCATCCACCTGCCGATATTCTTTATTATATTGCCAAATTCCATCATTATCGGTAATTAAAAGATTGACCTGTGCCTCATAAGGACAATTTTCCATATCAAGCACCTGCTCCATAACAGCATCCAATATTTCCTTTACATTAAAATCAAATGTTACGGATGTCTCGTTTTCAACGTAGGAAGTCATAATACAGTTTCTCCTCTACCAGTATGTTTTTCATTTCCTGCAGTTCGCCGAAGGTAAGATCACTATAATCTATCATACCGCTTTCCATACGCTTTTTAAATATTCCTTCGATTATTTTGGAATAATCCAATTGTATTTTGGGATCCTTGGAAAACAAATAATTGACAGATGCAATTACCGTATCGGAGAACAAAAGTACAATCGTTTCCTTAGATACCATAATTTCAGTCTTATCAATATATTCTCTGAGAATATCCCTGACTCTTTGCGGGAAATTATTCTCTTCCAAAATAGCCTGTACATTTTCCCAACTGTTTTCTCCCCTAACAGTTCCGATCCTATGATAATATCCACAGGCCTTTACAACCGCATCATCCAGTTTTAACCGCTTAGCAATCCTGTCGCACAAATATGCGGTGTGAATCGCGTGATAATATTCTTCTTTGGAGGTGTTTTTAAGTTCCACCAGCAAAGGGCATTCCGGATCATTGATATCCATATAACGGTCACGATTTTTATAGATAATTGAAAAGCTGAAATACTTTAAAAGTACTAACAAAAGAATTAAGCACACCAAAAGATTTACAACCGGGATCAGAAACATGGCAGCCTTTAGCGTCTCATTTACATACAAAACCTCCTGAATGGAAAGACAAACAGTCTGAACCATCAGGGAAATCAATAAGGGAAGTCCTACCTTAAAAGAAACATTTACATAAGAAAATACGATAATTCCTATCAGTCCGCCTGTAAAATAAACAAAAAATCTAATATAACTGTCCGTTCCCGAACAAAGCAGGCAGGAAATCATAAGAAGCACCGCACCTGAAAAAATGCCGATCATCTGGTTTGAAAAAAGCATCAAGCCGATAAATACCGCCAGATAAGGCCATCCCCCTGCTGGCAGCATGGGAAATAGTATGCTTCCCGCCAAGCAGATCAAATAAATTACCGTAAATCTCCACAAATGCTCTTTATTATCAAAAAGGAAACCATCGCTCTGTACACTCTGCTCCACGGAAAAAAGCAGTCCGCAGGCTCCCATCAATGCAAGAATCACAATTCCGGATGCTTCGATCAATGTTCTGCCATATAAAAAAGCTGCTGCTCCCGTTCCCGCTCCCGTTAACAGAAACAAAAGTGCTTCCTGTATTCTCCTCCCTATATGGCCTGTATTTTCCATCTTATTGTCTGTTTCCACTGTTTTTTCCATATGCTGTATTCCTGCTTTTACGCTTTACACTGCTATTTTCCTTTGACTCATAATTTTCATAAGCTTTTACAATCTTCTGTACCAGAGGATGTCTTACCACATCCTTGCTTGACATCTTGCAAAAGGCGATTCCTTCAATCCCCTGAAGTACCCTGGCCGCAATATCAAGCCCCGACTGGCTTCCCGGTGCCAAATCCTTCTGAGAAGCATCCCCGGTCACGATTACCTTGGAGCCAAAGCCTATTCTGGTGAGAAACATTTTCATCTGTGCAGGGGTGGTGTTCTGCGCCTCATCAAGAATAATATAGGCATTATCTAATGTACGTCCTCTCATGTATGCAAGGGGTGCTACCTCGATCAGCCCCTTTTCCATATTTCTGGTAAAGGACTCTGCTCCCATAATCTGATAAAGGGCATCATACAATGGCCGTAAATAGGGATCCACCTTACTCTGTAAATCCCCCGGCAAAAATCCCAGCTTTTCTCCTGCTTCAATTGCCGGTCTGGTAAGAATGATCCGTTCAACCTCCTGACTTTTAAAGGCCGTAATCGCCATTGCCATTGCCAGATATGTTTTGCCCGTTCCTGCCGGACCAAGTCCGAATACAATCATATTATTTCTGATTGCATCCACATACTGCTTCTGACCAAGGGTTTTAGGTTTTACAGGCTTTCCTGTAATCGTATGGCAAATCATATCCTTATCTATTTCAAGTAAAACCTCATTGTTTTCTTCCATACTCATGGTAATTGCATAATCCACATTCTGCTCCTGGATTATATTTCCTCTCTTTGATAATTCCGTAAGCTCGGTAAGCACTGCCTTTGTCATTTTAACATAAGGAGCCGCTCCGCTTATTCTTACCTCGCCGTTACGATCTATTATAGAAACCTTAAACTGTCTTTCCAGTTTTTTAATGTGACTGTCAAACTGACCAAACACATTCTGCTGATCAGCCGCAGGCACTCTGACTACTTCAGAAACCTCTTCCATATGCTGCTCCCAACCTGTTAATCCTGCGTCTGCTCCGCATCCGAAGCCTCCTCTGTGGCAGGCTCCTCCACTTGAACAATCTGCGTACTCTTATTATCCCCTGTCTCCTCAATCGCAAGAAAATCTGCTTCCATTTTCCAGACACCTGAAGTCTTTTTTATTGTAACATTTTTTTCTACAATTTGTACCCCCTTTTCCTGTAAAGTTTCAATAAATTTTTGAAGCCTGCCTTCAAATTGTTCTTTGACCTGATTTTGCGTATATATTTTTTCCTCTACAGTGTATTCTCTTACCAGATCGTTCCCCATATACACCGGTAAATAATAATTTTTAAATAATTTAAGCTGATTTTTTTCTTCTATCACATCATATGTTTCAAATTCGCCAAACAAAAACGGAATTTTGACCTTTTTCGTCCCCAGAATCAAAAACGGTTCCTTTCGCTCCTTTCCCGTATACTGTTTGTCTTCATATTTTTCACTTATTTCCTCCTTCAGGGAATAAATGCATTGGAGCATAATATCCGCATCGGCAACACAGTAGTCGTATCTCTTTACGGTACCGTCATCATTCATAATCGGCACGCCGCCTTCTACCAGAATGTCCCCCTTTTTCACTTCCATTCCGGCACTTACCTTAGGAACACCGCTTCTGGTGACAATGCTGATAATCACGCCTTCCTTTTCCGCTACCAGATCCATTCCCTGAACATTCTCTTCATTTTCTGCTGCATCTTTAGTATTCTCCACCTTGATTAAATCATTTTCCTTTACCTGGATCACCAGCTTGGTTCCATCAATTTTAGCAGAAGTCCATGTAACGATATCAAATTCCGTTCTGATTGCCTCCTCCAGCTTTTCAATATCGATCCTGCTTTTCTTCATTCCCGTTTTTATTCCGTTTTCCAAAAGAAAGTCCTGAAATACATCAGTGGTGACAAAATAATTCCCCGTAATCTCCACCGCCCAGATGAAACCGGACATCCATATCCAAAAACCGATGCTTCCCAATAGTCCTGCAATAAAAATACGCCGTCTCCACATACGAACAGAAAGAAAGGGTAGTCCATAACGTCCCGTTATGACTACCCTTGTTCCCGTTTTCCTTGTTAACCCTTTCAGCCTGTAAAAGTTTTTCAGACTGATATTCATTGTATAATATTCCCCATGATTTGCAATATTCCACAAAAACAAATGATGATTACTGCAAAGGTTCATAAATCTTTCAGGTGAAAACCCCCAGACCTTAATTGCAAGATATCCCTGCAGATATCGAATTACCTGTAACATAACACACCTCACACAGTTTATTTTTAAACAAAGTAACAGACCCTTTCAATCCATCCGCTGATCTTCATATCCTCATTGGTATAATAAACAATGCTCAGTCTTTTTCCGCAAATTTCAATTTTGCAGGTCTTTCCCTGCAATAAAATAATTTCACTGGTATACTCAATAATTCCTTTATAATTTTCCACAAAGGCTTCCGTATTGCCGGTCAACGTCACAATGGATGCTCCAAGCATGGAATCCTTGGGAAGCCTTAGGGACTCAACCACCAGCTCCCGTCCCGATATCGTTCGATTTGCTTCTCTTTCTTTCCTTGTTGTGGCCCAGCCATCCTTAAACTTACTCTTTTTCTTCATCATACCATACTATATGACCGAAAAAGCGCTGCTAGACCAAATTATAACACTCCGATAATAACAGAGCTCTTTGCCGGCTTTTGCTCTCCGATATGGTAAGCGTTTTGAAGTCTTTCCTTAGCAGCTTTAAGTTTATCCGGATCATTGGCATATAGTACTGCCAGTTCATCGCCGGGCTCTACCGCATCTCCCACCTTCTTTTTCAAAATAATGCCTACCGTCAGGTCAATAACGCTTTCCTTGGTTTCTCTGCCGCCGCCCAAAATAAGGGACGCTATCCCCGCCTCGTCGCAGACAATTTTCTGTACATATCCGTAATCAGGGGATACAATTGCTTCCGAAAGGGCAGCCTGTTCAAAAAGCTCCGGCTCGTAAACAGGGCTATCATCCCCGCCCTGAGCCTTCACAAATTCAGCAAGCTTTGAAAGCGCACTTCCATCCTCTATCACCTTAAGCAGCTTATCTCTTCCTTCCTGTTCATCCCTGGCTATGCCGCCTGCTATCAGCATCAGCGAACCAAGAGACAGGCAAAGCTCCGTAAAATCTGCAGGTCCCTGCCCCTTAAGAGTTGCAATTGCCTCCTTAACCTCCAGAATATTGCCGATAGCATTGCCAAGAGGCTGATCCATATCGGATACCACCGCCATGGTATTGCGCCCCGCATTTCTGCCAAGACGTACCATTTCCTGTGCCAATGAAAAAGCATCCTCTCTCTTTTTCATAAAGGCACCGCTTCCCGTCTTTACATCCAGTACAATGGCATCCGCTCCCGCAGCCAGCTTCTTACTCATAATGGAGGATGCGATCAGGGACATATTGTCCACCGTAGCGGTCACATCCCGAAGCGCATAAAGCTTTTTATCGGCAGGTGCCAGCTCCCTGGTCTGTCCCATAATTGCAATACCGATCTTATTGACATTTTCAATGAACTGATCGGTGGATATTTCCGTAGAAAACCCCTTGAAGCTTTCCAGCTTGTCAATGGTGCCTCCCGTGTGCCCCAGTCCTCTTCCGCTCATTTTGGCTATTTTTACTCCACAGGCAGCTACCATGGGAGTCAAGGCCAAAGAGGTCTTATCTCCAACCCCGCCCGTGCTGTGCTTATCCACCTTTACGCCCTGGATTTGGGAAAGATCCAGCATTTCTCCGCTTTCTGCCATCGCCATGGTGAGATGCAGCGTTTCCTCCTCATCCATACCTACAAAATAAATGGCCATCATCATTGCCGACATCTGATAATCAGGAATATCTCCCCTTGTATATCCGTCAACCATAAAGTAGATTTCTTCTTTAGCAAGCTTACCGCCATTTCGCTTTTTCATAATCAGATCATACATTCTCATTTTCAGTTCCCCCATATTTTTTAATAGCTCCCAAGATACTATCTTCTTTTTATCCGGTGTATCTGCGGCTTTAGCGTTATATCAGACACAATCATTCCTTCCCGCTGACTTAAAACAAATTCCACTGCAGACGCAATCTCCTCCGGTAAAAGATAGGATTCTGCCTCGTCCCCTTCTCTAAAATCCGCATTCCGGTAGAGGTTGGTTTTGGTCATGTCGGGAAAGATCGTTACCACCTTTACGCCGTATTTTCGTGTCTCGTCAAACAGACTGTGGGAAAAGCTGGCAAGTCCTGCTTTTGTGGCGCCGTATGCGCATCCGTGAGGATTGGATTCTGTTGCCGTCACGGAAGAAATATTGATCACATATCCCCCATTTTTCTTCAAATGCCGCAAAAGCTGCTGGGTAAGAATCATGGGTACCTCCAGATTGGTTCGCACAAGCTCTTTGATCTTTCCCGGATTTAATTCCTCATGAAGACCATAATACCCTACCCCCGCATTGTTCACCAGAATATGCACCTGATGCATGGATGCAATCTGTTTTACACAATCACATAACCGGTCCGTATCAAGCACATCACAGACGATGGAACGAAAACCATCCTCCTCCCTAAGCTGCACCTTCTCAAAATTTCTTCCCAGACCGAAAACCTGATATCCAAGCTCACAAAGCTTCCTGCTGATTGCATAGCCTATACCGGAGGACGCTCCTGTTACAATTGCTGCTTTTTTTGCTACTCTTTCCACCTGAAAATCTTCTCCTTCGAAATCTTTTCCTCTAATCTCTCTGTCAAAAATGATTCCATCTGCTCCATCAGCTCATTGGGATAATGATAAAACCCGTCTTCATTCTGAAAAGGGAACCAAACCACCGCCGTATCCGGCTCCTGCCTTCTCATTTTCTTTAAATAGTCCTGAGAAATCCGAAAGCTTCCCACGCTTACATCCACGATTTTGACCAAATCAATGGTATCATATACCTGCCTTAGCATTTCTTCATAATATTGCTTCCACCCCGGTAAATAAATCATGGGATCAAAGCAAAGCCGCACTGGAATGCCTCTCTTCACCATCTCTGCCGCGCAGGAAAGACGCTCTTTAAGCGCCGGAGTCTGATGCTCACAGGCATCGATAACAGTCTGGGGTGACAGGGTAAAGGCATAAATCACACCGGGAAGCAGTCTGGCATCCCGGGCATACTGTTTATTAGCACATTTGGTCCGTATCTCTATTTTTAAATTCTCATGCTTCTCCGTAAAAGCACACCACTTTCCTGCATATCCGATGATCTGCTCCAATGCCAGCAAATCCGTATCATAAGAAACACACAGATACATGGGATGGGATTTCAGCATCTCCTCCACCTGGGCAAAAATATCCTCCAGATTTACAAATATCACAATATTTGCAGACGGATACATGCCTTTTAAATAGCAATACTCGCAGTCAAAAACACAGTTCATCATGCAGGAGGTATAGTAAAAATAGTCGTTTCCAAAGCTCTGACATACCGGCGCTCCTTCGTAGATCAGCGTTCCCTGCTTGGCAGCCAAAATCAGGTTCTGGGAACGGTGCTGAAGCGTAAAGCTTTGTTTGCTTCGGCAAAATACATCCTTATAATGACCGATTTCAATGATCTTTGCCGATGGAAATTTAGACAAAATCTCCTGTGTGCGAGGGAGCTTGCGAACAGACTCCTCCACATAAATATGTGAAAAAAACGCATTAAAATAATCTTCTTTTAAGCTCTTCAAAACGCAGTTTTCCTTCTCTTTTATCCTTGCATGGGAAAAGTCCTTCCCTGTACATCTCTTGTATCACGGAAACATAATCCGTTCCTGACAGCTCCAGATAGCGGATGTGCTGCTTTAACATATCCCGCATAACCTTAGAGCAGTGCATATCCGTGCAAAGCTTTTCCAGCATTGCTTCTTTTTCTGTCCATAAGCAGTTTTCCTTCTGCGCATCTTGGCACAATATCTCAGGAAGCTGCTTCACCAAATCAAACAACTCATCCTGACAGGCTTCCATTAACTGCTCAACCTGTTTCGCCAAAACCTCTTTTGCCTCTCCGCTGTCAGACACTATTTTCAGAAACACCATTTGATGAGGGCCGAAATAATATGAACCTGCCTGATAAATTGCTGCCGCTTCCATATCATAAAGATTTCCGTCAGAAAACGCCAATGGTGCTTCTGCACCGTCTTTCTCTCTATTCCAGGGCTGCATTCCCGTCACCACAGCCTCTTCATCAAAATTATGAGAATATAAAATATCGGGATAAAATGTTTTTCCCGTTGCCTGTTCCGTCAATTTATTACACACAAAAACCCCGGCAGTTCCCGATCTGTGGGCACAGGTTCCGATATTAAGGAGCACATCTTCCTCCTTCGGCTTGTATTCTGCACATACGCTTCCCACCGCAGCGGCTGCGGCAATTTCACCGATACCGGTAACCACCAGACGGATGTCTGCCGTCTCACTGTAAAATTCCTGAAAACGTGTGTTTTTCGGATTTTTTTCCAGATGAAAATGTCTGATAAAAGCATGTGCTTCACAATATAAAGCGGTAAATATATATATCATCTATGCGCCCGTTTCTTTCCCATTATATTTATACTTTTTTGTCAAATAAAGATGTATTCTCGTCCTCTGCCATATTTAGAAAAGCATATTTATCATTATGTGGAAACAGCATTTCCATATATAAATTCCCCAGCAAACTCTTTACTTTGTCAGCATCAATGTTTGTAACATAAAAATCATCAATTTCCAGACATTTTAAGTTCTCAAGAATTTTCTCTATGTTCTGTCGGTCAGAAAGTTCCGGCTTCGGTTCGTCGTGAACGGTTTCCGGGGCAGCCGGTTCCATAATCGGTTTTGTTTCAGGAATGTTATGTACAACATTTTTACATGTTTTCGCAAAGCACTCTGGATCATACTCTGCCAGATAGCCTAAATCATCCATAGTAAGCGGCTTCTTATTGTATATTTTAAGGTATATATTGACAAGACGAGTATCCTTTCCCATAAGCCTTCCTTCCCGCTTACCATATTAGCATTTATTTACCCGTGTGAGATGCTCCTGTTATCAAAATAATCATTTGTTTCTCCCCTTACAAATTTAGTTTATTTTTTTCTTTATTTTTGAATTATATTTTTCACATTCTGCTTCTAATTGGGGAAAATTCAGACAACGTTTTCTGCCTGCAAACGGCTCATTGGATATGTATTTCTTATACAAGACATTCGCTTTATTGCAAATCACTTCACTATTTGTTTGACATCATTCTAATTCCTGAGTACATAATTTCTTGTAATATTTGATGTTATCCCTATCTCTCTTAAAGATGGTTGTATCAACCAGCTGTAATTGCTCTTCTTCGATAGGTATCATCAAATTGAAGTTTAAAACACCTAATAATTTCCTGTTTACTTCAATCTTGGAGTTTTCCCTTCTGCGGTGAAACAGAAAACACTTTATCGTCTATATTATGTAGATTACGGATATATTTCATATCTACCTTATATAATTTAAAATCTGTCTGCATAAATCTCCTGGTTAAAAATGGCTATGCGTTTCCACATAGCCATTTGTGTTGTAGTAACTCCATTAGAGTTGCTATCGCTTTTAGCAGTCCACTTTACGGTAGGACTCACCATTAATAATATCATACTATATTTCTAAAAATAGTCAACTTTTTTCCAATTTTATTTTTCCTCTATACTTTATATTCTCGAAACGAAGCTGTCAGGTTAAACACACTTGTCCTCAACAATAAATTTCAAAATTGTTAATTCTTCTAATATACATCCTAAAGTGTCAATTTGACACTTTGGAACTTTTTAATTGACACTTTGGAAATCATCAGCTCATATTTCATCTATGGTGTTTCCTACATATCATCTCAACAAGCAAACGGATTATTCCACCGCAGATAGCAACCACAAAACCACTCCTCACCAGTATATTGCCAATCCCCATATTAACAGCATATTGTATTTGTAACTCTAGCGTTGGATCTTGATAAGGAATTCCTGCTTTTATTACCCAATAATACAAACCTATGAAAAAAAGAAGCAATCCGGCTAATATAACAGAGTTGATTGCCTGACAAAGATTGTTCCTTGTTTTATCTTTCATAACTTCTCCTTTATCTGCTTTACCATTGCACCTATTTCCATGTGCGTAACTGAAACAACCGGAATTTAACGTCTAATCAAAATCCCCTTCATATACTTCGTTTCATTGTGAGTTTCATATATAATTGCTTTTTCCTCTTCTGTACACCCAATTAAGATCTTTATCTCTGAATCTTTTTTCATTAAATCAACAATACACATAATTGCATCAATTTTTCTCTCGCCTGACCCAACCCATACATCAATTCCTGCTCCATCCATAGATGTTGTATTTTTCAAATATCCATAATTAACTCTATAAATAAAATTAGGATATTTAGGATGAACAGAACCTTTGGGTCTATCAATTACTATTTGGGAGCTGCAAACCAATTGATCCAGTGCATCCCAGAAATCATCATCATACACGTCCGCAAAATACCTCCTATAAATTCCGAACTTACCCGAATGCGTAAACAATCAAGCTGCTATATTTCCTTTGATGTAAAATGTGCCGTTTCTTTACAGTCCTTTAGTATGTAAGGTATCAGCTCCAAAGGATATACCTCAAGACCGTTTCGCAGTTCGTCTAATGGCACCCAACAAAAATCCAAGTCGATTCGCTGGTTTTCCAGCTCATCATATCCATTAAATGTACCGGTTAGAGGTATTGCATTCATATCACACAAATTCACTTTATAATAAAAGCATATCTGATGACATGGTTTATTTCCCCACGGAAAAAATATTTCTCCAACTGCAATAAGACGGTCTACTTCGATTTTAGCATGAAGTTCCTCCTCAAATTCTCTCTTTAAAGCTTCTTGTGTCGTCTCCATACCGGATATGTGCCCGCCGATAATAGCATACGCATCATTTTTAGGTTTTTGTAGTAATATCTTATCATCATGTATTATGATTCCACCAACACGATAAGAAAATATAAACTCATCGGTTTTAAATAAAATATCCTTTCCCATATTTCACCTCCGGTTTCACAATCATTTATGATACGGCTCACCCATATTAATCCGATACCCCCTGTAAATTTGCTCCAAAAGGATTACGCGCATCATCTGGTGCGGAAAGGTCATATTGGAAAAACTGACAGCCTCATCTGCGACTTTTGACACACTTTGATGCAGTCCCAATGAACCACCGATTACAAATTGAATATGGCTTTTCCCCTGAACGCCCAACTCATTTAATTTCCTTGCAAAGGAGACGGAATCCGGCTGCTTTCCTTCAATTTCCAGAGTAAAAATATAAGCATCCTCTTTCAGATGCTTTAAAATTCTGGCAGCCTCCTTTTCTTTGATTTGCTCTTCCTCCGCCGGACTTGCATGATCAGGAGTCTTTTCATCCTGCACCTCAATAATCTCAAGTCTGCAATATCTGGAAAGCCGCTTCTCAAATTCGGAAACTGCCTTTCTATAAAAATCCTCTTTTATTTTTCCAACACAGATAATGGTGATCTTCACGCTCTATTCTTCTCCGTCCTCAAATATTTCGGGATAAACCTCTTCTATCAGCCGATCCAGATATGCCACGTCAAGGTTCATAAACTGCTTGTTAATAGCTTTTTTCATGTAGTCAATACGCTGAAAATATTTAAGCTCCAAGGGTTCTTCCGAAAGCTCTAATGCCGCATCAATGCTTTCCTCATAAAGATTTTCCACACACCATTTTTTAATTTCTGTTGTCAGATTGTTTTCCTTGTATGCCTTTCTCTTTAAAATTTTAGAATTGCGGAGAGAAACAATTCCCATAATGATAAACAGGATAAAAAGAACGCCCATAACTCCTGTAACAATATACTTATTGGTAACGGACATATTAATGTCAATCACTCCCAAAAAGAACAGAATGATTACTATAAGTCCCAGTCCTCCCACAGCCAAAAGCGTATAAGCAGAAGTTCTGTTTTCTTCCGCTTTTTCTTCGTTGTTCATGTATACGCCCTGATAGGGTGAGGAAGGCTCCTCTTCATCAAAAGCAAAACCTTCCAGTTCTTCCGATCCCATAATTTCTCCGGGAATGTCACCATTTTCAACCATGGCCTGTGCCGCAGCCATAATTATTTCTTCAGAAGCGCCTTCCGCCAAAAAAGCCTCCATATTCTCCTGCGCATCCTTTTCCTCAACAAGCTCGTCCACAAGCTCACATCCACAGTCTGCACAGACAGTAATTCCCTCCACATACTCGCACTTACATTTCGGACACCATGCCATACTCCATACCTCCTTTATACCCCAAGTTCTATTTTACTACGGATTGGCATGTGTTTCCACTAATTTTTATTTTGTTTGGAGATCAAACACGGCACACCTATATTCTTATTCTCCTTGGGCCGCATCCAAAAATAATTATTGCTATCCTTAGTTGATACATAGACAGGCCCTCTTCCCACACTGTCCCGTTTATCACTTAAGAAAAACCATGAACCATTTTCGGCAGTAGCATTCCATTCCTTATAATTCTCATTGGCATCCGTGCTGGTTATATAAAACTCACCGTCTACAAGCCCAGCCGCATAGCTTCCAATCAAATTAGTACAATAAATCATATTTTCCTTGAAAAGCGTCGTATCATAATCATAATGCTCCGAGCCTTCTCCATCCGGAAGATCTTTTGCCCATGAACCGGTATATTGATGATACAAATATAGATCACTCTTATTGTCAGTGTTATGAATATGATAATGTATCCATGTCCCGTTTCCGCTTCTTAGGCCGTCTTTCCATTCTCCATAATAATATTGATTATCTGCATATACCGCAATTCCGTTTCCTTCCGGCAGTCCTGCAGCATTCTTATCTCCATAGTAATAAAAATCGCTGCTGTCCCTAAGCTTCCACGACATTGCCTTGAAACGGTCAAGATTAGCAAGATCATCCAAAGCCTTTTGATTATTATCTGCCCAATAGGTCATCATTTCCTTTAACTGTTCATCCTTGTCAAAAGAAACCTTGCTGTAATCAACCTTATCCGTATTCATAATCTGCTGATAGGGTGTGGGACTGGGGGCTTCTGTCTGTGTAGAAGTCTCTTCCTTTGAGTCACTGTTTTCTCCTTGGCTCCCCTTTTCCTCCGTATCCGGTTCTTCATCATCCTTGCCGGAAGTTTCACTGACAGAGTCGCTGTTTGACGGCATAGCATCATCCGCATAGTCCATAATACTCTGCTGCAAGTCATCATCGCCTGAATCATCCTTTTTACCGCCATTAACAAGCAAGGTAATTGCAAGAATAATAACAATCAAAACTACCGGTATTACACTGACCAGTATCTTGGCCTTATCCAAATTATGAATCTCAGTTTCATCTTCATCAAAAAGCTTTTTCATACTTTCCTCTCATTCCGCTGCTTTCAGCTTTCCTCATAATCGATGCAGCTTCTATTACATGTCACACTGCGGACATATTTTCCGGCCTCAACATGGGCAGGAGATACCTGATATGCCTCCAGGGACGCTTTATCAACAAAGCTGGAAATCAGGGCAATATCCCTATTGCTGGAATCCATTTCGTTAATAACCACCTTAAGGGAAATTACTCCGCTTACCGTTTCAGCCACCGCTTCCAGCTTTTCTTTAATCGTAAGAGATGCTTCTCTTTTCTCTGTTTCTGTTAATGTTTCATTTAAATTCCAAAGTACAATGTGATGAACCATTTTCTTTCCTTTCTCCTTACTATACACCGCAACTTTTAAATTACGGCTAAAGAATTATTAATTTTTTCTTAGTTTCCTATGACATTCCGCTAATCATGAATTATCCGAAGCCTATGAAATATGCCGGAACATTCATTGTTCCGGCACGTTCCCTGTTATAAGCAATCCGTTTACTTATTTTTCAGATACTCATCAATACCCTTTGCACCTGCACGTCCGGCACCCATTGCCAGTATAACGGTAGCTGCACCTGTTACCGCATCTCCTCCGGCGTACACGCCTTCCTTAGTCGTCTTTCCGAATTCTTCATCAGCCACAATACATTTCCATTTATTAACCTCAAGACCTTCTGTGGTGGAAGAAATCAGCGGATTGGGGGATGTTCCCAGTGACATGATCACGGTGTCAACATCAATGACAAACTCCGAACCAGGAACCTCCACCGGACGTCTTCTTCCTGATGCGTCAGGCTCTCCAAGCTCCATCTTGATGCATTTCATACCGCATACCCAGCCCTTTTCGTCCTCAATGATTTCCACAGGATTGGTGAGAAGATCAAAAATAATGCCCTCTTCCTTTGCATGATGAACCTCCTCCACACGGGCAGGAAGCTCTTCCTCGCTTCTTCTGTAAACGATATGAACCTCAGCGCCAAGTCTTAAAGCGGTTCTTGCTGCATCCATTGCCACATTACCACCGCCCACTACAGCTACCTTTTGTCCTCTCATGATAGGTGTATTGGAGCTTTCATCAAATGCTTTCATCAAGTTGCTTCTGGTTAGGTATTCGTTGGCTGAGAACACACCGTTTGCCTGCTCTCCGGGGATACCCATGAACTTGGGAAGCCCTGCGCCGGAACCGATAAATACAGCGTCAAAGCCTTCTTCACTGATCAGTTCATCAATTGTGACAGCCTTTCCTACCACCACGTTGGTCTCAATTTTTACGCCCAAAGCCTTTACATTCTCAATTTCCTTTGCCACAACCTTGGTCTTAGGAAGACGAAACTCAGGAATACCATATACCAAAACACCGCCGGGCTCATGCAGCGCTTCAAAGATGGTTACATCATAGCCCATCTTTGCCAGGTCACCTGCACAGGTAAGGCCTGCAGGACCGGAACCGATTACAGCAACCTTTTTACCGTTCTTTTCCGCTGCTCCCTGAGGCTTAATGCCGTTCTCACTTGCCCAGTCAGCTACGAAACGTTCCAGCTTACCGATGGAAATAGGCTCTCCCTTAATACCTCTGATACATTTTCCCTCACACTGGCTTTCCTGCGGGCAGACACGTCCGCACACTGCCGGAAGTGCGGAAGACTCACTGATGATCTGATAAGCAGCCTCCACATCTCCTTCCTTCACCTTCTCTATAAACCCGGGAATATTGATAGATACCGGACAGCCCTTAATACACTGTGCATTTTTACAGTTAATGCATCTGGCTGCCTCCTCCATTGCTTCTTCTTTATTATATCCAAGACATACCTCTTCAAAATTGGCTGCCCGTACCTTTGCATCCTGTTCCCTTACCGGAACCTTCTTTAAAACGTCCATTATTATAAACCTGCTCCCTTCTTAATTTCCGCAATTTCCACATCCACCATGGTGGGTGTCGCCCTCTTTAGCTTTAAGGAATGCTCTTCCCTCAGCAGTCTTATAGATTTGCTGACGCTGCATTGCCTCATCAAAATTCACCTGATGACCGTCAAATTCCGGACCGTCTACACAGGCAAATTTCACTTTTCCACCGACTGTCACACGACAGGCTCCGCACATACCCGTACCATCTACCATAATCGGATTTAAGCTGACAATTGTAGGGATATCCAGTTCTTTGGTAAGCTTACAGACAAACTTCATCATGATCATGGGTCCAATTGCCACACATACGTCATAATGATTTCCTTCATTAACCAGATCGCTGATGGTCTGGGTTACCATACCGCTTCTTCCATAGGAACCGTCATCAGTGGTTACATACAGATTTCCCGCTACTTCTTTCATTTCCTCTTCAAGAATTAGTAAATCCCTGGTCTTTGCTCCTACAATAACATCAGCCTTAATTCCATGCTGATGAAGCCACTTCACCTGCGGATATACCGGCGCTGTTCCCACGCCGCCTGCAACAAAGAGCATCTTTTTAGTCTTTAATACTTCCAAATCCTCCCCAACAAACTCAGAAGGACATCCGAGAGGTCCCACAAAATCATGGAATGCATCTCCTGCCTTCAAAGATGACATGATCTGCGTACCGGCTCCTACGATCTGAAAAACAATCGTTACCGTTCCCTTCTCCCTGTCATAATCACAAATTGTAAGTGGAATGCGCTCAGAATGCTCATCTGTTCTCACAATCACAAATTGACCGGGCTTGCATGCCTTTGCTACCCTTTTTGCCTCTACTACCATATAGAAAATATTGGCAGCAAGTTCTTTTGTCTCTAAAATCTTGTACATCATTAATCCCTTTCTATTTTTATTAAAATAATTTATTTCGGATTTTAATCTGTCAGGGATATTAACCCCATTTCTCCCTGGTCATCATAGATCAGACGGTTAGGCGCTCCGGTATAAACCTCTACCGCATACATCCTTTCTGTTTTAGTCCGATTTCCGTTTTCATCATCAATATACTCGTTCAACACATAATAATAGCCTAAATTAGGGATTTCCACAATAGTATCATAGGCAAATACATATTTTCCCTGTATTCCATGGGAATGCCCCTGAAGGTCATTTAATACCTTACGGTCAAAAAGCGCCTGAACAACATTATGTATTGCCTTATCCACTGTTACATTCGTTTCAAGCTCAAAACTATAGCTTCTGCTTACCACTTCACTTGAAACACCCTCCTCGGACACTGCTATGAACTTAAAGTTTGATTTTCCAAGCGGCATAAATATGGGTTCCGTATATTTTAAGCTATCCTTGGTAGGCTCTAACCCGTCCATTGTATAGTAAACCGTTCCCTCTAAAGGAACCTCAACTTTTATCATAGTGGGCAAAGAATAATTTCCGCTTACGGGAAGTACCTCCGGCGCATCCGGTGCGGTAAGATTGATAATATACCAGTTTCTTACCACCTCGCTTTTAATTCCGTAATCATTCACGAATATTGCGGAAATCTGAAATTCTCCCGTTTCAAGTAAGAGTGGCGCTGTATAAATTTCACTGTTTTCATCCGGTTCACTGCCATCTGTAGTATAATAAATCTTCCCGGCAGTGTTAGCACTTATTTTCAGTGAAAGAATCTCCTCATAGGTCCCTGATGCAAAGCCAAATTCGGGAACCAACGCCATATACTGTTGAAAATGGTTCTGTATCTCTGAATCCCCACAGGATACAAGCAGGGCGTTAATTTTATCATACTGCTCCATCTCATCATAAATACTTACAATATACTCAAACGCTTTTTCTTTATCTTCATATTCAAGGCGATTTTTTTCTACAAGCTCAATTAAAATAGACAGGGCTGTTTCCTTATCCTCCAACTGATATAAATATGCAGCCTCTAAAAGTACAATATCAGTCTGACCGGGATCCAGATTTCTTGCCTTTTCAAGGAAGCTGACTGCCTGCTCATAGTTCTGCTCTGCCGCAAACTTCCTTGCCTGCTCAAGCTGATAGGACATCGAGTATCTATGATACATAAATACTGATGTAAAAATCGCAATTACTATCAGCACAAAAGCCGTGGCAATACCGACAGATAACCAGTTTCTCCCTGACATTTCTCCCATAAAAACATCTTCTTTCGGAGGGTCTTTCGCAGGATGCTTTAAAATGTCCTTTGCTTCCGAAGCAGCCTTGGCAGGTATTTTTGCACTGCCTTCTCCGATTTCCTCTGCAACTGTGGATAAGGTTTCTATTATGCTGTTTTCAATTTCCGGTTCGAAATCCGGTACAATCTGGATTTCATTTCCGCATGTTTCACAATATAGATGCCCCTCTTCTATTTCACATCCACAATTGGGACATTTCATATCTGCCTCCTTTCTGCCAAAGCCGGCATAGTCAAAAAACTAAGGATTGAGCGCAGAAGACTCCATACAATTATAAAGGAGCATAGCTATAGTCATCGGACCAACTCCCCCCGGGACCGGAGTTATTGCACTGCACACCGGCTCTACACTGTCAAAATCCACATCTCCGCAGAGCTTATCGTTTTCATCCCTGTTAATTCCAACATCTATTACCACAGCGCCTTCCTTCACATAATCTGCTGTAATCATCTTGGGTTTTCCCACTGCTGCAATCAGGATATCAGCTCTTTTTGTAACTTCCTTTAAATTCTTTGTTTTGGAATGTGCAATGGTTACCGTTGCATTTTCACGAAGGAGCAAAAGTGCCATAGGCTTTCCTACAATATTGCTTCTTCCCACAATCACGCATTCCTTCCCTGCAATTTCTATACCGCTGCGCTTAAGAAGCTGTATGATTCCGGCAGGGGTACAGGACACAAAACCTGGCTGACCGATGCACAATGCCCCCACACTCTGGGGATGAAAGCCGTCCACATCCTTTATGGGGTCAATGGTCTTGATCACCCGATCCTCATCGATATGCTTCGGCAGAGGAAGCTGTACTAAAATGCCATTTACCTCTTTCTTTTGATTTAACTCCCTGATCAATGTAAGCAATTCTTCTTCGGTGGTCTCCTCGGGCAGCTCATAGGATAATGATTCAATGCCTATATATTCGCAGCCCTTCTTTTTATTCCTGACATAAACACAGGAAGCAGGATTATTTCCCACCTGAATTACCGCAAGGATAACCGTCTTTCCGCCAGCCTTTAAAGCTGCGGCTCTTTCTTTCAGTTCATCCTTTATCTGAAGGGAAATCGTCTTTCCGTCAATAATTTTTGCCATAGTTTCTTCCATCCTTTCCGTCTGATACGCAAATCTAAAACAATCCGGTAATCATACCGTTCTCATCAACATCTATGGAATAGGCTGCCGGTTTTTTGGGAAGTCCCGGCATGGTCATTACCGTACCGGTAAGTACCACCACAAAGCCTGCTCCAGCTGAAACATAGGCCTCTCTTACATTAATCTCAAAATTCTCCGGCCTGCCAAGAAGGGAAGGATCATCGGAAAGTGAATACTGGGTCTTTGCCATACATACAGGCAGTTCCCCAAATCCAAGCTCCTCTAGCTTCTGCAGCTGCTTTGCTGCTGCGGCGCTGTAGTTTACGCCCTTTGCACCATAGATTTCTCTTGCTACAGTCTCAATTTTTTCCTTCAGGCTAAGTGCATCATCATAAACAGGCTTAAAATGACTCTCCTTATGTTCCAGCGTATCAAGCACCTTTTGGGCTAACATGATGCCGCCTTCTCCGCCCTTTGCCCAGACCTCTGCCAATGCAAATTCACAGCCCCTATCCTCGCAAAACTGCTTCACAAAGGAAATCTCTGCCGGTGTGTCCGTCACAAAGCTATTTAAAGTAACTACTACGGGAACGCCGTATTTATGTAGATTTTCAATATGTTTTTCCAAATTTACGATGCCCGCCTTAAGAGCATCAAGATTCTCCTCGGAAAGCTCTGCCTTCGGCACATTTCCGTTATATTTTAATGCACGAATAGTTGCCACCAGAACAACCGCATCCGGCTTAAGTCCTGCCATTCTGCATTTAATATCAAAGAACTTTTCCGCTCCTAAATCAGCACCAAATCCTGCTTCCGTAACCACATAATCCGCCATCTTAAGCGCTGCCTTGGTAGCACGGACAGAGTTACAACCATGAGCGATATTGGCAAAAGGTCCGCCATGAACCAATACAGGAGTATGTTCCAAGGTCTGCACCAGATTAGGCTTCATGGCATCCTTAAGAAGCGCTGCCATAGCGCCTACCGCATTTAATTCTGCTGCAGTAACGGGCTCCCCCTGATAATTATATGCAACAACCATTCTGCCCAGGCGCTCCTTTAAATCCTTCATGTCAGAAGCTAAACAAAGCACTGCCATGATTTCCGAAGCAACCGTAATAACAAAATGATCCTCCCTGACCGTTCCGTCCGTCTTGGCACCAAGCCCCACTACCACATTTCTAAGGACACGGTCATTCATATCCAGACACCGTTTCCATACCACCGCTCTGGTGTCAATTCCCAGTTCATTCCCCTGCTGTATATGATTATCCAAAATAGCGGCCAAAAGATTATTCGCACTGGTTATGGCGTGAAAATCACCGGTAAAATGAAGATTCAACTCCTCCATGGGCAAAACCTGTGAATAGCCTCCCCCGGCGGCACCTCCCTTTATACCAAAGCAAGGTCCAAGAGACGGCTCCCTAAGCGCAGTAACCGCCTTTTTGCCAAGCCTTGAAAGTGCCTGCCCGAGTCCTACGCTTACTGTAGTTTTGCCTTCTCCTGCCGGCGTAGGATTGATTGCCGTAACCAAAATCAGCTTTCCATCCGGATTAGCTGAAATCTTCTGAAGATATTCATCGGATATCTTGGCTTTATATTTACCATATAATTCAAGCTCATCCTCCGTGATCTGCAGGGCTTTTGCAACATTAACAATAGGTTCAAGTACCGCTTCCTGAGCAATCTGAATATCTGTTTTCATAATACACCTCCTGATTATAGGGACTCCTCTATGTACTGTTCAAACTGTTCCTGACTCATAAGAACCTTCCTTGGCTTAGTTCCTTCCTCTTCCCCAACTACACCTGCTTCACAGAGCTGATCCATAATTCTGGCCGCTCTGTTAAAGCCAATCTTAAAAACTCTCTGCAGCATACCGATAGATGCCTTATCCTTTTCTATAATAAATTTCGCCGCATCTACAAAATACTGATCTCTTTCGGAGCCTTCAGTACCTGCTCCTCCCGCTGCGCCGGATGCTCCATAGGTTGAAATTTTATCCTGAATATCTGTATCATAAATATTTCCAAGTCTCTGGTTCTTTAAAAATTCCACTACATCCGAAACTTCCTTATCCGAAACGAAAGCTCCCTGTACTCTGGCCGGTTTGCTGTACCCTTGAGGATAAAAGAGCATATCCCCCTTTCCCAAAAGCTTTTCCGCACCGTTCATATCTAAGATCGTACGGGAATCCACGCCGCTGGAAACACTAAAGGCCACGCGGCTCGGCATATTGGCCTTGATCAGACCCGTAATAACATCTACGGAAGGTCTCTGTGTTGCAATAATCAGATGGATACCGGCAGCTCTTGCCAGCTGTGCCAGACGGCAGATGGATTCCTCCACCTCTCCCGGCGCCACCATCATCAAATCTGCAAGCTCATCCACGATAATGACAATCTGGGGCATCTTAGCCGGTGCCTGCATATCTCCTGCTCCCTGCATTGCCTCCACCTTCTTGTTATAGCCCTTTAAATCCCTTACATTAAAGTCCGCAAATTTCTGATAACGATCCGTCATTTCCGCAACACCCCACTGTAAAGCAGCCGATGCCTTTTTGGGATCTGTTACCACCGGTATCAGCAGATGAGGGATTCCATTATACACGCTAAGCTCAACCACCTTAGGGTCAACCATAATCAGCTTGACATCGTCAGGGTGTGCCTTATATAAAATACTCATAATCAAGGTATTGATACATACCGATTTCCCCGAGCCGGTAGCCCCCGCAATCAGCATATGGGGCATTTTTGCAATATCAGTCACAACCACCTTGCCGGAAATATCCTTTCCTACCGCAAAAGCAAGCTTGGATGGGAACTCCTTAAATTCCCTGCTTTCCAGCAAATCTCTAAGTGCTACCATGCTGTTTTCCTTGTTCGGTACCTCAATTCCCACTGCGGCCTTTCCCGGAATAGGTGCTTCAATTCTGATATCCGTTGCTGCAAGATTTAACTTGATGTCATCGGAAAGTCCCACAATTTTGCTAACCTTTACCCCCTGCTCCGGCTGAAGCTCGAATCTGGTGACTGCAGGCCCCTGACTGATATCTGTTACCGTCACACGTACTCCGAAGGTCTGCAGGGTCTGCTGCAGCCTCTGCGCTGTCTCTCTTAGCTCACGGCTGGAATCCTTACTTGCTCCGCTTCCCTTTACCAGCATATTGATGGGTGGGAAGATATATTTTTTGATAGGAGGCGCTTTAGGAGCCTGCGGCACAATTGCCTTTTGTTCCCTATGTACGTGGTCTGCATGCTGGACAAGATACTCATCCTCCGGCGAATCCACTTCTTCATTTTCGTAAACATCTGTAATCTCTGAGAGTTCATCATTCCCCTCTTCCTCATAAGCGCTATGGATTTTAATCTGATCATAACCGGAAAAGGTGTCCTCATCTTCTTCTATAACTGCCTGATCAATCTTCTCCTCAAAATCCGTAAGATTGATCTCATGTATGTCATCCCTGCTTTTTTCATCATTTTCCCGTCCTGTCAGAGAAGTATGCAGCATGACTCCTGTAACCTTCTTGTCCATTCGGAGAATCTTTTCGTTTTCCATTTCCTCCTGACGTATCCGCTTTTCTTCTTCTCTTCTAAGACGCTCCTCCTCCATCTCCTGCCGTCTTATCCTTGCTCTTTCCCTTCGGTATGCCGCATCCTCCCTGGATCTTTCATAAACCTTCCGGCTCCCCGACTTAACTCCCGAAACAAAGGATTTTTCCGTTAAAATAACAATGGAGATAACCGCAGCAACCAAAATAATCAGAACGGTTCCTACCAATCCTAAAAAATGATACAGTAAATAGGCGAGAGAGCCTCCTATAACGCCACCGCCTGCATGACTGGTACTGCAGTTTTTATATATTTCACCAATTTGATAGCTCTCTGCGGCTTTTGGTGCTCCCGTAAACAGCTCACATACCACACCTACCAGCAAAGCAATGACCACACCGGATACCAGCTTACGAATGGCTATCGCATTACCGCTGTTCACCGTTCCAAAGGCGATCATCACAAAAAGCGCAAGCGGCATAAGATAAGCCGTAAGCCCAAAAATGCCAAACATGATATCACTGAGCGTATTTCCAAACACACCTGCCACACCAAAATTGCACACAAAGAGAAAAACGGCAACCGCAAACAAGACAATCAAAAACACTTCGTTTCTGATTGCCGTATCCATTGGTTCACTTTTCCTGGGATTGCTGCGTGATGAGCCGCTTCTTTTCTGATAAGTTCCTTTACCGGAACTGCTTTTTTTCTGCGTCGAGGTATTACTCCTTCCGGCAGTACTTTTTTTATTCTGTGCCATACTAAAACCCCTTTAGTACCCTGCCGGTACTTAAATAATCTTATATAGTATAGCATTTTCATCAAATCTTGTCATCCACAAACCGTTATTTGTTTTTCTTCTTCTTTGAAATTAAATTGTGCAGTTTGTCCATTGCTTCACTGATTCCGCCTGTTTCATTGATAATTCCTTCTGAAACGGCCTCCTCGCCCACAAGAATTGTTCCCACATCCTTAGTAAGCACGCCGGTCTCCATCATCAGCTCTTCAAATCTGCCTTTATTAATTTTACAGTGACTGCATACAAATCCCGTAATACGGTTCTGTATCTGTCTAAAATAGTCGAAGGTCTGAGGGACTCCGATAACCATCCCGTTCATTCTGACCGGGTGAATAACCATTGTTCCTGTAGGAACAATAAAGGAATAATCCGTACTTACCGCAATGGGCACACCGATAGAATGACTTCCCCCCAGCACCAGTGATACTGTTGGCTTGCTTAAAGAGGCAATCATTTCTGCGATGGCAAGTCCCGCCTCCACATCTCCTCCCATGGTATTAAGGAGAATTAATACTCCGTCAATGTTGTTGCTGTCTTCAATCGCTGCCAGCTCAGGAAGGATGTGCTCATACTTGGTGGTTTTCGAGTTTGTTCCCAGATTATCATGCCCCTCCACTTCACCAATCACAGAGATCAAATGAATGGTATGAGATTTACCGTTTTTATCAAGTGTAACCTGTCCTGTCTCTTCAATTTTTTCGCTTCGATGCTTTTCTTCCTCAACCTTTTTTCCCGACATTTTATTTAAAACCTTTCTTTTCATAAATTATAAAAGAGAACGGCAAAGCAGTTCCTTGAACTACTTTGCAGTCCTCCTTAGTATGTTGCCGCAGAAAAATTTTTATACATCAAAATCATCATTTTCCGATATTAGAAAATCAAAGTCATCCTTCTCATGTGCTTCTTCCTTCGGGAGATCATTGATTTTAAAATCCATTTCCTTCTTAACATGAGGCTTCGGAAGCGGCAGCGGATTATCCAAAAGCTCAACCTTCCTTCCCTCCGGAGTGATCACATAATCATGTACTTCAATTTCCTCTGTTACTTCCTTGCTAACCTCATCCTCATACATGCGATCCTGAATTCTTCTTCTGTAAATTTTTTGTCCATATGCACCAAGGAAAATCCCTAAACCGCCTGCAATCACCAGCCACATTGTCATCATAAGTGAAATATCCTGGCAGCGATCCGTAACATTTTTAAACTGATCCGTCCACCATATCATTTGCTCGCCAACGGAAATTCCGGTCAATCCGGTATATTTCATCAAGGTGGCATACATACCTAAAAGCAAGCCAAGCGTCAGAATACTTCCCTGAGAGGATACCGGCATCACCTGCTCCCGCTCATAATAAAGCTCCTTTTGCTTCTGTTCCCAGATTCGCGTCCTTAGATTTCGATGATTTTGGTACAGAACCAAAGCCGTCACAGGCACTAAAAGCCATCCTAAATAGTTCCAGATACATAGTACCCCCATCCCAAATCCAAGAATCATCAAAAACAATTCACATATACTGCTTCGGTACCAGCCTTTTCTTTTCGTCCAGCTAAGAAAAATTCCTAAAGCAAGAAAAATTACGGAGAAAAAGAACATAAAATAGTTTTCCGGAGATATCACAAACATAGATTTCAAAATCCACGGTGAAACTGCAAGCACGCTTCCCGAAAGCAGCTGCGCCACTCTTCCGAAAATAATCCCCATTGCAATAAAAAACATGGTAATCCACAGGATCTGAAGGACTAATTGATAAATCACAACAGGCTCAATACGGTTACCGAAAAAGGTCAAAAGCTTTGACAGGTTTTCCGTATACGCATAAGCAATTCCGGAGGTCAAGATCGGCTCCGCCTCCTTCGTCCGTATCATAGCACCGGCATAATATTCATATGTATCGGCAGCTATTCCGCCGCCAAAAAGAAAATACAAAATCCTGATTGCTGCCGCCGCCAGTATCCAAATAACCGTCAGCAGCCTTTGTTTCTTCTTATCCATCCCTCACCTTACGGTTCCGCTGTCTAAATACAGCTAAGTGCATGCTCTAAATCATCAATAATATCGCTTACATTTTCAATTCCCACGGAAAATCTGATTAGATCCGGTGCTACGCCGGCCTCTACCAGCTGTTCATCCGTCATCTGTCTGTGCGTATGGCTTGCAGGGTGCAGTACACAGGTTCTCGCATCCGCCACATGGGTCACAATTGCTGCCAGGGAAAGATGATCCATCATCTTTTCTGCCGCCGCTCTTCCTCCCTTTAAGCCGAAAGAAATTACGCCGCAGGTTTTTCCGCCCATATATTTTTGTGCAAGATCATAATATTTATTGCCCAAAAGCCCCGGATAATTAACCCAGGCTACCTTTTCGTGCTTTTCAAGATATTCCGCTACCTGCTGGGCATTTTGGCAGTGACGTTCCATTCTAAGCGGCAGGGTTTCCAGACCCACATTCAAAAGAAAGGCATTTTGCGGTGACTGGATGGAGCCTAAGTCTCTCATAAGCTGTACGGTTGCCTTAGTGATATAAGCACCCTTTCCAAACTTCTCCACATAAGTAATACCATGATAGGAATCATCCGGCTTACAAAGTCCCGGAAACTTATCAGGATATTTTTCCCACTCAAAAGCTCCCGAATCAACAATCGCACCACCCACACACATTGCATGTCCGTCCATATACTTGGTGGTGGAATGTGTCACAATATCCGCTCCCCATTTAAACGGATTACAGTTAATCGGTGTCGCAAAGGTGTTATCTACAATCAGCGGTACATGATGCTCATGGGCTGCCTTTGCAAATTTTTCAATGTCCAAAACAACCAGTGCCGGATTTGCAATGGTTTCCGCAAAAACGCATCTGGTATTATCCTGAAACGCCTTGTTGATTTCTTCAATGGGTGCATCAGGATCCACTACGGTACATGTAATTCCCATTTTTTTCATTGTTACCGTCAGAAGGTTAAAGGTTCCCCCATATACGGTAGACGAAAGCACTACATGAGAACCTGCCTCACAAATATTAAATACGGCATAATAGTTCGCTGCCTGTCCGGAGGACGTAAGCATTGCTGCGACACCGCCCTCAAGCTCACAAATCTTCTGCGCTACGCAGTCATTGGTAGGATTTTGCAGCCTGGTGTAAAAATAGCCTGATTCTTCCAAATCAAACAACTTTCCCATCTGCTCCGAAGTCTCATATTTATATGTAGTGCTCTGATAAATGGGCAGTACACGGGGCTCACCGTTTTTAGGCCTCCAGCCGGACTGCACACATATCGTTTCCTTGGCATATTCTTTTCCCATATTAACAGCTGTCCTTTCTCTTATCTGCAATCTTTACAAGTCATTACTCATCCCAATTATGGTATACAGCCTGAACATCATCATCTTCATCCAGAAGATCCAATATTTTCTGGAGATTCTTCACTGCCGTCTCATCACTGAGCTCCACATAATTCTGCGGAATCATGGTAACCTCTGCGGATACCATGGAAACATTTGCATCCTGAAGTGCCTTTAAAACCCCGTCGAAATCATCAGGAGCTGTCAGAATTTCAAAGCTGTCTTCCTCCTCCTGAAAATCCTCAGCGCCGGCATCCAATGCCAGCATCATCAGCTCATCAGCATCTCCGTCATATTCTTCCTTATCAATGATAAGCTGTCCCTTTTGATCAAACATGAAGGAAACACAGCCCGGAGTACCTATATTTCCGTTTCCCTTGGAAAAAGCATTCCTCACATTGGCTGCTGTTCTGTTCTGATTATCGGTAAGCGCATCTACAATGATAGCAATTCCGTTTGGTCCGTATCCTTCATAGGTTATGTATTTATAGTTTACGCTGCCCATATCGCCCGCAGCCTTTTTGATTCCTCTTTCAATGGTATCGTTAGGCATATTATTGGACTTTGCCTTTGCAATTACCTGCGCCAGCTTGGAATTGTTGGCAGGATCCGGTCCGCCTTCCTTTACGGCTACCGCAATTTCTCTTCCCAGAATGGTAAAGATTTTGCCCTTTGCCGCATCATTTTTCTCCTTTTTATGCTTAATGTTTGCAAATTTTGAATGTCCTGACATAACTCTCTCCTCTTATTCCTGTTTATTTGTATTTTCTTCCTGCTCCGCTAAGGGAACAGCTTTTTTTTTGACCGGAAGCTTTTTGACAAGAACACTTTTAATCATTCTGTTCTCAACAGACAGAATGCCAAAGCCATAGCCGTCAACCTCAATGGAAAATTCCTCATTTTCCTCAGGAATCTTCTCCATTTTGGAAATCAAAAATCCGTTCAATGTTTCAAATTCATCCTCATGGAAGGAAATTCCAAATCTCTCCTCCAGCTCATCTAAGGGGGTAATACCGTCTATGATGTATTCATCTGCATTTTCTGTTTCTTCAATATGAGCTTCATCCTCATCATACTCGTCAAGAATATCCCCTACGATTTCTTCAAGAATATCCTCCATCGCCAAAAGCCCCGCAGTTTGTCCATACTCATCCACCACAATCACCATCTGCGTCTTGGTATGCTGCATGGACTTAAAGAGCACATCAATATTCTTAGTCTCAGGAACAAACACCGCTTCCCGAACCAGACCTTCAATATCTCCTACCGGGCGCGATCTGTTTGACTGCTCCCTGTGTGCTCCGAACGCATCCCTGAAATGAAGAATACCGATAATATTATCAATGTTCTCCTCTATCACCGGAAAGCGGCTCTTATGCTCATTAAGCATATAATCAAGAGCATCCTCAAGCGTCATATTCCTGTCTATGGCCAGAATATTATTTCTGTGGGTCATAATATTCTGCGCTTCCTTGTCCCCGAACTCAAAAATATTGTTAATCATTTCCGCTTCCGTTGCAAGCAAAACGCCCTGTTCATGACCTTCATTTACCATGGAGATAATCTCTTCCTCCGTTACATCCTCGGAATTGTCATCCTCCTGAATGCCGAATAAGTAAAGCACACCTTTGGAGGTTACCGAGATAAGCCCTGTAAGCGGTGAAAAAAGCTTCATAACGTGATAAATCGGATTTATACAGGCATATGCCCATTTTTCAGCATAACGCGCTCCGAGACGTTTGGGTATCAAAACACCAAAGGTCAGCAATATGTACATCAATGCGGCACCTGCCAGAATAAAGGCCAATGCAGTGATAATCTGCGGTGAAACCACCATATCTTTCAGATAATCACTGACTCCGGTATCCAATGCCCGATGTGCCACCCTGCCGAAAACCTGCAGGAAAAAACCACCCATGATTAAATTAATCAGCGTAACAATCAACTGTACGGTATTTATGTACTGCTCAGGGGCTTCTGAAATTTCATGAAGCCGCTTCGCCTTTTTGCTTCCTTCCGCCGCCTGCTCGGATAACTCCTTGGAGTTTAAATCCTTAATGGCTGCTCCAAACCCATAAAAAAGCATATCAATCAGCAATAATGCAAAGAATACCACATAACTGACCGTAGGCCCGCCGTCGTCCATTTTCCCATCTCCTTTTTTGCGCAAAATATCAAAATAAACTATAGCATTTCCTGTTCCTATCGTCAAGTTTTGCTCAGTTCAATGTATGTACCAAGCTCTAAACTGATCATAAGCCCCCGATTAACCTCTCTCATAATATCCTCATCCAGATGACATACCTTATCCTTAAGCCGCTTCTTGTCGATGGTTCGCAGCTGCTCAAGCAAAATCACAGAATCCTTGACCATATCATATCTTCCGGCACTTAACTCAATATGGGTCGGAAGCTTAGCTTTATTCAGCTTTGACGTGATTGCCGCACAGATAATCGTTGGGCTGTGTCTGTTTCCTACATCATTTTGAACAATCAAAACGGGTCTTATTCCCCCTTGCTCCGATCCGATTACCGGTCTTAAATCAGCGTAATAAATATCTCCTCTTCTCAACCTTCACACACCCTTCATTCCAATAGGATTTTTTAGCATTAAGTATTATAACCGTATTGTCAGAAGGTATTCAGATGCGTTTAAAAATCCTGATAATAATCCTTGGTATACAGGATTTTTCCGCCTTTTGTATAAACTCTAGGGATACGTTTTCCCAAATCACAGGCAAGCTCATAATTAAATCTCCCCGATATTTCACCCAGCATTTCCATGGTGATTTGCTCCTGCCCGTCCTGCCCGATCAGGGTTACCCTATCCCCTTGCACAGCCTCAGGGATCTTCGTCACATCAATCATAAACTGATCCATGCAAACTCTTCCGAGAATAGGCGCTCTCCTCCCGCGTACCAGCACATATCCCTTTCCCGATAAGCCTCTGGGATAGCCGTCACCGTACCCTGCCGGAATGGTTGCGATGCGCATTCTGGAAGCCGCAGTAAAGGTTCCTCCATAGCTGACCTGGGTTCCTGCCTCTATCTCCTTTATATAAACAATATGACTGTACAACGACAGCGCAGGGGTCAGGCTTACAATGTCCTTTCGAACCTGCTCGGAAGGCCACAGTCCGTAAAGCGTGATTCCGGCTCTTACCACATCCATATTTGCCTCAGGCAGCTCAATAATCCCTGCACTGTTAGAGCAGTGCTTAAGAGGGATTTCTTTTCCCGTCCTGTCCTTGATAAGCTGCAAGAAGCTTCCAAATGAAGACAGCTGCTTCTTTGCTGCGGATTTATCTGTTTCATCAGCTCTGGCAAAGTGGGTAAATATACCTTCCACCTCCACATTTTCCGTATCAAATGCATTTTGAACGAAAGCAAGCCCTTTCTCATCAGGTGTAACACCGATACGGCTCATTCCGGTATCTACCTTAACGTGAACCTTTGCTTTTGCGTTCACACCCTTCCTCCTTAGAGCGGCACAAGTCTCTGAAAGCTCCTTCAGCGTATCATAACGAAAGACTGCCATTCTAATGTCTTCCCTGATCAGATTTTCGTAGCTGTAGGGAAAGGTATATCCCAAGATCAAGACAGGCTTTTTCAGTCCTGCATGCCGCAGCAGCAGCGCTTCCTCCGCTGTTGCTACCGCAAAGCCCCACACATAATCCAGCATTTCAAGCTCTTTTCCCAGCGGAACAGCCCCATGCCCGTAGCCGTCAGTTTTAATTACACCAATCATCTTAGTTCCCGGTGCAAGATTTGCCTTCATATTCTCCATATTACTTCTTATGGCATCCAAATTTACCTCTGCATATACACGCTGATAGTCTTCTCTCATGATGTCCACCATGCCTTTCTCTCCTGATTGCTCCTTAATATGCCTTTATTTCATTACCCGGGAAAGATATCTTACAATATCCGTTGCTGTCACTGCGTATTTTCCGTTTTCCATGACTGCTTCATCCCCTGCTCTTCCGTGAAGATAAACACCAAGACAGGCCGCTTCATAGGCAGACAGCCTTTGTGCCATCAGGCCTCCTAATATTCCTGCCAATACATCTCCGCTTCCTGCCGTTGCCATGCCGTCATTCCCCGAAGTGTTGATAAATACTCCCTCTTCTGCATCTCCCAAAACCACGGTTACAGCATCCTTAGATGCCAGAACACATCCATACCGCTTCAGCGCTTCCTTTACCGTTTCCATGCGCTTTTCCCGATAGGATTCCATATCTGTGTCAAGAAGCCTGACAAGCTCCCCCGGATGAGGTGTAAGCACAATTCTTTTTCCGTCCTGCTTTCTTAAAAGCTCTGCCAGTTCCTTATGCTTTCCGATCAGATTCAGCGCATCTGCATCAAGTACCATCGGAATTTTGCTGTTAAGCAGGCAATACTCCGTCAAAAAATATGCCTCCTTCCCCATTCCAAGCCCCGGGCCTGCAACAATTATATCTGCCCATTCAAGGGATTTTTGCAGCTGATTCTCCTCAGGAAATTGTTCATAGGAATAAAGCATAGCCTCCGGCAATGATTTCTGTATAATTTCCCTGTTGCATTCCGGAGAGATAATCTTTACCATTCCCGCTCCGGCTCGCAAAATACTGCTTCCGCACAGAATACAGGCTCCGCACATATCAAGGCTGCCCGAAATAAGCAGAACCTTGCCAAATGTTCCTTTGTTTCCGTCAGGCCTTCTTTTCGGCAGACGGCAGGACACATCCCTCTTATCGTAAAAGAATGTCTCCGGCTTTAACTGATCTGTCAGCTTATGCGGAATGCCGATATCTCTTACAACCAGCTTTCCCGTATATTCCCTTCCCGGATAAAGCAGTTCTCCTCTTTTTGCAAAGGCATAGGTCACCGTCACATCCGCTTTGACTGCACAGCCCATGATTTTTCCTGTGTCAGCACTGATACCTGAGGGAATATCCACGCTGCAGACCAATGCGCCCCTCTGTCTCATTTCCTCTATCTCTTCCACAAGTTCACGATACTCTCCCTCAATCGGACGCCCTAATCCTATACCAAACAAAGCATCTATTACAATATCATATTCCCGATTTTTCAATTTGCTCTGTATGGAAAACCCTAAATTTCTCAGGATTTCTATTTGACTTTTGGTCTCAGAGGAGGCCTTATCCTCCCTGCCTGCCAGTAAAAAGGTCACTTCAGTTCCCGAAAGGGCAAGCATTCGTCCGATGGCCAATCCGTCCCCTCCGTTATTTCCCGTGCCGGCCACAACCAGCACCTTTCCTCCGGCTTTTCCTTCCTCTGTAAGCACTCTTACCGTTTCCAAGGCCGCCCGCTCCATCAGCACAAGGGAAGGCATTCCGATTTTGGAAATTGTTTCGGCATCATAAAATTTCATTTCAGCTGACGTCACTGCATATTGCAAGCTATCACTTCCTCTCCGTCACTTTCATCGCTTTATCTACATGGGAAATGCGCCACATACCATCCTTGGTCATGACGCATCCTATCCTATTCCTTCTGATGTTCCATATCAAATATCTCAATCACCTCTGCTCCGAAAATATCATGCATATAAGAGTAAAGCTCCTGATTCATCAGCTCCTTTTCCTGTTTTCTGACCAGACGCTTTTTTAATTCCACACGTGCTTTGTTAATCCACTGCGTATTTTCTTCTATCTCTTTTTCATTTTCTTTTAGTCTGCTATAGCAAACCTCCATAGTACGGAGCATTAGTTCCCTGTTTACACGATCAATTTCTCTTGGAAGAAACAAAAGCTCATCCTCATATTCCTTCAGCTTTTCATTGCATTCTTCAATCAAGCGCTTACTTTCTGCAGTCTTCTTTTGTGCTTTCTCATTATTTTCCATAGAAGCATCTGCTGCATTTTCCACAATCTCCTGCATCAGCTTCTTCTTCAGCGCTTTAATCCTGCCGCTCTCACTTTTGGCCTTCCCCTGCCTTTTCAGCAGTTCATTCAATTCATCCTCCAGATGCTTAATATACTGATCCGGCTGTGTCTGGGTAAACAGCTGGTGCCACTTATGATCCAATGTAAGCACCGGTATTTTCCTCCCCAAAAGCGCCGGTTTATAAATTTCATCCGTTCTGGACATTTAAATTCCGCCTTCCTGTTCAAATCGATTAATATTATATGCCAGCTTCATAAGACTGTCTGACAGATGAACGTTTTCTACCTGAATTTCCTTTGGAACATTCAAATCAATATGCGCAAAATTCCAAATTCCACGTATTCCATTATCAACCAGTCTTTCCGCAACGGCTCTTGCGCCGGTTTTCGGAATGGTAAGCACTGCAATATCAATGTGATTTTCTCTCACAAAGCTTTCCATCTCCTCCATGGGCCTTACTTCCATTTCCCTGATCTTTTTACCGTAAAGAGCAGGATTATTATCAAATATTCCCCTAAACAAAAAGCCTCTTCTCTCAAAATTCATATAGTTGGCAAGTGCCTGCCCAAGATTTCCTGCTCCGATAATGATCAGGTTATGGGTCATATCAAGCCCTAAAATTCTGCCAATTTCCTCATACAGATATTCAACCTTATATCCGTAGCCCTGCTGTCCAAAGCCGCCGAAATTATTGAAATCCTGACGTATCTGGGAAGCTGTCACTTTCATAATATCACTTAGCTCCTGAGAAGATATTCTCTCGATCCCCTCATCCTTCAGCTCTCCTAAATACCGGAAATATCTTGGCAGACGCGCTATCACTGCTTGGGAAATTTCTTTGTTCTCCACCTGACTTCCCCCTATTTCATTGTGTTGCTTTTTTGCATAATATAAATATATAACACTGTTAAAATAATGTCAATCAATTGACATTCCCTTTCATCATCTGTAAACTGATACGGGAAGAAAAATTTTTATCTCTTAATAAAGGAAAAATACTATGATTTTATCGTGCCAAAATATATCAAAAGCATTTAACGAACAGCCCGTTCTTGCAGGCGTTTCTTTTCATATTGAGGACTATGAAAAGGCTGCCATTGTAGGTATCAACGGTGCCGGCAAAACCACTTTGCTTCGCATTATCGTGGGGGAACAGACTCCCGATGAAGGACAGGTCACTCTGGCCAAGGGCAAAACCTTAGGGTATCTTGCCCAAAATCAGGATGTAAACAGCGAAAGCTCCATCTATGATGAGCTTTTGTCTGTAAAGGCCGATGTAATTGCCATGGAAGAAAAGATTCGTCAGATGGAGCTTTCCATGAAGCAGTTATCCGGTCACGAGCTGGAAGACCTTATGGAGGCTTACTCACGCCTTACCCATGCATTTGAGTTTGCAGGCGGTTATGCCTACAAAAGTGAAATTGCAGGAGTATTAAAAGGATTGGGATTTGAGGAGGCGGAATTTACCAAAAAAATCTCCACTTTATCAGGAGGTCAAAAAACCCGGGTAGCTCTTGGCCGTCTTCTGCTTCTTAAACCCGATTTAATTATACTGGATGAGCCTACTAACCACTTGGACCTTAATTCCATTGCCTGGCTGGAAACCTATCTGCTTAATTATAAGGGTGCTGTGCTTATCGTCTCCCATGACCGCTATTTTCTGGATCGGATTGCCGGAAAAATCATTGAAATTGACCAGACAAAGGCAACCTCCTTTATGGGCAATTATTCCGACTATGCCGTCAAAAAGGAGCAGCTTCGTACAGCCGCATTAAATGCATATTTAAAACAGCAGCAGGAAATCAAGCATCAGGAACAGGTCATTGAAAAGCTCAAATCCTTTAACCGGGAAAAATCCATCAAAAGAGCTGAAAGTCGTGAAAAGATGCTAAACAAAATTGAAGTTTTGGATAAACCTACGACGGCACGCACCGATATTCATATGACCTTAACTCCCAGATGTACCAGCGGCAATGATGTACTTCATATAGAGGGCCTTGCCAAGTCCTTTGGCTCTAAGGAGCTTTTTTCCGATATCGGCATGGATATTAAGCGAGGCGAGCATGTTGCAATTATCGGTGATAACGGTACCGGCAAAACCACAATCTTAAAAATCATCAACGGTCTTCTTGAAGCTGATGCAGGCAAAATCACACTGGGAACCAATGTACATATCGGATACTACGATCAGGAGCATCATGTACTGCACATGGAAAAAACCTTGTTTGAAGAAATTTCCGACGAGTATCCTTATTTAAACAACACGGAAATCCGCAGTACCTTAGCTGCTTTTCTCTTTACCGGAGACGATGTGTACAAGCAGATTGATCATCTAAGCGGCGGTGAGCGCGGACGCTTATCCTTAGCCAAGCTGATGCTTTCCGAGTCCAATTTTTTGATCCTTGACGAGCCTACCAATCACTTAGACATTACCTCCAAGGAAATATTGGAGGATGCGCTTAATGCCTATGAGGGTACCGTGCTCTACGTGTCCCATGACCGATACTTTATCAACCGTACGGCCAGCCGCATTCTGGATCTGACCGGCGGGCAGCTGATCGGCTATCTTGGTAATTACGATTATTATCTGGAAAAGAAGGATGCGCTGGAAAGCGCTCTGCTAAACAAGTCCTCCTCTTCTGCCGCCTCCTGCCAAAAGGAATCTTCTGCTTCCTCCGAAAGCAAGCTGGACTGGCAAAATAAGAAGGAACAGCAGGCTAAGGAACGAAAAAAGGAAAATGATTTAAAGAAATGTGAAAATGCTATTGCCGCTCTGGAAGCGGAGCTAAAAGAACTGGAGTCAGAAATGGCACTGCCGGAAAATGCCACTAATGTGGTCAAGCTGCAGGAATTAACAGCGCAGCAGGAGGATTTAAACACTAAGCTTCTGTCATTATATGACCAGTGGGAAACGCTTGTTTCAGATTAACAAAGGAGTCATCACACCGGCCAAAAATTATCCAGCCGGGTGATGGCTCCTTTTGATAATTATATGTTTATAATGTATCAAAGGTCTCTCTGATCGCCTTAATAAAGTCAAGGCTGTTTAGAATTACAGGATTTTCACAGGTGGATATCAATGACAAGCTCTTAGTCATCTTTCCGTCCTCCACCGTCTTAATGCATGCCTTTTCAAGCTTATCCGCAAACTCCATCAGTTCGGGAATTTGATCCAGCTCTCCTCTCTTGCGCAGTGCACCTGTCCACGCAAAAATTGTTGCTATGGAATTAGTAGAGGTCTCCTCTCCCTTTAAGTGTTTGTAATAGTGACGCTGAACCGTTCCATGTGCCGCTTCATATTCGTAAACACCGCTGGGTGATACCAAAACAGAGGTCATCATGGAAAGATCACCGTATGCGGTTGCAACCATATCGGACATTACATCACCGTCATAATTCTTACATGCCCAGATAAAGCCGCCCTCTGAACGGATCACACGGGCCACCGCATCATCAATCAGGGTATAGAAATATTCAATGCCAAGCTCTTCAAACTTAGTCTTATACTCTGCATCATAAATTTCCTGAAAGATATCCTTAAAGGTGTGATCATACTTTTTGGAAATCGTATCCTTGGTAGCAAACCATAAATCCTGTTTCGTGTCAACGGCATATCCAAAGCAGGCTCTTGCAAAGCTGGAAATAGACTTTTCGGTATTGTGGATACCCTGAATAATTCCTGCTCCGTCAAAATTATGTATCAGTTCCCTGGTTTCGGTTCCATCCTCCGCAGTAAATACAAGCTCTGCTTTTCCCTTTCCAGGAACCTTAATCTCCGTATTTTTATACACATCCCCATAGGCATGACGAGCAATGGTAATAGGCTTTGACCAATTCCCTACATAAGGTACAATGCCCTTAACCAAAATGGGAGCACGGAACACGGTTCCGTCCAGGATCGCCCTTATGGTACCGTTAGGGCTTTTCCACATTTCCTTCAGATTATACTCCGTCATTCTTGCAGCGTTGGGCGTAATGGTAGCACACTTTACAGCCACTCCATACTTCTTGGTAGCCTCCGCACTGTCCACCGTTACCTGATCATTGGTTTCGTTTCTATGCTCCAGACCAAGATCATAATACTCTGTCTTTAAGTCGATATAAGGCAGAAGAAGCTCATCCTTAATCATCTGCCAGAGTATTCTGGTCATCTCATCTCCGTCCATCTCTACCAGGGGTGTCGTCATTTTAATTTTGTCCATTTTTTCCTCCATCCTTTTATTTATTCTACAAGCTATTTGGGATCCGTTTCCTCATTGGCAAAAATATCATAAAGACCGTTTTTTACCATATTGTCATATGCATTAACCATATGCTGGGTTGCAAGACGCTCTGCTTCCTGCGCCTGACCTGCCTTGATTGCCTCCATGATTTTCTTATGCTCTTCATTAGACGCAATCCCCCGCTCCTTGGTTGAGAGGGTCTTCTTTCTGATACGGATCACATATTGATGAAAATCCTGTAAAAGATTTTCCAGCATTTTAGAATCGCATGCCTCGTACAGTATATGATGAAAACGATTATCCAGCTCTGTCATCTGCTCCATATGTCCCTTGGATGCATGAAATGAGGCAAGATATACGTTTTCCTCAAGCTCCTCGAGCTGTTCGGAAGTAATATGCTCCGTTGCCAGGCGGGCACACATCCCCTCAAGAGAGGAACGAATCATATAAATATCCTTCACATCCTTGGCTGTTATACCCGTCACATAAGCTCCCTTATTGGGCACTATCTGTATAAGTCCCTCCAACTCAAGCTGCCTGAAAGCTTCTCTCACCGGTGTCCGGCTCACTCCAAGCTCTGTTCCGATAGCAACCTCCTTTAGTTCCTCATGCTCCGCATATTTTCCGTTTAATATATCCTCACGGAGCTTGTGGAACACTCTTCCCCGCAGGGAGTACTTGTCTGTTACTTCCTGCTTAACATCATATTTACTCATTTTATTTATTTGCCTTTCTTCCCCTTAACCTATCGTAGTATCCAACAGCTTGCACGCCAACATAATCTGCTCAATTAATTCCTTATCCGTTATAACGGTCACACGTCCGTCCTCATACTGCTTGTCCACCCATTTCTTCACCTCTGCAACCACCGGACTTGACTTGTCAAGCTGCTTATCATCCTTCAGTTTAAAATAAGTATTAATCCAATGGGCAATACCGGCAAGCCCTGAGGTATTGGAAACTGCACATAATACAGGCCTGTTCAAAAACTTATCGGTATCAAAAATATTGTAAATCTCTTCATTTTTCAGAAGACCGTCAGCATGAATCCCAGCCCTTGTCACATTGAAATTCTTACCCACAAAGGGCGTTCTCTCCGGTATGGAATATCCGATTTCCTTTTCATAATACTCTGCAAGCTCTGTAATCACGGTGGTATCCATTCCGTTTAAGTCGCCTTTCAGCTGTGCATATTCAAATACCATAGCCTCAAGCGGTGTATTTCCGGTTCTCTCACCAATACCAAACAAGGAAGTATTGACACCGGAGCAGCCATACAGCCATGCCGTCGTGGAATTGACCACTGCCTTATAGAAGTCATTGTGTCCATGCCACTCTATCAGCTCATGCGGCACGCCCGCATGAGTATGCAGCGCATAAATAATGCCCTGCACGCTTCTGGGAATTACCGCACCCGGATAATTTACTCCATATCCCATTGTATCACATGCACGAACCTTGATGGGAATTTTATATTCCTCCATCAGTTTCATCAGCTCTAAGCAAAAAGGAACCACATAACCGTATATATCGGCCCTTGTAATATCCTCAAGGTGGCATCTGACACTAATTCCCTCCTCAAGGCAGTCTCTTACCACACTTAAATAATGATCCATAGCCTGCCTTCTGGTCATTTTTAATTTTAAGAAGATATGATAATCCGAACAACTGACCAGAATACCTGTCTCCTTCATGCCGATTTCCTTAACCAGCTTAAAATCCTCCTTGCTGGCACGAATCCAGCTTGTAACCTCAGGGAACTTGTATCCCCTTTCCATACACTTATAAACAGCATCCCTGTCCTTTGTGCTGTACAGGAAAAATTCACTGGCACGGATCATGCCGTTGGGACCACCTAACCTGTGAAGATAATCATATATTTTAACAATCTGCTCCGTCGTATAAGGAGCTCTGGACTGCTGTCCATCACGAAATGTAGTATCTGTGATCCAGATATCCTTTGGCATATTATGAGGTACAATCCTGTCATTAAAGGGGATCTTGGGAACCTCTGAATAAGGAAACATATTGCGGAACACATTGGGCTTCTCCACATCATCCAATATGTACATATGCTCCTCAATCTCCAGCAGGTTATTCTTAGCATTTAATGATACCGGTCTATCCATGAACAAATTGTTTTCTTCAGCCATTATCGTTCTCCTCCGTAGATACAAAGTTCAATTCATGTATAATTGTATACACGGAATCATCTTCTGTCAATCACTTCTTTTAGAAGCTTAAAAGTCTGTCAATCTGAATCATCCCCCAGCCCTGCTTATTCCATGGCTCTCTCAAATCCTTTGCCGTATGTTGAAGCCTCTGCTTGATCTGATCATTACTGTAAAAGGGATATTTTTGAAGGAGCAGTGCTGCTCCCCCTGAAATAATGGGCGTGGCCATGGAGGTTCCACTTTTGGCTATATATGCATTCCGATAATACCGTCCTCTCTTTTCAATTCCTGCGTTGCAGGAAATGATGTCTGTTCCGGGAGCAACGATATCCGGCTTTTTCATAGCAAAAGGACTGGGACCTCTGCTGGAATAGTTTTCACATAAATGCTCTCTGTTTCCAAAGTAGCCCCCCTCATGACAACCTACTGTAATCACCTGTCTTCTGGCGCCAAGCGGTGAAATCGTCATTGGCTTAGGTCCCATATTGCCCGCAGCACAAACCACTACAAGGCCGCATCCCCATGCCTCATCCACCAACTTCACCAGCTTTTCCATTCTCTCCCTCTTGGTATTTTCCCCCATACCGATAGAAATATTGAGGATGCGAATATCATATTGCCTGCGAATGTCCAGAATCCACTCTATGCCCTCTGTCATATTCTCAATAATTCCATCTCCCTTGTAATCTAAAACCTTTCCCACGATAAGCTTGCTGTATGGCGCAATTCCCTTGTATCTTCCCCAAGAGAGCTTTCCACTTCCACACATACAGCCTGCTACATGTGTTCCATGTCCGCTGTCATCATAGCATTTCTCTTTTCTGTTTACAAAATCCTTAAAAGAAAGAACTCTATGATCTAAATCAGGGTGGAAAGCCACTCCTGTATCCAACATTGCTATGGTTACTCCGTTTTTTCCGCAGGACTCTACCAAATCATCACTGCAGCCTATTTGATTTCTCACCCGAAGCATAAAAAAACTCCCGGCTTTTTTAATTATGTTATGCCGGGAGCTTCCAACAGTTCTATCACTGCTTATCTTAAATTGTTTTCTTTTTCCCTTTATAAAAGAACAGGGCAACCGCACAGGCCAAAAGACCTAACGCCAAAAACCATTTGGGGTGAATAGGATCACCTGTATCCGGTGTATCATCCTTATTTCCGGATAAATTAGTGATAACAGCCTTTCCATCGGAAACATATGCCTGTCCGCCGAAATTTGAATAAGTATAAATCCCAAAAGGTGAAAAATGGCTTGTGGTAAACTGCAGATATTCCCCTTCATCAGTTTCCACTATTCTATGCTCCACCGCTTCAAGCTGTCCGTCCTGATCCAATGTAACCACATGTAAATCTCCTGTGGACGTTCCTTCCGGCATAGGCAGTTGAACGGTAATATACTGCTTGCCCAATCTGGTGATCGGAATACTTCCGGAAGCGTCGTAAAGGCAGATATCATAGGCTGACAATCCGCTAGGTTCTCTTCCTCCGTAAAGCTCCCCATAGGCCGCTGAAATATCCTCTGCCGCCTGCTCGGAATCTGTTATTTTCAAAACATAGGTATCATCATTGCCGGGAATAGAAGCAAAAGCATTATTCCCATCACTGATCACCTGACTGTTAATGTCAAGTACAACTCCGCTTTCTTTAGATGCAGCTACCCCCTGCGTATTATCTGCAATCCGGCTGCCTGCTTCATTACATATCACACCATGAAATCCGTATATTCCAGACTCAAGAACTGTTCCATCCAAAGTTTCTACAGTGTTAGGTACAACAGCATTCCTGATATTTCCAAAGGCATAGGTTCGATAGCTGTCATTGGCAAGTCTCTCTGCCCCCTGTCCCATATAAAGTGCCGGCAATGACTCCCCTTTAAATACTACGGTATCCGTACCTCCGGAAGAAATAGCATAGGCTCCAAGTCCTACCTCTTTCACAGATGTGGGAATTGTGACCGAAGATAACGGACAATCCATAAAAGCACGGTCTTCCACTCTGACCAGATTGTTTCCTCCGTTTACGGTCTTTAAATTACGGCAGCCCATAAAGGCTTCCTCACAAATCACTTCCACAGTTTCAGGAATATTTACCGCAGTGATTCCCATATGCTCCTTAAATACCAACGGTCCAATCTGCTTTACACCACTTGGAATATTTACTACGCTGTCGCTTCCCGCATAGGCAACCAATATTCCATCTCCAACTATTTTAAAGGGATGAGTAGATGCATCTATATCCTGTATCCACAAGGTTTGGTCAAACGCATAGGGCTCAATTCTGGTAACCGTAGAAGGTATGGTGATCTCTTTCAGTGAATCGCAGTGATAAAAGGCTCCATAGCCGATATCGGTCACTCCTTCCGGAATAGTAAGTGAAGTCAGCCCCGATCTTGCGAAGGCAAACTCACCGATTTGTGTAATTCCATCCTCTACCTGATATTCCGTAAGATTCGCATCCTGATAAAATGCCTGTGCCGCTATTTTAGTATCCCCAACTATCGTATATTTGGGGAAATCCTTTCCTTTCTGCGCATTATCAGCCAATAAATTTTCCAAGCCCCAAAGGCCTGCCTGACCGGCCCCTGTTTCAACTCCTTCTGCCTCTCCCAGCTGTGCCAAATCAATCCTGTCATTTCCGGTATTACTTCCGGTAGATTGATTTCCGTTTAGCACATTGGACTGTCTGTTATCAATAAAAATAAGCGCACGTCCTGATACAATACTGGACTGACCTAAAAGTGTCCGGTTATTAATACTTTCTGTTTCCACAGATAAAGCAGGCTCAGATGAAGGTGTCTGCTCGCCTGTCGTCGAATTACCTTTCTCTTCTGTATCTACCTCTTCCCCACTTACAGAAGTTTTCGTATCTGTATTTTCATCTGTCCCCGGATTGATTACCTGTGCATCCTTTACATCCTCATACTCCACTTCCTCTACATCGGACTTTTGAAGAGCAGCCGCATACTCTGCTCCATAGGTCCCCGGTGTAGCATTCAGCTTTACGTTAGGACAGCCATCAAAAGCGCTGTCACTTATTTTACTCATCGAATCCGGTATCTCCACAGTTTGAAGATTCACACAATCTTCAAATGCCTTACTTCCTATTCCATGAACCGGAAGGGGAATCTCCACTTCCCGCAGATTCATACAATTAGAAAAAGCATATGCCGGCACCTCATAAAGACCGCTTCCCAACGTCACCTTTTCCAGATAAGGATTGCCCCAAAAAGCATATCCCATAATCTCCGTAACCGTGCCCGGCATCGTATATGCGCCCTTTTCATAAGCGGGCATCAGCGCATAAACCCTAGTCTCCTCGTCGTCATACAGGATGCCGTTTGAATAATATAAATAAGGGTTATCCTCCGAAACCGATAACTCCTTAAGCTGACTGCATCCGGCAAAAACACCGCTTCCTAAATCCTTTACTCCTGCTCCCAGAGAAGCATTGACAAGCTCCTTATTGTTACTAAAAGCCGCTGTATCAATGGTTTCCACACTATCCCCTACCGTAACGGTTCTAAGACTGTCACATTCCGCAAAAGCTCGATAGCCTACATATTCCACATCGCCGCCAATAGTAATCTTAATCAGATTATCATTTCCGGCAAAGGCCTCTTCTCCAATGGTTTTGATACCATCAGGAATAGACACGACTTCCGCCGTGCCTGTATATTTTAATAATTTAGTTCCCTCCATCTGAAAATCAGATGCAGGCGCTACTGCTTCTACATCTGATACAGGTACCTGGGTCACTGCTATTGCCGTCAGCAATAACAGTGCACTCAGGGTTTTTGCAATTTTCTTATTCATAGGGGCTCCTATGCTGTTTTGGTATTGATGACTACCTTATCACGCTTAAAGAATAAAATCAGTGAAACGCATGCAAGTCCCAACGCAAGGAACCACTTCGGGTGAATAGGATCACCCGTCTTAGGCGTAGCATCAATTGTTGCCTCCGTCAGGTGCGCAGTATCCACATAAATCACATAAGGTGAAAAATGCGTTGCCGTAAAGTTTACACAAGGCACACCGTCTACCGTGGTAAATCTAGCATTAAGATCTTCCAAAGCACCGTTCGAAACGGCTGCTACCTGGTTATTTCCTGCATATTGAACCAGATCATCGGGAAGAGGAAGCGTTAAATTAACCGAAATACCTGATGTATCCGCTATTTTAATTCTTCCTGTTGAGTCATAAAGGCTGATATCCATCGGCAGATACTTAAATCTGCTGATATCACCATATGCGGCCTGAAGTGCTGCAATTACCGCATCGGTTGCACTTTGATCCTCTGTCACCTTAACAATAAAGTTATCTGTGGAACCGCTTACCGTTGCACCGGCAAGATTAGTATTGGAAATTCCCGGTCTGTTTACATCCACTATCGTTCCGTTATTCCTGTTGTTATATGCAGCAGTTCCGCTTCCTGATCCTGCACTGGTATTAGAACCGCCAGAGGAGCTTCCACTTCCTGTCTTATAGGTTGCTGTGATTGCCACATTAGCCGCAGGCATTGTAAAGGTCGTAGATGTAGCATTGGGATTGGCAAAGCCTACTCCCGCCGTAGAGGAAGTCCACTTGTCAAAGTTCTGTCCTTCTCCCATATCGTAAGCATTAATTGCAACTACTGTTCCAGCCGGATAGCTTCCGCTTCCCGATCCACCGGATACGGAAACCGTATATTTCTTAACACTGTCCTCCGGGTTAGGCGTTGCTGTAGGTGAAGGACTGGCACTGGAACTACTTCCGTTTCCGCTTCCGTTACCACCGCTTCCTGAACCGTTTCCGCCTGAACCCCGATCATAAGATGCCGTAAAGCTCTTATCACTGGTAATATTAGTGAAACTACCTGCCGGTACCCAGCCAACAAATGTATATCCACTTCTTGCAGGCGCCGAAGGAGGATAAACCGTACCTCCGTTGAGAACCTTCATCTCTGCTATAATCGTTGTTCCATCATAAGAATAAAATGTTACTGTATGAAGATTGGTATCAGCACCGTAATCATACTGCGCAATGCAAAGCGTGTCTTCTGTTATATTATAATATGGCTTACTCCAGCCCCTGAATGTAGCACCCTCCTTCGTAGGATCTGCAGGCGGTGTAGCACTCTTTCCTGCTTCAATGTATTGCACATCAGTAAGTGGTGTACCGTCATCATCTAAAAATTGAACAGTATAAACATCATCGCCAAATACCGGATATACATCAATATCTTTAGAAACATTCTGATAATTCGTCCAACGGCTGAATACCACTCCGTCATGAACTGGCGGTTCTGCGGGAGGCACTGCATCCTGGCCGTCAATTACCTTAACCTTGTAAAATACCACCTGTTCACTGGTGTCAGGATAATTAGGGTAATCCCAAAAGGTTACCGTATGCTGAAGGAATACCTTGTCATAGTTTGGATTGATATACCAATAATAATTTGCATACTCATCAGCCGTTGTACCCTTAACGCATTCAAATTCAATGGTCTGCTGAACCTTTGATGCATCTGTTTTAGGATCCTTCTCCCTGTCTATGGGATTTTCAATCCAGTCACCTGTCATAAATGCGTCTTCTGCAATATTGGTTTGATTACCCGGAATTGTCACTAACCTCAGTTTTTCATCATTCCGGAATGCCTCCGACCTGATTGTTTTAACGGTATCCGGCAAGGTAACTCTATTTAAATCATCGTCATTTTTGAAGCATTTTTCCGGAATCGAGCTAACCGTAGTGGAAGACAAATCAATATGCCCTATATATCCGCAATCCATAAATGCTTCCTGTGCTATGGAAGTAACTCCTGTCAGTTCCTCCGGCCCTACAGTATAAGAACCGACTCCATTACTGCTTCGCGACTCCAGACATTCTACAATACTGTCCTTGGTTCCGTTGTTCAATCCAAAAATAATTGCATTTTCACAGCTGTAATATGGACTCCCCACGAAATTCACGCTTTCCAATTCGCTGCATCCGGCAAAAGGACGTAAGCCAAGCTCTAAAACACTGGAAGCAATCTCAACATTTTCCAACTTTTCACAGTCTTTAAATGCATAATTTCCTATTTGGTCTCCGCCCGCCATATAAACGCCGCTTAAATTTTCACATCCTGCAAAAGTGTATGGATCAATCTCTTTCACCGAATTTAAAGTGATCGTTTTGATATTGCTATTTCGATATTCATATTCTGGATTTCCATCATCATCTAACAAAATATTTCCGTCATCATCTACCTGAAGATTTCCGCTTGTATCGGTCTTAATTTCAGAAAAAATGCCCTCTTTGATTGAAGTAATTCCTTCAGGAAGATTGATGTTGATTGCAGCATTAACAGTCTGCTGCTGATCAGTAGTAGCTGTTCCGGCTTCATACATAGTAATTGCATACGCTCCAGCAGCATTGGCACGTTCTACCGTCATGTCAGGATAAGTTACTGCATCCGGATCTGCATCCGGATTCGGGCTTGCATCCGGATCCGCATCCGCTGATGCACCTTTCGTCCATGCAGTATAATGTATTATTTTTTCATATGTCGGATAATCAATCAGTTCATTTTCTCCGATCTCCGGATGGTTCACATCATCAGGAGTATATTGTACCGTTAAATAAGTTGGCCAACTGCTGTAAAATGTAATATAGGATAATGGCTGGTTGCTGGCATTGATATTATTCTCCCAGTTCATCGCATACTTAAACGGTTCAGAAGAAGGTGAAATCGTGCCGGTAAAAGACAGTGATGTGGACTGTGTTTTAAATGCGTTATCCCCTATTTCTGTTACGTTAATTGGTTCTGAAAAGACAACCGCCTGCAAATTACGGCATCCCGCAAAAGCATTTTCCTCTATTTTATTAACCGTAGAGGGTATCGTAATCTTAATCAGATTTAAATTGCCCTGAAAACTGGTAGAGCCAATTGTAGCAATACCATGACCTGCGCCTAAATCAGCCGGAATTTCCACAACACCGCAGTCATCAGGAATTTCCATAGCAATCAGCTCATTTGCATCATTAACGGTAAAGGTACATTCATGCCCCGTTCCACTCTTAATGCTTCCATCCGCATCATATTCCGTTTCAGGACACCAGACAACCTTTTCATATCGATTCACTTCATTTCCATTTTCATCCTTTTCCACATACTTGAAGGCTGCAGAATGAAGCTTTGCCGTTGTATGGATTGCAGAAGTTTTCGGTCCTTCAAAATAAAAGCTGCTTGATACCGTATTCTTTAAGAAATTGCCAATATCACAATTCAGCGCTGAATTGTGATTTGATTCAATAAACGTAAACACTGTATTCTGTACTTTAACATATTGTAAGGAAGTACAGCCCTCAAAATAGGTAATCGGGATACCGGTAACCTTCTTGCCATCCTCTGTTCCCGTTTCGAAATCGGTATATCCCGCCGGTAATGTGACAGAAATTAATTTCGTACATCCTGAAAATGCCTTATAGCCTATGGCCTGCAGTAAGGCATTATCCGTTCCTCCCCCATAAATATCTATTGTTTCCAACCCCGTATTGGTACCGGCATTATAACATCCTTCAAAGCAATAATCGCCAATAGCCCTGACATTAATCGGCAATGCAATAGTTGATAACGCTTCACAGTGTGAAAATGCCCTTTTGCCTATTGCAGTAATTTCCGAATATTTATTCATGGTGCATGTTTTCATATTAACACAGTTTTGAAATGCACCATTTCCAATGGTTTTTAATCCATTTTCAAGCGTCACCCCCTGAAGACCGCTACAGCCATAAAATGCATAATCTCCTATACCTAATAAATTACCCTTGGGACCATCTTTCGTTTCTATGGTTTCAATTGTCAAATAAGCGATCTGACCTTTTCCGGCAAAAACGCCCTGGCTGGGATTTCCTTCTTCAACTAAGCCTCCGATTTTCCATTCACTCGTTCCCTGACCTGTCTGTGTATTGCCGCCTGTCGAAGTATTGGCCACCAAATATTGCCTGCCGATATACTGAACCTCTGCTTCATAAATTCTTTGCTTATCAAGCGATGTAGCTGTGCTAAACTTATCTACTTTCGTTGTATCCACATCTTCTGTGCTGTTCCAATAATAAAGCTGGTTATCCGGCTTTTCTATCCAAGCATCCCGCAGATCATAATAACAGGGCACACAGGCATCTATCATAATCGGCAGAGCCTCATACTCAGTATATATCGGATTCCCTTCATCATCTGTTCCTGTTTGTAAACGATAACTATAGTTCCACGTACCATCCTCATTCTGGCTTGTTGTGTGCATTCCCTGCCTATATGCCGTTATCTCTCCCGGATCGTCATCTAAACCACTTAATCCAGGCACATAATATAACGGAAGTTTGGAAGTAGTATCTGTTTTTTGCACGGACGCCTTATAATATAAATACTCACCGGCCCTGTTCACCGCACAATATCCATCCGCTGTTGTATTAGCGGTATACTTCTTGTATGCATCTACTGTCGCCGGTATCGTCAAACTGTTACCAGGAAGTCCTGTTACATTAGCACCTAAAATAACCGCCACTTCATCACGTGCAGTTGCACTTGGCTTAACAAATGCAAACTGAAACCTGCCATCTCCGGTTGTATATATAGTAGCATTACTATCAACATAAGGAACACCGCTGTACAAATCAGCTTCTATGCTGCCCAAATCGGCATTAGTCTTATTATAACTGCTTATAGACTCATAAGCCGACATAGCAGATGACGTGTAATTCAGTACCTTAATTTTTTGAGTTGCAGTCGTTGTTGCCGTATCACCATTCGCTCCTCTAACATCCTGTACCGGTATTGCTGCAACTGTAATCGCAGAAACCATAAGCAGTGCGCCAACCGTCTTCCTTATCTGTTTTCTTAATTTTCTGTTTTTCTTTTTGGTTACTTTAGCCATCGTAACACTCCTTTTGGTTACTTAATTCTCTTTGCCACTACTACGAATCTTCCGTCTGTCTGCGAATGATCACAGGTAGACAGCGTCAGAAGGCTGTCACCGAAGCTTGCTGTAACACCTGTGTCGTACAGGCTCATTGCTTCCATTTCCTTCATGTAAGAATTAAATTCCTCTTCTGAATTCGCATTAATAAACTGATAATATTTAAAAACTAAATCGTCTTCATTGTATACCTGGGAACGAAATACATACATGACCTGATAGGTTGCTTTCTCATAAATACTGTCAAACTGTATAACCGAATGTTCCTTCCCATAGCTCTCCTTGGCATATTTCTGAAGCTGTCCAAACATCTGCCCTGACTTCATATGATGTCCATAAATAATCAAATTGGTAGAACGGGGATATATACTGCAATCACAATCTAAAAATAAACTGCCGTTTTTGTCATACTCCTGATTAAAATTATGCTCCAGATAATATTCGTTATTGCTTGTCTGCATAACAGGGTAATCTATTATTGTATCGTCAATTTTCAGCCATCCGATTAGCTTTTTGTTCTTTTCATATAATGTTTTATATTCATCCAGAACATCCGGCAGTGCTACCGAGGACTTATGTATCGCAAAATCATTTGGGGCCTGAGTCTCCACCAATGCATCGCTCCCCTTTAGCGCCGCCAGTTCATTATAGTCCATGCTTGTTCTAGCACTAAAGAAATAGTATATTCCAAAATACCCGAAACACAAGACCGCCACTGTGGAGGCCAATATCACAATCAACCGCCGTTTTTTCTCCTGCTTTTTTAACTCGTCAAGGATCTGCTTTTGCATATCCTTATCATAGTCCTTTAGGCTTTTCGCCTTTGCAGCTTTTTTATTTACTTTTTCTTTCTTTGGAGCTTTGTTTTTCTTCTTTGAAGACTTGTCTGCACTTTTTATGCTATTTTTTTGCTTTTTTAAGAATTCAACCTTCTCGAATATTTCATCATCAAAGTCGTTTCCTACAGAAGTTTCGAAGCGATAGACCCCACTTTGTAATTCACCAAACAACTCTAACAACTGTTTCGGATCGTTCAAATCGGTCTGTGACTTGATCGTATCGATTTTCTTTTGGTCACGCAATGCAGCCTCATAATCCGCACGAGTGCGGAAGCGTCTTCCGGCAACCGTCAGACCATCTGCCGTCATGGCACACTTCTCCTTTATCGCATATATTATTTATTTTACTATATCTTGAAATTAATTCAAGTATTTTGTCCAGATATCGTGCAAGTTTTCTTCAAAAGAAAAGACCGGAGGCCATTTTCTAAAAAAGCAGACCTCCGGTTGTATTAAATTCAAGCTTTCTAACCACTGTATGGCAGACACTCAAAGTAAAAAGCCTCCTCCACACCATCTATATAAATCCCACTGTCTCGCTCTTCATTTCCGATGGTATAATGGATTTCCCCTACTAATTTTGTGTTTATTTCTTTAAAATGTGCTATTCCTTCATCCTCAAACATCGTAATCAAAATCCGTGATCCCGGCGGTAAATAAGTCTCTATCCCGTCAATAACCACAGGCAGCTCTCTGATAACATGTAATGCACGAACATCCGTATTTTCATTCGTGTACCGCTCTTCTGCTCTGACCAGCCTTCCGCTTTCCTCTCTCATGGTATAATATGCAGTTACAAAATATGTTCCTAATATATCTACAGGCTCACGCAACAGGACAGCTTTATGACCGATATATGTCCCATCAATCCATGCAGTACGGTCTTCAACCATTTCGATTCTTCCTTCGGTAATATCATATAGGTATACCTCATTGTAATTGTAATCAAAGGCAACTTCCAGTAACAAATAAGCCTTGTCATTTTCCTGACATAATAAATAAGCATCATACAACCAATAGTATACTCCCAGTTCCTCCTGTCTGTCATTTACTACAATACTCACATCTATTACGTACTCTTCTTCGTAGACGCTCTCACTACAGGCAATCATCACATTGTCCCATTCTGACAGCTTTGCATTTGATAATCTTTTCATGAAGGATTTTGCAGATTTTCCGCCAGCTGCTTCCTTTGCAAGGTTCACACGTATCGTTTCATTCCCCGGAATATGCGCTATACCGTATCCTTGCATACCACAATATTTCGTTTTCATATATTCCGACACCTCATCATAGGGAACCGTCACCAGCTCATATCCTGCATATGCGCCATGCCCATAAGGTCTACAGCAAAAGGTAATCCCACAGGCATCCAGATACCATGTATCGCATGCATCCGCCATTAAATCATTCTCTATAATCAACTCATATCCCGGCTTGAAATCACCCATATGGGGTGATTCCTGCAGCCTCTCACCGATAACCTCAACTGCTTTTTTCCGAAAGCCCTCTTCATCCGTAAAAATATCTGCAAGCGTCAGCCTTTTTCCGCTTATCGTATCAAAACTGGCACCAAAGTATTTTTCCCACGGTTCACCGTCGTCTTCATACCATCGTTGTTTAAAGCTGATAACACGATCATCCATACGGGTACATGTTACCCCTGCAATATAGCTGACTGTCCAGCCCGCGTAATCCCCGCTCTTTGTTCTAAGCATCTCCAATTTCCCAACATACTGTTCGTTCCACTCGGATATAGACTGGGCTGCAGCCTTAAAGCCATCCCCTTGCAGGGAAAGGATATCATATGTCACCCGATTCTCCAACGTTCCATCATCACTATAGTAATTATTTGATACTGTTTTAATCGTCAATGTTGGCACACCGTACGTTCTATTAAATTCACTGATCCGTGCTGCAGCCTCAGGCCGACGCAGATTTACATTTACTGAGGCACTGCTGCATCCCGTTAAGACAAGCGGCACCATGAGGATTACCCATGTTGCTCTCCATAATTTTCTGCGTTCCTTTTTGCTCATTTTCTTCCCCCACTCTTTTACATTCGTAAAGCAGCCATTTTTTCATGTTTAGTAACACATACAACATAATTTCAAAAACTGAAATATAAATACCAGAGACGCTTTTTCAGCATAAATAAAGGCCTCTGGTAAAAATTGGTATTGTTTTGTTTTAATGTTTCATTCCTGCAATCGCAGCCCAGAACTACGCTTGTTCATCCCAGTATTGATCCACTTTCGCTTCTGCTGTTTCTATGTCAAAATGATAGATATCCATCACCTCTTCCACTGCCTGTTTTCTTGAAAAGCCGTGTTTCCTTTGAATATTTACGATTGTTTTAATTGTATTTTCTTGGGCTTCTTCTTGAAATTTTTCTGCGGCTTTTCGGACTTCTTCTGTTTCTTTTCGAGCTTTCTCTGTTTCTTTTCGGGCTTCTTCTGCTTCTTTTTGGGCTTTCTCTGTTTCTTTTTGGGCTTCTTTTGTTTCTTTTCGGGCCTCGTCTGTTTCTTTTCGGGCTTCTTCTGCTTCTTTTTGAGCCATATCCAACTTCTGTTTCGTTTTCTCCAGTTCTGCCCTCGCCTTCGCCGTATTACGTCGTTCCGCTTGTATGTCCATCTTCTCAATATTCTCAAACCAGTATCCCATCTGCCGTTCCCTTACCTTTCTGACACACTGTTCCGCTTCACCCTGTGATACATTAAGTTTCATGCATAAGCTCCACACCGTGTCCGCAATCAGCTCTAAGGTATGCACCGGAGCTTTCTGTACAATCATATCTACTTTTTCTTTCTCTGCATTCACTAACCGATGCAGATCTTCCGGTGTCTGAGCCTTGCCAAGCATCATCAACAGTGACATTTCGTCTTCATTTTTTAACAATTCCTCATTACTGTAATCATGACTTCTGACAAGCTTATATGTAAAATTCGGAATATAACTTTCAAAAAGTTCATTCATCATAATACGATCTTTTAAATACAAATCTGCCGTCCATGGTTCCTTGCCCTCATAATACACAATAGGAAGAATAGGCGGATAGCAAAAGCTTTTATTTCTTATATCTCCTTTTTTAAGGCTCATCATTTCCTTTCCGTATTCATTCCAAATGCAGGTCATATATCTTAATATCTGCATGGATATATTATAATCCACACGGCTTTTATGTTCAACAAGAGAGATCAGATAAAGCGGAACATTCTCTTCTTCCTGGCTCATACGGATTTTCTTAACGGTATCCGTCTCAAATGTCACACCCAGATATGCTTGATACTTCTCCGACTCATCCTCAATATCCTCAGGCTTTAAATCCTTAAATAAGGTTTCATCTACATAATCCTTTAAAAACTGCAGGCATAAAACCGGATCCCTTAAAATATTTCTGTTGCTTACATCTCTAACCTGTCTTGCAGGCATACTGCTCCCTTTAGAAGCATTTTTTTGTTTCCTCATTCCTTTTCCTCCTGTCTGCTGTAGTTCGTACAGACAAGAGATTTTTCTTTCCGCCTGTCTGTAGTCGTTACTTCCTGTTTTGAATTAATGGCGAAAAGCCAGAATTAAGACATTCCCTTTCATGCTTCTTCATGAAAGCAGAACGCAGAGCACATCATTGATTTTAGAATTATAAATGTGCTTGTTTGCTATTTTGATCGTTAATTAACTATATCATATATTTTCATTGTTGGCAAGCGTTTCTATTCGCTTCTCCAATATTGCTCCATCTTCTCCTTCGCTTGTTCCCTTGAAAGTACAAACTTTTCTCTTATGGTTTCTTCTATTTCCTCTCTGGGCACATGAACTTCTTGCAGACTTTCGATCAAAATTTTTTTCCTTAATCCACTCCGCCCTCGTAACCTTCCTCATAGGCATCCCGCCTTATCCCCATTGTAAAAGACAATACATTGGGGCACCGGTAATAATATCAATCGGCTTCCGTACATGTTTTCCTTCCGTCTTTCCACCAGTTTCTCATATTAATTATAAATTAAAATGTGAGTTCTTTAGCAGAAACTGCCGGAATGTATGAATACACTAATCTATGAAATTTATAAATAAACGCTAACAAATAAATGTAAATTTGCCAACAAAATATCTAAAAAATTTTTATCATATATAGTAAACACATACAAGCCATATCACATATGATAAACCATAAACAATAAACCTTTTGGAGGCAACATAATATGAGTGATTTAACAGCTACTGGATGTGGATGTGGAAACAATAATAATGGAAACGGATGCTGCTCCATTATCTGGATCATCCTTTTACTTTCCTGCTGTGGCGGATGCGGCGGCAATGGCGGCTTCTTAAGCGGTAACGACAACGGATGTGGATGCGGATGCGAAAGCATTATCTGGATCTTGTTACTTCTTTGCTTCTGCGGCAATGGCAATTCCTTCGGATGCGGATGTGGATGCTAATTCCCGTAACCTTTTCTTTTCACCATGTCTGAAAAGTAGGCTCTGAAAAGAGCCTACTTTTCTGCATATCACATAAGCTGAAAACATAAAATATTTCAACCAGCCAAAAAGGAGCAGTTATGGAAACAAATGACCGCAGTAAAGTAGCTGCATTTGATACCCTTTTTTCTACCAATCACATTCAAATGCTGAAAGTCATGCTGCCCTATATGGATAATCAAACTCAAAAATCCATGGCTGTTTATATCAAATTTCTGGAACTGAATTATACTATCGAATTTTACAAAAAAAATCCATACCCTCTGTGTGGATGCATGGAAAGAGAGTCTTCTCCTGATTTTTTGAAAATGTGCGGAGAACTGCTTCCCTACTGCACAGAAGAAGAACGAAAGCAGATTGAACAGATCCGCAATATCATGCAAAGCATGGAAATGTACAAGGAAATGTCGAAAGCAATGGATTTAATGAAGGACTTTATGCCGGACATGACTTCCCAAGGCATGGATTCTCCTTTTCAGCCGGGTTCCTCCGACACCTCACAATCGGAAAACTCTAATGGATTTGATATAACGGGAATGCTGATGAATATGCTCACCCCTGAGCAAAAACAGATGTTTGACTTATTTGGAGGTAAAACTGATGCAGAATGATTGGATGAAAGAAGAAAGCCTTAAAGACATTGAACCTTACAAGCTCGATTTCTTACAGGCACTGCTTTTTGAAAGCAGTAACCTGAAAAAAGAACAGATGCTTCCTTTCCTGATGGCAGTTGCCAAGCGTGGTCAGGAAAAGAAGGTTACTTTCTCTGATGAAGAAATAAATAAAATTGTGGCTGTTTTAAAGAAACATGCCACACCGGATGAGCTTGTCAAAATCGAAAAGGTTATGGCACTACGCACCAGGAAGTAATGTAACATCAGCCCCTTACCTGCAAGCAGGAGGGGCTGCTCTTTTTGTTCGATGCACTGCCTATTTTTGAACAATGTTTACGATTCGTCCGGGAACATAGATTTCCTTGATTATGTTTCCGGTAAGCTTATCGGCAATTGTTTCCTTAGCCTTTGCGATAACCGCATCCTTATCCTCATCTCTTGCAATTGCAAGAGTTGCTCTGGTCTTACCGTTGATCTGAACGGCAATCTCAATGGTGGATTCCACTGTCTTTGCCTCATCATATTCAGGCCATGTTGTCTGATAGATACGTCCTTCATAGCCTATTGCCTGCCATATTTCCTCCGTAATATGCGGAGCAACCGGATTAAGCAGAGTAAGGAGCGTTTTCATTTCTCCTCTGGTAACAGCATTCTTTCTATAAAATTCATTGATTAGTGCCATCATCGCCGCTATTGCTGTGTTATATTTCAAATTTTCAAAATCATTGCTGACCTTTTTAATGGTCTGGTGCATCTTAATTTCCAGATCCTTGGAATATCCTTCATCATCTGCCAGAATATCCTGAAGTTTCCATACTCTCTCAAGGAATCTTCTGCAGCCCTTCACGCCATCCTCTGACCATGCAGCACTTAAATCAAAGGCACCGATAAACATCTCATAGGTACGAAGGGTATCGGCTCCGTATTCTCTGACAATATCATCAGGGTTTACTACATTTCCTCTGGATTTACTCATCTTCTCACCGTTAGAACCGAGAATCATTCCATGGGAGGTTCTCTTCATATAAGGTTCCGGGCAAGGCACCACCTTCTCATCATACAAGAATCTATGCCAGAAGCGTGAATACAACAGATGAAGTGTTGTATGCTCCATACCGCCGTTATACCAGTCAACAGGCATCCAGTAGTTAAGTGCCTCCTGACTTGCCAATTCCTTATCATTATTCGGATCAATATATCTCAGGAAATACCATGAGGAGCCTGCCCACTGAGGCATGGTATCAGTCTCTCTAAGCGCAGGACCGCCGCAGCAAGGGCATGTGGTCTGAACCCATTCCTGCATGTGAGCCAAAGGCGATTCACCATTATCTGTAGGCATATAGCTTTCCACTTCAGGAAGCTCTAAAGGCAGTTCACTCTCCGGCAGAGCCACATAACCGCACTTTTCACATTTCACAATAGGAATAGGCTCTCCCCAGTAACGCTGTCTGGAAAATACCCAGTCGCGAAGTTTATAGTTTGTCTTCTTATGTCCAATTCCCTTTTCTGTAAGGAATTCTATGATCTTATCCTTTGCCTCATTTACGGAAAGTCCGTTCAGGAACTCCGAATTCACCAGAGTACCGGCAGCTACATCAGTATATACCGCTTCATTTACATCCACCGGGCTTCCTGCCACAACCTCGATTATAGGCATGTTGAACTTCTTAGCAAACTCCCAGTCTCTCTCGTCATGAGCAGGCACCGCCATAATTGCTCCGGTACCATAGGACATCAGTACATAGTCGGAAATCCATACCGGAACTTCCTTTCCGTTTACAGGATTAACAGCCGTAAGTCCCTGAAGCATAACACCGGTCTTATCCTTGGCCAGCTCCGTACGCTCAAAATCAGACTTTCTTGCAGCCATTTCCCTATAACCTATTACCTCGTCCCAGTTTTTGATATCAGCCTGATATTTATCAATAAAAGGATGCTCAGGGCTCATAACCATATAGGTTACGCCAAACAAGGTATCCGGTCTGGTGGTATAAATCGTTAATTTGTCTTCTTTATCCTTTAATACAAAATCGACCTCTGCACCGGTAGATTTTCCGATCCAATTCTTCTGAGATACCTTTACACGCTCTACATAATCCACTGTATCAAGCCCCTGCAGAAGCTTATCCGCATACTCGGTAATCTTAAGCATCCACTGGCTCTTAACCTTACGAACCACCTCAGAACCGCAGCGTTCACAAACACCGTTTACAACTTCCTCATTGGCAAGACCTACCTTACAGGAAGTACACCAGTTAATGGGCATCTCTGCCTTATATGCAAGACCTGCTTTAAAAAGCTTTAAAAAGATCCACTGGGTCCACTTATAGTATTCCGGATCTGTGGTATTGATTTCTCTGTCCCAGTCAAAGGAGTATCCCAGTGAATGGAGCTGGTTTTTAAACCTTTCCACATTATTCTTGGTAACAATCTTCGGATGGATATGATTTTTAATTGCATAATTTTCCGTAGGAAGTCCGAACGCATCAAATCCCATAGGATAAAGAACGTTATAGCCCTGCATTCTTCTCTTTCTTGCAACGATATCAAGCGCTGTATAAGGTCTTGGATGTCCTACATGCAATCCCTGTCCCGAAGGATAAGGAAATTCAACCAACGCATAATATTTCGGTTTCGAATAATCCTCGGAGGTCTTGAAAGCCTTCTCACTATCCCAGATCTCCTGCCATTTTGTTTCCACTTCTCTGTGATTGTATGGTACTGCCATCTTATTAACCCTGCTCCTTTCATTTGCACATTGCAAATCAGCCATAATTGTACCTATATTAGCGCAAAATGTCAAGACAGGATGCTGTATCCCCCAATACTGCATCCTGTCCACACATTACCTTCTGCTAAAAAGAACCTGTCACCTTTTGACTATTCTTCTGTACCTTCACTTAACTGTGCCGCTCTCGCTGCCACTTCCTTCTCCTGCACATCACCGGGCGCCTGCTCATAACGGGCAAACTCATACTCATATTCCCCTCGTCCGCCTGTCATGGAACGAAGATCCGTGCAGTAACCGAAAAGTCCCATCATGGGAACATCCGCTTCAATGATCTGCTTTCCTCCCGGTGCCGGCGTCATACCAAGCACACGTCCTCTTCTCTTATTCAAATCTCCCATTATATCACCTGTGTAGGTATCCGGTACAGTAACCTTCAAGGAAACAATAGGCTCAAGAAGTACGGGATGTGCCTCCATAAATCCTTTCTTGAAGGCTTGAATTGCCGCAGTCTTAAATGCCATTTCGGAAGAGTCTACGGGATGATAGGAACCGTCATACAAAACCGCCTTTACACCGACTACCGGATATGCCGCCATAGGTCCTTTCAGAACAGATTCCTGAATACCCTTTTCGACTGCGGGGAAGTAATTCTTAGGAACCGCTCCTCCAACCACAATCTGCTCAAATACATAGGGCTGCTCCAGATTGCCCGAAGGTTCAAATTTCATCTTAACATGACCGTACTGTCCATGTCCTCCCGACTGCTTCTTATACTTGTATTCCACATCCGAAGTCTTTTTGATCGTCTCTCTGAAAGCCACCTTAGGCTGTGTTAACTCAATTTCAACCTTATACTCGTTAAGCAGCTTGCTGCAAATAACCTCCAGATGCAGATCTCCCATTCCATACAGCAGCATTTGCCTGTTCTCGGAATCGTTTACCGACTTCATGGTCAGATCTTCATGAGATATCTTCTGCAATGCCTGGGAAATCTTATCCACATCCCCTTTATTCTTCGGTTTATACCGCATATATGTATAAGGAACAGGCATATCCCATTTACCGAATTTGATGGTAGTAGCCTTAGTAGAAAGGCTGTTTCCCGTTCTTGCTCCGGTAAGCTTGGCAAGAGCACCGATATCTCCGGCATGAAGTTCCTTAACCTCAATGGGTTTATTCCCCTGCATTACATAAAGCTTGCCGATCTTTTCTTCAATATCCTTATCCACGTTGTAGATCATATCATCAGTCTTCAAAACTCCCGAATTCACCTTAAGCAGGGAGTACTTTCCGATAAAAGGATCAACGATGGTCTTCCAAATGTATGCCGACTTAGCCTTGGAGAAATCATAGTCTGCATGATAAATCTCGTTAGTCTTCATATTGATTCCGGCTACCTCACGGTTCTCCGGACTGGGGAAATATTTAATAATATCATCCAGCAAGGTATACATTCCCTGACAAAGAATATTGGACCCCATGGTCATGGGAACAATACTTCCGTCACATACATTGGTACGCAGCGCAGCTCTGATTTCCGCCTCTGAGAAGGTTTCTCCTCCGAAATAACGCTCCATCATCTCCTCGCTGGTTTCCGCAACCGCTTCCATCAGGGTGTCACGGCAGATCTGCAGGTTGGGCTTATTATACTCGGGCACTTCACACTCTACGACTTCCTTCCCCTGCCATCTGTTTCCTGTTTCTGTTATAACATTTACATATCCTACGAATTTTTCATTTTCACGAATAGGCAAATGGAAAGGTGCCATCTTCTTTCCGAACAATGCGGTCATATCCTCTACCACCTGCCGGAAGGAAGCATTGTCCACATCCATATTGCTTACATAGATCATTCTTGGGAGCTTATATTTTTCACACAATTCCCAAGCCTTCTGGGTTCCCACCTCTAATCCGGCCTTGCCGTTTACCACGATAATTGCCGCTCCGGCTGCGCTGATCGCTTCTTCCACCTCTCCGGCAAAGTCAAAAAATCCCGGAGTATCCAGAATATTTACCTTATATCCTTCCCATTCTATGGGAATAACGGAAGTACTTATAGATATTTTCCGCTTCTGCTCTTCCTTACCGAAGTCACTGACTGTATTACCATCATCAACCTTACCCATTCTCGATGTAATACCTGATAAATATGCCATCGCCTCAGCCAGACTGGTCTTTCCGCAGCCGCCATGTCCAAGCAAAGCAACATTTCTGATTTTGTCAGTTGTGTAAATATTCATATAGGTTCCTCCATTTTTCAACATTTTTGGGCATTACGCCATGTTTTGTCGAAATATATTTATGACGCATCAAATCCCATGTGTACATTTTACTAAATTAACAGAAAATATACAAGCAAAATCATACATTTTACACACAATACTTTTACCACCTCTTTCTCCACTATAATATGGCTGTTGACTTTCGCACGTTGAAGTGCTATATTGTTAAAAGCCACAGAAAGGAGATTAACCAAATGATTATCATAATGAAACCACAGGCATCACAGCAAAGTATTCATGCCGTAACCAAATATATTGAAGATAACGGGCTCCAGGTACACCTTTCCACCGGTGAGGAGGTAACAATCATTGGAATTGTAGGCGATAAATCCCGCCTTTCCACAGAAAACATTTCTATCTTTAAGGATGTGGACCGTATTGTTCCCGTTACCGAAAGCTATAAGCTTGCCAACAAAAAATTCCATCCCGATCCCACTACGGTTAAGGTTGGAAATACCTCCATCGGCCCCGGCAATCTGACTATTATGGCAGGCCCATGTGCCGTAGAAACCAAGGAGCAGCTGATGAGCATTGCCCATGCTGTCAAAGCATCCGGCGCTACGATTTTAAGAGGCGGCGCTTACAAGCCCCGCACCTCCCCCTACTCCTTTCAGGGACTTGCAGAGGAGGGATTACGCTATATGCAGGAGGCCAAGGCCGAAACCGGTCTTTCTACAATTTGTGAGGTAGTAAGCTTAGATGCCATTGAAGCCGCTGTAAAATACGTGGATATGATACAGATCGGTGCCCGCAACATGCAGAATTTTATTCTTCTAAAAGAGGCAGGTCAGTCAGGACTGCCGGTTCTTTTAAAGAGGGGATTATGCGCCACCATTGATGAATGGTTAAATGCAGCAGAATACATTATCGCAGAAGGCAACCCCAACGTTGTATTATGTGAGCGCGGTATACGTACCTTTGAAACCGCTACAAGGAACACCTTAGACTTAAGTGCAGTTCCCGTACTTCGCACCAAAACACATCTCCCTGTGATTGTAGACCCTTCTCACTCCACAGGAGCATACAAATATGTTTCCCCCATGGCCAAAGCAGCTGTTGCCTGTGATGCGGACGGTCTGATGATTGAAGTGCATAATGATCCTGCGCATGCTCTTTCCGACGGACCTCAATCGTTAACCTTTGAAAAGTTTGAAAAGCTCACGAAGGAATTAAAGCCCTTCTGCCAGTTGATGGGAAGAAGCTTTTAAATTAGGAGACAACTATGAAAAATGATTTTATCTGCGGTTTTGTGGGACTTGGCTTGATCGGAGGCTCCATTGCAAGAGCGCTTCGGCAGTTCTATCCTCACTGCCGCCTGGTCGCATATGATATCAATCCAAATGCTCTTAGCGCAGCTGTAAAAGACGGGGTTATTGACGCAGCCCTGACAGAAATAGGCGATGAATTTTCCCGGTGTGACTATATCTTCTTATGTGCACCGGTATCAGAAAATGATAAGAATTTGAAACGAATTAAGGAAATTATTTCTCCTGCCTGCCTTCTTACAGATGTAGGCAGCGTTAAAACAGACATTCATTTCAATATTAAGGAAGCCGGTTTGGAGGGACAGTTTATTGGCGGTCATCCTATGGCGGGAAGCGAACGCACCGGATATCAAAACTCCAAGGCGCTGCTTCTTGAAAATGCATATTATATTTTGACGCCCTGCGACGGTATCCCCAAGTGTACCATCGACAGTTTTAAAGAGCTTATCTCCTCTCTCGGTGCTATTCCACTTGTACTTACCTGCGCCCAGCATGATTATGTCACTGCTGCGGTAAGTCACCTGCCCCACGTTGTAGCCGCCTCTCTGGTCAATCTCATCAAAGATTCTGACTCGAGTGACGGCATCATGAAGATGATTGCCGCAGGCGGTTTTAAGGATATTACACGTATCGCCTCCTCATCACCTGTCATGTGGCAGCAGATATGCCTTACCAACCGGGAAAATATTCTGACATTATTGGACAGCTATATTACCTCTCTGAAACAGGTGAGAAAGCAGGTTGATGCATCCAATGAGGCAGACCTCTATCAATTCTTTGATGAGGCAAGAAACTACAGAGATTCCTTTATTAATACTTCAAGCGGCCCGATTAAGAAGTCCTATTCCATCAATATTGAAATTGCTGATGAGCCCGGCGCTCTTGCCGCTATTGCCACCATACTTGCCCTTAACCAGATCAGCATTAAAAACATCGGTATTTCTCATAACAGAGAGCAGGAGGACGGTGTGCTCAGGGTTGAATTTTACGAGGAATCCAGTATCCAAAAAGCATCCCACATTCTTAAAGCCAAGGGATATGTGATATATCAGCGCTAAGCAATCCCGCATTCCAATATATAATACAGCAGGCACTGTCATAGCCGCAAAGCGAAAATGACAGTGCCTGTTGTATAAAATTATTGCAATTTAATCAAAGTACAGTTCACTGCTCCATACCGCAGCACCTGTTCCCTGAAAAACTTCTTTCAATCTCTCATCCAGCTGATCCTTGGTTACTCCTTTTTTCATGATAACCTGAAGGAAGCCTCCGCCTCCGGCGCCTGCAATGAATTTTCCGTCAATTAAATCCTCTATGGTCATAAATATCTGGTCAATGCACAGATTTGTAGCACCGCTATCCAGCTGCAGAGAAAGCCCCCAATGCCGGTTAAACAGTTCGGCCAGCCTGTCAACATTTCCTTCCTCCAGTGCTTTTTGCATCTGCAATGCTGTTTCTTTCATCTTGCTTAGCGCTTCCACTGACGCAGTTCTGCCGCCGATATAATTTCCTACCACCTCCCGCAGTAAATTTCTGGCAAGGCGGCGCTGTCCTGTATATATCACAGCAAAGCGGCTGTTTAACTCCTTTTTCGTCTTTTCGTCTATCCTAACCGGCTCCACATGCAGTATCTGATGTATTCCCGGCTTGCTGGTAATCATTTTAATGCCCGGCACCATGCCTCCTACCTGATCCTGCCAGCCACCGCCGGTACTCATGATCTGCTCCATATAAAGTACCTGATCAAACAAAACGCTGTCGTTGTGCGTTTTGCCCACAAAGGATGAAATTGCCTTGGCACATGCTCCCGCAAGAATACTGCTGGTTCCGAGTCCCGACCCCTTAGGCACACCCTCCACCTTGGTAGAAAGGTAAATACCGCCGCCAAGCTCTCTTAATATATCTTCCAGTAAACGCCCCTTGGCACTGACATCATCCATACTTGGTATCAACCCGCAGGCAATCAACGCTGCCTTATGCAGAGCAAAAAAGTCATAAGGATCTATACAGTCCTGCACCTTTTCAAGCTCATGGATTACCGTACTTACACCCAGATCGGAGCTTTCAAACTCGATTTGCAGTTGATCAAGCCTTCTGATCACCACTTGTACAGGCAGAATGCCGTTTAAAGTAATAGCAGCATTTAACACCATTCCTCCCTGCTCATTACAGTAAGGAGGGGTATCAGTCCAACCTCCTCCCCAGTTAACCCTAAGAGGCAGTGCTACCCGCACCTCATCCTCTGCAATCTTTATTGCTCCGTTAAGATTGTCATGCTCCTTCATGCTTTCAAAAACCTGTACCCTGATGGTATCAAAGCATTCCGATTCCATACCCAGCGCATAATAAATCCGCATGGCAGTTCCGTAATCACTATGCCTTGCCCGATCAAGAAGCTCGTTTTTTAATTTTCCTTCTATAAGCATACTGCCGAATATCCTGAGTGCGTCCCGATAGCATACTCCCTTATTCAGCTCTCCCACAAACTGATCTACCAATATCTGTCTCTTTAGCTTTTCCTGAAAAGGCAGCACCTCTTCAACTGCCGCATGATTAAAACTGTCACGAAGACTGATCCTTTCCTTAGACATCCACTTTGCAACCTCTGTCCTGGCTGCCTCCCCCGAAACCATTCTTGCAAGCAGCAGCGAAGCTTCTGCTCCTTCCTGCACGGTATCTGCCAGGGGATAAAGCTTTGCCTCCCAAAGGCTGTGTCCGTCTCCATCCCAAACCTGCTCCACCGGCACACGATAAAAATCTAAAGTATCCCTAAGCCATCCCGACAAAAATGAAGTGTTTTCCTCATAGGTTCCTTTCGGGTTATCCAAGACGCCATAAACCCGGACCACAAACCTGCCGTTCTTCTGTTTTACTGCATGGACCGCTGTATGAGCCGGTATCCTGGTATTATATAAAGTGATATTGGAAAGAATGGCTCCTTCCTTAACCACTACGCCGTCTCCCACATAACAATTTTCCAAATAGGAGCCTTTCTCAATTGCGGCTCCCTGACAAACAAAACTGTTCCGGGCAGCAAATTCCCTGCTCTGTCTGTTAGAACACACAATTCGCTCCCAACCAAGGAACTCGTAATCATCAATCTTTTCTGTCAAAAGCTCCAAAAGTTCTCCCGTGGTACCGAAGTGAATAAATTCTGCCGGAGAAAGACATATCACCTTCATGGAAAAATTCGAAATTGCTTTCCATATCTTCTCGCGGCAGACAGTTAATTCCCGGCAAAAGCTTCCCTCCGGTGCCTGCTCATAATAATCCTCCAGAGAAGCGCTGCAGGCTAAAGGGTACAAAAAGTCCCCGTAAAAGCTGATTCTTGCCTGTTCATTGACAAATTCCTCATATTTTTCTTCATCAATTCTGCCATCCCGACATATAAGGCCAAAAAGAGCCTCCAAAAGTTCACAATCCAAAAGTACTGCGCCTGTATCCAAATCCACACAGCCCTGCTCATTAACCGCACCGGCTCCTCTTAGCTGCTCCTCTGTTTTTTTGTGAAGGAACTGCTCTACCATCCCCGCTTCATTACGCAGAAAAACGCCATGATCCTTACCTGTGCTTACATGCTCCTTAATAGAAATTGCAGCTGCGCCTTTAAACTGGAAATCAAGCTGAAGCGGATTAAAAAGAAGAAGCACATCACCGGATAATACCAGCATGCCCTCCTTGATTCTTCCGGCAACCGTTGTCATGGAGATCATAAATTCATCAAACAATGTGGAAAGATTTCCGTCTGGAAGCTGTCTGGGAACCGGCGAAAAAAGCTTACCGCATACACTGTACTGCGGAACACGCTTGCTGTCTCCGCCGGAATGAATAACCAACACCTTCTTGCCTTTGATACAGGTCTGCGCACTGCCCCCGATCTGTTCTGCCAAAAATCTCAACACATGAAAGGTTGCCCCGCCCGATCCCACTCTTTTTCCTTCCGGATCAGGAAGAACAACATAATTACAACCAGCAGGAAGCCGGCCTTCTCTTTGACGGTATTCTATTTCAAGCCGGTATCCTTTCGCCTGCTCCTCATTAGATGCTGTCAAAATAACATAATCCCAGCCGCCGACTCCTGATTTGACTACCTTTTGATAGTCGTTCCACGTATCAATATAACTCTGTCTCAAAAAGAGATTTTTAATTCTTGTAGGTGAATATTCTGCCATTACCTTAGTCCTGCTTCATTCTTTCTACGGTGTCATATACCTCAATTCTCGTAGCATCCGCTTCCGGCATTCCGATAAACACTGCGCCGTAATTGTATCCGTTTGCTTTTTTCTCAATACGCACCACTTCAAGAAAAGCATGAATTACTTCCTGGGTCCAAATCCTTAAAAAGGCTTCATATACTGCGCCAATTCCGAGCAGCTCACTGCAGTAGAAACCGATCCCCGATTTGGATACGTCCGAAATATCAATCTCAACCTCTTCATTTGCGCTTCCGTCCAGCCTTTTTACTACCAGCTTTGATTCTAATTCCCTTCTGTTCGCTCTTCTTCTTTCTTCCATGGTAACTCCCTCCGCATAGATGTTATCCTATAGTTTCTGCATTTATATTAATCTATATGGATTTTTTTGTAAAGTCATCTGTAAAAAAGCATGCATCTCCAAAGGAAAAAAAACGATACTTTTCTTTTACCGCTTCCTCGTAAGCCCTAAGCACATGCTCTCTTCCTGCCAGTGCCGACACCAGCATAACAAGGGTAGATTCCGGCAAATGAAAATTGGTAATCAGACAATCTAAAACCTTAAATTGATAACCGGGATAGATAAAGATTTCTGTATCACCACAGCATTCCTTTAACATACCATTTTCGTCAGCCGCACTTTCAACCGTTCTGCAGCTGGTTGTGCCTACGCAGATTACCCGATGTCCGCTTTTCTTGGTTTCGTTGATCATTTGGGCTGCCTGCCCGGAAATCTGATAGTATTCCGAATGCATATGATGCTCTAAAATGTTTTCCTCTTTTACCGGTCTGAAGGTTCCCAGTCCTACATGGAGGGTCACATAAGCAAGCTTCACACCCTTATCTTCTATTTCCTTAAGAAGTTCCTTTGTAAAATGCAGTCCTGCAGTAGGCGCTGCCGCAGAACCGTCATATTTTGCATAAACAGTCTGATATCTGTTCTTATCCTGAAGCTTATGAGTTATGTAAGGCGGCAGCGGCATTTCTCCCAAGCTGTCTAAAACCTCCTCAAAAATCCCATCATAAAAGAACCGCACCAGTCTGTTACCCTCTTCTACCACGTCAAGCACTTCCGCCTTAAGTCTGCCGTCTCCGAAGCTCACCCTTGCACCGGGACGAAGTTTTTTGCCGGGCTTTACCAAAGTTTCCCATACATCCTCACCCTGACGCTTAAGAAGCAATACTTCAACGGACGCTCCCGTGTCCTCCTTAACACCAAGGAGCCTTGCCGGAAGGACCTTGGTATTATTTAATACCAGACAGTCCCCCGGATTGAGATAATCGGTAATATTTTTAAAAATTTCATGCTTCCACTCTCCGGTAGCTTTATCAACCATAAGAAGTCTGGAAGCGGATCTGTCCAAAAGAGGATCCTGTGCAATCAGCTCCTTCGGCAGATCAAAATAGAAATCCGATGTTTTAAGCTCTGTTATACTCATTACAGATCTGCTCCTTTTAAGAATGCAACATAACCTCTCTTAGCTTCATACACATCTGCCTTACTGGTTGCTTCCCAAGGTGCATGCATATTCAGCACAGCCACACCGCTGTCAATTACATTCATTCCGTAAAGAGCAAGAATATAAGCAATTGTTCCACCGCCGCCAAGATCTACCCTGCCCAGCTCCGCAGTTTGAAAATTGATTTTCGCCTCATCAAAAATGTGACGGATGTGAGCAATATACTCTGCATTGGCATCATTGGAACCGGACTTGCCTCTTGAGCCGGTAAACTTGTTAAACACCATACCGCCTCCAAGATATGCCACGTTCTTCTTATCAAAGCTGGCTGCAAAGGATGGATCATAAGCACTGCTTACATCTGATGAAAGCATACAGGATGCGGATAAAGCTCTTCTTACATTCAGTTCCGAATACTCTCCCGTAAGGTTCATCACCTCTGCCACCATATTTTCAAAAAATCTGGACTGCATTCCGGTAGCACCCACACTGCCGATTTCCTCCTTATCGACTAGCAGACAGCAGGCTGTTCTTTCACTGTCCTCCACCTCAAGCATTGCTTTTAAAGATGAAAAAGCACACACCCTGTCATCTTGGCCATAGGCAAGGATCATGCTGCGATCCAATCCTGCTTCCCTTGCCCCTCCTGCAGGAACCACCTCAAGCTCTGCGGAAAGGAAATCTTCCTCCTCCACCTCGTAGTTTTTCTTTAAAATATCCAGGATTCCCTTCTTAACAGCTTCCTTCGCCTTATCCTTATCCTTCTCCGAAGCCTTTTCCTTACCTAATGTTATGGGTCTGTTTCCTACAATAATATCTAACGCTTCTCCCTCAATCACCTTAGCTGCCTTTTTTTCCATCTGCTCCTGTGCAAGGTGAATCAGAAGATCGGAAACGAAGAATACCGGATCATCCTCGTTCTCGCCAATATTGATCTCTACGGTAGTTCCGTCCTTCTTTACAATTACACCGTGAAGCGCAAGGGGAAGAGTTACCCACTGATATTTCTTCACGCCTCCGTAATAGTGTGTGTCAAGATAAGCAAAACCTCCATCCTCATACAGCGGGTTCTGTTTAATATCCAATCTGGGAGAATCAATATGCGCTCCTAAAATATTCATTCCCTCTACCATAGGACGGCTTCCAATTCGGAACATTACAATGGACTTATTCATCCATACCGCATAAACCTTATCGCCCTTTTTCAGCTTCTCACCTTTTTTCATAAGCTCTTTAAGTTCGCGATATCCGGCTTTTTCCGCCGCATTGACAATATAATCCACACACTCTCGCTCTGTTTTTCCCTGATCCAGAAAGTACCTGTATTCATCAGCAAACGCATCTACCTCTTTTAACTGCTTGCTGTTATAGGTCTCCCATGTATTCTTCTTTTCCATTCCTATTTCCCTTTCTTTTCTGTCATTACGAACGAAGCTCGGCCCCCAGTGCTTCCAGTCCATTTAAAATCTTTTTCATTGCGCCTGACACATCCCCTTCCTCCAGGGTGCGATCCTTAGCACGGAAGGTAATGGAGTAAGCAATCGACTTATAACCGCTCTTAATCTGCTCTCCTTCATAAATATCAAATAACTGATATTCCTCTAAGATTTTTCCGCCGCGCTGCGCAATGACCGCCTCAATCTGTCCTACCAAAATCTCCTTGGGCACTACCATACTGATATCTCTGGAAACAGCGGGATACTTGGCAATTCCCTCATATTTCCTGTCAAAGGTTGCAAGGGGAAGTATTTCGGGCATATCCAAAACCGCTATATAGGCTCTGGTTCCGATGTCGTAATTATCACAAACCTCCGGATGCACCTCACCTAAATAACCTACCGTCTTTCCTGCATAGCCGATAAGAGCCTGCCTTCCGGGATGAAGGAAGGGCTTTTCTGCCTTGGGATCATAATTCACATGACCGCATAGGCCAACAGCATCAAAAAACTCTTCCACTACACCCTTCATGGTGTAAAAATCGCCTTCGCCATACATGCCAAGGGTAAACTGCATTCTCTCATCAGGGAGCTCTGTTACAGGCACCTGATGGGGCAGATAAATATTTCCCAGCTCATATAACCTTACATCCTTATTTCTTCTGTTATAATTAGTAGCAAGGGATGTAAGCATACCATTTAAGGAAAGAGTTCTCATAATGGAGAAATCCTCTCCCAAAGGATTGGAAATCACAACTGCTTTTCTAAGAGGAGAATCCTCCGGCAAAAGCAGCTTGTCAAATACCTTAGGACTTTCAAAGGAATAGCACATTCCCTGCGAAAATCCGCAGTATTCCGCAATATCTCTTGCCTTCTGCTCAATGCGCAGCTTAAAGGAAAGCTTACCTGCGGTAGCCTCTCCGGTAGGAAGGGTTGTGGGTATCACATCATAACCATGAAATCTTGCCACTTCCTCTGCAATATCTGCAAAGCCTTCAATGTCCTGCCTATAGGTAGGAGCAATCAGTTCTCTGCTCTCTTTATCATATTCTATCTCAAGCATCTTAAAAATATCCAGCATTTCCTGTTCGGATACCTGAGTTCCCAGCAATTTGTTTATTCTATCGGGCTCAAATGCTACTTTCACCTTTTCCTTCATGGGCTGGCACACATCCACTACACCGCCCACAACTTCACCGCATCCAAGCTCTTGAATAAGCTGGCACGCCCTGTTAATTGCCTCAATGGCAGTATGAGGATCAAGCCCCTTTTCAAACTTACCTGATGCATCGGTACGCAGACCGATCCTCTTAGCAGATTTACGGATATTGGGGCCGTTAAAGGTAGCCGCCTCAAACAAAACTGTTTTCACCTCATCCGTGATTTTACTGTTTTGTCCGCCCATAATTCCTGCAATACCGATTTCCTTCTCTGCATCACAAATCATCAAAACATCCTTGTCAAGCTTTCTGATCTGTTCGTCCAAGGTTTCAAATTCGTCTCCGTCCTTAGCTCTTCTGACAATGATCTTGTGCCCTGCAATGGTATCCAGATCAAAGGCATGCATGGGCTGACCGTATTCCTCCATCACATAGTTGGTAATATCCACCAGGTTATTGATGGGACGTATGCCGCTGGCACGAAGTCTTCTCTGCATCCATTCCGGTGAAGGCGCAATTTTAATATTAGTGCAGACTCTTGCACAGTATCTACTGCACAAATCGGGATCCTGTACCTCAACGGAAATGTAATCGTTCACGTCTTCCCCATTTTCCTTTACTTCCACTACCGGCGGAACAAAAGGCATTCTGAAGGTAGCTGCTGCTTCCCTTGCAATTCCCAAAACACTATAGCAGTCTACACGATTAGAAGTGATTTCATACTCGAAAACCGTATCTCTCATACCGAGAGCCTCCACTGCGTCTGCTCCCACCTGTGCATCCTCCGGGAAAATGTAAATTCCGTATTCAGGCGCCTCGGGATACATGTTTCTGTCTGAGCCAAGCTCCTCGATGGAGCACATCATACCGTTTGACTCTATTCCGCGAAGCTTGCCTGCCTTGATCTTAATTCCTTCCTCAGGCATAGGGCCGCCATCGTGTCCTCCTGCAACTCTTCCGCCGTCCAAAACTACGGGAATTTTATCCCCTTCCTTTACATTAGGAGCACCGGTCACAATCTGTATCACTCCGGTTCCGATGTTTACCTGACAGATAATCAGCTTATCCGCATCGGGATGCTTTTCAATCTTTTCAATCTGACCAATGACGATCTTCTCCAAATTTTTATCCAATCTTTCAAAACCCTCAACCTTGGTTCCCGTAAGGGTCATTGCGTCACAGTATTCCTGATCCGTACATTCCAGTTCAGGCACATATGCTTTAATCCATGATAATGCTGTATTCATTGTATTATTCCTTTCTGATTTTGTATTAGTTATTTGCTCACGATTATAGTTCTTTTCACAGCTTGCTCGCAGTGCAAATCATATGCGGGCTTCGCAGCTCATTTCACTGCTTCATTCGCAGTGCAATTCGGAAACCTTCGGTTTTCCTCATATGCGGGCTTCGCAGCTCATTTCACTGCTTCATTCGCAGTGCAATTCGGAAACCTTCGGTTTCCTCATATGCGGGCTTCGCCCTATCAAAATCAAGTCTGCCTAATTTGCCTGCAAGCAGTCAATTTGACATACTTGATTTTGGCACTGCTCATTGCCTTCGCTAAAACTGTTTCAGGAAACGGATATCGTTTTCATAGAGAAGACGCATATCATCAATCTCATATTTCAGCAAAGCAATACGCTCAAGTCCTACACCAAAAGCAAATCCCGAATAAACTTCCGGATCAATACCGCTCATCTTAAGCACCTTGGGATGTACCATACCGCAGCCTAAAATCTCGATCCAGCCGCTTCCCTTACAGAAACGGCAGCCCTTTCCGCCGCACTTGAAACAGGAAACGTCCACCTCTGCACTGGGCTCTGTGAATGGGAAATGATGAGGTCTGAATTTTACCTTTGTCTCCTCACCGAACAATTCCTTTGCAAACTGCGCAAGAGTTCCTTTAAGATCAGCAAATGTAATATTCTTATCTACCACAAGGCCTTCTATCTGATGGAAGGAAGGGGAATGGGTCGCATCCACCTCGTCAGATCTGAATACTCTTCCGGGCGCAATAATGCGGATGGGCGGTTTAGTCTGCTCCATCACACGAACCTGTACAGGTGAAGTCTGTGTACGCAGCAAAATATCACCATTTACGTAGAAGGTATCCTGTTCGTCTTTGGCCGGATGATCCGCCGGTATATTCAAGGCCTCAAAGTTATAATAATCCTTCTCCACCTCAGGGCCTTCCACAACCTCATAACCCATACCTACGAAAATTCTTTCTACTTCTTCAAGTGCAATGGTATTGGGATGACGATGTCCCACATTGTTCTTCCTGGCAGGCAGGGTCACATCAATGGTTTCACCCTTCAGTCTTCCCTCTAACGCCAAAGCCTTCATCTTATCTGTTGCCCTTTCCAAAACCTCTTCAATTTCGGAGCGGACATCATTCACCATCTGTCCGACCTTCGGCCTTTCCTCCGGCGCTACATCCTTCATTCCTTTCAAAAGAGCCGTAAGCTGCCCCTTCTTTCCAAGATAATTGACACGGATTTCATTTAACTTATCCAATGCCTGACCGCTCTGTCCGCCTACAGTCTCAATCTGCTTTAAAGCTTCCGCTTTAATCTGTTCCAATTTCTCCTTCATTGCCTTCTTCCTTTCCTTTTCCTGTGAAATAAAAAATCCCTTGTATTTCCATACAAGGGACGAATTATCTCCGCGGTACCACCCAAATTTCTGCCACAAGGGCAGACACTTCATTCACTTAACGCGTGTCACGTTCAAATCTACACACAAATCCGGCACAAGACCTTATGCCCATCTGCTTCAACCTGAAAGCTCCGGTGGGAAATTCACATACTGTTTGAACTTAAGGAAGCTTTCAGCCGGTGACTTCCTCTCTCTGCCAGAAAACAATATCCTACTTAACACCATCATAGCCGCTTTATTTTACTGACTTACATTTTAGTCAATCTTCTTTCGCTTGTCAACATTCTTTTTTCCTATGAAAAATTGAAACGCCGGCTTAAAGTACCTGTTCATGTAGGCTCCCACCAAAATAATATACATGCCCGCGTACAGCCAAAGCATTAATATAATGATCGTTGTTAAATTTCCATAGGTATTAAATCCGTTAAACTCATCCACATAAATGGAAAAGGCCCATGTCATAAAGCTCCATCCCACAGCTGCAAAACCGGCTCCCGGAATCTGCATTTTAAATCCCAGCTTTGTTCCAGGTACATAGGTATACATCAGGGCAATCATCAGCGTGAGTATCACCCACATAAAAGGCGTTCTGAAATGAACCAGAAGATTGAACAAATAAGCACTCTGTGGTATCATTCCTTCAATAATACCGATCAGGGTTTTTCCAAATACATTGACAAGCAGAGAAAGCAGCACAGCTATGAGTATCAGAACCGTATACATACTGGCTACCATTCTAAGCAAAAAGTAGTTTCTGTTCTCCTCCACATCATTAATGGCATTCAGTCCCTGTATCAGGGCAAGCATTCCCTTTCCTGCGGACCAAAGAGTTGCAATGGCAGTAACGGAAATGATTCCGACGGACTTATCATATACGTCCACAATCACACTTTTTAACAGTGGATTTACTGCATCCGGCGAAATCTGGGTAGCTACATTCATTAAATTCTCTCTGGTAAGCGGTGTATAAGGGATCAACGCACATAGGAGCATCAGCGCAGGTATCAGTGATAAAAAAAGGAAAAACGCTGTACTCGCTGCAAAAGCGCTGATATTCTTTCTGCCCATATGTTTTCCAAAATCATATCCGATAAATATTAGTCTTCTAAGCATAGAGCATCCCCGTCAAAAAGTATTTTCTAATAGACATTTTCCACACGGCAGTTTGCAAAATAAAACGCAAGAATTTCCTCGCAGTTCATCCCTGCAAGACCCATGGCCCTCGCCCCGTTCTGAGACATTCCCACGCCATGACCATATCCTCCGCCAAATATAGTATATCCTACCACATTTTGCTCCGATTTTACAACATTGATTATCATATAGGCGCTGGGCAGCAGGGTATTACTCTGGTAAGAGCTTCCGTCCTGCCTTATCACGTCGCCTCCCTGATTTAAAATATATCTGATATTATATTCAGAGATAATCTTATAGGTTCCCTGATCCGTCTCAAGAAGCAGTTCATCTATCACACCGCCTTCCTTCCTTCTAAGACATCTGATATCATAAATTTTTTTAATTTTCCCCGGCTTTTCCGATACAAAATCACTTACCTCTCCGCCATCCTCTTCCTTCGCATGCAGAACCTTTTGAGGAACTGCCTCATACCTTTCTCTTAATCTGTCGGAAATAAGAGCTGTATCCAGTTCTTCTACAGTATACGTCCACCGAAACCATGGTTCCTCTCTCTCATAGGCAGCGTCATCTGTCTCTGAAATATACTGCGCAAAACACTCCTCGTCCCTCAGATTTTCCGGCAAAAGGCTTTCCCCTTCCTTAAAATCGCCGATATATTCTGACCTTAGATACGGCATTTCCTCCTTCTGCTGCTCATTCCATACCCCTGCGTCACTGCTAAAGCCGCAGGATGTGGAATAATAATAAACATTCACCGGCTCGCCAGCATATTTCAGCACGATTCCGGAGGTTTCCTTTACTGCTCTGGTGGAATTTACATTTTCAGTAATATTATTGTATACCTGATAGCTGACACTATCATCAAGATGGGCTCCAATGCTCTGATATCCCGGCTGCTCCAAATACCGGTATCCATAGGTTCTGGCACAAACCGCCTGTGCCTTAAGAGCTTCTATGGGATAAGATGCCGGCATTTCACTTGGAACAACAGAATACAAGTATTCCTCCAGAGGCAGTTCATTAATAAGTACGAGTCCCTGCTTTGTATCCGCAATCTCCATCATTCCCCGGTAGGAAGGAACACCATAGGCTCTTAGCTGTGATCTCAATTCTATTCTTCCGGTTCCTAAGTCCGTATAGATCTCTACCCGTCCGCCCTTTAAATAACTACTGTCACTTTCAATGGTCAACACCTGCCCTGCCGGTATCGTCTCTTCCCTTCGATCAGCATATTCCCCGTACACGATTCTCATAGGATCCTCACAATAAAACTCCATACTTTTATGATAAATTCCGCCTCCGGTATTATCTTTGATGGCCACACGAATATTTTCCATCCTTTCTTTTCTGGTAATCAGGAATGCACATACCTTTCCATCCTCCAGAACAAAATCAGCAAAAGAATATCCTATGGACAGCTCACCTATTCCCGCCTTTTTAAGCGTATCATACAGCTGGTAGCCTGTGCAGTTATCCTGAAGTTCCAAAACACCATAGCCCTCCAGCTCAAGCTTTCCGTCTCCAAAGCTTAAAAGCTTTCCGCCCACTTTCTCCTTCTTGATCTGCACATCTTTCAGCTTTCCGCTTCCAAATGTCAAATCGGCAATCTGCTCTCGCCAGGCGCTTTGCGTTTCACCCGCATTTTCTGCTGTTTTACCCAAAAGCTCCGGGGCCAGTTCCTTAATCGAAAGAGAAATCTCATATGTTCCATCAAAAAACCGTATCTCCTGATCATTACTTTCCATGATCCATACATTGATAAAGGTCTGCTCATCCGGAAGTTCCCTTCTTAGCGTCAAAAGCCGATTTCCATGCACAAATGCCTCCACCGTGGCAAACCTGATCTCCTCAAAATCAGAGGATATCCACGTATAGATTTCTCCATCACCGCATAAAATCTGATGATCCTCAAGTCTTTTATCCCCTGTCAGGTTACTGTCGGAAGCAACAAGCGCCAGCTTCATTTCCCTGATCTCATCCTTTAAACCATATTTACCAAGAAGCTTTTCATAGCTGCTATACCAATCCTTTTCAAGCAGCCAAAATTCATCCTTATACTTTGTATCAAAAAGATAGTCCTTCTCCTTGCCATCCAGATAACCCAATAGCTGCTTGTATGTACCATAATCAAGGTACTGCCCTGTATACTCCTGCCAAAATGCAGATACCTCATCCCTGTCTACAGGCAGGTCACCTGCCTGCAGCAGCTCCATAGTTAAAATTTTAACATCCTCCGCCTTAACCAAATCACCTTCCGGCTGCTTAAGCTGCCAGTTTGTCACGTCTCTGGCTATCAGCCAAATAAAAAGAACTGTCAAAATCACTGTGAGAGCAAGCTTTGCCCAAATCCGAAACTGTTTTTCCATGAATGCCCCTTTAAACCTGTCAAAAATTTATTTTATACGAAAGAAAAGCAGCCCGCTAAAAGGCTGCTTTTCTTTCGTAATATTAACAGCAACATCGCTGTTTTCTATTGTTATACCGTTTGGTATATTCCCCAAAATGCCGGTTCCTGCCTTTTGACTCCTAGCTATGCTAGGTGGGTGACCGCAACCTGCGCTTTTGCCTTCCCTTCCAATCCTCATAATGAGTGAGGGCTTGACAGCCGCCAGATGATATAGGAATCCCGTTTAAAGTATCTGTAGGTTCAAAAATAACAGGAATTGTCGTGCATCTCAGGTTGGTTTTATTATATCCAATATAGAGCTAAAATACAACTGGAAAATTTCATGAAAAATCATTGATAATTATACAGCCGCAAAAAATACGAGTATACCAATTAAGGTATACTCGTATCAATTCCAATCTTCCATTTAGCTCAAATTAGTTAAGAGCATCAACCAGCTTCTGAACTGCAGCAAGAGCCTCATCAGGAAGCTTATCATAGCCTTCCTTCTTCTCAGCAAAGCCCTTAACAGCATCTACACGGTTCTGCATAGCTGCCTTTAAAGCTGCCTTGTAAGAAGCATCGTTTAAGTCAGGCTTAAAGTCTGCTGTCTTGCCTTCCCAGTCATACATAATCTCAACATCATCAAAGTTGCCCCACTTCTCAAACTTAGCTTTACCTTCAACGATTGTCTCTAAGATACCAAGTGTATCAGCGGGTTTAACCTTTGTTCCCATAAAGTCACCGGTATTAACGATGTAGCATGCTACGTTCTTTTCTTCAACCAGCTTTTTGAACTTCTCATAGTCATTAACCAGAGGATAGGTTCTGAACGGGTTAGCATAAGGCACGATACGAAGAGCATTTAAGTCTGTACCTGCAGCAACACGCTCTGCTGTAGAAGTCTTGGTAGCAAGTGTAGCACCCATAACTGATGCTAAAGCTGCACCTTTCAGCTTAACTACAGGAGGAATGGTAGGATCCTTCATAATCCAGAAGATAGCGTTAACAGGTGCATCGATCTTGTCCACACGGTTAGGAGACCATAATTTTGACTTGATAGCACGTCCGTTACCATTTCTGATATCCTCGGTTACCAGCTGAATCTTTCCGTTCTCATCAAGAGTTGCGGAACAGTTCTGAGCAGATAACAGATATTCATTGTCAGGGCATCCTGTAGGGTAATCTGCTGTCTTATCGAAATATGTAGGCTCAAGTGCTACGGAAGCACATGTATCTGTATTGATAATAAAAGCATCATCATGAAGTACAGTGATAGGATACTTACCGCCATGCTTAGCATGTGTCAAAGTAGATTTACCTGATCCTGACAGACCGTAAACAGATGCAACGAACTTAGAACCATCAGGTAATGTGTACTCCTTCTGTCCGCCATGGCAGGCTGCATAACCGTTTCTGTTAGCAAGCGCCCATGCCATGGTAAGTGTACCCTTCTTATGCTCACCAAAATATCTCATACCAAGAATTGCTGCACAGTTCTGGTTGGTATCAAAATAGCAAAGTGTAAGAGGATCGCTTAAGCAGCTGTAATCAACGTCAGGTGCATCATGAGGTGCCCACTGAGGATCAGAGAAGATGTAGATATCAGGCTCCTTGCCATCACCAACGGGCTTGGAATTCTTATACATCTTAACATACTCATCTGACATATACTGGAAGTTGATCATCCAGTTGTAAAGAATGTTCTCCTCTCCTTCCGGAATCAGAAGGTGAGCCTTTACCATAAATTCAGGATCAAGACCTACGAAGCACTCTGCATGATACATTGTTTTCCAACGTGTCTCGTAAACTGCATCCATAACTACCTTATCAAGCTTAACCTCATCAACGCCGGGCTCGCCTTTGATACGACGTGCAGCAGCATAACGGCCTGTTACAGCGCCATCATTAAACAGCAATACCTTTGCATCCTTCTCAAGACCAAATGTCTCGCCATCCTTTACAGGCATGTCCGTAACGATTGTTCCGGGTGAGTTTTTAGCTAATTCGTAAGCTTCTTTTAAAGTGTTTACTTTTACTACGTTATTTCCGTAAAAAGCAGCTTCGATAATAGAACGGGTTTTGGAAAAACCAACTTTACCAGCGCCAATTTCGGAAATTGGATAATAAGCTTTTGTTGACATGTGTCATCCTCCTTATATAAATGTATATTTTCACCGCATCCGGGATCCTTTCGCACGACCCCGATACTGCGGTTTCTTACTCATGGTGTGCAACCCTGCACATCTACTGTATTATCGCAGACATGGTTTTAAAAGTCAATATTTATAGTCTTCATTTTTTTAAGTTCACATAGAAATAGAAAATATTCATAGAATTTACAAATATTTTATATTTTTGCCCCTTGTTTGAATTGTTTTTGCATGTTAATATGGTTATATTAATTTTTTCTGAATTATTCTTATGTTCTGATGCATTCACCAGTTCAATTTAAAGTATTATTCAGCTTGACTAATTGTTCAGGCTGGATTTGAGTTACCTTTTTAACACGATTTCCATAAGAAAGGAGCATCTCATGGATCATAATAGTTTTTCTGAAATCACACCCGATATCATCCGCCTTGCCAAAATGAGTGAGCAGGCAGATATTATTGATACTGAGCTTTTTACCAAATATGAGGTCAAAAGAGGTCTTCGCGATTTAAATGGCAAAGGAGTTCTGGCCGGACTCACCAATATTTCCGATGTACGGGCAACGGAAATTATCGACGGCGTCTCCTACCCCGCTCATGGCCGCCTTTTTTACCGCGGCTATAATGTTCAGGATCTTGTAAACGGTTTTACCAGGGATAATCGCTTTGGCTTTGAGGAAATTACCTATCTTCTGCTTTTTGCGAAACTCCCTGATGAAAAGGAATTGGCTGATTTTCGGGACCTGCTTTCCAAATACAGGACTCTTCCCACCAGCTTTGTAAGAGATATTATTATGAAAGCCCCCAGCAGAGATATGATGAATACGCTGGCCAGAAGCGTCCTTACTCTGTACTCTTATGACGACAGAGCAGATGATGTGTCTTTACCCAATGTACTGCGTCAGTGTCTCCAGCTGATCAGCTTATTCCCGCTGCTTTCTATCTACGGTTACCAGGCATATTGTCATTACCATGACGGCAAGAGCCTTTTTATTCATCAGCCCGATCCTTCTCTTTCCACGGCTGAAAATATATTACATATTCTCAGGCCCGACAGCACCTATACGCCTCTGGAAGCTAAGCTTTTGGATATTGCACTGGTTCTTCATATGGAGCATGGCGGAGGCAATAACTCCACCTTCACCACCCATGTAGTCACCTCCTCTCTCACAGATACCTATTCTGCCATTGCAGCGGCTATCGGTTCTCTGAAAGGCCCCAGGCACGGCGGTGCTAATATTAAGGTCGTTCAGATGTTTGAAGAAATGAAGGCTGAGGTCAATGACTGGACAGATGAGGAAGAGGTCAGCAACTATCTCCGCAGACTTCTGCACAAGGAAGCGTTTGATCACGCAGGGTTGATTTACGGTGTAGGCCATGCAATCTACTCCAAATCCGATCCCCGTGCCGTCATCTTTAAAACCTTTGTAGAGAAGCTTTCCGTAGAAAAGGGACTGGAAAAGGAATTTGCACTTTACTCATTGGTAGAATCTCTTGCTCCAAAGGTAATTGCCGAGGAACGGCAGATGTATAAAGGCGTCAGCATCAATGTAGACTTCTATTCCGGTTTTGTTTATCATATGCTTGGACTTCCTATGGAGCTGTACACTCCCATCTTTGCAATTGCACGAATCTCCGGCTGGAGTGCTCACCGCATGGAAGAACTGGCTAACAACGGCAAGATCATCCGGCCTGCTTATAAGCCAATCGGCGATGACCGCACATACATTGATATTAAAGACAGATAACATAAAGGCTGGTCAATGACCAGCCTTTCTAATTGCTCTCCTTTATTCTTCTTTATTGCCCACATTCTGCATCTCATATTCCAGATAAATATCTTCATCACCTAAAAGCTCAGTAAATTTCTTACGTATTCTCTCAACTATCTGCTTGCCGTTTTGTGCGGAGGCATTCATTAAAATTGTTACATACTGTGTATTGCCGCATCTGGTGGCCACATCTCCTCTTCGCAGAGATTTGGAAACCGCCTCCTCTAAGGTCTCAATCGCTGCTACCGTTTTGCTGCTGTCCACATCCACAGCCTTTCTGTCCGCAATCGTAAAAAGAACCAATTGAACATCCTGGCTCTTTCTTTCCATACACCGGGAAACGAAATGATATATCCTCTTGAAGCCATCATATTCCACACGGTAAGCACCGCTTTGATGGCCTCTTTCCTGTATCAGACGCTGAAGCTGCAGCAGATTGATCAAACTGTTTTCGTCATCATCTTTTTCCTTGTCACCTTCCGCATGATAAAAATGATAACCTCTTTTTCCGTTCTGCTTCACATAATACAACGCTTTGTCCGCCGCTGAATAAAGTTCCTGAAAGGTTTTTCCGTCTACCGGCTTTTCTGCAATTCCCACAGATACAGAAAGCTTAAAGTCACAGGCATCTGAAATCAGATCATTCACTTCAAACTCTATTCCGGCAATCAGTCTTCTGGCAATGCTTTTAATCTTATCATCACTGTTTTCACCGGAAATAAACACCACAAACTCATCTCCGCCTACTCTGCAAACAGCATCCTTATCCTCAACCTCTTCCTTAAGTACCTTAGAAAATTTAATTAAGACCTCATCCCCGATCATATGCCCGAAATTGTCGTTTACCAGCTTAAAATTATCCAGATCCAGAAGCAGAAAATAACCCTGTACAGCTGATGTATCTGCTTTATCAAGCATATTCTCCAGGTATCTCCTGTTTAAAAGATCCGTAAGTCCATCCTTCCTTGCGATATCTGCCAGTTCACGCTTCTGATCAGTCATTTGCAGGATCTTATCAATTCTGCTCCGCATAACCTCCGGCTCAAAGGGCTTTCTGATAAAATCCATAGCCCCCATTTTTAATCCCTTAACTTCGCTGGCCTGATCTGTCTCCGCAGTCAGGAAGATAATCGGAATATCCTTTGTATCAGGATTTTCTTTTAATTTTTCCATTACTTCATAGCCATCCATTTCAGGCATATTAATATCAAGTAATATAAGATCCGGCACATACTCCTTCACAATAAGCAATGCCTGCTTGCCAGACCTGGCTGTTGTAATATCATAAGAATCTTTTAAAACTTCCGCAGCACATTTCAAATTGGTTGCTACATCGTCTACCATTAAGATGTGTTTCATCCTTCTGATGCTTCTCCCTTCTCCCGTCAAACCCTCATATCGTCATTTTTGAATGCACTATATTCCAAGAAAATCCATTACTACCTGTTTCATTTCTGACTTTTCACACACGTGATCATGCAAAACGGGCGCTTTTTTAATCTCTTCAATTGCCCCGGGCACACATACTCCCGATATCCGTGCGAGTTCATCCGCCAGTTCAAAATCCCCCATTGCATCGTATTTACTGTCAATTGCATTCATTACGCTTCTGGTAAACTTATAGGGACTTGCAGTTGATGCAATGATCGTCTGCTTACAATCTCCGGTCTCCTCCTGATATTTTCGATACACGCAGGCAGCAACCGCAGTATGCGTATCAATCACATATCCCGTATTATCATACAGATCATGAATCGTCTGCGCCGTCTGTGCTTCATCGGCATAATTACCGTAAAAATCCTGAAGCTGCACTTTCATCTCCTCTGTAATCGTGTAAGAGCCGCCGCTGCCAAGCGCTGCCATAAGCTCTTTATTCTGGTCAGGATCATTTCCTGCAATTCTATAAATCAATCTCTCCAGGTTGCTGGAAATTAAAATATCCATAGACGGAGAAGATGTCAAAACAAATTCACGGTTTTTGTCGTAGGTTCCTGTACGGAAGAAATCAAAGAGTACTTTATTCTCATTGGATGCACAGATCAGCTTATCAATGGGCAGTCCCATCTGCTTTGCATAAAACGCAGCAAGAATATTGCCGAAATTACCGGTAGGCACTACAACGTTAATCTTTTCTCCTTCCGAAATTCTCTCCTCCTTCAAAAGCTTCACATAGGAATAAACATAATACACAATCTGGGGAACCAGGCGTCCGATATTGATAGAGTTTGCAGACGAGAACTGAAAGCCTTTTTCATTCATATAGGCTGCCAATTCCTTGTCTCCGAATATCTGCTTTACACCTGTCTGAGCATCATCAAAATTACCGTGAATACCTACCACATATGTATTCCTGCCCTTTTGCGTTACCATCTGCTTTTCCTGAATGGGGCTTACACCGTTTTTCGGATAGAATACAACAATTCTGGTCCCTTCCACATCCGCAAAGCCTGCAAGTGCCGCCTTACCTGTATCACCTGAGGTAGCCGTTAAAATTACTATCTCATTTTCCACATGATTTTTCTTCGCAGAAGTTGTAAGCAAATGGGGCAAAATTGACAGTGCCATATCCTTAAACGCAATGGTCGGTCCATGGAAAAGCTCTAAATAATACGCTCCGCCGGCCTTAGCCATAGGTGCTATCTCTTCTGTGTCAAACTTTTCATCATAAGCCTTTGCAATGCAGCTCTTAAGCTCGTCTTCTGTAAAATCAGACAGGTACAGCTTCATTACCTCATATGCAACCTGTCCATATGTCATCTCCGATAATTCCTTTAATGATTTATCCAAAGCCGGAATACTGTCAGGTACGAATAAGCCTCCGTCATCAGAAAGTCCCTTCAAAATTGCTTCTGACGCCTTAATAGGCTTTCCTTTACTTCTGGTACTGTTATACAAAACTTCCATCGTTATACTCCTTTTCACTGATACTTCTGTAAAACCCGTTCTACATTTTATCACAAAAAGAGCTAATTTACAATGAAAAGAAAGATTTATCAACCATTTGTAAAGAATTCATGCCCGCCATGCTCAAATAGTCGGGTAAGAGAATTGTCAAACCATTTCATTTTATCCGGGTCCGCATATTTTCTCGAGGCAAAATACAATGCTCCCTGCGTAATATCCTCCCCCATCAGCACTCGTTCAACCGCATCTATTGTTTCCTGACTCACCCTGACGCTCCGGTAGGTTCCGTTGGCTACCGGTGAAAACTGATATACGCCATCCTCCTGCTGCAGCACTACTTCAACCACCGTATCAGGAAACTTGGTGCTCTCCACACGGTTTAAAACAACTCCCGCTACCAGCATTTTCCCTTCCTCGTCCTCATTTCCAGCCTCAGCCTGTACAATTTTAAGCAAAGCTTCATAATCCTCCTCGGACAACTGATATTCGTATTCCTTTTCTATTACCGAATAGTCCACTATTCGTTGTCCTGAGGCCGCCTTTTTTAATATTCCGAAAAAGTGATCGGCTTTGGTTTCCTCTGCCGGTAAAGCACTTTCCGTAAGACTTAACTGAAATGCTGGCGTAGATGCAAACATTGTCACCTGCGTTCCCTTGATACAAAACCAGCTCATTACAAGCAGCATATTACCCAAAAACAGCTGGATAATAAATTTTTTATACATGAATTCCGCATCCTTTCCTAAACATTGTGCAGGCAGCTTCCTGCCCTGATTTAAGTTTCTGTTACACTTATGTAACAGTTCTTTAATATTTTATACAGGAACTGCCAGAAATATTTCTAAAAAATGCTTATGCGGGTAATTTTTTCAAAATTCTATTGATAAGAAAAAATTAATTGAGGTAATATTTTCAAAATCGGTCCTTTTCTGATACAATTAGAAAAAAGCGAAAGGAGTTGTCCATGGCCAAAAACCTTCCCGGTGTGTTTACCGCACAAAAAAAGGACGGAAGTATCTACTACCGTTCCTCTATCACTTATCAGAATAAACATATCAGCTTGGGAAGCTACGAAGCTGCTCCTATTGCTTACGCTGCTTACTTAGAAGGGACCTCACTTCTTTATGATACCTCGCTTGGTCTCTCCGATTATTCCAGGCATCGTGTTCTTCCTTTCCACAAATGGGTCTGTCTGATTAACTTTCGGGATAATCAGATTTATTTTGCCACCCCTATTTACATGCGCAAAAAATATTTTGAGTACTATCTTTCCCCTACGGAGCTTCTTAAATTTGATGTTGACGATTTATTTTACTATTCCTCCCACAAAATCATGAGACGAGGACGCCATTTTTTCGTATCCGATTACGGCATGCAGGTAAATATCATGAACAGATACGGCATTAAGAATTATGCGGTTATGGGAAAGGATTATCGCTTTGTAAACGGTGACGATATGGATTTCCGCTACGAAAATATAGAGATTTTCAACACTTACCACGGAGTATCCAGACGTAAAACGCCGGCAGGAATTGTTTTTACCGCTAAAATTCACATAAACGGGAACTATATTATAGGCTCCTACTCCAGCGATATTGAAGCAGCTATTGCCTATAATAAAGCCATAGATATCCTGAAAAAAGCCGGCATAAGCAAAAATTTCACCCCCAATTACATTGAGAAGCTTTCTCCTTCCGCTTACGCCGACCTATATTCAAATATCTCTGTCTCTTCAAAAATTACAGACTATTTACGGGTATAATCCACAAAGCTTATAATGTATGCAGTTTCATTTTCCACGCCGGATATATTAAGCCCGGATGCATATTTCCACATTTTAAACTGATACGGATAATCCGGAACCGGAGATTGATCCGATAACCACACATCGTATTCCGCAAGAAGCTTATCAGGGATGATTTCAGTTAAAAGCCAGGTTTTATTCCCGTATAAAATGCTTCTGTATCCTTCACTTTCCACTGTTTTTAAAAACGCCTCCGCAATCTGCGTTTTCTGATCCTCATCCAAAATCTCTATTCGCGCCTTATCATTTGCTATATATTCCATATCAAACGCAACAGGATAGGTAATTTTGTAAGGAATCAGGTTGCTGGCAACATATTCAGCCTCTTCCACTGCCTCCTCCACCGTCACCGCCTGCGAAAAGAAGGTAACACCTACTTCAAGTCCGGCATTTTGCGCCTCCGTGATATTCGATACAAACTTTTCATCCAGAGAAAGCAATCCCGTCTCATAGCCTCTACTCCCCAGCCTGATCATTACAAAGTCAACTCCGTTATCCCGAAGTGCTTCAAAATCCACTTTCCCGCTGCTTTTCGAAATGTCTACTCCCAGCTTGGAGGTCTTCTCTCCCTCGACAAAATACGACATTTGATCATTTGTGATTTTAATGTTTGTGAGATCGTATGTGTAAAGGGGAATATCCTCTGATATTTCTATCCATTCCTCCGTTCCGTCCCGATAGGTCACCTTGGTGTGCATTCCGTCCTTGGCCTTTTCCTCATCAGTAGGCTCCGGATCTTCTGTAGGCTTGGGGCTTTCCGTAGGCGTCGCCTCCACTATTATCTCGTCATCATCCTGATACATATTCCAGAAGTCAAGATCCTCTGCCCGCAGCTTATGCTCCTTATACAGCGACTCTATATCCTCCTGCCCCTTGGCAAATTCCACCTGAGTCTCCTCTGGCACAGGCTCCGCCGAAGCTCTTGCCGTGCCGCCCTGATTTCCGGACCTGTTGTTCGATCCGTTACTGATAAACACCACTGCAAGTATAATCAGCACAAAGGCCGACACTGCGACAATCATATATATAACGGGCGTTCCCATGCCCCCTTCTTCCGATTCTCCGAGTAAACGCATATCTTTCAACCTTTTCCTTTTCAAATCTTCTTTGAAACTATATAATAACTATACACGAAACCCAAACCTATTACAATCGGAATTCTAAGATAACCTGCCGATCTTTTAAGGAGTATTGCTTTGAATAAGAAATTTTTTCATTGTTTTGTACTGTTTTTATCCTGTATTTTATCCATTTCTTTGCTTTCCGGCTGTGCCCGCCAGGTAACGCCGCTTTCCGCAACCGGCTTTTACTTTGATACAGTGATAACCATAACCTTATATCAGCCCTGCGAGCAGGAGCTCTTAGATCAATGTATGGAACTTGCAGAGCACTATGAAAATCTCTTCAGCCCCAATATAGAAGGAAGTGACATTTGGCGGATCAATCACGGTAACGGGAACTATGTAACCGTATCGGAAGAGACCCTTTCCCTTTTATCCACAGCCATCTCCTATGCCAAGCTTTCCGACGGTCTGGTAGACCCTGCCATCGGCGCCCTCTCCTCCTTATGGAATTTCGGTTCCGACAATCATCAGATCGTTCCCTCTAAGGAAGCTATAAATGATGCCCTACTGCACACAGGATATACCCTGATAGAAATAAAGGAAGGCGGTGTCCGTCTGTCGGATGTCCATGCCTCTATCGATCTTGGCTTTATTGCCAAAGGCTATATCGGAGACCGCATCAGGGAATATCTCTTATCAGAAGGCGTTACCTCTGCAACCATCAATCTTGGCGGCAATGTAATTGCACTGGGTCAAAAGCCTGACAATACCCCCTTTAAAATCGGTATTCAAAAGCCCTTTGAACCCTCCGGTACCTCTGCACTGGTGCTGGAGCTTTCCGACAAAAGCGTTGTCTCCTCCGGAAATTATGAAAGATATTTCATTCAAAACGATACCTTGTATCATCATATTTTATCGCCTCAAACAGGCTATCCGGTAGACAGCGGTCTGTCTCAGGTTACCATCATAAGTGATCAATCCGTAGACGGGGATGCCCTTTCCACCCTCTGCTTTATTCTCGGTTATGAAAAGGCCGCCCGGCTGCTAACAGATTATCCTGAAGTTCAGGCTGTCTTTATCACAACGGACGGTCAAATCATTTATTATAATTTCTAAATCACTGAACACTTACCCTTCCGGCAAGCACGTTTTTATAATCCTCCAAGTTTTTGGCAAGCAGCGTCGGCGTATCCAGCCCATACGGGCATTTGCTTTTGCACTGTCCGCAATGGAGACAATCTTCAATTCTGCTCATCTTCTCCTGCACTTCTTTGGTTAATTGGTTTTGAGAAGGCGACCTTCTAAGCAGCAGTGACATCCTTGCACAATTGTTAATCTCAATCCCCACAGGACACGGCATACAATAGCCGCAGCCTCTGCAAAAATCACCTGCCAGTTCTTTTCGATCCCTGTCAATCAGCTCTTTCATTTCCTGTGTCATGGAAGGAGGATTATTGATATAGGACAAAAATTCATCCAACTCACATTCCCGCTGCACACCCCAGATCGGCAGTACATTCTTATACTGAGCAGCGTGGGCATATGCTGCCGCCGAATTGTTAATCAGCCCGCCGGAAAGCGCCTTCATGGCAATAAATCCCATGTCCGCCTTTTGGCACTCCTTCACCAACGCCTCCTCCTTTTCGGTTGCAAGATAACAAAAAGGAAATTGTAAGGTCTCATATAAGCCACTGAAAATAGCTTCCCTGGCCACTGCCAGTCTATGATTCGTAATGCCGATATGGCGGATTTTCCCAGCTTTTTTCGCTTCCAGCGCTGCTTCATACAATCCGCTGCCATCTCCCGGCTTAGGGCAAAAGGACGGATTATGGAACTGATAAATATCTATATAATCCGTACGAAGATTGGATAAACTTGCCTCCAAATCCTTCCGCATATCCTCTCCCGTAACAGCGCCTGACTTGGTGGCAATGAAAAGCTTTCCTCTGATTCCTTCAAAGGCCAGTCCCAGCTTATGCTCACTATCACTATAAGCTCTGGCAGTATCAAAAAAACGTATGCCGCCTTGATAAGCCTTCCTCAAAAGATATACAGCTGCCTCGTCACTGATCCTTTGTATCGGCAGCGCTCCAAATCCGTTTTTGTTAACCTGAATTTCCGTACTTCCAAGTCTAACCGCTTCATTTGCTTGTTCCATTTCACTCATCTCCTCCCGATAAAGAGATTTGGCATCTGTCTGCTTCTTTGATCCTTTAATGTGCTACAATAGACTTTCTGGGACATTTTTCCACGCAGACACCGCAGCCCTCGCACTTGTCATAATTAATTGCAGCATGAAAATCCGTTACATCCACCGCATCAGCAGGACAGTTTTTCTTGCAAAGCTGGCATCCGATACATCCCACCGTACAATCCTTCATCGTCACAGGGCCCTTATCTGCGGAGCTGCAGGCCACCGTATATTTAGCATCATAAGGAATAAGCTCAATCAAATGCTTGGGACATACCGCTACGCACTTACCGCAGGCTTTGCATTTATCCTTATCTACCACTGCCACCTGATTCACCACATGAATGGCATCAAAGGGGCATACCTGAACACAGCTTCCAAAGCCAAGGCACCCATAATTGCAGCTCTTAGCGCCGCCATTAGGTACGAAGGAAAGCATCCGGCAGTCCTCAATACCATGATACTCATAGTCAAGAGTTACCTTCTCGCAGTCTCCCTGGCACTTGACAAATGCTGTCATTCGGGTTGTCTCTTCCGCTTCCACACCCATAATCTGGGCAATAACCTTCCCCACCGGTTCACCGCCTACAGGACAGGCATTTACCGCTGCTTCTCCCTTTGTGATTGCCGCCGCCAGACCACTGCAGCCCGGGAAGCCGCAGCCGCCGCAATTATTTCCGGGAAGAGCTGCCAGCACAGCTTCCTCCCTCTCATCTACTTCCACTTTAAATTTAATTGCCGCTGCCCCGAGAAAGAGTCCGATAAATGCACCGACACCTCCAACTACAAGTACAGCCATCAAAATTCCTGATATATTCATCTCACTAACCACGCCTTTCTCAAATACGATTTACAAAAGCCCTGAAAAACCGCAAAACGCAATTGCCATCAGCCCTGCCGTAACCAGCACAATAGGCATTCCCTTAAAGGATTCGGGAATATCGTTATATTCCATCTTTTCTCTGATGCCGGCAAGTATGATAATTGCAATGGTAAAGCCTAAGGCAGTGGCAAAGCCATTCACTATTCCTGCAAGTATTCCGTAATTCTTCTGTACATTGGTGAGCGCAACGCCAAGCACTGCACAGTTGGTTGTAATCAGAGGAAGATAAACTCCCAGCGCCTGATACAATGACTTCATAAACTTCTTCAAAAACATTTCAACAAACTGCACCAAGGCTGCAATCACAAGAATAAATACAATCGTCTGCAGATAAGTCAAATCAAAGGGAAGTAAAATATATTTATAAATCGCTCCCGCTACCGCTGAAGCAAGAGTAATAACGAAAATAACCGCAGTTCCCATTCCTGCCGCCGTTCCGGTCTTCTTGGACACGCCAAGAAAAGGGCAAAGCCCCAGAAACTGACTAAGCACCACATTACTTACCAGCGAGGATGAAATCAGTATAATTAATAACTCCTTAATCATTGCTTTCCTCCTCCTTTCCTTCCTTTGCTTCTTCCTTTGCTTCTTCCTTTGTATCTTCTTTTATATCTTCTTTTAAATCATCATCATCATTGATTTCAATAATCTCAAGATCATCCGCTTCTTTTACAGATGCCTGTAAAGCTTCTTTTCGTTTGTCGCAGGCACTGTCATGGCAATTCATACAATCAAAGCCGCATCCCGACTGTATCTTCGACATATCTCTGCCCTTACTCTCACCGATACGCTTTACCTTATTTTGTATGGCAGTAAGCGCAGCCAGCACAAAGAATGCACCCGGCGCCAAAACAAAAATGCTGCAGGGAACATAGCTTTCCGGCATCACTGAATAACCAAACAATTCTCCTGCACCAAGCAGCTCCCTGACTGCTCCGATAATCGTCAATGCACAGGTAAAGCCCAGTCCCATTCCAATCCCGTCAAATAAGGACAATATCGCACCATTCTTGGAAGCATATGCCTCGGCACGCCCCAATATAATGCAATTTACCACAATAAGCGGTATGTACAATCCCAGGGCCGAATACAGAAAAGGAATATATGCTTTAAGAAGCAGCTCCGCAACCGTAACAAAGGATGCAATAATAACAATAAACGCCGGTATCCTCACCTTATCCGGAATTACCTTTCTAAGCAGCGAAATAAACAGATTACTTAAGGCCAGAACTACCATGGTAGTAAGTCCCATTCCCAAGCCGTTTATGGCTGACGTGGTAACTGCCAACGTAGGGCACATACCAAGCATTAAAACAAAGGTGGGATTTTCTTTGATAAGTCCGTTGGTCAGTCTTTCCAATATACTATTCTGCTTCATAGCTGCCACCTCCCAACTGGGTCTGGAAATAATACAAACCGCCGTTCACAGCATTGGTTAATGCCCTGGTAGTGATCGTTGCACCGCTGATCGCATCGATCTGACTGTCTGATACCGCTCCCTGCTTCGTATAGGTGAAGCTTGGAACCTTTTTACCCGCAAACTGCGGCTTTAGCACGCTTTCTGCCTTCATCCCCAGGCCTGCGGTTTCGGAAATGCTTAAAATAGAAATTCCGTTTAAAGTTCCGTCACTGCTTATTCCCATAGTAAAGGTAATATCACCGCCATATCCCTCATGACTGGTAACTGTAAGCACATATCCCAGAAGGCTTCCGTCCTCTCCCAGTGCATGAAGCATATTTACAAGCTCTACATTTTCAAAACCAGACTCAAGCCACGCCGACTGCCAGCTTTCATCTTCAGGAATCACAAGCTCCGCCTCCTCAAAGTCCGAGGCCTCAGGAAATACCTCCGCATAAGCCTCCTTTGCGGCCTTTTCCTCTGCCAGAGCTATGGGCTCCTTGGTAATCTGATATACAAACCCCAGAGCCAATCCTGCCACCAATGTAATCACGAAAAGGACAGCAGCATCTTTCAACATATTTTTCATGCTCTTTCCCCTCCTTTTCCAAACATCCTTGGCATTGTTACCTTTTCAATCAAAGGCACCAGTAAATTTCCCAAAATAATGGCATAGGATACGCCCTCTGCAGAAGGACCGTAAATTCGGAATATTCCCGTAAGAATACCTAAAAGAATTCCGTAAACATACTGCCCCATTTTGGTAACCGGCCTGGTTACGTAATCCGTTGCCATGAAAAATGCACCAAGCATCAGCCCGCCGCCTGCAAGATGGGCACTGATAAACGCAGGATCAAATCCATGTCCGCCAAACAAAATCAGGAAAATAACAAAGGTCACTATGTAGCTTCCAGGAACCTTCAGATCAATCACTCCCAAAAGGATCAAAAAGCATGCGCCGATAACAATGGCAATCATAGAGGTTTCCCCTATCGTTCCTCCGGTCTTGCCGATCACCATATCAAGAATATTCACGCTTTCTCCTGCCTTTAAGCTGGCAAGGGGCGTTGCTCCCGAATAAGTATCACAATCAAAATTACACATAATGGACGTATAAGAAATAAGCAGAAAACATCTTGCGCCCAACGCAGGGTTCATAAAATTTTGTCCCAAGCCTCCAAACAGCATTTTAACAACCAGAATTGCAAAAATACCGCCTATAACGCCAATCCACCAGGGTGCTGCGGGAGGAAGATTTAATGCCAGCAAAAGGCCGGTTACCACAGCGGAGAAATCTCCTATGGTTATCTTCTTGTGCATAGCTATTTCATAAACTAACTCCGTAAGTACCGTAGCCGCCACGGTAACAAGTATTAAAACCAGTGCACCTAATCCAAAATTATAAATACCAAAGCCAGTCGCCGGAAGCAGTGCAATTACCACCGCAAGCATAATATTGGCAGTGGTCACCTTTGACCTGATATGGGGATTGGATGACACTTTCATCAAATCACTCATGAAACTTTCCTCCTACTTTTTCTTCTTCGCAAGCTGTATCTTACGCATGGATTTAATGACCTGTGTAAGGGGACGTTTGGCCGGACAAATAAAGCTGCAGCAGCCGCATTCACAGCACTCCATACCGTTATTCTTCACAAAAGCCTCTTCATCATAATGTTCTGCATAATCCGCAAGCTTTCTCGGCACTACCCTGCCCGGACATACCTCTACACATTTACCGCAGTTAATACATGCGGAAGGCTCCATCGCCGCCACATCATCTCTTGTAAGGCAAAGAAGCGCTGATGAGGTCTTGGTGGCAGGAACATCCAAATCAAAAATACCAAATCCCATCATAGGACCGCCGGATATGATCTTCTCGGGTTGCTCCTTAAAGCCTCCCGCTTCCTCCACCAGTTCATGATAATTGGTTCCTATTCTAACCTTAAAATTCTGCGGCTGGGCAATGGCATCTCCCGTAACCGTAACAATTCTATGCATTAAGGGCTTGCCCTCCATCACGGCATGATAAATGGCAATCACTGTATCCACATTATTCACAACGCATCCTGCATCTGCGGGAAGCATGGAAGAATTAATCGCCCTTCCGGTGGTAGCATAAATCAACTGCCTCTCCGCTCCTTGAGGGTACTTAGTCTTTAATGCCTTAACCGTAATCCGGGTCTCATTTTTGGTCAGATGTCTAAGCCTTGTAATACACTCCGGCTTATTGTCTTCAACAGCCAGTATTCCTCTGGCATTTTCAAATAAGCTTAAGGAAACCTTGAGTCCTCCGATCAGATATTCCGGCTCTTCTAACATTTTGCGGTAATCGGATGTAAGATAAGGCTCACACTCCGCACAGTTCACAATCACATACTCAATCTTGTCCGGCTCCTTAGGTGAGAGCTTGACCGCAGTGGGGAAACCGGCTCCGCCCATTCCTACAATTCCTGCTTCTCTGATCATATCTATCTTTTCTTCCCTGGTAAGCTCTTCAAAGGGCTTAACAGCAGGCCACTCAACCTCTTCATACAGTCCGTCGTTTTCAATCACGATACTCATCACGTTATCACCGGTAACCACACGTCTGGGTTCTATTGCCTTAACAGTACCCGAAACCGTAGCATAAATCGGAGCCGATACAAAACCGCCTGCCTCCGCAATTTTCTGCCCGGTCAAAACATGGTCGCCCTTTTTTACTATAGGCTGTGCCGGTGCTCCTATATGCTGTGATAGCGGATATACCAAATCTCCCTTGGGAAAAACCTCTTTAATCGGCTTATCCTTTGAAAGGTCCTTTCCATCATACGGATGTATCCCGCCCGAAAATGTTAATCTCGCCATGATCTACCCTTCTTTCCGTTAATTTCCATACATGATAAAAATTCTCTTCATCCCTTTAAATATACTATTTTTTTGTCGAAAATACTACAGTATTTTTTAAAAATATGCTACACTAATCAATAGAAAAAGTTAGCCGGTTTGATTTGCTTCAGTATCCGGTTTTTAATATAGGAAAGGCATGATTATTACTATGAAGGTTGAAGAGATTATACTCGGTAATTTTAAGTTGGAATATCCCCTGGAGAGACTAGCTCCCCTTGATCAAATTTTATTTCTGGACATTGAAACCACAGGCTTTCTGTCATCCGGTTCTACTTTATATTTAATCGGCTGTGCTTTTTACTCAGAAGGCAACTGGGTCATCCGTCAGTGGTTTGCCCAGACTCCTGACGAAGAGCCGGAGCTGCTTCACGCATTTTTCAGCTTTGCAAAAAACTACTCTTATCTGATTCATTACAACGGGAACACCTTTGATCTCCCTTTTTTAAGAAGTAAAGCCAGGCAGCATGGTATTGAATGCTCCTTTGGTCAAATGGAAGGGTTGGATATTTACCGCCGTATTTCTCCTTATAAAAATTTCTTAAAGCTTCCCGACTGTAAGCTGAAAACAGTTGAACAGTTCCTGGGGTTACAGCGAGAGGATGGCTATACCGGCGGCGAGCTGATCCAGATCTACAAGGACTATACCGCTTCCCATGATTATAACCTTTACCACTCTCTTCTTCTTCACAATTCAGACGACATGAAAGGAATGCTGGAAATCCTTCCTGTTCTTTCCTATTACGATCTGTTTAACTGCAGTATGAAAGCCAGAAAGGTACAGGCCAACTATTACAACGATATCCATGGAGTACCTCGAAAAGAACTAATTCTTCAGCTGGTATTCACCTCTCCCCTGCCTGTTTCCGTAAGCTTTATGGGAAGGGGCTGTCACTTCAAGGGCGAGGGACATGAGGGAACCTTAATCGTTCCAATCTATGAAGAGGAATTAAAATATTTTTACGCTAATCATAAGAATTATTATTACCTGCCTACAGAAGACATGGCACTCCACAAATCCATTGCCACCTTTGTAGACAAAGAATACCGCCAGCAGGCCACTGCCGCAAACTGCTACACCAGAAAATTATCCCTTTATCTGCCGCAGTGGCAGGTTCTGGTTGAGCCCTTTTTCAAACGTGAATACAAGAGTAAGGATTTATTTTTCGAACTGACTGATGATATCAAGAAAGATAGAGAACTGTTTTCAAACTATGCAAGTCATGTGCTGAACGCAATGGCAATGCAGAATTAGCATTTTCAAAACGAAAAGGGTGCCGCACGATCACAACATCTTAGTGATCTTACGGCACCCTATTATATACTGTTACTTTTTAGGATGTTCGTAATAAAAGGAATTTTTCCTTTCATATCCTATCTCCCGATGATTAATAATCTGCTCCGTACTTCCAATAAACAAAATCCCTCCCGGAGCCAATGACTGATAAAATTTTCTAAATACCTCGTCCTTAGCTTCCTCCGTAAAATAAATAAGTACATTTCGACAGACTATCATATGATAATCCTTAGGATAATTACTTTCAAGCAGATTATGCTCTTTAAACTCAACTCTGGACTTAATTTCATCAGATATTTGATATGACAGCCCAACCTTTGTAAAATATTTCTTCTTCAAATCCTCCGGTACAGCCGCAATGCTCTTTTCATTATAGAGTCCTACCTTAGCCTTGGCAATAACCTGCTTGTCAAGGTCTGTAGCTGTAATGTGAATTTGATTTAACGGGATATGCCGCGATAATGCCATCACAAGCGAGTATGGCTCGTCTCCGGTAGAACATGCCGCACTCCATATCTTCAAATTCTTTCCAAACTTTCCAATCAACTCCGGAATAATATCTTTATCCATTACCTGCCACTGCTCCGGATTTCTGTAAAATTCCGAAACATTAATAGTAAGGTAATTAACAAATTCCTCAAATCTGGATTTATCCGTCTTAAGGACCTGAATATATGCGTCATATCCTACAATATTATTTTTGGATATCAGCGCATCAATCCTACGCTTCATTTGACGTTCTTTATAAGCATTCAAGTCAATTTTGGTAAGCTGAAACACAGCCGCTTTAAACCATTCATAATCATAAGACATATAATCAGACCGCCTTGACTTTATTTTTCTTCTTCAGCCGCCTCTGCCTCTTCTGCAGCAATCACTGCATCAATATCAACAGAAACGACATCAGCATCTTCTTTTGCTGCTTCTTCCGGTTGCTCTGCAGGCTCAGGCGCAAACATTGCCTTTACACTTAAACTGATCTTCTTATCTTCACTGTTGAAATCAACAACCTTAGCTGTCACTTCATCTCCTACCTTAAGCACATCAGAAGGTTTCTCAATATGCTCCTTGGAAATCTGAGAAACATGCAGAAGTGCATCCACACCGGGCTCCAGTTCAATAAATGCACCAAAATCTGTCATTCTTGCCACCTTGCCGGTAACTTCATTGCCCACTGCATACTTGGATTCCGCATCCTTCCAGGGATTAGCATCCTCAAATTTAAGACTAAGTGCAATCTTGGTTCCTGTAATTTCCTTAATAAAGGTCTTAACCTGATCGCCAACCTTAAATACCTTCTTAGGATTATCCACCCTGCCCCATGACATTTCGGAAATATGAAGAAGTCCGTCAGCACCACCGATATCAATAAATGCACCGAAATCTGTCACATTCTTAACGGTACCCTCCACAACATCACCAACATGAATGCTCTCAAGGAGCTTCTTCTGTAATTCTGCCTTTTCAGCCACCAAAAGCTGCTTGCGGTCACCGATATATCTTCTTCTCTTAGGATTATATTCACTGATTACAAACTGAATTTCCTGTCCTGCATATTTGGTAAGATCCTTCTCATATACGTCTGAAACAAGGCTTGCAGGAATAAAAATTCTCACCTCATCCACAATAACGCTCAAGCCGCCATCAAGCACCTGTGCAACCTTAGCAGTAAGCACTTCCTTGCTGTTAAAGGCTTCTTCAATTCTCTTATTGCCGCGGTCAGCTGCAAGTCTCTTATAAGTTAAGATAACTTGTCCCTCACCGTCATTAACCTTCAGAACTTTAACCTCCATGGTATCACCCGGCTTAGCTACAGTTGTCAAATCCACATTGGGCTCGTTGGTATATTCGTTTCTTGTTAAAATACCATCAGACTTATAGCCAATGTTAAGTATGATCTCTTCAGGCTTAACATCAATGACTGTACCTTCAACTACCTCTCCTGTATGTATTGTCTTTAATGATTCTTCCAGCATTTGTTCAAAAGTTAATTCTGACATAATTTTGAACCTCCTCAATAATATTGTTGGGGGTGGAAGCCCCCGCAGTAATACCCACCAGAGCAGCAGTTTTAGGTAGTTCTAAATGCAGATCTTCCAGTGTCTGTATAAAATATGTGGCTGCGCACTTTCCACGACAGATTTCATAGAGCTTTTGTGTATTGGAGCTGTGCCTGCCACCTATCACTATCATTGCGTCAACTTTCGCAGCGATCTCGCCAGCTTCCTTCTGTCGTTCCTCTGTTGCATTACAGATAGTATTTACAACAGTAACATTGTAACCTCTTTTTTGAAAAATTTCAACTAATTCTTGAAATTTGTTGTAGTTAAATGTCGTCTGGGATACAATGCAAAGCGGCTGTGAGGAATCCGCTTCAAAATTTTCAGCCTCTTTAACAGATTCAATGACCGTTGCCGGTGTATGTGACCACCCTTTTATTCCTTCCACTTCCGGATGTCCGTCATTTCCAATAATTACAATCTGTCTGCCTTCCCCGCTTTCCTTTTCCACGATATTGTGTATCCTTTTCACAAAGGGACAGGTTGCATCTATACATTCCAACCCATTTTGGTTAATCAAGTCGTATATTTGCTTGGGAACTCCGTGAGACCGTATCACCACAGCCCCTTCCTTAAGCGCTGCCAGCTCCTTTTCATCCTCTATCACCTGAACACCGCGTTCCTCCAGATCCCTGACCACTTCCTCATTGTGAATAATAGGGCCATAGGTATAAATCTTTCTGCCGCTGTCGATCTGTTCATATACCTTTTCCACCGCTCGCTTTACTCCAAAGCAAAAGCCGGCGCTCTTAGCAAGTATCACTTCCATACAACAACTTTTCTCCTGTTTTACTTCCCGGTCTTGTCAATCGACTGGCCGAACAAACCGGTCTTTTTTATTTGCATAAATCCAAAATGGACTGCACCACTTCATCAATACTCATATAGGATGAGTCGATAAGTACCGCATCCTCAGCCTGCTTTAACGGTGAAATTTCTCTGTTCATATCCTGCTCATCTCTTTCAATAATATCCTCTTCGATCTGCCGGATATCGCAGCTTACCCCCTTGGCGCACAGCTCATCATACCGCCTTTTGGCTCTTACATGGGCACCGGCAGTCAAATAAACCTTTACATCCGCATTAGGAAGTACACAAGTACCAATATCCCTTCCATCCATAACCACATCATTGGTTCTTGCCAGTTCCTTCTGAAGGGCGGTAATTCGCTGTCTCACCTTCGGATAAGGGCTGCTGGCGGAAGCCATCTTTCCTACCTCTTCACTGCGAATCACACTATTTACATTCTCGCCGTTTAAAAGCACTACCTGCTCTCCGTTTTCATACCGGATTGCAATATCAGCCTCCACACATCTTTTTTCAACAGCCTCTGCGTTTTCCGGATTCACGTTTTGAGTCAAAAGATAATATGCCATGGCACGATACATGGCACCGGTATCCACATAGATAAATCCCTTTTTCCTCGCCACCTTTTTGGCGATGGTGCTTTTGCCTGCCCCTGCAGGTCCGTCTATTGCGATCTGATAGCTCATTTTTTCTCTCCATTTTTATATAATTAACCTATACTATTGCTTTCATTATCATACCACGAACCTGCTTTCATGCCAAGCGTCCTTTTTCGCCCTATTATTTACTTTTTATACAAAATAAGTTGGCGAAAAAACCTATATAATTGCTTTTTCCGCCAACTTATACCTGTCGTTACTGAATTTTTATATTTGCTTTCATTTACTTAATGCAGCCACATCATATCCATTATTTTACTTTATAACCAACCGCCCAGTAGCCAAATGAATTTGCCTGTACGGTAATGGTATTCTTATCTGTATCCAAATCCGGCATTGTTACAAGATTTCCACCTTCATCATAGCACATAACTGTAAATTCATATTTTTCATTTCTCAGGTTCTCCGGCACTCCAATGGTTACTGTTATGGCTTCAGACGTAGTCCTGATCTTTGTGATTTCCCCTTTATTCAACTTATAAAGATCGCAGTTCATAACCCCTAATACCTTATAGCCCTGTCCGGTTACTACACCGGACAATTTTTCGTTCATTTTCTTGTTTAAGCTGTTACAGATATAATATTTGATAACAACACCGCTTTTAATTTCTTCTTCAGATAATCCGGCTGCCTGCTTGATTTTCATCTGTTCATCGTTAAAAATTGTTCCGGCAGCAAATGTCTGTCCGTAGACGCCTTCAATGCTTGACCGTTTCCTGGTTCCGTTTGAGTATAACACTTCATTTACCAAAACAGGGACTTCTTTTTCCTCCTGCTTAGGCGAAGACTTGGACGATGAGGACGACTTGCTTACTTCCTTAAGACTTTCCACCGGCGCTGCTGTTTCCCTGGTGCCTTCATGCAGTTTTCCTATGAATGTACTATATGCGGCGTTTAATGCACTAATTACGTTTTCCATTTCAGTACGTAATATGTCAGGGCCTCCGCCATGCCCTTCCCAACTCCAATTATCCGTTGTTGGTTCCTGTGCTGCAATTGCAACATCATATGCATCCATATCTGCCGAATCTACCCAATAGGTTCCCTTATCCATTGTTTCAGCATCAGGAGCCTCTTCACCATTATTAATATCGACAACAACTATCTGTCCGGCATCAATTTTAGCTCGTAAAGGGGCATCATAGTTATCCCAGAAGTCATTATAACCTGAAGAAATATCATCAATATATTTTGTTCCCGTAGCAGTTACAATATTATCAACCATAGCCATACCGGCATCATACAATGTACTATAGTTGTCATACTGATCGCCAGTGAGCTCTGTCTCAGCGTCCGCATCACCTGGATCATTATAATATTCTTCAGAACAATCTTCTGCATATGCTTTTTCTAAAGACACCGCTACCATTTTATGCCCTGCTTCCATGTAGGGAGCCTGATCATTCGGGTCATCTTCAAAGGATAGTTCACCACTATCTGCCTGATTATAAATATTTTCCCATACATAATCTTGTATCGCCCATACATCTCCCCATGTTGGAGTTCCTGCATTTTTAGCAGGCCTATCTGCTGCAAACACCGTCATACTGCTAAGCAGCATAGCAGATGCTAAGACTGCGGATAGTATTCTTCCGGCAAATTTTCTTTTTTTCATATCATTTTCCTCTCTTTCATCACACCTTGTTATGAACCAATTTTTATATCCGGATTACTTGAAGTTTCTTAAATCAACCTCCTGTTCCTGGCCCGAAGAGGCCGAGAGGCCTTCTTTCATCAGATAACGAAACAGTTCAGAATTGCTTTTCCCCCTAAATTTTTCCTTTTTCAATTCTTCAATCTCCTCTTCTTTTTCCAAAGGAATTGTTATGGTTATACGCTTTTTTTCATTATCCAAGCTAACTCCTCCTAGTATCGGTTCACTGGTTCACCTTTAGTCATTATCATTATAGTGGTTCACTGGTTCACTTGTCAACTCTAACTTGAAAATGTACCGCACATGTGTATAATAATTAATGAAAGAAGGTGAAACGCACATGGCTACCAACAAACCCAGGTATACTGTTTCTGTAGATGATGAATTATTTAAACAAATTGAAGATTTCCGCTACAAAAACCGTTATGCGACCCGTTCCCAGGCAACCTGTGAATTAATCCGGCGTGGTCTTGAATCTTTAAAGGACCCTCAATCTCCTTCCGATAACTCATAAAAATAAGGTTCTACGCTATTTCAAATTAGCATAGAACCTTTCTTTATTGGTGTGCAGATCTGCACACTTTCTGTTAATTTTCCGTCTGATAACTTTCAATTCCCACAATAATTGCTGACATAAGCTCATAAATACTGTGATCAATATCCACTCTGTCAACGCTTTCTTTGCTTTCATATTGATAAAGAAGCGTATGAACAATATTGCCTTCTTTATCAATTTCAGTGGTCTCTATCGCATTCCGTATTGTAGAAGCGATATAATATTTATATTCTTCAAGATTATTAACCTCTGCTTCCAGCATTCCATCATGATAGGCAAGTGTATCTGCAACCTTTTCATAGCCCAACCGAACAATATGATAGGGCTCCCACCTTTCATCATCTGCTGCATAATACCAGGTGTCCTCCGTTTCCACCTGCCTTAGCATTTCATCTTCATATAATTCTGTAATAAGCTGGCTGCACTGCTTTGTCATTAACTGATAATCCTTTTGCTCACAGCTGTCTACAATCTGTTCCACAAGCAGGTCATAGTCCGTAACATCCCAGCCATTAATTAAAATTCTGTCCTTATTATTTATTACATCCTCAGAAGTTTGCGCCTGTGTTCCTGTAAGTCTGCTCTCTCCATTTCCCTGTTCCTCTTCTGCCGCAGCAGGCACACTCATTTCTTTTCTTAACGATACTACCTGCAAAGAAAGCACAACTACCGCTGCACACAGTATCACAATCATCACTGTCAGTCTTTTGAGACTCCTTTTTTCTCTCTTTACAGCAGGTTGACATTTTTGAAGTTCATAAACTAATTTCTCTACAGAATCAAAACGACTGTCGGGATCAAAGGAACAGCATTTTCTAATAATATTGTTCAGCCTTCGGTTTCCGGATACCTTTTCCATATCTTCCAGAAGATAGTCTCCTGTTTTCATATACAAGAGTGTCCGGCCAATCCCATAGATATCCGTCCGCTCATCCGACTGTCCAAAACCATACTGCTCTGGAGCCGCTGTCTGTCTTGTTCCTACAAAGTAGGTATCCTCTCGCTTTCCCTTTTTATAAACGCGCACCGTTTCCAGGTCGATCAGCACAAGACTTCCGTCCTTCTTTATGATAATATTTTCGGGCTTAATATCCCTGTGAATCACAGGCGGTTTTCTTTGATGCAGTTTCATTACACTTCTGCACAGCAGGATACCGATGTGAAATATCTCCTCCTCCGAGAAACTGTGCATTTCTCCAATTTCTGCCAGCGAATTTCCTTCTATGTAATTTCTTAACAGGTAAACTGTTTCTCCGCAGTCTATCAGTTCTTTTATTCTTATTTCAGTTTTCTCTGCCAGATCGTCCTTATTTTCCGTTTTTTGAAATTCCTGTAAAACTCTCCCTTCTTCACGAAGATGAGCCGCTTCCTCTTTCATTGCCAGCTTTAAAACATACTTTTTTCCATCTGTCTTATTCTTAAGAAGATAGGTCCTTTTGCCCTGAGAATCCTTCAGGCAGACAGTTGCTTCATAGACATCCTGCCATTCCTTCGGCAGGATCTCGTCACTTTTTATCATCTTCTCATAAGCTTCCTCAAATTCCCTCTTCATACGCATCTATTAATTCCTGATATTCTGACAAGGACAATCCTTTTTCAATGGAAAAAATCGCAATAGCATCTTTCTTCACCCGTGGATAAAGTACTTCTCTGTTTCCTATTTTAAGCAGCCTCTGAGCGTCCTCCAGATTAAGGCGAAATAAAATTGCGGTTCTCACCAACAGTTCTCTTGTAGGCTTCCTGCGGCCATTTAACATTTGATACCCATAACTGCGTTCCAGATTCATTTTTGTAATGTATTCCACTCCGGACATCTCATGGCTTCTCAAAATATCCGCAAGATAATATTGTATCTTAGGACAGTCAAATTCCTCATCTTCCAGAAAAGAAACATCCTTTCTATTTCTGTTCTTGATCCGATTGATCAGTTCTCTGGTATTCTTCATGCATTTTCCTCTGCCGCACTTATTCCCGCAAGATACCCGGTAGACCAGGCAATCTGCAGGTTGAAACCTCCCGTCACCGCATCTAAATCAAGTACCTCTCCCGCAAAATATAATCCTTTCGCCAGCTTGGATTCCATAGTGGAGGGATTAACCTCCTTCACATGTACACCGCCCTGGGTTATGATGGCCTCCTTAAAATCTCTGGTTCCGGTAACTGTCAGTGTAAGGTTCTTGACGCACTCAATCAGCAAAGCCCGTTCCTGCCTTGTGATCTCATTCACTTTCTTTTCCGGTGAAATTCCGCTCAGCCTGACCATGACAGGAATCATTTTGGAGGGAAGCAGTCCGTCCAATGCATTTTTAAACTGCCTGTTTTTATTCTCCTCAAAATCCCGCAAAAGCCGCCTGTCCAATTGCTCCTTAGATAAGGCGGGCTTTAAATCTATTAAAAGCTGCACCGGTTTGCCGTAACATTTCTTAACATAAAAACTGCTGGCGCTTAAAATCAGAGGACCGCTGACTCCAAAATGAGTAAAAAGCATTTCGCCGAAGCCCTCATAAATTTTCTTCTTATCCTGTTTAAGCACCACCGAAACGTTTTTGAGGGAAAGTCCCTGCATTTCCATACACCAGCTTTCCTTCACCGTAAAGGGAACCAGCGCAGGCTTCGTTTCTTTAATCGTATGTCCAAGGCTCTTTGCGAAACGATACCCGTCACCTGTAGAACCGGTAGACTCATAGGATTTTCCGCCTGTGGCAATGATCACCGCATCCGCCTTTAATACCCGTCCGTCAGACAGCCTTACACCGGTAACACGGGGCTGCTTTCCTTCCCCGCCGCCTTCACTGCCTGACGCCGCATCTGCCTCATCCTCCGATGTCAAAATTTCCGCTGCCGAAGTATGCAGGCAAACCTTTACACCTTCTTTGTCCATCTGCCTGTTCAGTGCGGCAATTACATCAGAAGAATGATCCGACATGGGAAATACTCGCTCGCCCCGCTCTTCCTTTAATCTGCATCCTGCTTTTTCAAAAAAGTCCATTACGGCCTGATTATTCAACTGATAAAAGGCACTGTACAGAAACTTTCCGTTGCTGATCACATGTTCAAAAAACTCTTCCTGCTCACAGGCATTGGTCAGATTACATCTGCCCTTTCCGGTAATAAAAATTTTCTTTCCTGTTTTCTCATTTTTTTCAAGCAGCGTAACTTTTGCGCCCGACCTTGCAGCCCAGACAGCCGCCATCATTCCCGCAGCGCCACCGCCCACTATCACTATATGTCTCATATATCAATCTACTTTCACTTCACAGATGCATTCCTAGCTTTCTTCCTCTTTCATCAGCGGATAGTTCAGCATAGGTTCTTCATCAATGAAATTAATTTCATCATTTAAATATACCTGATAATTGTTCCAAACCTCTTCCAGTGTTTCCAAATTCTGCTTAACCGCCTCCGGCTGTCTTAAGCACAGTGCCACCACCAAAGCATTAATGACGCTGAGAGGTGCTACCAGAGAATCCACAATGGAAACCATATCGCTTCGTGCCAACAGATTGCAGGATGAATAAAGGTTCATGGGTGAATGAATGCTGTCTGTTATAGTGATTACTTTCGCATTCCTGTCATTGGCAAACTCCATAGCCTTTAAGGTACGCATGGAATATCTGGGAAAGCTGATACCGATAATTGCATCCTGCTCATTAATCCGTATCATCTGTTCAAACATTTCCGTAACGCTTGTAGTCTTCACCAGCACAATATTTCCTCTGATCATATTCAGATAAAAATGTAAAAAATCCGCAAGTGGCTCGCAGCTTCTTACACCTACCAGATAAATCGTTCTGGCTTCCAAAATGATATCGACAGCAGCTTCAAAGGCTGCCGCATCAAGATTAACAATGGTGTCCTGTATCTTTTCAATATCCGCACTAAGAACCGAATGAAGGATTTCAGACTGCGTACTCTTACCATACTTCGCCCCCATTTTTTGCACGGAGTTCAATTTGTTTTTGACCCATTCCTCTAATGCCGCTTGGAATTCCGGATAGCCATCATAGCCAAGGCCCGATGCAAAGCGAACTACTGTCGATTCGCTGACTCCCACCGTTTCACCCAGCTTTGCCGCAGTCATAAACACTGCCTGCTCATAATGATCCGAAATATAAGCTGCAATCGCCTTATGTCCCTTGCTCATCTTGGTATATCTGTCATTCATTCTGGTAATAATATCATGTTCCTGCTGTTCCATTGCTACTTCCTTCCAAATTCATTCAATCCTTCATTTATTTTTCCAACATTACTATCGGAATGACTGATACACTTCCTTCAGCATCTGAACAGTTTCCTGTTCCGAGAGATCATAGTCTCCGGTCAGCGTCATACAGGCCGCACCATGGATAAAAATCCACATTTTCATAAAAAGGCCGCTGGCATTTGAACACCCCTGAGAGGTGGCTGCCTGAATTTCCCTACTGACGAAGCCTTCGCTTCCGTTTACCAGATCATACATACTTCTGCCGAACCTTTCATCAGATAAAAAGACAAATTTAAAAAGATTTTTATGCTCACCTGCAAACTTTATATACACTTGTCCCAGATTTACAAAGGGCGTTACCGTCTGTCTGGGAAACTGTGCATAATAGTCATGAAAAAAATCACACGCCCTGCTAAACAGCTCTTCCGTCAATTCCTCCATATTCTTATACACACGAAAAATCGGCTGGGTAGAACAATTTGCTTTGGCAGCCAGCTTTCTGGCTGTAACCTGCCCGATACCTTCCTCCTGCAAAATTGAAAATGCTGCCTGAACGATATCATCCTTTGTGATTGATTCTTTTCTCGCCATTGCTTTCACCCCTTCTTTAGTATAACATATGTTATTATTCTACAATGAAAACTGAGTTATGTCAACAGCATACAAAAACTGCCCTAATCGTATGAAATCTAATCCCATGCAATTACGACAGTTCTTTATTCATTCAATTATTGGTTTTACCGATCACAGCTTATCGGTTACTAAACCTGCCCATCCATGATATAGGCTTCCAAATCCTTCAAAAACTGTTCCCACGCATCCTCATGTTCCACATAATACAAGGGACACAGCTTTCCGCCTTCATCATAGTGCCTTCTCATATCCTCCGGTGCCAGCTTGTACTCTTTTAAAAGCCAGGCTGACAGTTCAATCAACGACTGATATGTTGCATCCGTAAATTTACCGTCCTCATCCAGATAGCAGCATTCGATGGAAACAGAATCATAATTTCGCTGCATCACCGCATAGGCAATCTCCTCAAGGGGAATACATTGCACAATCTCTCCCTCATATCCGATCACAAAGTGCGCACTTGCAGAGGTTTCTCCTGTAATGCCGAGATTTTCAAAATAACTTCTGTTCTGCGCTGCGCTTGTTCCCGGATTTGCAGTGTAGTGCACAAAAATGTTATTAACCTTCTTTAATTCCTCTCCCGGCCTTGAATACTCATTGACAGTAATAAAATCTTCAATGATATCCGGCTTTTCTGCTTCATTGGCTTTAATAACTGTTTTCCTCTGAGAGCTTGAGAAAGTGCTTTCAATATCTCCCTTGTCAATCAAACCGGTAATCAGCTTGAATAGAAGAAAAACTAATATAATAATCAGGAGCAGCAAGAAAAACAGTGTTGCTATCCTGGCTGCCATCTTTTTCCTTCTGCGCCTCCTGCGCCGCTTTTCTCTTTCCTGCCTCTCTCTTTCGCACCTTTCTTTTTCACGTCTTTCCTTTTCGTGCTGCTGTTTGGAGTTTGCAGGTCTTCTTTTTGTTCCTGATGCGTTTTTTCGCTTTGGTGCGCCGCCGACTCCCTGCGCCACCTTTTCCCCTTCTCTCGATATGTCAATAAATTCCAGTTCCATCCCCGTCTCATCCTTTGCATCTCTTCTTATCGCAAAATGTAATGCAATAATGAGTACAGTATAGCATATCTGCCCTGTAATGTTTTAATTATAAATAAATGTTTTCTTAATCTTCTTTGTCAAGGTCAATTACATCTTCTTTGTTTTCTTCCAGACCTTCTGTCTCTGCAGACTTTTTCTTTTCCTCCTTTTCCGCCCTGACAGTGGAAACAATACCCGTAGCAAAGATTCCCACTACCAAAAGAACAATAATTGTTCCCCAAATTCTTGAACGTCTGATCTCAGCACGATACCTCTCCACTTCCTCCACCACCATTTTACTTTCTTCTTCAGCGGCTTCCATCTCCTCATCCAATGAAGCCACATCAAGTTCCGCTTCCGTAAGCTCTGATTTCCGCACAAAGCCTTCCTTATCCTGATAAAATACCTTATACCAGCCGTCTGTTGTTTCTCCTATCACTAAAACAGAAGCCCCTGCCTCATATGTGAACATCACGTTCGCACTGTCCTTCGGCGTTTCCCTGACCTTCACTTCACCCTGAGCTTTCATAATCCTGTTCAACTCAGTCACTTCCGCTTCCTGCCCTGTTTCTTCGGCTTTAGCAGACACAGGAATTATAATTCCGATACAAAAAATCATCATCAACATTAGCATAATTTTCTTCATTTTTCATTCTCCTCTTTCAAATTTAATTTTACTGCTGACCAACTTTTCTTTTTCTTCTTTATATGAAATTGCCAGCACAATAAATATCCAGTATACCGGCAGTATACTTATACTTATTTTCCAAAACAAAAGTTGTATCAAAAATATGTAGGAAATTAATACCAGCATACTTGTCACCGGCTTATCAAACCTATAGCTTTTCCTCAATCCGGCAATTAAAAGCACACACAAAATGAGTATCAATAATCCTCCTACAATCCCAAGTTGTTCAAAACACACATAAAATGCACTTTTCCCTTGCCTTACCTCTTCCGCCAGCGGAACTGCAAATCCCTTCACTGCTGACATTCCCATGCCATCCGGCAGCTCTTTCCAGCGTTCCCCGCCAAGCAGTATTCCTACAAAAACAATGCATATCAGCTTAAACAGAAATTGATACCCCCGCCGCATTTTTCTCATAACCAGCCTTTTGGTATCCACTCCTTGAGGAATCCTATCCCAAAATTTAAAAAAGAAAAGGCCTCCCACTGCAACAAGAAGTTCCAGGTAAACACTTTGCTTTAAATCATAATTCACTGTAACCTGCAACAAATTTGTATAATTTGCCAGTAAGCTCATATTGCATAGCATAAACAAATAAATAAAAAATATCTGCATATTCCTTTTCACCAACTCTGCTGTAGGACGCTGCAGCACCGGCAGAGCAATAAAAACCATAATCATCAGCCAGATACTCATTCTATTTTGATTGATAAACATTACCAGAAAGCCCACAGACAGCACCCCCGCATAAAAGAAGGAGCGCAGCCTGTCCTCACATTTCACATATCTCCATAGTCCTGCCATGCAGACCAACATCGTATAAGAAGCAACTCCATAGGATGCATATTTCGCATTGTCTTGTGTCAAAATTGACAGCATTCCGCCTGCTTCCCCTATACATAAATACTTGACCAATAATAAAGCAAACACGATCAGTCCGGAAAAAAGCAATATGTCCAAGTATCTTTCTGTAAACATCGGTTTAACAGTAATCAGGAGATACAGCACTGCCATTGTCAAAATCATTATTTCAGGATCAAAACGTTCTATTTTTGTTTCCGTCATTCTTATCATCTTAATAATAATCTTCAAAAAGGCATATGCTGTAAGCACCAGAACCGCAACATCAAGTCTGCTTTGAAAAAGTTTCAGCCTCCATGCTCCGGAACGTATCAATAAAAAGCTGTACAAAAGTACTCCCATTACAGCCGTAAATAATACAAGAGACTGAATATAAAAGCTGCCCAAATCCAATTCAAATAACAGCAGCGGATATATACCGGTTATAAAACAGATAAGCAGATGCAGCGCTTTTTCCGCTTTGGCTTTCCCTGTTAATTTTTTATTCAAACTCCACGCCTCCAATTTTACTGTTTATTGTCAAAGCACATTCTTTTGACCAATTATTTCTGATATTGCCGTAATTACAGTTAATAAATATTTTATTTGTACTATTATGTTTTCTATGATATTCTAATTTTATATCAGGATTTCATCTTTATTAATAACTACTTGCCGTTCTCCGGCTATCATTTCATCTTTCATTTACAGGTGTTTCACCAAATATCTCAAATATTTTTCTAATCCGTTTTCATCCTACCGTGAAAGGACTATGCCTATGAAAAGACACCGTGTCAACTGGCACGAAGCAGCCGTCTGCGCCATGCAGATCGAACTGCAGGACTATTCCCATCTCCTAAGCTTCTATCCTGAATATGTTCTTGGTCAAAATAGCTACCGCATTGATCTATTAATCATTCAAAAGCTTCTGGATGTTCCAATCCCCAAAAACATTGCAAAGATTTTTAAAACCTATAATATTTTCGAAATTAAAGGTGTCGGCTCATCCGTCACCACAGATGCATATTACAAAACAAACGGTTATGCAGGCTTATTGATTGATTCTCGTGGCAAAAGAAATCAATATACCCGCCAAAATATCAGCTTATCATTTTTAAGCACTAATTATCCCCGAAAGCTTTTTCATCATTTAACGAAAGATTGTAAATTAATGGTTGAAAAATTCTCCTCCGGCATTTATTATATAAGTAACGAAATGTATCAAACGCAGGTCTTGGTTACCGGTGAGCTTTCACCGGAAGATAATCTATATCTTCGCTGCTTAAGCAACAAATTAAATAATGATCCCATAACCAAAAAGCTTGCTGATGATCTCATTCGTAATCAGAATAAGGAAATCTATGCTAACTAC